>Ga0209590_10000814_pt1 | contig 10959 bp, 10 predicted proteins | sample CZO8metaG_FD_188353 | JGI IMG/M metagenome (GOLD analysis project Ga0209590, IMG submission 188353) | Vadose zone soil microbial communities from the Eel River Critical Zone Observatory, Northern California, USA - CZOApr15con1.8 metaG... | ecosystem: Environmental > Terrestrial > Soil > Vadose...
CTGATGCCTGACGTGGCGGTCACGCTGGCCAATGCGAGCGATCAGTTCGACGTGCAGCAGCCGTCTCAGGGGTACGCGAAAGACACGCAGCTGAATGCGGCGCTGAGCGTGCTTGCCGCTGGGTAGACTGAGCATCCGCTACGGGCGGTTAGCTCAATTGGCAGAGCGCCTCGCTTACACCGAGGAGGCCGTTGGTTCGAATCCATCACCGCCCACAATGACGGACAGCTTCCAGCGCACGGTATCCATCAGTCGCGTGACCTGTGCCTGTCGATCAGGCCGCGGGGTGTAACCGTTCACGCGTCCCCCACTGATGTGGATGTCAGAGAAGAGCGTGGCGAGCAGCTCGCGGCGCACGACGCCATCACCCGCGTCCCAAGCCTCCACGAGACCCGTGAGCTTTGGATCCATACGCTCGGGTCCAGCTGCGTCTAGCAACTCGCTCCGGATGCCTTCTAGCCGCTCTCGCTCGGCGCGGTATCTGGCCTCGTCCCAGTGGCCCCAAAGAAACAGTTGATTGAGACGCTCGAGGCTGCGGTCGATGGAGTCGATCGCGCCCTGAGACTCAGCGACGGGGTTGGGGCTCATTCGGTCGATGCGGTGCGCGAAGTCGGCTGGCTGTAGGCTCCCTAGCTCGACCAGCAGCGCCCGAGCCCAAGGTGCGATTTCGTCTTCTCGCACCCAGCGTTCCGAGCACGGGACTAGCTTCTCGCGTCCGTGCCGGCAGGCGTAGTACACGCCTTTGTTGCGGTTCGTCTTGCCGGCCCCATGCAGGCGTTCGCCGCATGAGCAGCGCAGCAGTCCCTTGAAGGCGTAGGGAAACTCCTTTGCTCCCGGCGTCCGTCGGCCCCCGCGCCCAATACGTCGTTGCGAGACAACCTGGGCGGTCCTGAACAGGCTGTCGCTGACAAGCGCTGGCCACGCGGCGGGTATCAGTTTTCCGTGGCCACCTCGCCGCCGGCTCTCTGAGAACGCCATCCCAGCGTACGCGACGTTTCTGAGGATCTCGGCGATGCTGTGCCAGTGCCACGCGGCGCCTCGCGAGCGCGGCAGCTTGGGCACGCTTTCTGCGTTGAAGCGCCGCGCGATGTCCCGAGCTGTGAAACGACCACTCGCATACATCCCGAAGACGCGGCGGATTATCGGCGCGACATCCTCGTCGACTGAGATCGAGCCGTCCGGACTCCGGACGTAACCGCCGGGAACCTGGCCGACCATCTCACCCCGCTGAGTCGCATATCGGTACGCATCCCTGATCTTCTCACCGGTCATTCGGCGTTCCATCGCATGGGCGGCCGCCAGGGTCGTATACGTGAACTCGCCTGCGGGCGAGCGGTCGAAACGACCGTGGACGAAGACGACCTCGATCTCCGGGCGCTTCTCCATGAGGGCGTAGAAGTCCAAGGCGTCCGAGGTGTTCCGAAATCCACGCGACTGGTCGTATGTGGCGACGACACTCACGCCGCCGCCCTTGACACGATCTATCAGCGCAAGGAACGCCTTGCGACCCTTCAGCTTGCCGCCACTGACATCAAGGTCACTGAAGACCTCGATCTGGTCGGAAGCGACTACCTCAGGAAGAGCTCGGCATTGCTGCTCCTGGACCTCAGGCGAAACAGTGCGCTCGCCTTCTTTGTGGCGAGACTGCCGGACGTAGATGAGCGCCACGCTGGCATGAGATGACTGTCGCTGCTTGTGCACCGGTCGGCGCTCCAGCATGCGTGGCAACTGCTTAGCCGTCAAGATCCCTTAACGCCGCCTGCGCGAACCCTGCTTGCCGCGATTACGCGAGCGAGGTCTGTCCATACGACGTCCACGTCGTCACGTGCGGCAGTTCCGGATGCAGCGCGCCGCGAGGAGGCATTCGGGTAAGAAGCATCCGGCCCCTTTCCACGCATCGCGACGAGGCCGGATGTCGCTGATAGCGGCAGAGCGGACTTCTTCAGGCCTGGCTCCGGCGCAGGCTGGCTTCGACGAACTCCACCCTTGCGATTGCTTCCTGAGCAGCCGAATCGAGGAGTCTGCGCGAGAGCGAGGTGCCGCCGGGAATGTTTGTTTCCTGAAGTTTTAGCGACACCTCGACGGCAATCAGAATCGCCATCTCCCTGATCGCATGCTCGTCTGGCAGAGCGCCGGACGTCTCGGCCTCGTCTAGCTCGCGCTTGAGCAGGCTCTCGACTAGCCTACCGACGGGTAGCCGGCGCCGCTTAGCCAAAGCCTTGACCTCGCCCTGAAGGCTCAGAGGTAACCGAACCTTCATTTGCCAACCGCCGGACGCAGCCATGCTGTTCACCTCAGGCAAGTTGGGGGCGAGCGCCGCCCCTCTAAATACATATCTGCTGCCGGAAGCGGCAAAAGGGACATCCCCTTGCGACTTTTCTGCGACTACTGAACGACTCCTTTGCGACTACTGATCTCAGTTCGCCGGTTTCAAGGGCCCTGACAAGAGCAGCCTCTATCTACCTAATCTGCATTGGAGACCGAGAAAACGACCGCGCCGGAGCGGCTGATCTGCGTCTTATGCCGTCTTATTTGCGTCTTCTGATCTCAGCAAGACAGGGCGCGAACTTTTCCTTTAGCTGCGGCAGGACATTAGGTCACGACCGGTTGGTCTGGCTGACCGGCTAGGAATCCGACGAAGGTGCGGCAGCGCGTGTCGCTTCCCGGCGAAGGCGGCGCAATTCGGCGGCCGCTAGGAGCTTAGCTTGCATATATGTCTCGGCCAACCTAGAACCCTCTTCAAAGAGTCTTATGGCGTCTTGGGGTTGGCCTGCAATGACCGCTTGCTCACACCTTGAGATGAGGTCAAGTAGCGAGCGCCTATGGGTTGCGGCTCGAATGCGCAGTGCGCACCACCTTGCCTCTTCAACAGTGCCGCTACTCTCGATCGTCTGTCTGACGCAATCCGCAACGCTTTCTGCGTCATGGCATCCTTCGGGGCCGAGGATGTCTTTGGGGTCTAGTTCTCGAACGATTTCGTCAAACCCTATCGGCCGGCGCGACTGGGTCAAGTGTTGAAAGACTTGCCAAATGCGCGCACAGACATGATCGGTGAAGTCTTGGGAGCTTACCAGCGGCAGGATGCGGCCGACTACGAGCGGCTGCTCGATCGCGACCCGGGCGAGCGAGAATTCGGCATCCAAGTCACCACCGCCTAGAGGATGCTCTCGACCGAGCATCAGAACCCGATCGACACGGACAGCTGCCAGCCGACGGCCAGTAATCCAATGTTGATCATCAGGGCCGCAGTTTAGGCGAGCGAAGCCGAGATCAGGTACCCCGAAGAGCATGTGGACCAAAATGGTCCCTTTTGAACTCCTAGTGGAGTTAGCAAGATAAGCGGCTGCGCCGCTGGTAGTCTCGACTCATGGAGTACTCGAAAGCGGCGCGGGAGGTCATTGAAACTTTCCGATCAGTGCGCGAGTCTGACGAATCGATCTGGTTCGATCGGGCTCTGATTGCGGTCGCTGACCTGTATCCAACGAGCGCCCTAGCGTTCGCTTTGCACCAGCCAGATGTCTGGCCTCGAGATCGCCGACGTCGACTGCGCGCGGAGACGAACCCGCCCGTCCGCAACGGATTCAGCCTCGAGGACCTCGTTGGAAATGCTGAGGCAGCGGCAGCTTCCGATGGAGGCCGAATCGTATTCGAGGTACACCTTGCCAAAGCATTCGCGGATTTTGCACAGATCTTGTTAGGCCTCGGGATTGCAGCGGATGCCCTAGTAGCGAGGACGCAGGAACGCGAGTCCTTACCCCCTGCAATCCCTGCCCCCAAACGGCCACGAGTGGTGGGAGCTGCTCGGGTCCAGCTCCTCGACGAGGCAATTGCCAATCAAGACTTGTTGCACCTGTTGGCACAGGATGAGCGCACCGGAACCGTGGAGAGGAAGCGCTCAATTCTTAACAGTCAAGCCCGCGCCCCTGGTGTCCTGATGGATCAGGAGCTGGCGACGGTCGCCTTAGTCAACGGCAGCCCTGAAACCGCCGTCTACCTACTGTTCGGCCAGGAGGACGACTTCTCGGTTGTTGGTCAAATCGATCAGAGCGGGAAGCCGCTCGACGAATCCACGGTGCGTGCTTGCCAGCGGCGCTTCGATGAGCGGTTGCAGGCGTGTCATCCGCCGATCCCAGTCAAATGGCGCGAAGTCACTTCCGAAAACCGCCGGGTATGGATCGCGTGCATGTTCGGGCGAGCCCGTGGCACGGCCGTTAGAACCACTCTAGGGGCATATCCGTACCGTTCTGGCGAGGACACGCATTACGCGACGCCTGAACAGATCACCGCATGGCTTCGCGAACCTACTGACGTTGACCCTGCGCGCGCCGCAGTCAGGGAGGACCAACAAGCCCGGGCCGAGACTCTGGCCGGCCCCGAGGAGGGGCGCGCGCAGAGGCTCGCCCTCTCTGAACTCGACCGGGCGCTGGACACCTTCTTTCAGACTCCCCCAACAATCCCGAATGCCATTCGGGGGCACAAGCTGACCGACTGGGAGCCAGTCTTCGGCCCGATCTTGGGTCACTTCCGACCGGCGATGGACGCGGTCGTTCAAGCAGGCCTCCAGAGTTCGGATTCGGCGTTGAGCCGCCTTGCCCGTGGTCTGCGGACTGTATTCCGTGTCGATCAACCGCGAGGCGGCCTGAGCTGGATCAGCGAAGCTCCGCGTCTGGTGACCCGTTTGGTCACCGACAGGTTGCTCCTGGAGGCTTACGGCACTGAGCGCTGGTCGCGACTGGTGCAAATTGGCGAGCCGCTTTTCGAAAGCTATAACGGGCGGGTGCCATGGGTGCTGTCACCCGAATATCGACACCCCGAAACTCTTGGACGTGATGCCAATGTTGCCAACGAGCTCGCCCTGCAAGAAATCCTCCGTGACACCCCGGCTTTACGCCGGGTAGGTCTGACAGAGTCGCGAATCAGCCCGGTCTATGCCGCGATGACGGTTGGACTGGCTTTGGCCTCGATGGCACGCGACGAGGCATCCTCGTCGGCCGGCCGTTTTGCCGCATGGGCCATGTTGCAGGGTGTCTGGGCGGAGTTGGGAACTTGGGAAGAAGAGCCTGAGCTGGTCGGTGCTTTCGCCGCGTTAGCTGGCGAATCTGACGTTAACTTTCGCAAGTCGTTGCCGGACCGCCTGAGCCGAATTGTCGCTGCGTTCCGGTCGGCCGGATACTGGCCTAACGTCCCGGACGCTGTCTGGGCAAGCGTCAAACGAATGGCAGAAGATGCCGGCTAGTAGGCCCTTGGTACGAGAACTCGCGGTCGTACGGGCGCTCCTCCCGGCTGGTTCTGAACCGGCTATCGATGTGTCCCTGTCTTGCGCCTGGCTCTGACAGCCTACCTCGAGGCTTGGGTGGGTATCAGCGGTTGAACCTACGAACCGCAGTGCCGCGTGTTACGCCCGGGTTAGCGTTCTCCTTGTTGAGTTCGAGAGACTAAAGCCAGCAAACGTCGCATCGACCTTATCTACCCATCGGACGATCCCTTTTGGCAGATCGCTGCGTTCCTGTGAATGATGGACCTTAGGCTCGGTGCAGCCCTCCTGGTTCTGGTTGCGACTGGATGTGGGGTAGCTAACCCTCGCGTCGGCTCCTCGTCGCCGGCGTCGAGTGCCCACGGATTGCCTTCGACCTCCGCCTCAAGCGCCCGATTAGCGTCCCCTACCTCCTCGGTGGACTGCCCTTCTCCGATGGGTTGCCCAGCTCAGTGGTTCCCAGCCGGTTTGGCATTTGATATCGATCGGCAGACGTTGGTTCTTTTCGGGGGCGGCCGCATTGCTGCTCCGCCTGGGGACATTAATGACACCTGGGAGTGGAGCGCATTAGGGGGTTGGGTGCTTCGCCACCCTTCGACCATCCCAGCCGCGCGATCACAGACCGCCATGGTGTACGACCGAGCGCGCCATCTGATCGTGATGTATGGAGGCAGGGGTACGGTAGGAGGCACCTTGCCATGCGGTGGAGAGGTCGCCTCTGAGGTCTGCTCGGCAGACACATGGACCTGGAACGGGACGGACTGGACTCTGTGGCAGCCCCAAAGCAGTCCACAACCGTTTGTGGCGAGGATCGCCTACGACCAGTCTGCGAGTGCTGCCCTGGTCTACGACAGCAGCGCGGAGACTTGGAGTTGGGATGGGGCAACATGGACCTTAAAGGCCTCGGTGTCGAGTAGCCCGACACCTCTACAGGCGACACCGGTGGTCGCATTCGATCCTGCTACTCGACATGTCGTGCTGTTTGGTGGCTTTAACGCCGGAGGGACAAATGTACACAGCATGTGGAGCTGGAACGGTCGGGGCTGGACAAGCCTCGGCGTAAATGCCCCCTTGGCTTCGCTGGAGTCGGCCGCAGTCGAGAACGTCGATGGCATAACGATGCTGGGCTACCAATATCCCAACGGACTTAGCACTGGGCCGGCTCAAACCTGGGTATGGACCGGAACGCGCTGGACGCAGCTCAATCCGAGACATGAACCAACGGCATCGGCCCTCGGGTTATTTGCCGACCCAAAGAGTCATCAGGTTCTTTTGGTAGGTACTGACTTCGAGAAGGGCAACGCAATTGAGATCTGGGTATGGGATGGCGCAGATTGGAATCAGCTCGTCTAACGCGCGCGAACGAGTAAGGGACGTTTCAGACGATCAAACGCAGGGAATCTGTCAGCGGCGTCTCCAATCCATCACCGCCCACCACGACAGACAGTTTCCAGCGCACCGTTTCAAGTAGGCGCGTGACCTGGGCCTGCCTGTAAGGCCCTGGCGCGTAGCCGACTATGCGCCCCTGGCTGACATGGATGTCGGAGAACAATGTCGCGAGCAACTCACCGCTCACAATCGCGTCTCCACCGTCCCCACGCTCAGAGGAGTCCGGTCAGGTGCGGATCGATGTGTTCGGGCCCTCAGCGTCCTGCAGCTGGTCGCGGTGACCCCAAAGGAAAGCTGATCGAGCCTTTGCAGACTGCGGGTAAGGTTGTTCCCGGGTCAGCCGATACCTCGTAGTACGAGCCATCGGATGAGCAGTGCCCCCGAGAGGACACCCCCGCAAAAGGCGGAGAGAACGCCAACCCCCTTTAGGGTCCGATCATCCGAAACCACCCCAGCGAAGAAGAGAACCAGGCCGAACGCTAACAGACCAACGAACGCGAGCATGGTCCTCCGGCCCAAGTACCCCACGCTTCCGATTCTGCCACGCCGCAAGAGGCTACTCGACAGCGCTCGCGCGCGGGTGAGACGATGAGTCGGAGACTGTCTGTCAGCGGCGTCTCGACCCATCACCGCCCACCACGAAAGACAGTTTCCAGCGCACTGTTTCAAGTAGGCGCGTGACCTAGGCCTGCCTCTCAGGGAAGATTGCCAAGAAGCGATGAGCCGGAGTAAAGACGCAGTCATCGGTGTCAACCCTGAGGTAGGCGAATCAGGAATGCCAGAAGAAAGAGCTGGTCCGCGAAACGTCAGTGGCGTCTCGGACGCATCACGGCCACATTGACGGACAATTTGGCAAAGCCCGGGATATTGGCGGTGGTTGATCGTCTACGGCGTAGAACCACGTGGTTCGCCGTGACATCCGCGGTGTTGGCCACACTCGGCATGGGTGGCTACGTCGGAGGACGGCTCACGGGCGACACCAGGTTCCTCGGTCTCGTCTCCTTTGGAACCTACATGGTCTTGGCTGGCCTTGTTCTTTTCGCGGTGGCGCTGTTCATCAACACGTCGCGCATGAGCAAGCCGCTCGTGTCGTGGGCCATTGGCTTGATCGCGGTCCTCTACGGAATTCTGTTGGTTGTCTTTCCGTATGAACGGGCCTTCGGATTCGCTGGGGCAGCCATCGTAGTTTCGCTAGTAATCCTGATCGTGGTGGGCTGGAATGACCTCTGCAACCCGCAGGTATGGAAAGGGACTTCGATCCCTGACGTTGGCCCTCTAAAGAAGAGTTAGCCTCTCAAATTCTCGTTTGTCGGCAGCGAAACGATCGACGCGGTTGGCTTAAAACGCTTAAGGATCTTCTGGATTACGGCGCAATTTGCCTGGCCTCACAGTAGATTGTTTTCCCGTGCAGCTGCTTGACCCGTTCCCGACTTGTCCGGTGGCTCGTGCTCTTGTTCATTGAGACGCTCTTGAATGTCGGCCGATAGTCCGAGTTGGTACGGCGTCCGCTGCATTTTCAAGCTTGGCGATCAGCCTCTGTACGAGGAGCGAATCACGGTCTGGCGTGCACAGTCGTTTGAGGAAGCAGTCGAGCTAGCTGAGGCCGACGCCGAGCAATACGCCGCGACCCACGGCCTTGACTACTTGCACCTGGCCCAAGTCTTCGATCAGAAGTCGGAGATTGTTGGAAGCGGGTCTGAAGTCTTCTCGCTGATTCGAGAAAGTCCTTTAACACCGGACGACTACATCAACCGGTTCATAGACACAGGTTCAGAGCGTCAAGGCACCCTTGAGTGACCGAAGCTGAAGCTCTCGACGCCATCAGTTAGCAAGCGTCCATACTGACTGACCCGTCCCGACCATAAGTGTGGCCAAAACCATCGCCCCAAGCCGGCAGCCGTGTCCTCGCGGATATAGTTCCGTGGTGAATTCCAGGGCCGCACCGGTGGGCTGCGGCATCGATTTCGGGACAAGCAACAGCGCCATCGCGGTCGCTTACGCAGATCGCGTGGATGTGGTCCCACTCGGACCATCGCCATCGGCCAAGACCCTGCCCTCGTTTGTCTACCTCCATCGCGGTGGGAGACGCGCGGCAGGAGACGAGGCGGTCAGGACGTTTCTCAAGTCCGGTCATGAGAAGACCGACTGCTGGAAATGCCCTTTGGCGCCGTACGGCTGGGACACCGACTGCCGCCAGTACCGCAAAGGCGGTGGCTGCAACGACGCCCGTTTGCTGTCGGGAGTGAAGCACGAGCTCGCAAAGCTCGGCTTTGCCGGGACCAACTCATGGGCAACGGACTTCACTGTCGGCTCGCTGGTTGCTGTCGTGATGCGACGACTGAAGGATGAGGCCAACAAATCAGCCGGCGAGGCGCCGCGGCGCGTGGTGGTCGGCCATCCCGTCGTGTTTGCGGGGGCCGACCCAAACGATCGCGTGGCCTCAGACGCGGAGGCATTCAGGCGGCTGGAGCATGCGGCACTCGCGGCCGGCTTCGACGAGGTGGCCTTCCTTCCGGAACCGACCGCCGCGGTCATCGGAGAACCCTCGCACCACGGAGTCGAGATAGCAGTCGACTTTGGCGGCGGAACCTTCGATGTGGCTGTTATGGATTCGCGCGCCGGAGAGCCGCGCATCGCCAGCACGACCGGCGTGGCGATCGGCGGCGAGGTGCTGGACGGGGTCCTATTCGAGACTTACATTGGGCCGGCTCTGGGTCTGGACGGGCTGCCCAGCTGGCTATTCAACGAGCTTCGCACCGCAAGCTCGGTGCGGCTCTTGATGGCCGATCCCGGCATTCCCGCCATTCTGGCGAGGATCAGCGGCAGCGCGGCCGAGGTGGTTCACGCGCTGCTCTACGAAGGACACGCGTACGACTTTTACAAGTCGATCGAGGCGGCGAAGATCGCGCTGTCGAGCTCAGATGAGACCGAGCTGCAGTTCGCTCCACTGAAACTCCGCCTGCCTGTGCATCGCTCAGCGTTCGAGGCGATGATCCGACCCGAGCTGGACATTGTCCGCGAGGCGATCGAGCGAGCGCTGGACGCGGCAGCGATCGAACCTCGAGATGTTGACCGCGTGCTCCTGACTGGCGGCTCCGCATACATCCCGGCTTTCCGGGCCGACCTTGCCGCGACATTCGGCGAGGATCGTCTCGAGCAGCGAGATGCGTTCACCGCCGTCGTACACGGATTGGGCGTTCGCGCGCAGCAGCTCTGGGGATCACATTCTCCAGCTCGGTCGACGTCGGTACGCTGACCACGCAAGCGTCCCGTCTCGATAAAGAGCGCTTGCCCAGCCTCTGATAAGAGGATTGGCGACGTAAGCCGAAACCCCGATGGCATACGCGATCAGCACGAAGCCCCACCAGGGCACCTGCGCGCCGAACACGAACGGCGTCCACAGCACGCTGAACTCGGGGACGTACCAGCAGAGCGATTCCAACGAATAGTGGTTGGCCGAGCATGGGTCCTGGGCGAAGCGTCCGAACACCTGGCCATCGATGCCGACCCACACGGAGAGCACAAGTGCCGCGACCACGATCGTGAGGGCGATCAGCTGCCGAGGCGGACGGCGGACCTGGGCCGCGAGCAGTAGCGACGCCGGCAACGAAGCGAAGACGAGAAAGCGCGGGCCCCAGGTGAATCCGCCATACCACGCCCACCAGGAGCCGTACACGAGCACCAGGCCTGCCAGGTAGAGGAACCACAACACCAGGACCTCGCTGACGGATCGCAGCGCCTCCAGGCCCCGGCCGAACGCCAGGACAAGCCCAGACGCGAAGAACAGCAGTCCCTTGCCGAACGACACCAGAAGGGACACCACGCCGAAGAAGATCGGGTAGCTGAAGCCTGCCAGGCCCGAGTAGGGAAGGAGGGTTTGAAAGCCATGGTCGTTCTCGTACCCGGTTACGAGAGCCGATTTGCGGCGCACCAGGTTTTCGAGCATCCACAGGCCCGCGCTGAGGACGAGCGGCGCCAACGCCCGAATTCGTTTCACCCGCCACGCCCACCAGCCCATCGCGAAGGCAAGGCCGACGAAGGTTGCGGGAACGTTGGCGACTCCGAGAGCAAGCAGTACGGCCGCCGTTTTCCAGCGGCCCGTCGACCATGCAGCGAGCCCGGTGCCGGTGGCCATCACAGTGAAGGTTTCGGCGCCGAAGCCGGTGAGCGAGGCCGGGATCATCGCCGTCGTGCCGAGCAACAGCAAGAAGCTCATCAAGATGTCGCGGTCCAACAGATCACGTAGCAGGCGGTACATGACGACAAGGCCGGCCGCGTAGACGAGGACGTTGTAGCGAGACACCCACCACTCAGGC
>Ga0209590_10000821_pt1 | contig 10914 bp, 11 predicted proteins | sample CZO8metaG_FD_188353 | JGI IMG/M metagenome (GOLD analysis project Ga0209590, IMG submission 188353) | Vadose zone soil microbial communities from the Eel River Critical Zone Observatory, Northern California, USA - CZOApr15con1.8 metaG... | ecosystem: Environmental > Terrestrial > Soil > Vadose...
GAGGAGATAGAGCCGGAGTTCCTGAACGCCGGCAGTGCCGCGACGGTGCGCGAGCTGCGCTTCACCTTCGCGGTCGAGGCTCGGTTCTACCCGCTCATGCGCGAGCTGGAGGAGACGTTCCCCGACATCTCCGTCGGTTCGTATCCGAACTTCGAGACCAAGGAGCTCGTGATTAGAGTCCTGGGCGCGGATTCGAAGCGCGTCGATCAAGCGGCGGACGTCATCAAGAGGAGAGCTCCCGTATGAAACCCCAGGTCATCTGCGTTCCCGGCGGCGTCGCGCCCGCGGCCCAGCGGTACAGGCCGCTGATCGAGGCGGTGGGCGACGCGGCCGATCTGCACCTGAAGGACCTCGAGGTCTATCGCGACGCCAAACCGCCCGCGGACTATTCGATCGAGATGGAGCTCGACGCCATCGATCGCCTTGCCGACTCGAACAACCTGCAGCGATTCCACCTCGTCGGCTATTCGGGCGGCGGATTTGTCTCGCTCGCCTACGCGGGAACGCGGCCCCAGCGCCTCGAGAGCCTGGCGGTGTTCGAGGCGGCGTCCATCCCTGGAACGTTGACCGAAGCAGAGCAGCGCGAAGCATCCACCTTCTACGCCAGGCTGAGCGGCCTCGAAGGACCGGAGTTCATGGCGGCCTTTGTGCGCGCGCAGCTCAAGCCCGGCGTTCCAGCGCCACCTCCGCCCTCCGGTGGTCCGCCGTCACCGGAGATGCAGAAGAGACCGGCCGGGATCGCCGCCCTCATGAAGGCGTTCCAGGCTTTTCAGTTCGACCGAGGTCGATTCGCGGACGCGCGCTTCCCGGTTTTCGCCGCTTACGGAGACCAGACGCACGAGATCGAAGCGATCCGCGCGGGCGTCCTCGCTCAGCTCTTCGCCGACATCCACGTCCGTCGCTACGCGGGAGTGCACCACTTCGTCGCGCCGGAGATGATCTACACGCCCGAGCACGCAAGGACGCTGATCGACCTCTGGCGGAACGCTGAGAGTTCAGCCTCCTAGCTTCCGCTCCAGGAGCGCCCGCTCGGCGGGGTTGCGCGACAGCTCGAGCGCGCGCAGCCGCGACGCGCGCGCCAGCGCGGACTCGCCGAGCTCTTCCAGCAGCTCCGCCCGCGTCGCGTGAAACAGGTGGTAGCCGTCCAGCGAGATGGCCAGGTCGTTGACCTCGCCGAGCGCGACCTGCGGCCCGCTCACGTGGTTGACCGCGACCGCGCGGTTGAGCCGGACCACCGGCGAGTCGGTCAGGCGGAGCAGCGCGTCGTACAGGGCCACGATCCGCTCCCAGTCCGTCTCCGACCACGAACGCGCCTCCGAGTGGACGGCGGCGATCGCGGCCTGGAGCTGGTACGGCCCAGGCGCGTTCATGGCCGCGGCGCGGCCCAGCATCTCCGTCGCCTCGCCGATCGCTTCCCGGTCCCACAGCGTGCGGTCCTGGTCGGGCAGAAGGACCATCCCGCCCGAGGGGTCGAAGCGCGCGGCGGCACGCGCGATGTGCAGCGTCATCAGGGCCACGAGGCCCAGCGCTTCGGGCTGGTCGGGCATCAGCCGGGTCATCAGGCCGCCGAGCCACAGCGCGTCCTCCGCGAGGTCGCGGCGCATCGCCACCGCGGGGCCGCGGCTGAGGTAGCCCTCGTTGAACATCAGGTAAAGCACCGTCAGCACCGCGTCGAGCCGCGATGGAAGCTCCATCGCGTCAGGCACGCGGTAGGGAATGTGCGCGGCGACGATCTTGCGTTTGGCGCGAACGATCCGCTGCGCCATGGTCGGCTCTGAGACCAGGAACGCGGCCGCGATCTCCTCGGTGGTGAACCCGGCGACCGCGCGCAGCGTGAGGGCGACCTGGGCGTCTGGCGCGAGGGCCGGGTGGCAGCAGGTGAAGATCAGGCGCAGCCTGTCGTCCGCCTCCCGCGCGTCAGCCGGCAACGTGGATCGCTCCAGCAGGGCGACCTTCTCGGCGTAGCGCCGGTCGCGGCGCAAAACGTCGATCGCGCGCCGGCGCGCGGTGGTCATGAGCCATGCGCCCGGGTTGTCGGGGATCCCCTGCTCCGGCCATCTCTCCAGCGCGGCGACGAGGCTGTCCTGGACCACCTCCTCGGCGAGGTCGAAGTTGCCGAGGATGCGCACCATCGCGGCTGTCAGGCGGCCTGCCTCCTCGCGGAAGACCGCGGTGACCGCCGCGTCGGTGGTGGTCCGGCTACCCGCCACGCTCCTCAGAGTGATCGACGACCGGCCTGATCTCAACCGTGCCCGGCCACTCCTTCGCCATCGCCAGCGCCTCGTCGAGGTCGGCGACCTCGATCTCCGCGTAGCCGCCGATGACCTCCTTGGACTCGATGAACGGACCGTCGGTCACCGTGACCTTGCCGTCCTTCCGCGAGACCGTGGTCGCGGTGCTCGGGCCCTGGAGCTCATGGCCACCCACGACCTTGCCTGCCTTCGAGTACTTCTCGAACCAGGCGCCGGACTGCTCATAATCCGCCATCGCGGACTCGCGAGCCGGGCTCTCGAGCTGGTCGACGCCTTCCATACTCCCGCCGAACAAGAGAACGTATTTCATTTCCAACCTCCATAGCGACGACGAACGGCGCAGCGCGGATTCGACATCTCAGGAACCAGTGAACTCCGGCTCCTGCTTGCTGAGGAACGACATGATGCCGATCGCGGCGTCGCTGGTGAGGGCGGCGCGGGCGAAGTTCTCGGCCTCGATGTTGAGCGCGTCCTCGAGGCGCAGGTCGGAGCCGCGCCGCACAGAGTCCTTGATCATCGCGATGGCGACCGTGGCCGCCTTCGCCAGCCTGCCCGCAAGCTCGTCGACCGAGGCCTGGAACTCCTCCGGCGAGACCGCCCGGTCCACCCATCCGACCGCCTCGGCCTCCTTCGCCGACAGGCGCGTCGACTCCATCAGGTAGCGCAGAGCGCGCGCTTTGCCGATGAGGCGAGGTAGGCGCTGCGTGCCGCCGGCGCCGGGGATGATGCCGAGCGACGACTCGGTCTGGCCGATCTTCGAGCGCCCGTCCTCGACCATGATCCGGAAGTCGCAGCAAAGCGTTAGCTCGCTGCCTCCACCCAGCGCGTGGCCGTTGATTGCCGCTATCACGGGCTTTGGGCAGCGCTCGATGGCCATGAACTGATGGTTCATGCGGCGCATGAACAGCGCGATCTGGTCGGTCGCGTCGGGGGCCTCGCGGTCGATTCCCGCCAGCGACGTAAGGTCGGCGCCGACGCTGAAGTACTTCTCGTACTCGGAGGCCAGGACGATGACCCGCACCGAAGCGTCCGCGCCCAGCTCATCGAAGGCATCCGCGAGCTCTTTCATCAGGTCCTCGGCGATCGAGTTGTTGCCCTTGCGGTGCATGACCACCCGCGCGATCGGGCCTTCGCGCCGGACGTCGACCAGCTCGCCCACAGCTATGCGGTGAACAGCGGGATGCCGCCGGCGACCTCGATCACCGCGCCGGTGATGTAGCCCGCCTCCTCGGTGCACAGGAATGCGATCGTGTTCGCGATGTCCTCGGGCTGGCCGAATCGCTTGAACACCGTGCGCGCCTTGAAGCGCTCGTACATGGGGTTGTTCGCCGCCGCCGCCTTGCCAGCCTCCGACTCGATGATCCCGGGTGCGATCGCGTTGGACGTGATGTTGTGCCGCCCGCCCTCGAGCGCCGCCGTCCGCGCGAGGCCGATCAGGCCCGCCTTGGTCGACGAGTAGCTCGCCTGGCCGAAACCGCCAAGCGTGCCCGCGACCGAGGACATGAAGACGAGCCGGCCCCACCTGTTCTCGACCATATATGGCCACACCTCCCTGGTGCAGTTAAACGCACCGGTGAGATTGACCTTCACGTCGCGGTCCCAGAGCTCGTAGGACTGGTTGGGGATCTGCGCCGCGTGATCGAGGGTGGCGGCGTTGTTGATCAGGATGTCGATCTTCCCGAACTGTTCTTTGACCTTCTTGAAGACGTCGTGGATCTGCTCGCGGTTGGTCACGTCCATCTTGATCGCGAGCGACTTGCGGCCCATCTTGCGGATCTCTTCGGCGGTCGCGTTGGAGTGCACCCACCCCTGCGACACGGCGACCTGCGCGAGCATGCTGCCCTGCGACTCCGCGGTCTGCTGGAGGTTGGGGTCGTCCTCGACGAGGACGTCCGTGATGACGACGTCGGCGCCCATGCTCGCGAGCGTCAGCGCGTCCTGGCGGCCGAGACCGCGTGACGCTCCCGTGACAACCGCGACTCTTCCTGTCAGGTCAAACATTCATCACCCTCGCAAGAATCCCCTATCAACCACGTAAGCGTATGGCGGCTCGCTGGCCTGCGATGGCCCGCGAGATGACGAGTCTCTGGATCTCGGCCGTCCCCTGCGGATCTCATCCTGCTCGGGCGTGAGGGTGAACTCCAGCGTCATCCCGCGTACTCAGCCGCCGCCCTGGTCAGCACGGCCCCGCCCCGCTGGTTGACGGCTTTGATCTCGAGCTTGCCCTCGCCGGCAGGCTCGGCGGTAAACGTGACGACATCGCCGGGCACGACCATGCCGGCAAACCGCACCGACAGCCGCCGCAGGCGATCAGGTCCGCCCGCCGCCTTGGCGGCGACCGTCGCCGCGATTCCCATCTGCAGCATCCCATGCGCGATCACGCCCGGCAGTCCCACCGAGCGCGCGAAATCGTCGTCGAGGTGGATCGGGTTGCGGTCGCCGGAAGCTTCGGCGTAGGCGGCGATCTGCTCACGGGTGAACGTGACCGCCCGCTCGCTCATGACCGAATCACGAACAGCGCGCGCGACGTGCACACGGGCGATCCATCGGCGCCCGTCGTCTCGGTCGCGAAGGAGACGAACCGCATCCCGCGCCGGCTGGTGTCCGATGCCACGCGTCCTCGCGAGGTCACCCACTCACCCACTCGCGGATGCCGCGACCACTCGAACTCCTGCTCCGCGTGCAGCAGGCGCGCGAGATCGACGGCCGCGTCCTCGTCGGCGAACAGCTGCGGCGCCGTCGCGTACAGCGAGTAGACCGCGGCGAACGTCGGCGGAACGCCGTCCGCTGGGTCGGCGCCGATCGCGCGCGCGAAGTCCGCCACGCGGTCGGGATCGATCTCGAAGTGCACCGCCGGGTAGGTACGCCCGGCGACCGCTGCCACTAGGGTCTGGTCGGCCTCAGACGCGCGAGCACGCGCCGCAGCAGCATCGGCCGCAGCGCCGACCACGCCTCCATGATGGAGGAGCGCGACGTGGCGGCGACCTCGGGCGGCGCGTAGGCGGCGACGACGAATCCCTTCGCCAGGTTGCCGACCGGCTCGGCGGTCTCCGGGAACGTCCGCTCCAGACGCCGGCCGAGCTCCAGGGGAGTCTCGCCCGGCCGGCGTTGAGCGCCGGCAAGGCTGGCGAGCGTGAGCGTGCGTTTCCACACCGCCGCGACCGTGCGCGGCCGCATGTAACGCAAGGCGAACACGAGAAGCAGAAGCAAGAGGGCGACGAAGACGCCCGCGATCCTGGTCAGCCACGCCTGGTCGAGGGCGCCGATGTGGATTCCGCCGCCGCCGACAGCCGAACCCGGGTCGTCGAGGTGTCCGCGACCCAGGCCGTCGGTCGGGGTCGGGATACCGACCGTTCCGCCGGAAGAAAGCCCGGTGCCGTCGCAGCCCGCGTCGCGGAGGCAGATGCCGGTGCCCGACACGCCGCGCTGGATCGTCTGGTAGATGCCCTGGCTGTCAGCCGTCGGCTCGAACGGGATCCAGCCATAGTGCGGGAAGTACACCTCGGTCCACGTGTGCGCGTCGTCGCTGCGGACGACGAACGCCTGGACCTGCGTGTCGTACTGTCCCGGGCCGAAACCGTTGACGAGCCTGGTCGGAATGCCGAGCGAACGCAGCATGTCGCCCATCGCGCTGGCGAAGAACTCGCAGTACGCCGTCTTCGAGTCGAACAGGAAGTAATCGAGGGGGTCGCGGCCCGCCGGCGTCCTTGCGTCGAGCGAGTATGTGAAGTTCTTCGAGTCACGCAGGTACTGCTCGATCGCGGCGGCCATGTCGTACGGCGTCTTGGCGCCCGCACCCTGGACGATGCTCAGCGCCAGCGCGTGAATCCTGTCTTCCACCGCCTGCGGTCGGTAGCCCCGGCTCGGCAGGCTCGTGTACTGGTTCAGCCAGTCGGGGTAGTCGGTGCCCGCGACCTGCAGCTGGGCCGCCGTCGCGGTCGGATACTCGACGGTCCCGTTGTACAGTCCCGCGGACGACGGCGGCTGGACGCTGCTCAAACGGTCCATCGAGTAGAACTGCGTCGGGTCTCCCGCGTTGAGCGGGACCTGCGAGCCCATGCTGACCCGGTCGACCCTTATGAGCTGGCCGGGATAGAAGAGGATGTCCGCGTTTCCGGAGGGCGGCCTCAGCATCCTCACCTGGATGCCGGCGAAGGCGAGGCCCTGGTAGTCCTCGGCGAACTGGAAGGTGCCGTTCTTGCCCACCAGCTGGGCCACGCCGCCCTGCGGGTTCGGATAACGCCACTCCCCGTTGTCGGTCGTTGTCTCGTTGACCCCGCGGAAATACCGGGGACCGGCGTAGTCGCCGATGATCGTGTACTCGAAGACCGGGTCGCGCGTGCGCTGAAGCGACCCACTGAGCTTGACGTCCGTGGTGAAGCCCGTGACGCCGGACGAGACGCGGCTGTTGCCGAAGATGCCGGGATGGCTGAGGCGCGACTGCAGCTGCGCCCAGTTGGAGAAGAGTCCCGATTCGACGTCGAGCGTGCGGTCCGCCGTCGAGAGCGGGGGCAGCAGGATGCCGAGCACGACCAGGCCGGCCATCGCCACCAGGCCGCTCTCCCAGAAATCCCACCTTGCGTCGCCCGTCAGCTTCACGCTCGCCCGCACCGCGCTCGCGATCGAGCTGGTGTAGTTCGTCCAGAGCAGGAGGCCAAACGTGAGCACGATCATCGCGAGCACATAGCCGTTCTGGTCCTGCGGAACGTTGAGCACGTTCGTCGCGAATGCCGCCGCTCCCGGGATGAGTCCGAGCATCGGCTTGCGCCACCGGAGCACGCACCAGCTGAGCCACGCGCCGGTGACCCACATCAGCAGGCAGATGAGCACGAGGTAGAACGACGGGTCCTGCGAGGCCGTGCCGTCGGTGATGCGCTGCCACCAGGTGCTCACGAACTGCCAGCCCGGAACGTCGGTGGCGTGCCGGAGATGGATCTGCGGCCATGCGCCGACGAACGCGACCACCGGCGAGAGCACGAAGCCGGCGCCGAGCGCGATCGGGTCGGTGATCGGGCTGAGCGCGAGCGCCCCCATCAGGATCGCGCCCAGGAGGGCGATGGGCGTGATTACCTCGATACCGTCGACCCAGTGGACTGCGGCGGTGGACCGCGCCACGGAGAGCGTCAGCAGGATGACCAGCGCCGCCGACCAGAAGCGGCCGGCGCTCATCGACTCTCGGACGCGCCTCCAGATCTTGCCTAAAGGCCCGGGGTCGTCCGGGAACTCCTCAATCGGCAGGCCGAGCCGGCCCTCAGGCGATGCGTATCGCATCGCGCGTCCTCACCAGCCGTGCGAAGTCGTCGCCGGCGCGAACCACGTAGAGGTCGACGTCCTGGCCCAGGTCGAAGCTCGGGTTCTGGTCAGGCCCACCGAAGCTGGCGGCGTCGAGGTAGAAGACGATCAGGCTGGAGCGCCGGCCGCGCACGGCCTGGAGAAGGCGCACCCACCCCGGGTCGGCGCTCGGCGTGATCACCGCGATCGCGCGCCGGGGCAGGCGGCGGATGCGGTCCCAGGCGAGCGTCTGCGTCAGCGGCGTGCGGCCGTCGGCCTGGCAGACCGCCAGGTAGTCGAGGATCAAGCGGTCCTGGCGGACCGCGCGGTGTGGCTCGAGGATCGTGCCCTTGGAGTCGTTGGCGACGAGACCGACCTGGCGGCCGCGGCTGTGCACCTGGGAGGCCATCGAGGCGGCGAGGCTGACGGCGTACTCCACCGTTGATTCCTCGCCTTCGCCGTGGTGGACGGAGCGGTCGAGGTCGAGCAGGATCCACAGGTCGGTGGTCATCGGCTGCTCGAAGGTCTTCGACATCAGGCGCTGGTGTTTCGCGGACAGCGGCCAGTGGATGCGGCCGAAGCTGTCGCCGGTCGCGTAGTCGCGAACGCCGCCGGTCTCCGGCGGATAGTCGGACCACGCGCCGAAGACCTGCGTGGTGCCGACCTGCTGCGAGCTCGGCGTCACGAGGTCAGGGATCGGCCGTACGCGCGGGTAGACGAGGATCGACGTCCGCTGGCTGACCTTCAGCTCGCGGTCGAAGAGCCCGAACGGCTCGCACACCCGCAGCGAGGTGGGACCGAGCGCCATCCACCCACGCCGCCGGTACACGCCGCGCGCCTTCCAGCGGACGAGGTCATGGCCCAGCGAGATGACACGTCCGGGCTGGTAGTCAGGGATCTGGCTGAGGTCGCGGACCTCGACCCACGGCGCGGGGACCCAGCCCTTGCGCTCGACCTCGAAGACTTCCTCGTAGATCTCGCCCACCGTCGGAGTCCCGGGATCGACGTGGCGCGTGAGCTGCACGCCGCGGATCGCAAGCCGCGGCCAGATCCACGCGACGATCAAGAGGAGCGACAGCGCGTAGGCGAAGTTGTAGGCCTGCCGGATCCCGGTGAGGTACGTGAAGAAGAGGAGCAGCCCGAGCGCACCAACCAGGGCCAGCTTGCTCATCGCTCAGCCGTGCGGCGGCTACCCGTCGTACGCCATCTGCGGGACGTGCTCGCGGTCGAGCAGGCCCGCGATCAGCTTGCCTGCGCTCTGGCCCTGCATCTCCGCGTTCGGCCGCAGGATGATGCGGTGCGCAAGCACGGACTCGGCCAGCTTCTTGATGTCATCGGGAAGGACGTAGCTGCGGCCCTCGATCGCGGCCAGGGCCTGGCTCGCGTGGTAGAGGTGCAGAGTGCCCCGGGTGCTCGCGCCGAGCGCGACTTCGGGGTTGCCGCGCGTACGACCGACCAGGCGCGCGATGTACTCGCGCAGCTCCGGCTTGACGAAGACCTCGCGCACGGCACCCTGAGCTGCCGTCAGCTCGTTTGGTGAAACGACCGGCTGGAGCTCTTCCATCGGCGACTCGACCTTGTGCTGGTTCAGGAGGTTGGCCTCTTCCTTCTCCGTCAGGTAGCCGAGCCTGACCTTCATCAAGAAGCGGTCGAGCTGCGCCTCGGGCAGCGGGAAGGTACCCGAGTACTCGACCGGGTTCTGCGTGGCCATGACCATGAACGGCTTCGGCAGGACGTGGGTCTCGCCGTCGATCGTCACCTGCCGCTCCTCCATCGCCTCCAGGAGGGCGGCCTGCGTCTTGGGCGAGGCGCGGTTGATCTCGTCGGCGAGCAGGACCTGCGCGAACACGGGCCCGGGCCGAAACTCGAACTCGTTGGTCTTCTGGTTGAAGGCGCGCACGCCGGTCACATCGCTTGGAAGCAGGTCCGGCGTGAACTGGATGCGGCGGAAGGTGCAGTCGAGGGAGCGGGCCAGCGACTTGGCGAGCATCGTCTTGCCGACCCCGGGTACGTCTTCGATCAGGAGGTGGCCCTCGCAGAGGAGGGTGACGAGGCAGAGCTTGATCTCTTCCTCTTTGTTGACGATCGCCCGGCTCACGTTCGTCTTGAACGAGTCGGCGACGCGTCGGACGGTTTCGGCGGGCCCCATTCCTCCAGCGATTATAGGTTCGACATACCGGTCGCCCATCTCAGGTGAATACGGATGAGGGGGTCGTTTGGTTCCGCCTACGACGTCCAAGGCGTGGGCGAGTAGATGACGTTGCGCCTCGATTTGTGACAGTCAGCAGACGAGGAAGACTTCGGTGAATCCGGCGCCGTCGATCTGCCAGCCGGTGGCGCCCGACCAGCCCGCCGGCGCGCCGGCCATGAAGTCCCACACGAAGCGGTGGTGATTCGTCACCCAGCCGGCCTGATGTCCGCCGGGTGTGGTGTGGCTCTCGTCGAGCACCAGCTCCAGCCGTTGCTGCACCTCGACCCCGTCCACGGTGTCGCTTCCGACCGGTGGACCCGCCGCGAATGAACCAACGAAGACAATGCGCCGGTGCGTGACGAGGTCTTCAACCCGAACGAGGATCGGACCGTTGATCGTCTGGTCCGCGTACGCCACGTTGAAGAAGTACTCACCCCACTTCGTCGAGCTCGCCGATCCGGCGTCGCCGTAGATCGGACCAGAACCCAATGAGCCCTCGGCGTTGTAGGGGCCGGGTTGGCAGTCGCTTATCGACTTGTAGAGCGGGAGATGCAGCGGTCGAGCCTCGAGCTGCTGCAAAGAGGTCAGATGAATCTGGCCCGCGGGCGAGGGGCCGTGGGCGGCGCTCCACGCCTGCATGAGCTGGTTGCCGACCAGGACGGCAGCCACGAGCGCGACCGCAACAAACACCGCGACCAGCGGCAAAGGCACACGTGCTCGAAATGTCATTCCTTTCTTCCTTCGCTTGTTGTCGGCGATAACCGTCTGCACCACCCGCTCGGGCATGCCACCGAGCGGGGGTTCGATTACTTCAAAAGCGGAGTGAACGTCCCTGCGCAGGTTGTTCAACTGAGTGCCTCCTCGATGGCGACGCCGGGGCGGAGCTTCCTGATGGCTCGATGCAGCCTTGTCCGCGTCGCGCCGACAGATGCGCCGGTCACCGTGGCCACTTCGTCGACCGGCAGGTCGAGATAGAAGTACAGAACGACGACCAGGCGGTCGTCGTGCCCAAGACGCGCGATCGCGCGCCGAAGATCCGCATCGCGCAGGGCCGTCTCTTCGGAAGAGACGACGGAGATGCCATCGGTGAGCTCCATACGTGACGTCCACCTGTTGCGGCGCGCGTTGCGGCACTTGTTGGCGACGACGCCCAGAAACCATGCGCGCAGCCGCTGCCGGTCCTGGATGCGGCCGAGCTTG
>Ga0209590_10000822_pt1 | contig 10914 bp, 5 predicted proteins | sample CZO8metaG_FD_188353 | JGI IMG/M metagenome (GOLD analysis project Ga0209590, IMG submission 188353) | Vadose zone soil microbial communities from the Eel River Critical Zone Observatory, Northern California, USA - CZOApr15con1.8 metaG... | ecosystem: Environmental > Terrestrial > Soil > Vadose...
GGGGCAGGTCCGTCTGCCACCCCGTCGGATCGTTGCCTTTCAAGTAGTTGACCGCCCCAGGTGCGCGCTCCTCCCCCTCCAGCACGACCTTCGGGTTGCCCCCGAGGAACCGCAGGGCGAGGGCGACTCCATCTGCCGCCGGCTCGGGCGCGTCGGATCCCTTTTCGAAGGAGAGCACGACCTCATCCCGCGTCAGATAGAAGGCGTAGCGAGAGCCCTGCGCGAAGTAACGCACGCGACTGTCCGCCTGGCCCCGGTTCTCGACGAACGCGACCGGCAGGTTCGCATACGCGTTCAGGACCCGGTCGCGATTCGCATCGAAAGCTGCCAATGCCGGCACGGCGCGCTCGGCGCCGCGCGGGTGGTCGTTCGGGCCGGGCTGCCTCGAGGCTGGATAACTGGAGATCGATGCCGTAAGGACGAGCGCCGCGACGCCGAGGCCGGCCGCCGGGCGCAGCATGTGCTTCACGTTGCGCGTCATCCTTCTACCCTCCGATGCGGACCGTTGGCGGTCCGTGCCAAGCCGCTGCTCACAAGAGCGGTCTCCTCACTGAACATTGGCGGTCACTGTGGCAGCGCCTGTCAGCGTGAACGTGCACGTCTTCGTCTTGTTCCCGCCGCTCGAACAGACACCGGACCAGATCGCATCACGGCCGTTCGAGACGCTCAGCGTGATCGATGTGCCCGTGGCAAATGACGCCGACCCGGTGCTGCCGACCGCCACGCTGATTCCGGCCGGGCTCGACGTCACACGCTCGCCACTGCGGCCGCTGGCGGTGACCGTCAGCGTCGCGCTCTGACCCGGCGGATTCACCGTCAGCGTAGCCGTCCGAGTCACGCTCCCGGCACTCGCCGTGATCGTCACCAGTGTCGATGCCGTGACCGCGCTGGTCGCGATCGCGAACGTCGCGCTCGTCGCGCCGGCCGCCACCGTCACGCTCGCAGGCACCGTCGCCGCGGTGTTGTTGCTCGAGAGCGTGACAGCGAGCCCGCCCGCCGGCGCGGCGCTCGTCAGCGTCACCGTGCCCTGCGAGGCCGTGCCACCGGTCACGCTCGTCGGGTTCACCGACACGGCCGAGAGCGAGGCAGGCGGCGACACTGTCAACACCGCGCTTCGGGTCGCACCGCCGAACGTGCCGCTGACGGTCGCCGACGTCGAAGCGCTCACCGACTTCGTGCTCACAGTGAACGTTGCCGTCGTCGCACCGGCCGCGACCGTGACACTCGCGGGCACGGTCGCCGCGGCCGTATTGCTGCTCGAGAGCGACACCACCGCGCCGCCGCTCGGGGCCGCGGCACTCAAGGTCACGGTTCCGGTCGAGGAGGTGCCGCCAACCACGCTGGTTGGATTGACCGTCACCGCAGAAAGCGCCGATGACGCCGGCGGCGTGACCGTGAGCGTGGCGCTCCGGTTCACGCCGGCATAGGCGGCCGTGATGGTGACTGGCGTCGAGCTCGCTACGGTGGTCGTGGTGATCCCGAAGGCCGCGCTGGCCGCTCCGCCCGCGACGGTCACGGTCGCCGGAACACCCGCCGCGCTGCTGCCGCTCGACAGCGCAATGACGGCCCCGCCTGACGGCGCCGATCCGCTCAGCGTCACCGTGCCCTGCGACTGCGCGCCCCCGGCCACGCTCGAGGGGCTCACCGCCAGCGAGGCCAGCGTCGCGACTCCGGGCGGACCAGGGTCGACCCAGAGGATCGGATGGTCGCCGTTCCCCGCGCTCCACACTGTGATCATCACGGGCGTCGACATCGCCACGTTGCTCGTGGTGACCGTGAACGTTGCGCTGCTGGCGCCTGCGGGAACGGTGACGCTCGCGGGGACCGACGCGACAGAAGGCTTGCTGCTGGTCAGCGTGTAGACCTGCCCGCCCGCCGGCGCGGCATTCATGATGTGCACTTTCCCCTGAACCGTGCCACCTCCCACGACGCCGTTGGGGACGAGAGCCGCGGCTGCAAAGTTCGTCCACGTCGGCGCACCCAGGGTGAATTTCCGCACCTCCGACCACGGACTGAAATTATTGACGCCGTCCAGCGTGCGCACCCGCCAGTAGAAAACTCCTTCCTGACTGGTAGGACCGGACCATTGCGACGACGTGTAGAATCCGGCACCCGGCTGAAACACAAAACCAAAGCCCGGAAGGAATTCCGAATTCATGTTGACCGCGACCTCGTAGAGCTGCACTCCCGAGGGGTCGGCCACGTCGGTCCAGTCGAGCGTCAAGGTGCTGCCCAGAGGGAAGGTCGCGCCGTTGGGGGGACTGAGCAGCGTGGGCGCTGCGGCCGTCGTGTCGGTGGTTGGATTCGGATCCAAGGTCAGCTTGGACACGAAGCCGTCATAGGTGTTGAAATTGTCGCTCGTCCCATTACTGCCGAAGAGGCGGTCGTAGGCGCCCGGCGTGGTGGGAAAGTCCGTGAAGAGCGTCGATCCCGCAACGATCGCAGCATGCGGACCGCTCGACACAATGTACTTCTTCAGCAGCAAGTCACCGAAGACGCCGGACGAGCCATGAAGAAACGTGGAGTACAGGAGATTTCGCCCATCTCCGCTGAATCGCGCGACGTAGATGCCGGACGCCGGTACCCGCTTGTAGGATCGTTCCGTTGTGGGAAGGCCGCCCTCATCGGTGGCCACGACAATCACGTCTCCCGACGCGTCCACGGCGACCGATTGCGCGAGTTGCGCGCCGATCGTTCCCTCTATGAGCGTGGACCAGACCAAGGAGCCGCCGCCAGTGGCCGGGAAGCGGAACCGCGTGAGGAACCCCGAATAGTACGGGGTGCCATCGGTCAGAAAGATTGGCGCCCTGCTCCATGCTCCGGGCGTGGTCGGAAAGTCCCACGACCTGTTATCACCGCACACGGTGACCAGTTCCGGATTGTTGGGATCCAGGGCGACCCCTGTCGCTTCGTCGATGTAGAAGCCCCCGAGGATCGTGGAGTACTTCAAGTCGGCTGCACCGGCTCCGTCGAGGCTGAGCCGCGCGACGAATGAATCAGACGCCCCCAGGTGCGTTCGCGACACGGCATCGGCCGTCGTCGGAAACGGAGTGCCATGGTCGGTCCGGTTGTTCTGAGCGTCGAAGGTTTCGAGCGGGGCTTCGACGCCGACCAGGGTCAGGACTCCCTGTGGGTCGATGACCATGTCCTTCACCAGGTCGTCGGACTGCCCGCCAAGGTACGTCGAGTAGGTGAGCTGCGCTCCGTTCGGGCTCAGACGGGAAACGAAGGCGTCTGTCCGCGATTCGATCGTGCCCCCGGCCACGGGAACCCTCAAAACTTCGAGCGTCCGGTCGTACGCGCCGGGAGTAGTCGGGAAATTTTCGGAGGTGGTCCAGCCCGCAACGATGACACGGTCTAACGCGTCGACAACGACTTTGTGGGCTTCCTCGGCGCCTCCACGCTCGCCGCCGGGCATCGTCGCATCGGGAATGGGCGCAGCACCCAGGAACGTGGAGAAGACCATCTGACTGCCGGTCGGGTTGAACCGTGTGACGAATGCATCCCATTCCCTGTTCAGTGAACCGGGAGGCGCGTTGAACGTCGTGTCGTATGCGCCGGCGGTTGTTGGGAAGTCGAGCGTATTGGTCGTGCCGACTACCACCGGTGCGCTCGAAGCATCGAGCGCCACGTCGAAGGCGTAGGCCACGTTGCCACCGGTGCCGCCGAACAGCGTTGCGTACACCAGAGCGGTGCCTGAGGCATTCAGCCGCGCGACGAAGGGCACAACCGGGTTCGTGCCGAAGACGCCGAGGGTCGCCGGAAAATCGGCGGACCATGTATGTCCCGTGACGACCACATCTCCTGTTCCGTCGCGCGTCAGCGCGAGGCCGTGGATCTCTTCGCGGCTTCCGCCGCCGAGAAAAGTGGACCATTCCAGCCCAGGGTCGACGACCAGCCGCAGCGCCGGGTCGTGGCGATCCGCGGCGAATCCGTAACGGGTCGCGTCTATTTTTCGGAACCTGCTGTCGATCGCGCGCCGCGTCCCATCCGGCAGTTCCTCCCACGTTCTTGGCGGCGTCTGACGGAGGTTCCCGTCAGCAGTCTCTACAACCAGCGAGCCGTCGTTTTCCACGCGGAACGCGGCGGCACCCTCGACTCGTATCGCCACGCGGTCGAGGTCGGCGGCGGGAAGGAGCACCAGGTCGTATTCCAGCCGTCCCTGCCGATCGCGAACGATCGCGTCGACGCCCTCATACAGGTTGCGATAACGGACGGCGCCATACGCGGGCACGTCCGAGCGCCACCGTGAGGGATCGTTGCCAAGAAAATAGTTGTAGCGGCCGCGACGTCGCTCTTCGCCGGCGAGGCTGGCGCGACCAGGCGTGTTCTCGAAGACGAGGCGCACGGGTGCGGAGTGTTGTGAACCCGCGACGTGAAGCGCGAAGCCGTCGGGTTCGAGCGCCGTCCAGGCCGCGCCTCGGGTCGCAACGAATCGCGCGCTCGTGTCCCACTGCCCGCGGTTCTCGATCAAATCAACGGGCAATCCCGACAGCGTGAATGCCTCGCGACGTTCGGTGGGTACGGCCGGCGAAGACCGCGCCGGTCGCCGGCCTTCCAGCTGAGATCCGCCCGCGAGCAGCATCAGACAGCCGCCTCCGACGATGCACGAGAATCGTGTCATCGGCTTCATGCCAACTACCAGCCTTTCGTCGCGCGACGTTGCTGCTTGCGGCGGCACGGAGGGTGATGAGCCCGTGCCCTCTGCGTGCCGCCCGCTCGTTCGCCTCGCGACTCACGTGCCTCGCCGCAATCTGCCGCGGCGGTCTCGGCGGTCTCTTTCATTGCACATTGGCGGTGATCGTGGCCGCGCCGGTCAACGTGAACGTGCACGTCTTCGTCTTGTTCCCGCCGCTCGAACAGGCGCCCGACCAGATCGCATCACGGTCGTTCGAGACGCTCAGCGTGATGGACGTGCCCGTGACAAATGACGCCGACCCGGTGCTGCCGACCGCCACGCTGATTCCGGCGGGGCTCGACGTCACGCGCTCACCACTCCGGCCGCTGGCGGTGACCGTCAGCGTCGCGCTCTGACCCGGCGGCGGTGCCGGCGTCACCGTCAGCGTTGCCGTCTTGGTCGCGCCGCCATACGACCCGGTGATCGTCACCGGCGTCGATGCACTGACAGCCGCGGTCGTTATCGCAAATGTCGCGCTCGTGCTCCCCGCGGCAATCGTGACGCTCGCGGGCACGGTCGCGGCGGTCGTGTTGCTGCTCGACAGCGTCACGACGGCGCCGCCCGCCGGCGCGGCGCTCGTCAACGTCACCGTGCCCTGCGGGGTCGCGCCACCGGTCACGCTCGTCGGGCTCACTGAAACGGCCGAGAGCGACGCGGGGGGCGGCGGCGGCGCGACCGTCAAGACCGCGCTGCTGGTCGCACCGCCGAACGAACCCGAGATCGTCACCGGTGTCGATGAGGCCACGGGCTGCGTGGTTACGGTGAACGTCTTGCTCGTGCTGCCGGCGGCGACCGTCACGCTGGCGGGCACGGTTGCGACGGCCGTGTTGCTGCTCGACAGCGTCACCACTGCGCCGCCGCTCGGGGCCGCCGCGCTCAGGGTCACCGTTCCGGTCGAGGAGTTGCCGCCAACCGCGGTGGCCGGGCTGACCGTCACCGAGGAGAGCGTCGCCGAGGCTGCCGGCGGGTTCACGCCGAGCGCCGCAAAAAGGATCGTGTCGACGAGAGTGGCGGAGAGTTGGACGGTAGTGCCGGCGCTTGGGAACGTGGTGATCGTAAAGTTGGCGCTCGTCGCGCCGGCCGCGACCGTGACGCTCGCCGGCACGGTGGCCGAGCCGGGAAGGTTGCTCGTCAGACTGACGACGGTTCCGCCGGCCGGCGCGGCGCTCGGCAGCGTGACGGTGCCGGTCGCAGGACTGCCGCCAACAACGCTTGTCGGGCTGACGGTGAATGAAGAGAGAGTCGCGGGCGGAGGCGGCGTGCCCGACGGATTCACCGTCAGGTTGGCCGAAACCGTCACGCCGCTCCCGGTAACGGAGATTGTGACCACAGTCGGTACCGAGACGACGGCCGGCAGGATCTGGATCAGACCTCTCGTACTGCCCGCCGGGACCATGACGCTGTTCGACAGGAACGGCAATACGGTGGGGTTGTTGCTCCTGACCTGAAGGAACTGGTCGACCGACGCGGGCGACGCGATGGTGACGGTGCCGTCGACTGAGCCGGGGCCTCCTCCGATCACCGTGGTCGGCAGCAGCGTGAGCGATGCGGGCACCGGTCCCGGTATCACGGTGATTGGCGACTGCACGGTGACTCCGTTCCAGCTCGCCGAAATAGTGACAGGCGTGTTCGTTGTCACGTTGCTCGTCGGCACGCTGAACGAAGCGGAGAAGCTGCCGGGCGGGACGGTTACGGTCGACGGCGGGCTCGCCGCCGGAGAGTTGCTCGAGAGGCTCACCACGGCTCCACCCGCCGGGGCCTGGCCGGTTAGCATCACGATCCCCCCCGCCTGCACACCGCCGCTGATGCTGATCGGTGTGACCGAGAGCGACTTCAGCGCCGGTGGCTGCACGACGAACTGGACGGAGGCGGTTCCCCCGTTGAGCGTCGCGGTGAGCGTGACGGGCGTCGGTGAGACCACTTGCCCGGCCTGCATCTGGAACTGCGTCCAGGCGATGTTGCCGGGCATCGTGATCGTCGACGGGACAGACGCCGCGCTCGGGTTCGAGCTGGTCATGCTGATGGCGGCGCCGCTCGCCGGGACCGCCGCCGACAGCTGCAGGGCGACCCATGTCGTGTCGCCGCTGGTGAGCGGGTTCGTGGCCAGCGTGATCGACACCGGCTTGGGAGGCGCCGAACTGATCGTGAACGAGCGTGGCGTCGACCACGCCGTGACCGCCGCCGTGGTGGGCGAGGCGTCGCCCTGTGTCGAGCGCACGCGCCAGAACTTCGTCCCGGCCGTGAGCGACAGCACGGTGCGGGACGGCCCGTTGAGCTGCGGATCGTCCTCCTCGATCGACGAGAACGCGGAGTCCCTGGCGATTTGCAGCTCGTACCCGCTGGGCTGCGGATTCGGGACGTCCGCCCACGTGAGCGTGACGGGCAGCGTGAGCGTCGTGCCATTCGCGGGCGACACGAGCGATGGCGGCGGCCCGATGGGATTGTTGTAGAAGACGGAGAAGGCGATGACGTTCGACGGCTGGCTGGCGATGCCGTTCGCGTTCACGGCGAAGACGCGCGCCGAGTAGTTCCCTTCCGGGTTCCCAATGGCAAACGAGAACGTGTTGGTCGGGATGTTGTCGAACTGGATCCGAGTGGTGACGGGAAAGCTCGGGTCGGTCGCGGCCTGAAGGACGTAGGTTGTGGCGCCTGGAACGGCGGACCAATTGAACGTGATGACCTCGAATGGGTGGAACGTCGAGTATGCCTTCGTCGGATCCAGGAAAGGCGTGCCCGGCGCGCCCGGTCCGGCGCCGTTGACGGTGAAGCTCCGCGCAGAAGACCACGCGCCCTGGACGAACGCGCCGCTCACAGCCTGGACGCGCCAGAAATAGGTCCCGTTCGCGAGACCGCTGACGACGTCCTGCGTCTGGCCGCTCGTCGAATTCTGGAGGATCACGGCGGTAAAGCTGGACGAGGCGCTGACCTGCCAGTTGTAGGCAATGATCCCGCTCGGGTCGCTGACCGCCGACCATGAGATCGTCAGCGGCACCTGCACCGTGGCGCCGGCCGCAGGCGCAAGAAGTCCCGGCGCCGGCGGAGCGGCGGCGGCGCGCCCGACAAACGCGATGCTCGTGATGACGACGGACAGAAACAGACGGGCGAGTTGGTTCTTCATAATCTCCTGACGCAGTTCGCCTGTGCGAAAGAGGTCCACCTCCAGGCGCAGGCGGCCCCACTGTCGAGCTAAGGTGGCTATGTATAGGCTTATCTGGCAAGCGCGCTGCCAGACTTTCCGTCGTGCGAGGAGGAAAACGCTCTCGCGGGCAACGCAAGAAAAATTGTGAAATGGTGTGCGCCGTGGGGATTACGCGCTGCGAAAGTACATTTCGCCGTCTGTAACTATCGCGCCTCGTCGACGATCGCAACGGCGGCTCGACCGTTTGTCGCGACGCTCGAATTTCGTGACGGTTCGACGCTACGCCCGGATTTATTGTGACCGCGAGCGCGCGGCACTAGATCATCGCGCACGATCGCAATCGCGCGTCGGCGTCGCAGGTGCATGCGCTCGCCTCGCGCGGCGCGTCACCGCGTGTGCGCAGCTGAGCTCGGCGCTGATTCACGGTTCTATACACTGACGATGTAAGAGTGCCGGGCGACGCTTTGGACGCGCGGTCTCGACGGTCCACTCGTGGACGTTTATTGTCGTCTGCGCACATTCAAAGGAGGTGCAGTCGGTCGACGCTATCTCAATGGGAGTGAGACAGAGCGAGAATCGTCGAAGCAGCAGGCACTGGAGAGCGTTCTGGATCGTAGACGGAACATCCACCGACTCCGCTCTCCTGCAAGTCGGCGCTCGATGCGGTTCCGCGGCCCGGTTCCGACCGAGTCGTCAGCAACTCAATCGGCTATCGCCGATCATGGGAACCGGAACACGATGCCGCCGGTCGCCCGCGAGAAGTTGAAGCCGCTGAAATCGATGTCGAACCCGTTGGCCCCCTCCGAATGCTTGAAGCTGCGGAAGTAACGGAAGTCGCCCCGGATGCCGACGCGATCGGCGAAAAAGATAATCACACCCGCCCCGATGTCTCCGCCAAAATCCGTGTGCTTCACGGTGAACGCGTCGGCCGCGTCCTTGACCTCCGGCCGGATGAGACCGAGCCCTCCCACGACGTACGGCCGGAGGCCCGGCCCGCGTTGCCCGCCGATCGGCGCGCCGATGATCACGTTCCCCATCAGCGTGAGCACATGACTGCTCGATACGAGCTTCGTGTTGCCGCCCCGATCGAAGAAATCCGGCGCGAAGCCGAAATCGATTTCACCACCCAGGATGCCCGCGCCCATGGAGCCGATCGACCCGCCGACGTTGAACTTCTTGTCTCCGGTGTTCCCGCCGAAATTGGCGCCGGCAAACGGCGTGATGAGCCAGTCTGCTGCGGCCCGGCCGGGCTCGACCGCGAGGAGTCCCAATGCCGCGAGCACGAACAGACGAATTCCGAAACGCATTGCGAATGCTCCTTTCGAGTGAGAGACAGCGGCCGTTTCGGTCAGTCGTTCTTCGCGCCCAGCAGAATCCACCGGCGGATGATCTGGATCTGACCGTCGGTCAGATAAGGCGGACCGTTGCGCGGCATCCGCAGACCGACGATGCCTGGTGTCCCTTCGAGCTTCTGAATCAAATAGCTGTTATCCGGGTCACCGGGAATGACCATCGTCGCGCCTGGCTTGTTGCGACTGCCTACATTGACGAGCGCGCTGAAAGCGTTCACCGCCAGGTCCAGTCCGGCCGATGGATTGCGTCCCACACTCGTGTGGCAGGCCGTGCATGACTGACGTCCGGCGGAATCCGAAGACTGGATGATGTCGCGCTGAATCGACGAGAAGGTCGGCGCCAGGCTGGGCGTCGGCCCGGTCAGGCTCGAAAGTTTGTTGACATTCTCGCACCCGGCGACCATGAGTCCCATGGCCATGATGCTGACCAGCCCGAACAGGCACGAGCGCATAGCACTCATCACGAACCTCCTCAAACCGGTCGGCCGCAGCGGCGCCGACCGAATCGCGTGACTGTCTCTCAAGCGCGGCCGGCCACGAGGACCACGGGCGTCGCGGCGGCCGTCTTTCAGCCCGTCAAAAAAGAATTGCTGGAGCACGCGCCGCAAGTGCCGCTCGTTCAGCGGGATCAGGAAGTCCAGGCACTCGCGCCGGCCAACGCCATCACCAATCCGAGGCGCCGGTCGTCCGGGCGCCGACGTATTCATCGATCGTGAATGACCAGTCGACACCGGCAGAATCGACGACCACGTAGAAAACCCGAGGGTCCTCGCTGACGTACGACGTTTGTGTCCCGGCGCCACGATGGTCGACGACCTGAGCGAGCGGACGTCCGCTGATGGCGCTGTGGAGGGTCACGCGGAATGTACCGTCGCCGGGCCGGACTTCATGGCTGGTCTGCCAGCGGACACGCAGCGATCCCGTATCGCTGGTAAAGGATTCGGTCTGCATGTCCCCGCCGCCCGACCAGCTGCCAATGGCCCGCCAGCTGCCGACCTCGCGGGGCGCGGCGTTCGCCGGCGCTACACGGCGACCATCGCTGGCGCCGATCGCTGCCGTCGTCAGAAGCAGACAGAGGACGGCGGTTCGGCTCATTGCTGATTGGTGTCTTCTTACGTCGTTGACGTCGCGGCAGCGCCCCGGATCGCGCGTTTCACCAGGTTCCGCATCAGCGGTACCTTGTAGGCGTTGTGCCGCAGCGGCTGCGCGCCCTCGACCGCCATCCTGCCGGCCATGTCCGCCGTTTCTTCGTTGCGCGGCTTGCCCGTGATTGCCGCCTCGACGCTCTTCAAGCGACGCGGTTTTGCGGCGACGGCATTGACGACGACCCGAACCTCTCCGATGTTGGCGCCGTCGGTCTTGATCGCGGACGCCACGTTCACCAGCGGGAAGTCCCACACCTGGCGGTCGCGTACCTTCTCGAAATAGAACTGCGCACCCGCCATCGTCGCCGGAATGCGAATCGCGGTGAGGAGCTCGTTCGGCGCGAGCACGTTCATACGCGTGATGTCGATCCCCGGGCCGATCCAGTAGTCCTCGGCGTTCACAACCCGCTCGCCCTTCGGTCCGCGGATGATCATCTGCGCGTCGAGCGCGACGAGCGCCGGCGCGGTGTCCGACGGGTTGACCGCCACGCAGCGATCCGCGTCGAAGATCGCGTGCTCGCGGTTCACCGCCGTCGGCGTGTCGGCGTAGCAGACGTTGCCGCCCGCGCGGTAGCACGTCCAGCCGCCGCGGTAGTACCA
>Ga0209590_10000825_pt1 | contig 10886 bp, 9 predicted proteins | sample CZO8metaG_FD_188353 | JGI IMG/M metagenome (GOLD analysis project Ga0209590, IMG submission 188353) | Vadose zone soil microbial communities from the Eel River Critical Zone Observatory, Northern California, USA - CZOApr15con1.8 metaG... | ecosystem: Environmental > Terrestrial > Soil > Vadose...
TCTTTGATTGCCGATTTCGCGGCATTATCCGAATTTTAGCGCCGAGAGACGGGGTCAATCGGCCGTTTGGTTTTGCGTTACCGATCCGGCCGGCTCGTACCGAGGCAATAAATTGGGGGTCAATATGCGCAAGATTGGTTTGGCGGCAATGTTGGGGGCCGGGGCGTTCGCGCTGGCGCTTTCTGGACAGGCGCTCGCGGCGGATATGCCAACCAAAGCGCCGATCGCCGTGGCCTCGTGGTGGGATACCTTCACGATAACCGGCCACGTGGAAGCCGGAGTCACGTTCAACTCGCATGATACGTTGAACGGCATCAATTTCGGCCATCTCTTTACGGATAAAGCCGGCTCCCCGTTGTTGAACCAGACATTGCTCACGCTGCAACGCCCCCTCGATCCGAAAGCCACTGGTTATGATTTTGGGTTCAAATTTCAAGCGATGTACGGGTCGGACGCGCGATATACGCATTTCCTAGGAGAGTTCGATCAATCAATCAACGCCAGGAACCAGTTCGACATCGTCGAGGCTCATGCGCTGTGGCATTTGCCCTGGCTTACCTCCGGCGGTGTTGATGTGAAAATAGGCCAATACGTCACTCTGGAAGGCGCAGAGGTTATCTACGCGCCGGACAACTCGCTTTACTCACACTCTTACATCTTCAATTTCGGCATTCCGTTCAAGCACACGGGGATCATGACGACTACGCACGTGAACTCCACCCTGGATATTTACGCCGGCATCGATACAGGCGTGAATACGACGTTCGGTAATTCGCTCAATTGCTTAGATTGTGGGGACAACAACAAGGCTGTGGCGTTCCATGGCGGTATCGGCCTCAATAATCTGTTGAACGGCACACTCACAATCCTGGCGACTACCCATATTGGGCCGGAAAATCCCAATACGACTGCGGTGGCAGCGGCATGTGCGTGCAATCCGAACAGTGCTCTCCGCTCGCTCAATGACATTACCGCAGTATGGAAGGTCACCGATAAGTTTACTCTCATGACTGACCTCAACTACATACGCGATGATGGCTTCAAGGCAACAGGCTATGGTGTGGCTCAATACTTTGCCTACACAATCAATGACACGTACAAGGTTGTTGGACGCGGCGAGATCTGGCGCGACAAGAACGGTTTCTTCGTTGCAGCTTTCCCCGGCAATCTCGATTTCAACAAAGCCGAACACGGCGATCCGACCGCGGTGGTGATCCCCGGCGGCTTGCCCGGACAAGGGATAACTTATGGAGCGCTCACCCTTGGCCTCAATATCACGCCATCGGTTCCGAAAAATTCTTTACCGTTCAAGGAAATTGTTTTCAGGCCCGAAATTCGCTACGACACTTCTTTGAACAACACCACGCCCTTCGCCGCCGGAACGAAGAGTTCGCAATTCACCTTCGGCGGGGACATCATCGCGAAATTCTGATCCCGCATATCGCCGAGTTTATCTCTTGCGCTCCGGAGGAAGCTCCGGAGCGCTTTTTTGTTTCGCCACCATACCTTTCCAAAAGGCAATTTCGGCTGCAAATCCCGGTTGAGCTGAGTCGATGGAGATTCGTAACGTAACCAATTTCTCTTGTGCCATGTTCTACGCCGCTATTCATTTGCTCGATCCGCCAGAAAACAGATATTTAGCGAGAGCGGCGATCCCCAAAACAAGGGCGATGATGACGAGAAGCCAGACAAGGCCCATTCCCCACATCATGCCGTTACTCATCATCATGTCGTGCATCATGAGACACACCTCCGATGTTCGAGATCTAAGGCTGTTGGAAGGCAGGAGCCGTGCGTGGAGACCTAATCGCGAGGCCCTTGACCACCGCATAGATCGCGGGAATCACCACGAGCGTGAGCACGGTCGCCGACACCATGCCTCCGATCATAGGGACCGCGATGCGCTGCATCACCTCGGCGCCGGTGCCGTGGTTCCACATAATCGGAAGGAGGCCCGCCATGATGGCGGCGACCGTCATCATTAACGGGCGCACGCGCTCAGCTCCGCCGCTCATGATCGCGGCCTGGAGATCCGCATGTGTGAACGGGCGGCCTTCGGCTGCGCGTTGGGTCTGCAAGTCCGTGAACGCCTGGTCGAGATAGATTAGCATCACTACGCCCGTCTCGGCGGCGACGCCGGCCAGTGCGATAAATCCGACCACGACGGCGACTGACAGGTTGAACCCGAGCCACCACATCCACCACAGACCGCCGACGAGCGCGAAGGGCACGGAGAGCATCACGATCAGGGTCTCGGTTACCCTTCGAAAGTTGAGATAGAGCAACAGGAAGATGATCAGGACCGTAAACGGTACGACGGTCTGGAGTCGTGCCTTGGCACGCTCCAGATATTCGAATTGACCGCTCCAGGTGACGTAATAGCCTGGCGGGAACTTGATCTGTGTCGCCACCGCTTTCTGGGCGTCGGCAACGTACCCGCCTAGGTCTCGGTCGCGAAAATCAACATAGATGTAAGCGGCGAGTTGAGCGTTTTCGGTGCGAATGCTCGATGGCCCTAGTGCAAGACTCACTTTGGCCACGTCGCCTAACGGAACGGTGCCGCCGTCGGGCAATGACAGGAGAACTTGGGTGGCAATTGCCTGCGGATCGCTTCGCAAGTCACGCGGATAGCGGATGCTGACCGCATATCGTTCCCGTCCCTCCACAGTTGTTGTCACCGTTTCCGCCCCCAAGGCCATCGCGATGACGTTCTGAACGTCGTCAACCATCAGACCGTACCGCGCAAGCTGAGTGCGGTCCGGATCGACGTTGAGGTAGTATCCACCGATGACCCGCTCGGCATAGGCACTGGTGGTTCCGGGCACCTTTCTGATGACGGCCTCGATTTGACGTGAAAGACCTTCCAACTCGGCCAAATCCTTCCCGAATACTTTAACGCCGACCGGCGTGCGGATGCCGGTCGAGAGCATGTCGATGCGTGCCTTGATGGGCATGGTCCAGGCGTTGGAGACGCCGGGGAACTGGAGGGATTTGTCCATCTCAGCGATCAGCTTGTCGACGGTCATGCCGGGCCGCCATTCGCCTTCAGGCTTCAGGTTGATGACGGTTTCGAACATCTCGGTCGGAGCAGGATCGGTCGCAGTGGACGCGCGCCCAGCCTTGCCCCACACAGATTCCACTTCGGGGAATGATTTGATGATCTTGTCTTGCGTCTGAACTAATTCCGCTGCTTTCGTGATCGAGAGACCTGGCAGCGTCGTCGGCATGTAAAACAGCGTGCCCTCGTTGAGCGTAGGCATGAACTCCGTGCCGAGCTTCGCCGCCGGCCACAAACTAGCCGCGAGGATCGCGAGAGCAACGAAGATCGTAGTCCACCTGAACCGCAATGCGAGGCCAATCACTGGCCGATACGCCCATATCAAGGCGCGGTTCACTGGATTCTTGTGCTCCGGCACGATGCGGCCGCGTATGAGCAGGATCATGAGCGCGGGGACAAGTGTCACGGAAAGGAATGCCGCCGCTGCCATGGCGAACGTCTTGGTATATGCGAGCGGCTTGAACAGCCGACCCTCCTGTGCTTCGAGCGCGAAGATCGGTAGAAACGATACGGTGATAATGAGCAGGCTGAAGAACAATGCCGGTCCGACCTGAATCGCAGCTTCGATAATGATCTCGGTCCGTGGCTTGTCGGGTGCAGCTCGCTCCAGCCGCTTGTGTGCGTTCTCGATCATGACGATGGCGGCATCGACCATCGCGCCGATGGCGATCGCGATCCCGCCGAGGCTCATGATGTTCGAGCTAAGCCCAAGGACATACATACAGAGGTACGCGATCAATATGCCGAGCGGCAGGGTAATGATCGCAACGAACGCGCTGCGGACATGAAGCAGGAACACGAAACAGACGAGGGCGACAATGATGCTCTCCTCGATCAGTGTCCGCTTAAGGGTCTCGATGGCGCGGTTGATCAGATCCGACCGGTCATAAACCGCTTGAATCGTAACGCCTTGCGGCAAGCCCGACGCGATTTCCGCGAAGCGATCCTTTATATTTGCGATGACCGAAAGGGCGTTCTGGCCAAATCGCTGAACCGCAACCCCGGAAACGACCTCGCCTTCCCCGTTTAGCTCGGTGATTCCGCGCCGTTCATCGGGGGTGAGCTCGATACGGGCGACGTCTCTAAGTAACACGGGCACGCCGCGATCGTTCTTGACGACGATCTGCTCCAGATCGGATAGATTCTTCACATAGCCGCGGCCACGAACGGCAAACTCTGTTTCCGCGAGTTCGACCGTCCTGCCGCCGACATCGCGATTGCTCGAACGCAGCGCGGCCCGAACCTTGTCCAGCGATATACCCAATGCCTGGAGCCGCCGCGGATCGATGACCACACTGTATTGTTTGACAAACCCTCCGACGCTCGCGACTTCCGCCACGCCTTCGGCTTTGGCGATAGCGTACCGGATCTGCCAATCCTGGATGGTACGAAGCTCAGCAAGATTTTTTTGCTCGCCGCGAACGATGTACTGGTAGACCCAGCCCACACCTGTGGCATCAGGTCCGAGTGTCGGCGTAATTCCCGAAGGCAATCGTTGTGCCGCGGTATTGAGATATTCCAGAACGCGCGAGCGAGCCCAGTATAGATCGGTACCGTCCTCAAAGATTACATAAACGAACGAAACACCGAAAAAAGAAAATCCGCGCACGACCCGCGACCGCGGAACGCTGAGCATGGAAGTGGTCAGAGGATATGTGACTTGATCTTCTACGACTTGCGGAGCCTGGCCGGGATATTCCGTGTAGATGATGACCTGAACGTCGGAAAGATCGGGGATTGCGTCGAGCGGCACGTGTTTGAGCGCGTAAAAGCCGGCCGACCCGATGAAGACCGACGCCAGTCCGATAAGAAAGACATTTCGCGCAGACCAGCGAATGACAGCGGCGATCATTTCGGCGGTTCCTGTGGAGTAAAGCCTTTCAGAGCCGCCCTCAGGTTGCTTTCCGCATCGATTAGGAACGTTGCGCTCGTTACAACCTCCTCGCCCTCCTTGATACCTTCGAGAGCCTCCACGTAACCATCGCCATGTCTTCCTGTCTTGACAGCCCGCGGCTCGAATCGTCCTTCGCCCTTCGAAATGAGGACAATCTGGCGCGTACCGCTGTCGATGACCGCGCTATCCGGCACGGCGACCACGGGCTTGTCTTCCGCGCCGGAATGAAAGACCACGTCCGCATACATATCGGGTTTCAACCGGCCATCTGGATTCGGGACTTCGATCCGCACCCGCCCAGTCCGCGTCTCTGCTTTAAGTTCGGGATAAACGAGCGTCACCCGCCCCTCCATCGGCTGACTTGCAAAGGCTCGGAATGTAACGGTCGCCGAATCTCCTAGGACGATGGAACCGATATCCTGCTCCGGTACCTCGGCAATTACCCACACTGTCGAGAGGTCGGCGATTCGATAAAGCTCATCCCCCGCCATGATTCGCTGACCGCCAATCACTTTCTTCTCGAGAACTGTTCCACTTCCAGGCGCCGGCCACTCGATCGTGCGCGATACGGTCCCGCTCTCCTGAATTTCGCGGATGCGACTCTCGGGTATGCCGAGGCTACGCAACTTCCGAGCGGCGCCGTCGACCATCGCCATTTGGCTCGCGTCATGCAAATTGCGAGAAGCCTTGATGGCAAGCGCATACTCTAATTGGGCCTGTACGAGTGGCGCGCTGTAAAGACGGAAGAGCGGCGCCCCCGCTTTCACCGTCTCGCCGGTTGCGTTGACATGCAGTTCCTCGATGTAACCTTCAGCTCGCAACGTGACGACCGTCTGCTTTCGTTCGTCGATACGGACGATTCCCGGGACGCGGACTGGCCGGATCAAGGTTCGCAACTGCACCTTTTCAGTGCGAACGCCACTGCGCTGCACGCGGTCAACACTTACCTTGATGGTGTTGTCGTCGTCCTGATCGTCGCCCTCATATACGGGGATGTAGTCCATCCCCATGGAGTCCTTCTTGGGAACCGGGGACGTGTCGGGCAGTCCCATCGGATTACGGTAATAGAGAGGCTTTCGTTCGCCGCCTTTGGCTTGCAATTTTTTCTGTTGCGGAGCTGACGATTGCTCCTCGTCGCTGTAAACCGGAACGTAATCGCGGCCTTGCGCATCCTTCTTCGGTTCCTTCGACCAAAACGGCGCGCCGCTTGGATCCCTGTAGTAGAGAATCGTGCGATCGGCGGCGGCTGCTGGCTCGACACTCAACGATAACGTCGGCATGGCAGGCTGCCGCGGGGCATACCAATAACCGCCCGCACCACCGATAGCAGCCGCAATGACAACCAGCATTGCTGTTCGGACGCGGCTCATAGGTCGTCTCCGACAGCCTTTTCGATTTCGGCGAGTGTTGCCTGCTGCTGAACCTGGACCTTGAGAATCTCGATCTGAACGGTTCGCAGGCGCCGCACCGCATCGAGCACTCTCAGGACATCACCTTCGCCACTCTCCAGCGCGTTCATAGTCGATTGCACAATCAACTCGGATTTTGGCAAATGGTGTTGTTGCATAATTTCCAGCGTCTTCGCGGCGGCCCGATACTCGGCAAGCATGCTGGCAACTTCACTTCGAAGGGTGGCTTTGAGGGCATTCAAACGTTGTTCCGCTGCCGCGCGTTCCGCGGATGCCGCATAGATCTCCGCATCCTTGGCGCCCCATTGAAGCGGAATTCGGAGCTCTCCCATCACGCCGCTCCCAGCGTAACCATTTCGATCTCGCGTGGTCGAGACACCCAACGCCACATCGGGGTAACGATTTCGGTCGGCTAAACTTTGCATAGCCGTTGCCGATCCAATCTTTGCTTGGCCCTCGGCGATCATCGGATTAAGTCTGACCGCGCGGTCGACAAGAACCGCAACACTCATATTTCTTTCGGGCGGTAACGGGCGTAATGCGAGAGGATTGGCGAGTGGCGCATTGGGGAGACGATTAAGCAGTGCGTTTAGCTGCGCTGCCGTCTTCGTCTCCTGACCGCGCAAGCGTTCGATTTCGAGGCCAAGATCCTCCGCTTCGATTTCGAGCCGGAGCACGTCTTCTTGGGTTGTGCCTCCTTGGGCGTAGCGATCCCTTAGAGTCGCGACCGCGGTTAGGATCGTGTCCCGGTTCCGCTGCGTGAGCGCATGCGCTCGAAAAGTCGCGAACCGGGCAGCAAAAACGCTCTTCACACGAGCTATAACTTCAATTTCGGCTCCTTTGACGCGATATTGGGCGGCGGTAGCCTCGAAGCCCGCCATCTCGCGTTTGAGATCAAGCTTCCCCCACAGAGGGAATTCTTGCATCAACCTAAACGTCGTGGTGGTCCCGTTCATGGCTACATTGCGTCGGTCAAGATTGTCGGCGTCAATGCGGAGAGTGGGGTCGGGTAGCGCTCCAGCTGACGTAATTCGAGCTGTTGCCGCCTCGGCCATCAAGCCAGCAGCGGCAAGTTCGGGGCTCAGCTGCCGCGCGAGAGCAATTAGCTCGGTAGCGGTCGCTCCCGGCGGCCCTTTCGGGGCGGCCACAGCGACCGCCGTCAGCGCGAGTGCGCTGACGAGGGCCATCAACATGGACCGGCACATGGCTAATCGGTCACTTTGAACGTGACCTTCCCGGTCACCGTCTCTTGCTCGCCTTGCACTTTTGCCGAGACCGTCAAAAGCCAGCGGCCCGCCATGGCGAGATCACTCGTAAAGCCATAAGTGCCCGGTTCAGCGCCCGCATCGGCGGTGACGGACGCCGTCATCGTTGCCATGCCTTCGGGAGACATGTCGACGCGCGGCGAGACGATGACAGCGTCGGATACCGGTTTTCCGCTTGGCTTATGGACCAGACGCACTGTAAGCATCACGCCATTGCCCTTCTTCACCTCGGCCTTCACGGGCTCGAAAGTGTAGTCATTCGCCCCGGCGAAGGCGGTGGTATTTAGGCTTACGACCGCCGCAAAGACAGCGCCGGCAACCGTAAATTTCGGATTCATGGCTCAAGCTCCTCATGAGTCTATCATCGGCGTTGTATCGGGCGCACAGCTGAACGCCCGATTCGCGCGAGCTTTTACGCCCACGCGTTGTACCGCAAATTTCGATGAAATTTTAGAGCTGAGGCGGGCGGAAGGGTGAGATATCCGCTTGCGAGTGGACAATCTCGGTTGCAAGCGAGAGCTCGTCCCCAGCCAGGGGTGGACGAGCTAGGCGGCTCGAAAACATCCCGTCATACAGGCTGAAACATTTGAACGTGCAGCCCGCCGCCGCTTGACAATCCTTCATCATCTTGTCAACGGGGACGGAGCCGTGATCGCAATCATCATGGGCAGATGCCGATACCTTCGAGACTAAGGGCATGCCTCCTGGAGCAGCAGTACCGGCTGTCCCGGGCAGCATCACGATCGACAGAGCCGTCAAAAGAACGATAATGGTTCGCATGCCAATATGGACTCGCCTTTGCAAGGCAAAGTATTGGGCGAGCTTGCTTGCCGGTCAAGTGACGATCCCGCGAGCCAATCAGCATCAGTCCTTAACGCCGATCCTAGATCACCGGCACGCCACAAGCTGGATTCCTGTGCGCTTGACGGCCCAAGACCTTGAGGCCGTTCTCATATTTCGGCCACAGCCGAAATGAGGCGAAATCCGCGGGCGTTTTTGGCTTTATGGCGAAGATGTCTAATGCGAGTAAATCCAGGCTTCGTCGGATACGTGTTGGTAATTCTGACTGCCAAGGGCACGCTTGATCTATTTTTGCGATAACAATATTGGTCACTAGAATCTCGATTTGTGCGCCCGCGCCCGCAGCGGCGAAGCGCCGGGCAATGGCTTCACCGATGCCCGATGGCTTTTTGCCCCTGCAAGGGGACGCGGGGGTCAAACGCGATCGCGTTTTCCATGATCAGACTACGAACCGATCCCAGCTTGCGTAATGATGCTGGCTGCGGATGCCGCGGGGCACTCAAGGCGATCAGGGTAATGCCCACGGCGACATTCGACCAGCGCGCTATCGGGGACGCGCCATCGAGGGAACCATGCTACGAGCACCAGCCAGACGCCGAACAACACGTTGACGAAACGAAGCGGCCGCGCAACCTCGGCGACCTATTCTCGGTTTACTTCATCATGCCCATAGCTTTGTCCATGTGCATCTTGCAGCCCTTATCATCCTTCTTCGCCATCATATCCTTGGCCATGTTCATCTCCTTCATGGCCGCGGCTTTCTTGGTGGCGTCTGTCATCTTTGTCATGGACTCGTCCATCGACTTCATGTTCGCATCGGAGCAGTCCATGCTCATCATGGCGCCGGCAGTTTGCGCCAAGGCCGGAACAGCGGACAGCAACAGCGAGGAGAGAGCGGCACAGGCGAGCAGCTGGATTATCTTCATTTAGGTTCCTCCTAAAGGATATTCCTAATCGGCTGATTAGAACTACAGTAAGTCGCATATCATATTTGCCTCTTGGTAAGACATCACATGATGTTGAGCTAAGGCAGCGCCACACCTACGGTGACGCCTTCTCGCTCGGCAGCGCAATCTACTATTCGCTTGCGAACGGCCGCTCATCGGGCGGCCGTTTTGCTTTTGGGCTGACGCGTTGGAAGAGGGCCGGGCGCGCTTCGCGTCTAGCGGCTGCAGGTGATCGCGACGATGTCGGGGCAGGAGCGGCCTTTGCAGGTCGTCAGTTGCGTGCCCGCCGGCACGCCGCCGGTGATCTCGGCGGGATCGATGCGCCCGAAGTCGACGGCCTTGGCGTATTCGCGCGCCTGGCAGAGCGCGGAAGCCGCCGCCGCGCCGCACGGCTCGCCGGAGGCGAGGCAGCGATCGATGCCGTAGCCGTCGGAGGAATCGACGAGGAAGATGCGCGTCTCGGCGCGCGCCGATGGCGCGGCCAAAAGGCCCGCAAGCGCGACAACAGCAATACCGAGCTTCACGATCGAATTCCCCCAGCCAGACTTCCCCACGGATCGAAAGGTGCGCCCATAGGGTTGATCCGGCGTTAACGCGCGGGCCGGTTGCGATAAGACGATGAACAAGCTTGCGAATTTCGATAACGGGGAAGCCGCCGATCTTCAAGCGCGCCCTTCGTCGCAAGCGTCGTTTTTTCGCCGTCTGTGGCTTCAAAGCCGCAGCCTGCCCGAGCCCCGGGCAGAACGTTCCGTCCCCTTGACGGCGGCGGGCCTCGCTCGCATGGTGCGGCCATGACCGTTGCCCGCAACCGTTTCTTCGGCATTTGCCGCGAGATTATCTGCGCCTGAAGGGCGCGGGCGGGGATCGTTTTCTCTCGACATTCAGAGACGAACGTCCTGGCCCGCCGGGCGAGGGACGTTCGATGGAACTCAAGCTCTACAACACGCTGACGCGGACGAAAGAGGTCTTTCAGCCTCTCGATCAAACGCGCGTGCGCATGTATGTGTGCGGACCGACGGTCTACGACTTCGCCCATATCGGCAATGCGCGGCCGCTGATCGTGTTCGACGTGCTCTACCGGCTGCTGCGCCACCTCTACGGGCCGGACCGCGTCAAATACGTCCGCAACGTCACCGACGTCGACGACAAGATCAACGCGCGCGCCGCCGAGCGCGGGGTTGCGATCCGCGAACTCACCGAAGAGACCTACAACAACTTCAAGGGGGACGCGGCGGCGCTCGGCTGCCTGCCGCCGGCCGTCGAGCCGCGCGCGACCGAGCACATCGAGGAAATGAAGACGCTGATCGAGCGGCTCGTCGCCGCGGGCAACGCCTATGTCGCCGATGACCACGTGCTCTTTGATGTCGCCTCGATGCCCGACTACGGCAAGCTCGCGCGCCGTTCGCTCGACGAGATGCTGGCGGGCGCCCGCGTCGAGGTCGCCCCCTACAAGCGCGATGCGATGGATTTCGTGCTGTGGAAGCCCTCGAAGCCAGGCGAGCCCGCCTGGCC
>Ga0209590_10000826_pt1 | contig 10876 bp, 7 predicted proteins | sample CZO8metaG_FD_188353 | JGI IMG/M metagenome (GOLD analysis project Ga0209590, IMG submission 188353) | Vadose zone soil microbial communities from the Eel River Critical Zone Observatory, Northern California, USA - CZOApr15con1.8 metaG... | ecosystem: Environmental > Terrestrial > Soil > Vadose...
CGGCGGCGGGCGGTGGTGCTGCGCCAGCGGGTGGTGCTGCGGCGGGCGGCGGTGCGGCGCCAGTGGGTGGTGCTGCGGCAGCGGGTGGTGCTGCGGCAGGCGGCGGTGCTGCGCCAGCGGGCGGCGGTGCTGCGCCAGCGGGCGGCGGTGCCGCGCCACCGGGTGGCGGTGCTGCGCCAACGGGTAGCGGTGCTGCGGCCGGTGCTGGAGCGGCACCCGCGGGCCGTGCTGCACCGGCGGGCGGTGGTGCTGCGGCAGGCGACGGCGCTGCGCCAGGTGCTAGCAGTGCTGCGTCAGCGGACGGTGGTCCTGCTCCAGCCGGCGGCGCTGCGCCGGTGGCCGTTGTTGCTGCGGCGGGCGGAGGGACCGCGCCGGCGGAGCGCACGCCGGGCGGCAGGGAGACTGCTCCGGCCGCCGGGCGCGGCCGCTTCATGGCCGGTGAAGGTGGAACTTCTCCCCGTCCGGCTGTCGAGGTGGTCCCAGGCGGCAGGACGCCGGGACCGCGCGCCCCCGTCGGTGGTGCGACGGCGACCGCGCCGGCCGCGGGCGGCGGTCCAGCAGCAGGAGCCGCCGGCGCGCCGGCGACGGCCGGAACGATGACTGCGCCGGTTGCGGCGCCAGGGCCCTCGCAGGCTGGAGTCCGACCAGGTCCCGTCACGCCGCGCGACAGCGGAACTGCCGTGAGCGCGGGGAACGCACCAGCTCCGGCAACCGGTACGGTGCCACCAAGCGGTCCGACGCCTCCCGCAGGAATCGCGACGCCGCCACCAAGGGGTCCGACGCCTCCCGCCGGAGTCGCCACGCCGCCACCAAGGAGCCCGACGCCGCCTCCCGGAATCGCCACGCCTCCGGCGCCTGCAGTGACCATCGGCGCAGCGCCGGCTGCTGCCGCAAGCGGCGTGATCGACGCGCCCGGAACGCCGGCCGGGGCCCCGAGCCCGAGCGCGCCCGGGGGCACGGCGCCCGCCGGGAGCCCAACTCCGGCAGCGCCTCCCGCAGCAGCGTCTCCGGCAGCGCCTGCCCCCATACCGGCTCCAGGCACCTCGCGCGGGACAGCGGCGCCGGAGGGCGAAGGACTCTCGCCGGTCGAGATCGGCGGCATCGGCGCCGGCGTCGCCGCGGTCGGGGCGGTCTCGGCAGGCATCGTGAGCGCCAGCGAGGGCGTCGAATCGGTCAAGGACGCGGCCGAGTCCGCGGCCGGGCGCGCGAAGACGCCCGACAGCGAGAACATCGAGGAATAGAGCGCATCGACGGAGCGGCTCGGTTCAATCTGGTGCCTGCATGGCCCGCTACGTGATTCTCGGCAACTCCAGCTCCGGCAAGTCGACGCTCGCCCTGCGGCTCGCGCGCGCGAGCGGAGTCGCGCACCTCGATCTCGACACGCTCGCGTGGGAGCCGACGACCCCGCCACGGCGCCGCGCATTGGCGGAGAGCGCGCGGGAGATCTTGACCTTCATGGCCGAAAACGACCACTGGGTGATCGAGGGTTGTTACGCAGATTTGTTCGAGGCGCCCCTCGCCCGCTGCACGCGGCTCGTCTTCCTCAACCCGGGCACCGAGGTGTGCGTCGCAAACGCGCGCCTCCGCCCGTGGGAGCCGCACAAGTACGCAAGCAAGGAGGGCCAAGACGCGAAGCTCGAGATGCTGATCGGCTGGATCCGCGACTACGAGGCGCGCCGCGATGTGTTCTCGCTCGGCGCCCACCGCGCGCTCTTCGATGGTTCGCCGGCGAGAAGGTCGAGCTCACGTCCCGCGAGGCGATCGCGGCGTTCAACCCGTAGCGCGCGCCTCGATAAGAGCTGGAGGATTACGTTCCTGCGAAATGAGCGGGGTTTTCGGGGTGGGATGGCTTGGCAGAGGTCCGGCTGCCAGCCCAACGATCGCCCGCCCGCGCCCGGGCTTGACCCGGGCGGCTGCCCCGCCTAGACCCGCCGCCATGCAGCTTCCCGTCCTTGACCGCCTGATCCTCGGCGCCCAGAAGCCGTCCCGCTACGCGGGCGGCGAGCTGAATGCCGTGCACAAGCGGCTGGACCGGGTAGCCCTCAAGTGGGGCCTGGCGTTTCCCGACACGTACGAGGTCGGGATGAGCAACGTGGGCTTCCGGCTCCTCTACCACGCCCTCAACGAGCGTCCCGAGGTCGCCTGCGAGCGCTTCTTCATGCCCTGGCCGGACATGGAGTCCGCCCTGCGCGCCGAGCGGCTGCCGCTCTTCTCGATCGAGAGCCGCACGCCGCTGCGCGCCTTCGACGTGCTCGGGTTCACCCTGCAGTTCGAGCTCTGCTACACGACCGTGCTCGCCATGCTGGAGCTGGGCGGCGTGCCGCTCGCGACCAGCGATCGCGGGCGCGACGATCCGCTGGTGCTCGGCGGCGGCCCGTGCGCCTACAACCCCGAGCCGGTCGCCGACTTCTTCGACGCGCTGGTGGTCGGCGAGGGGGAGGAAGCGATCCACGAGATCAGCGACTTGGTCCTGGACTGGAAGCGCTCCCGCGGCTCCCGCCAGGACCTGCTCTGGCACCTGGCCGAGGTCCCGGGCGTGTACGTGCCCTCGCTGTTCCGGCCCCGCTACGGCGCGGATCGCACGCTGGCCGCCCTCGAGCCACTCAAGCCCGGCTACGAGACCGTCGTCCGCCGCGTCATCCCGGACCTGAACCTGGTGCCGCAGGCGGAGAAGCCCATCGTTCCGTTCATGCAAGCGGTGCACGACCGGCTGCCGCTCGAGATCCAGCGAGGGTGCACGCGCGGCTGCCGCTTCTGCCAGGTGGGGATGATCACGCGGCCCACGCGGCAGCGCGATCCGAACCAGGTGCGGCGCATCGCCGAGGTCGGCCTGCAAGCGACGGGCTACGAGGAGGTCGGCTTCCTCAGCCTCTCCGCCGGCGACTATTCCTGCATCAACGGCGTCCTGGAGGATTTCTTCGACGAGTTCGGAGCGGAGAACGTGGGCATCTCGTTGCCCAGCCTGCGCACCGAGACGATGAACGCCCGCCTGGCCGAGCAGATCGGCCGCGTGCGCAAGAGCGGCTTCACCGTCGCGCCGGAGGCGGCGACCGAGCGCATGCGCCGCGTGATCAACAAGGGCAACGCGGAGAAGGACCTCCTCCACGCCGTCGACACCATCTTCCAGGCGGGCTGGGACCTGGTGAAGTTCTATTTCATGATCGGCTTGCCCACCGAGCGCGACGAGGACGTGCGCGCCATCGTGCAGCTCTGCGGGGAGGCGCTGCGGCGCGGGAAGAAGCTGCAGCCGCGCGCCGAGATCAACGTGGGCGTCTCCACCTTCTGCCCCAAGCCGTTCACGCCCTTCCAGTGGGACCCGATGATCCCCTTGGAGGAGACGCGCCGGAAGCACGGCCTGTTGCGCGACGAGCTGCGCAAGCTCGGGCGCGGCTTCCGCGACCTGCACGTGAAGCCGCACGATGCGCGCCAAGGAGCGCTGGAAGGCGCGCTGGCGCTGGGCGACCGCCGCCTCGCCACCGCCGTGCTGCACGCGTACCGGGCCGGCCAGCGGCTCGACGGCTGGACCGAGCACTTCCGGCTGGAGGCCTGGCACGAGGCGTTCGCACACGCCGAGGCGGAGCACGGCGTGGGCCTCGCCTTCTTCGCGCACCGCGAGAAGGGCAAGGACGAGGTCCTGCCCTTCGATCACATCGATTGCGAGGTCACCAAGCCGTACCTGTGGAAGGAGCGCCTCGCCTCGCTGAAGGAAGGGGCTACCCACGACTGCGCGTACGGGGACGAGCGCTGCACCGCCTGCGGCACCTGCGATTACGAGGTGGTGGACACCATCGTGTACCACCCGGAGGACTACAGGCCGCAGCACCGGCCGCCCGCGCCGCCTCCTCCAGAAGGCCGTACCACGCTTCGCCTGCGCTACGCGAAGGAGGGCCGCGCGATCGCGCTCAGCCACCTGGAGACGATGACCGCGCTGCTGCGCACGTTCCGCCGCGCGAAGCTGTCCATCCCGCACACGCAAGGGTTCCACCCCAAGCCGCGCGTCAGCTTCGGCCCGGCCTGCCCGGTCGGCACCGAGAGCCAGGCCGAATACCTCGACCTCGAGCTGCACGGGACGCCCCTGGCCGGACAGGTCGCCGACCGGATCCGCCTCGAGCTCCCGGAGGGATTCCGCCTGCTCTCCTGCGAGCCGGTCGACGGCGACGGGGCGTCCCTCAGCCGAGCCATCCGCGCCATCGAGTACCGGGTGGAGTTGCCCGACGGCGCGCCGGATCCCGCGGAGCGGCTGGCCGACTTCGCCGCGCGTCCCGATGCCGCGATCCTGCGCGAGCGCGAGGGCAAGGGTCCGGTGCGGATCGACCTCAAGTCCGCCGTGCAGGCGCTCTCCGCAGGCGGCCCCGGCGAGGTCCGCTTCACGCTGCGCGCGGGCGAGACCCAGGCGACCGCCCGGCCGTCGGAGCTGCTCTCGGCGCTGTTCGGCCCGGACTGGGTGAAGCCCGGCGCCGTCCGCATCGTGAGGGAGAACGTGGTCTTCGGCGAGCCCGCGTAGCGCGAAATTGCAGGTTTGCTTGCTGGCCCGAATCCGGGGTGCTAGCCTCGGGAATTGGCCGTCCAGGACCTTTCCGGCCCTGGGCGGGTGCTGGGGAGCAGACCGGCTGCGGGGGTCCGGTGCGCATGGCGCGCCCGCCCTGGCGGCTCGGAGGCAGGAACGGGTGTCCGTCCAGGCTTCTCACTCCGCTTTTTCTGCGCGCGGGCGCCCAGGCGCCCTGCCGCGTTCGCCCGCAAAGTGCGCCGTTTCGCACGCGGGCCCGTCACAAGGATCCTTCGATGTCCAACATCTTGGTGATCAACGCCTCGGGTCAGGAGACCCGGGTCGCGCTGATCGAGCAGGGAACGATTTCTGAGTACTACCTGGAGCGCAAGAACGAGAAGGGGATCGTCGGCAACATCTACAAGGGAAGGGTGGTCCGGGTCCTCCCCGGGATGCAGGCCGCGTTCGTCGACATCGGCCTGGAAAAGGCCGCGTTCCTCTACGTAGCCGACATCGTCTCCGACCCCAGCTTCCCAGGCTTCTCCGAAGAGATCGAGATCCAGGCGGGCGCCACCGAGGGCGATCCCTTGGACGTGGACGACCTCACCGAGCCGCCCACCGAAGACGTGGCTCCGGCGCCCGCTGCCGCCGAGGAGCTCGCGCCTCCCACGCCGGCGCAGGACGCAGAGCGAGCGCCGTCCGTCGAGCAGGTCGCGGCCGGGGGTGGGTCCGAAGCGGCCGCCGCGCCGGCGCCTGCGTCCGGGCCAGCCGCCGCCGGCAGTGCCTTGCTCGAGCAACCGGAGCAGGCGCCGCCGGCGTCCGGCGCGTCCGAAGGAGCCGAGCCCGGGCAGGTCCCGGCGAGCGCGGCCGCCGGCGCGGAGAGCGATGAGGTCGTCGAGCTGTCCGCCGAGGAAGCGCTCGAAGAGGACGACGAAGAGGACGATGAGGAGGAGGACCTCGACGAGGGCGACGCGGCCCACGCCGCCGCCGAGGCGGCGATCGCCGCCGAGCAAGCCGGCGCGCAGGAACCTGCGACCGCGGCTCCCGGCGAGGCCGAAGCGGCCGCGCGCGCCGCCACCGACGGCGCGGCACAGTCCGCGGCGGTGCAGGCTTCCACGGAAGGGAAGATCGGTGTTCCCGCCGAGCAGCGACCCGCCGCGCGGGAGCGCCGCGGGCGCAGGCGGGGAGGACGGGGCAGGCGCCGCGGCGGCCCGGGCAAGCCCGCCGAGGATCGCAGCCCCAAGCCCGAGCAGCGCCAGCAGCAGGCCCGCGACCGCCAGGGCGAGCGCAAGGGCGGCAACGGCCACGCGCACGGGAAGCGCGCGCAGATCCAGGACCTGCTCAAGGAGGGCGACGAGGTCATCGTGCAGGTGGTGAAGGACCCCATCGGCTCGAAGGGCGCCCGCATCACCTGCCACATCTCGCTGCCCGGCCGGCACCTCGTCTTCATGCCCACCGTCGACCACGTGGGCATCTCCCGGCGCATCGAGAACGAGAAGGAGCGCCGCAGGCTGCGCGAGCTGGTGGACCGGTTCCGCCCGCCGGGCACCGGGTTCATCGTGCGCACCGTCGCCGAGAACGAGCCCGAGGAGAAGCTCACCGCCGACATCAAGTTCCTGCTCGGCCTGTGGAACGAGGTGGGCAAGAAGCGCGAGACCCACAAGGCGCCCGCGGTCATGCACCCCGACCTGGACCTCATCCTCCGCTCGGTCCGCGACCTCTTCTCCGACGACGTCAACAAGCTGGTGATCGACGACCGCGCCGAGTTCGAGCGCGTGCGCGCCTTCGTCGAGCAGGTCGCGCCGGAGCTGAAGGACCAGGTGGAGCTCTACACGGGCGACGAGCCCATCTTCGACGAGTACGGCATCGAGCAGGAGCTGCAGAAGGCGCAGAACCGCAAGGTGTGGCTCAAGTCGGGCGGCTACATCATCATCGACCAGACCGAGGCGCTGGTCGCCATCGACGTCAACAGCGGCCGCTACACGGGGAAGAAGGGCGCCGGCGCGTCGCTGGAAGACACCATCACCAAGATCAACTGCGAGGCCGCCAAGGAGATCGTCTACCAGCTCCGGCTGCGCAACATCGGCGGCATCATCATCATCGACTTCATCGACATGGACAAAGGGTCCAACCGGGAGAAGGTCTTCAAGACCCTCCAGGAGGCCCTCGGCGCCGACCGCGCCAAGACCAACGTGCTCAAGATCAGCGACATCGGCCTGGTGGAGATGACGCGCAAGCGCGTCCGGGAGAGCGTCACCCGGCTCACCACCGAGAGCTGCCCGACCTGCGACGGCCGGGGCCACGTGCGCAGCAAGACCACCATCGCCTACGAGATCATGCGCGAGGTGCAGCGCGCCGCCCGCAAGCAGCGCGAGGACCAGATCATCGTCTCCTGCCACCCGGAGGTCGCCAAGCTCCTGCAGGGCCCCGAGCGGGAGGCGATGCGGCTCCTGATGATGAAGCTCAACAAGAGCATCACCGTCCGGCCGCAGCCGCAGTACCACATGGAGCAGTACGACCTGCACGGGAAGTGGTCGCGGCCCGATCTGCAGCAGGCGCAGCGGGGGCTCTCGTCGCGCGGTGCCGGCGGCGGCCAGCGCGGGAACGGCAACGATCGCAACGACCGGCGCCGCGAGGACCGCCGGCAGGAGGGCGAGGGCCGTCCGGGCGAATCGGCAGGCCAGGCCAAGTCCGAGCCGCAGCCCGCCACCGAGAAGGTGGGCGACTGACCGGGCCCGACAAGGTCCGGCTCGCCGACTCGTGGGAGCGGGTCCGCCGCGTGCCGTCGGTGCGGCGGTTCCTGCGCGCGCTGGCGCTGATCGGCCACGGGTTCCGCGGCGAGGCGATCACGCTGCGCGCCTCGGCGCTCACCTACCTGACGCTGCTCTCGCTGGTGCCGCTGCTCGCAGTGGCCTACAGCGTGGTCGACCTGGTCAGCGGACAGGCGCCGTTCCGCGACACCGTGCAGAAGTACGTGAACGAGCAGCTCGGCATCGGCGCCGGCGCGGCGATCGCCGGCGCGCTCACCGATTTCACCAACAAGGCCACCGTCAAGACGCTGGGCGCGATCGGCTTCGCGCTGCTGCTCATCTCCTCCCTGTCGCTCCTGTGGAACATCGAGAGCGCCTTCAACCACATCTACGGGGTCAAGCGGCCGCGCGCGCCGGTGCAGCGGCTGCTCACCTACTGGGCGTTTCTCACCCTGGGGCCGGTGCTGCTCTCGGCGTCGCTGGCCGTGACCTGGAAGATCGGCCAGATGCAGGGCGCGCACGGGCGCCACGGGGCAGTCGGGCACAGCGAGGTGCTGCACGTGCTGGCCGCCGTCTCCTCGGTGACCATCACGTACGCGGGCCTCGCCTTCCTCTACAAGGTGCTGCCCAACGCCCGCGTCCGGCTGCGATCTGCGCTGATCGCCGCCTTCGCCGCGGGCACCGCGTGGGAGCTGGCCAAGTTCGTCTTCGCCGATCTCTCGGCGCGCATGGTGCAGGTGCACAAGATCTACGGGTCTGTCGCGGTGCTGCCGATCGTCCTGACGTGGTTGTACATCTCCTGGTTCATCACGCTCACCGGCTGCCGGCTCTGCTACGCGATGGACGCCTCGCGGACGCCCGAGGCCAGCCCGCTCCTTCTCGCCGCGCAGGCGCGCGAGACGTTCATCGCCCGCGTCATGCTGGCGCTCGCCCAGCTCCACGCGCGCAGGGCGGCCCCGGTTGAAGTGGCTCCGCTCGCCGACGAGATGCGCATGCCCAAGCGGCTCATCCGCGAATCGCTGCGGGCGCTCGCGCAATCCGGCCTGGCGGTCGAGGCGCGGCGGGGCGGGTGGTTGCCCGCCCGCGACCCCTCGCGGATCACCCTGGCCGAGGTGCGCGCGGCGGCCCGCGGCTCGCTGGGCTTCCCCCGGCACGAGGCCGACGAGACCGGCCAGGCCATCACGCAGGCCTGGGCCCGCGCCGAGGGCGCCGCCGCGCAGGCGCTGGAGGAGTCCGTCGCGGAGCTCCTGGCGCGGGTCCGCCAGCCGACCGGGCTGCCGGGATATGCGCCCACGCCGGAACCAGCCCGCGCCACTCCGCCCACCCCCGCGGCCTCTTTCAAGCCGGGGCGTTCGTGACCACGCCGCATGACTGGCCGCGCAAAAGCACAGCGCCGCCCTATCCGGCGGCGGCTGATGTAGTCAATTGTCGCCTGCTGAACGGCCTGCGCGGCGCTTGCCCGGCCCCCACGACCTCGGGTAACGTTCCCATTCGTCGTTGGTTTTTGGCGCACCAGCCCTCCAGGAGTCCGAGAAACGCCCATGCTGAAGAGCGACCTCATCGCGATCCTCGTGGCCAAGCGACAGCTCACGCAGAAGCAGGCTGAGCTGACCATCGAGACGATCTTCGACTCGATGAAGAAGGCGCTCTGCAAGGGCGACAACATCGAGATCCGCGGCCTCGGCGCCTTCCACGTGAAGGACTACCAGGGCTACAACGGGCGCAACCCCAAGACCGGAGAGGTGATCCCGGTCAAGCCCAAGCGCGGCATCCTCTTCCGCACCGGCAAGGAGCTGCGCGACCGGGTGAACCGCGCCGGCAAGTCCGCCGAGCCGGTCGCCGTCCCGGCGAAGTCGGAGACGGGCACCGCGTAATTTCCGCTGGCTTTTCCCGCGCCAACGTGGGTTGCCGGCAAGCATGCCGGCTCCTCCCCGAGTCGAATTGACACTCCTCGGACCGCGCGTATACTCGCGCGCTCTCAAAAGCAGGGGCACTCGTGTGCCTCGCGAAGGGTGGTGATTCCGAGAATGCCGGGCGTGCGCGTCAAGGAAGGCGAGTCGTTCGAGAACGCCATGAAGCGCTTCAAGAAGCAGTGCGAGAAGGCAGGCATCCTGAGCGAGATCAGGAAGCGCGAGCACTATGAGAAGCCGTCGGTCAAGCGCAAGAAGAAGGCGCTGGCGGCCAAGAAGCGCGCCCTGAAGAAGGCACGGAAGGGGATGATGTAGCCTTTTTCCAGGCTCGGAGTTTCACCGGCCCTTCGCGCCGATCGAGGCGCGCGGGGCCGCGTCCCAAGGTGGACATGCTCAGCGAGCGGATCGACGCGGAGATGAAGGAGGCGGCGCGCGCGCAGGACAAGCGCCGCCTGGGCACGCTGCGGATGCTGAAGAGCGCGCTCAAGTACCGCGAGATCGAAACCGGCAAGGTGCTGGAGGACCCGGAAGTGGTCGCCGTCACCCAGACGCTCATCAAGCAGCGCCGCGACTCGGCCGCCCAGTACAAGGCCGGCGGCCGGCCGGAGCTGGCCGACAACGAGAACGCGGAGATCGCCATCCTGGAGGCCTTCCTCCCCCGCCAGCTGTCCGATGCGGAGCTGCAATCCCTCGTGCAGGAGGCCGTTTCGGCGTCCGGGGCCAAGGGCCCCAAGGACATGGGCGCGGTGATGAAGGCGCTCATGCCCAAGGTGCAGGGCAAGGCGGAAGGCAAGCGGGTCAGCGAGGCGGTGAAGGCGGCGCTCGCCGCCAAAGGCTCGTGATGGGTTCGGCGTCGGCACGGCCGCTTCACGGGAGCAGAGTGGCGGGCATCAGCGACGAGAAGCTGCAGGAGCTGCGGGACCGCGTCGACGTGGTCGCGGTGGTGCAGCGCCGGGTCGGGCTCAAGAAGTCGGGCCGCGACTGGAAGGGGCTGTGCCCGTTCCACGGCGAGAAGACGCCCAGCTTCTACGTGGTGCCGGACAAGCGGATCTTCCACTGCTTCGGCTGCGGCGCGACCGGGGACGCGATCAAGTTCGTCATGCAGCTCGACGGCAAGAGCTTCCGCGAGGCCGCCGAGCAGCTCGCCGCCGAGGCGGGCGTCGACCTGAAGCCGGAGGACCCGGAGGAGGCGCGCCGCAGCGCCCGGCGGGCCGCGCTGGCCGAGGTGAACGAGAAGGCCTGCATCTTCTACGAGCGGGTCCTGTGGGAGCACCCCCGCGGGGCGGTGGCCCGCGACCATCTGGAGAAGCGCGGCGTCACGGTGGACACCGCCAAGGCGTGGCGGCTGGGATACGCCCCGGACCAGTGGGACCAGCTGTGCAAATCGATGGCGCGCAGCAAGGTGGACGCGAAGCTCGTCGAGGAAGCGGGGCTCGGCGTCCCGCGCAAGAAGCAGCAGGGCCTCTACGATCGCTTCCGGGGCCGGCTGACGATCCCCATCCGGGAGGCGGGGCGGACGGTCGGGTTCGGCGGGCGGCTGCTCGAGGGCAAGAGCGAGGCGAAGTACCTCAACTCTCCGGATACCCCGCTGTACACCAAGGGCAGCGTGCTCTTCGCGCTCGACAAGGCGCGGGACCCGATCCGGCGCGAGGGCGTGGCGCTCTTCGTGGAAGGCTATTTCGACGCCATCGGGCTCCACCAGGCAGGCGTGCAGACCGCGGTCGCGACCT
>Ga0209590_10000828_pt1 | contig 10875 bp, 10 predicted proteins | sample CZO8metaG_FD_188353 | JGI IMG/M metagenome (GOLD analysis project Ga0209590, IMG submission 188353) | Vadose zone soil microbial communities from the Eel River Critical Zone Observatory, Northern California, USA - CZOApr15con1.8 metaG... | ecosystem: Environmental > Terrestrial > Soil > Vadose...
CTTTGAGCAAACCATGGCGGTCGACGCCAGCACGCCGATCGGCTCCAATCCCGTCACCGGCGCCATTCGCAAGGCCGCCCAGGCGACCGGCGCGAGCTTCGAGTATCTGCTTGCCACCGCCAAGGTCGAGTCCGACCTCGATCCCAACCTCACCATGCGCTCGTCGTCGGCGGCCGGGCTGTTCCAGTTCATCGAGCAGACCTGGCTCGCCACCTTGAAGCAGGCGGGGCCGGCCTTCGGCTACGGCCGCTATGCCGATGCGATCTCGCGCACCACGTCCGGCCGCTATGTGGTGGCCGACCCCGACCTGCGCAGCGCAATCATGCAATTGCGTAAGGATCCGGCCGCCAATGCGTTGATGGGGGGCGTATTCACCCAGCGCAACGCGCTCGTGCTGTCCGCCCGGCTCGGGCGGCCGCCGAGCGAGAGCGAGGTTTACATCGGGCACTTCCTGGGTCCCGCCGGCGCCGCCAAGGCGATCGCGCTCGCCGGCAGCGACCCCTCCGCCAATGCCGCCGACCTCTTTCCCGCGGCGGCGCGCGCCAACCGGCCGATCTTCTACGACAATCGGGGCAATGCGCGCAGCATCGCCGGCCTGTGCGCGGAGCTGGCGCGCCGGTATCAGGCCGCGCGCGCGCAATCGCCGGCGATCGCCTCCGACGCGGTGCCGCGGCCGCCGGCGCCGAGTCCGACCGTCCCCGCCGTCGCCGACCAGCCGCCGCCGGCCAGAAGCGGCGCCGCGACCTTCAACGATCTCTTCTTTTCGCCGGCGCCGGGCGCCACCGCCTTTGCGGACACCGATGCGCCAGCGGCGGCGAGCCCGCCGCCGGCAGCCGCCGGCGCCACGACCCATATGTTTCATTCGCTGTTCCAGACCGGCGATCGGCGCGAGCCCGTATCGCGCGCGATCAGCGCCCTCTGGGGACCCGGCGGCATTAACAAATGATCAACCTTTCCAAAGATTTATGGTGAACGCTTTGTTAAGCCTCGCGCCCTAGGCTTCCCAATCGGGCGGTGCGAGCCGCCGCTGCCGGGGAAAGCAGTCCATCGTGGCGTCGGTCGCAAGATGATCGTCCGTCAATTCCTGCAATGGGTCCGCACCGCGCCCGCCGCCGAGCGGGCCAATGCCACCGCCGCGCTCGCCCGCGCCTATCTTTATTCCGAGCTCACGCCCGACGATCGCGCCGCCGCGGAGGGCGCCTTGATCATGCAGCTCGACGATCCCTCGCCGCTGGTGCGCACGGAGCTTGCCCGCGCGCTGGCCTTCAGCGAGCGCGCGCCGCCGGCGGTGATCCTCGGCCTTGCCGCCGACCAGCCGGAAACGGCGTCGTGGGTGCTCGAGCACTCGCCGCTGCTCGTCGATGCCGACCTCGTCGACATGGTCGCGACCGGCGGACCGCAAACGCAGGCTGCGATCGCCAACCGCGCCGACCTTCCCTGCGCGGTGGCGGCCGCCATTGCCGAGGTCGGCTCGGCCGAGGCCTGCCTGATCCTGATCGAGAACCGGGGCGCCGGGCTGGTGGCATTCTCGCTTGACCGAATGGTCGCCCGCTTCGGCCACCTCGGCGCCATCCGCGAAGCCATGCTGGCGCGTGACGATCTGCCGGCGCCCACCCGCCAGGCGGTGGTCGCCAAGCTTTCGCAGACGCTCGCCGGCTTCGTCGCCGCGCGCGAGTGGCTCGCGCAGGACCGCGCCGAGCGCGTCGCCAAGGAGGCCTGCGAGAAGGCGACGGTGACGCTCGCCGCCGTCTCCCCCGAGAGCGAGATCAGGCCGCTCATTCGCCACCTGCGCGAAAGCGGCCAGCTCAATGCTGGGCTGGTTTTGCGCGCGCTCCTCTCGGGCAACGTCGAGATGTTCGAGGAGGCGCTTGCGGAGCTCTCCGGCATGCCGCTCGCGCGCGTGAGCGCGCTGGTGCACGACGACGCGAGCGCGGGGTTCCGCGCGCTGTTCCACCGGGCCGGGCTCCCGGCCTCCACCTATCCCGCCTTCCGCGAGGCGGTCGAGGCCATGCGCGAGGGCGGCTTCGCCAGCGACCTCGGCGGCGCGATACGGCTCAAGCGGCGGATGGTCGAACGCGTGCTCACGCGCTGCGCCGACGAATGCGACGTCGAGCCGCTGCTCACGCTGCTGCGCCGCTTCGCCGCCGAAGCCGCGCGCGAGGAAGCGCGGATGTTCTGCGAGGAATTGGTCGCGGCGTAACAGAGGACGGACGACAGACGACGGAACTCGGAGCATTCGTCCGTCCTCTGTCGTCTGTCCTCTGCTAGCCCCGCGCGGTCGGCGGCGCGAGAATCCCGTCGAGGTGACCCGGCCGATCGCGGTTCTCGTAGGCCAGAAATTCCTCGGTGACCTCGCGCAGCCGGCGCGCGAGCGCATCGGCGACGGTGGCGATGTCCGGCCGGGCGCTTTCGCGGATGATCGCCCGCACGCCGTCGACATGCTGGTCGACCCAGGTGAGGGGGATGCGGTCCGGGTCGGGCGTGTGCTCGATCAGCCGGCACACGCTGTCGGCCAAGGCCGCAACCCAGGGAAAGCCGAAGGTCGCGGCCTCGCCCTTGATGTCGTGGGCGGCGTGGAACAGCGATTGCCGCGTTTCCTCGGTGAAACCCTTCGCCCTGACCGCGAGCCGCGCCCGGTCGAGCCGCTCGCACTCCGCGTCCATCCATTCCGAAAATTCGCTCGCGAGCCGCGCCAGCGCCGCCTCGGCGCGCGCCACCGGATCGTCCCCCGATTTGGCGTCCCGCCCAGGCAACACCGCGCGGTGCAACTTGTTCGGCGGCATGATGACCTCGTGGTCGGCATAGGTCGCGACCAAGGGCTTGTCGGATTTTGCGCTCGACATCCGGCTGTTTCCCCTGCGGTTCGATCCTGCGGGTGCTCTATTCGGAAAACCGGCTGCCAATTTCCCGCGGCATGCGCTAGCCCGCGACCTTGGCTTTGTTGATCAGCGGCGCTTGGCGGATGATCTCCGCGTTGCTGCCCTTGCGGCGCTCGGGCCCGACATAGTTCGGATTGACGCCGCGGCGCCGGTCGGGACCGAAATAGGTCTCGGTCCTGATGAACGGCCGCGGATTGGCGACGACGTTGAGGATGCGCTGGTAGAGGGCCTTGGCCGAGACCGGCTTGACCATGAACTCGGTGACGCCGGCGTCGCGTGCCGCCATTACCCGCTTCCGCTCGGAATGCCCGGTGAGCATGATGATCGGCGCGTAGGGGTTGGCGTTGGTGCCAGGCTGGCGGATCATTTGCGTCAGCTCGAGGCCGTCGAAGATCGGCATTTCCCAGTCGACGAGCAGGATGTCCGGCAGGTGCTGGGTGAAGGCTTCGAGCCCGGTCGCCCCGTCTTCGGCCTCGTAGACGTCGCGCGCGCCGAATCCGTGCAGCAGCGCGCGCACGATGCGGCGCATGTGGATGTTGTCGTCGATGACGAGAAAACGAAGCTTGTTGAAATCGACGTGGATCATGCCGCCATCCGGGGCCGGACGGTCGTGCTCCAGCACCTTGCGGCAAAGTTACCGGCGGGCCTGTTAACGAACGGTTAAGCATCCGCGGCGCGGGCGGGCGCCGGTCGGCAGGTCGACGCGCTTGCGGCTCAGTTGCCGAATATTTCGCTGAAGAACCTCGTCATCGCGGCGACCGATAGCCGGTTCGCGCGCTCCTCGGTCGCATTCTTCGGCGTGGAGAAGCCGTGCTCGGTGCCGCTGTACAATTCCAATTGCCAATCGAGCTTGGCGGCACGGAACTCCTTGATCAAGGCGTTGACCTCCTCGAGCGGCGCGATCGGATCCTCGGCGTCGTGCAGGATGAGGAAACGTCCGTGGATGTTTTTGGCGGCTCCCGGCGTGAAATTCCTGAAGCTGCCGTGAATGGTGACCGTGCCGAGGATCGGCGCTCCGGTCTCGGCCAGCTCGACCGCGACGGTGCCGCCGAAGCAATAGCCGACCAGGGCGAGGCGGGCGGCGTCGACCATCGGGTTGCCGCGCAGCACGTCGAAACCGGCTTGCGCGTGTGCGCGCATCAGCGTGCGATCCTTGTTGTAGAGCGCCGACTGGGCCTGCATCTCCTTGACCTCTGTCGGGCGGATGCTCTTGCCGAAGATATCGGCTGCGAACACGACGTAGCCGAGCTTCGCGATCATCTCGGTATTCCCGCGGGTGAATTCCGACATTCCGTCGCGCCGATGCAGCAGCAGGACGCCCGGGCGCTTGCCGGCGATCGCATCGTCGTAGGCGAGATAGCCTTCGAACGCGCTGCCGCCCTGCTGGTAGTCGATCGCCTGCGTCCGGAGCTCGGCCGCCGCCGCCGGCGTCGTTGCGGCAGCGGCGGCGCCCGCAATGAGCGCGATGCGAAATGCCTTCATGAGCTCCTCCAATTTGCGCGATCAAGCCGAGCCGAGCGCGACCGCCCCGTCCGCCGGCTTTCCGCGATCACTCGATCCCGAACTGCTCGCGCAAGATCCGCTCGTCGAGGTTGTGGCCCGGATCGAACAGCATCTGCATCGAGATGCCGTGGTCCATGTGGATGTCGACCGAGCAGACCGAGCGCACCTCGTCGTGGTCGGCGACCGCGGCGACCGGGCGCTTGTCCGGCTCGAGCACGTCGACGCGCACGTGCGCGCGGTCGGGCAACAGCGCGCCATGCCAGCGCCGCGGTCGGAACGGGCTGATCGGGGTCAGCGCCAGCAGCGGCGCGTTGATCGGGATGATCGGCCCCTGCGCCGAGAAATTGTAGGCGGTCGATCCGGCCGGCGTCGCCACCAGCACGCCGTCGGCGACGAGCTCGGGCAGCCGCTCCCTGCCGTCGATGAGGATGCGCAGCCGCGCCGCCTGGTAGCTCTGGCGAAACAACGACACCTCGTTGAAGGCGTGGAACTCGATCGCGTCGCCGTCCGCGTCGTGCGCGCACATCAGCAGCGGGTGGATCACGGCGACGCCGGCTTCGGCGAGCCGTCGCGGCAGATCGTCCGGAGCATACTCGTTCATGAGAAATCCGACCGTGCCGCGATGCATGCCGTAGATCGGCTTGCCCGATTTCATGAACCGGTGCAGGGTCTGCAGCATGAGCCCGTCGCCGCCGAGGGCGACGATCACGTTGGCGGTTTCGGCTGGGACGTCGCCGTAACGGGCGGCGAGCCGCTTGAGTGCCTCCTGCGCCTCCGCGCTGGGGCTGGCGACGAGATGGATGCGCGGATTTTTCCGGGGCGCGGGGCTCATGGTTCTCGACGCAACAGCCGGCGCGCGACGCCCGCGACCGGGAAGGCGGGTAGGCATATGGAGCGCGCGGTCTTCGTCTATACGACTTATCCCTCGATTGTCGAGGCGGAGCGGGCCGGCCGCGCGCTGATCGAGCGGCGGCTGTGCGCCTGCGTCAACATCCTGCCCGGCATGATCTCGCACTATCGGTGGCAGGGCGCGCTCGAGCGCGGCGAGGAGGTGGTGATGATCATCAAGACCCGCGCCTCGCTCGCCGAGCAGGTGGGCGCGGCGGTGAAGGAGATGCATTCCTACGCCACGCCGGCGATCCTGGTGCTGCCGATCGAAAGCGTCGACCGGGGCTATCTCGACTGGCTGATGGCCGAGACCGCGCCGGCGGCGAAGGAGTGAGTTCGGCAGGCGAGCCGCACGAACGGCGATGCGGAGTTGCGTGCGGGGACGCGCCGCCGGCGTCGACGGCCGGGGCCGGCGGTCGGCGTCCTCGCGGCAGCCGCGCCTATGCCTGGCTGCCAAGCCGGGAACGAGCGCATTCCAAAGCCGCCGCCCATCGGGCGGACCATCCCTCGACCAGGGGGACCGCGAACAGATTGCATGCAATTTGCGATTCTTCGACGCGGGCGACCGGGCTTCCAAACGGCATCCTGCGGCCCTCGAAATCGTCGACGTAGTGAAGCGCGTAGCCGGAGAGCAGCTCGCGAAACGAGTCCGCGGCGGCACCGCATTCCAAAAGGGTGTCCGGGTTGTATTCGAAAAGAAGAGCCGGCCGGTCCGGCCGCGCCAGCAGGCGCTTCGCGCCCCGCAGGACCGCTACTTCGCTGCCCTCGACGTCGATCTTGACGAGGGCCGGAAGCACGCCGACGAACGAATGGAAGCCGTCCAAGGTCATGCCCGGCGCGTGGGCGAGCGCGTCGCCCGCTCGCGGGCTGCCGTTCGCGACAATCTGGGCATAGAGGGAGTTGCGCTGGCAATAGCTCAGGTGCACGGGGCGGGCATCGTCGAGTATCGCCGCGGCGATGGCGTGCACACGGTCGCTCAGACCGAGATCGTGCACGGACTGCACGAGCTTGGCGAACGTCGTCGGCACCGGCTCGAAGGCATAGATTTGCAACGACTGGCCGGCCAGAATTTGAGCCAGCTGGGTCGCGAAGAAGCCGACGTTGGCCCCCACATCGTACGCCACCGGCCGTTCCTCTTCTCGCAGCCAGGCGGCACAGATAGCCAGCTCATGTTGGAAAGCGCGGCGGTGGTAATACGGATATTCGGCGAGATCGCCGATGTGACAGACGAAGTCATAGCCGAGTCCGCTCGGTGCCACGTATTTCCGTATCCCGACCGCGCCCAGCGCCCTGATCCAGGCCATGCGCAGGCCCGCCCTGATCAGCGGGACATCCGCGGCCATGGTGGCGGGGAACGCCGACTTTCCCCAGATCGCCTGGATGCCGAATTCGATGACGCGCATCCGCAACGCTTGCCGCCAATCCAAACCGCGGCCGCTCGCGTCGGTGCGGCCGAGGGTTTGTTGCATTGGCGCGTTCGCGGTCACCTTAGGCTGTTCCTTCTGGCGAAACGGCGTTCACTCCCTGTCGTCGTTCGGACCTCGGCCGCACGAAAGGTGTGGCCTATACAATTCGTGAATACATCAGCCGGCGCGAGCGGAAAAAAGCGGAAGCGGCGGGCCGGGTGCGCCTTTCGTATTGCCTGTGGCGCGGGGGACACGGACCTCGGCGCCGCGAGCACCGGTCCGGCCCGAGCGCATGCCGGCGCGCTTCAACAAGCGTTAAGGCATCTGCGCATAAACTAGCTTCCGGGTGGTCGACCGTTTGGTCGAGGGGTCTGCCCGCGGACGCGGAAGGACAATCGAAAGAACTCCTGAAGGCGCTCCCCGGGCAACGAGGCGCTCCAAGGCAAGGGTGCCCGCCACGGCGCCGTTGCCGCGAGGTCCGTGCCCACGCCGGGTTTGTACTGACAGTTGTGTATCGCGTAGCTGGCAGTATGCGTAGCCGGCCTGGGACACGGCAGCCGGCGTGCGGTGCCCGCAAGGCCCGCACGCCGGTCCACTATGCCAAGCTCGCCGGTCATATTCTGTAGCGGCGGAGCAACAGCGGCCCGGTTTTCCGACTTGGCCAAATGCGGCTCCGCGCGCCGGCCACGTTCGATCTGCCCACCTCATACCATCGACGGATCGGCCGGCCGCGCCCTGCGGCCATCGAAGCCGAGCATTGTACATCGGCTCCGCGCCCCGCTAGGCTGCCGGGAGCAGCCGTTGGACCAGTCTTTGCATGGGCGTTCGGGACGGCTCGCGGCGACCGGCCCGCTCGACGATCGGAGCAACACCATGACCGACGATTTCGAAGACCATTGCTGGAAGGATATCGTGACGCCCGACGTCCTCGCGGTCTATTCGAGCTACCGGCGTAAGGTCTTTGTCGGCCCGAGCCCGGCCCTGCTCGCCGTCGACCTCTACGACGTCGTCTATCGGGGCGGGCCGCGTCCGCCGGCCGAGCTCGCCGAGAGCCATCCGAACAGCTGCGGCGAATATGCCCATGCCGCGATCGAGCCGACCAGGCGGCTGTTCGCGGCGGCGCGCGCGGCCGGCCTTCCGATCTTCTATTCGACCGGCGACGTGCGCGCGGAAAGCCGCCCCAGCCTGGTGACGGCGACCAAGCGCAACAAGCCCCCGCTCGATCCGGCCGACTATGCCATCCGCCCGGAATTCAAGCCGCAGCCGCAGGACGTGGTCATCACCAAGCAGCGCGCCAGCGTGTTCTTCGGCACGCCGCTCGTGGCGCATCTCACCCAGCTCGGCGTGCAGACCCTGATCGTCTGCGGCGAGAGCACCTCGGGTTGCGTGCGCGCGACCGCGGTCGATGCCTATTCGCACGGCTATCACGTCGTGCTGGTCGAGGAGTGCTGCTTCGACCGCAGCATCCTCTCCCACAAGGTCAACCTGTTCGACATGCACCACAAATATTGCGACGTGATGCGCGTCGATCAGGTGGTCGCGCATCTCGAAGGCATGGCGGTCAGGAAGGCGAGCTGAGGCGTGCAATTGATCGCGACCATGGCCCGGGCGCTGGGAATTGCGGTTCGAGCGCTCATTGTGGGCGCCGTCGCGCTGTCGTGCGCCGCGCGGGCGGAGCCGGCGACCATTGGCCTCGTGGGGGCGGTCTCCTCCACCCATTGGCCGATCTACATTGGGTTGACCAAAGGATATTTCGCCGCTGCGGACCTGCAGCCCGACCTCGTCTTCATCCAGTCGAGCGCCGCGCTGGTGCAGCAGCTCACCGCCGGCTCCCTCGACTTCGCCTTGTCGACCGGGCTTGCCGATCCGATCCGCGCCATCGACAAGGGCGCGCCGATCGCGATCGTGCGGATCGAGATGCAGGCGCCGCCCTATGCGCTCTTGGCCAAGGCCGCAATCAAGCAGTGGGCGGACCTCAAGGGCAAGACCATCTCGATCGGCGGGCCGAAGGACATCACGCGCATCTATCTCGAGCGGATGGCGGGACCGAACGGGGTCAAGCCGGGCGACTACGATACCGTGTTCGCCGGCGCGACCTCGGCGCGGTTCTCGGCGCTGCAGTCGGGCGCCGTCGACGCCGCGATCCTGCTGCCGCCGTTCAACTTCTACGCCGAATCGGCAGGCTTCACCAATCTCGGCAACACCATCGACTATGCAAGGGAGTTGCCGTTCGCGGGCGCGGTGGTGGCGCGCGGCTGGGCGAGCACGCACAGGGCGATGCTCGACAAGGTGTTTGCCGTGCACAACCGGAGCCTCGCCTGGTTCGCCGAGCCGGGCAACCGCGCCGAGGCGATCAAGATCATGATGGAGGCGAGCAAGCTCAAGCAGGAGGACGTCGCCAAGTCCTACGATTTCCTGCGCGACAACGCCTTCTTCGAAACGACCGGCAAGGTCTCGCGGGCGAAGATGTCCGCGCTGCTCAAGGCGCTCAAGGAGCTGGGCGACCTCGAGGGCGGTACCGACGTCGAGCGCTTCGTGCTGCCGGGCCTGACCCAGCTGGTGGATTGAAGAAACAAAGCGCGTTCCCGTGACGTTGCATCCAAGCGAACGGCAAGCGCGGCCGGCACCTCCTCCCGCTTGCGAGGAGAGCTCGCGAGCGAAGCGAGCGGGGGAGGGGAACGGCACCGGGCGCGTCGAGAGTCCCCCGTCCGCGCGCCGCGGCCGGCGCCTCCGGTTGCCGCGCGTCTATTTCGCGGGCGTGCTCTCGGTGGTCGGCGGCCTCCTGCTCTGGGAGGTGGTGAGCCGCTTGCTCGTCGCCAATGCGCTCTTTCTCGCGGCGCCTTCGCAGATCGTCACCGCGATCGCGGCGCTTGCGAGAACCGGCGAGCTGTGGCGGCACATGGGGATCAGCGCGATCGAATTCGCGCTCGGCTATGCGATCGCCAGCGTGCTGGGCGTGATCCTCGGCCTTGCCATGGCCGAGAGCGCCACCATGAAGCGCGTGTTGCAGCCGTGGATTTCCGGCCTCTATGCCACGCCGACGATTGCGCTCGCCCCGCTGTTCATTCTCTGGCTCGGCATCGGCATCTGGTCGAAGGTGCTGGTCGTCATCTTCCTGGTGCTGTTCCCGGTCACCATCAACACCGAGGCGGGGCTGCGCACCACCAGCGACCGGCTGATCGAGATGCTGCGCTCGTTCGGCGCCACGCCGCGGCAGATCTTCGTCAAGGTATCGCTGCCGTCGGCAGTCCCCTTCATCCTCGCCGGGCTCAAGCTCGGCATCGGACGCGGCCTGATCGGCGTGGTGGTGGCGGAGCTGTTCGGCTCGCGCGCCGGGCTTGGCCGGCTGATCGCCCAGTCGGCGGACGCCTTCAACATGCCGGAGCTGTTCGCCGGCGTGATCGTGCTCGCCATCGCCGGCATCGTCCTCACCGCCGGGTTCGGCTGGCTCGAGAGCCGGCTGGTCCCTTGGACCAAGGATTGAGGGCGGATGGCCCGCAAGCTCGAGATCTCCAATCTCGGAAAGACCTTCGGCGATCTGCGGGCGCTCGAGGACATCAATGTCGCGGTCGAGCGCGGCGAGTTCATCTCGGTGGTCGGCCCCTCCGGTTGCGGCAAGACCACGTTCCTGCGCATCGTCGCCGGGCTCGAATTGGCGAGCTCGGGCGAGGTGCTGCTCGACGGTCGCGCGGTGCGCCGCCCCGGCGGCGACCGCGGCTTCGTGTTCCAGGCCGACAATCTGCTCCCTTGGCGCACCGTGTTCGCCAACGCGATCATCGGGCGCGAGGTGGCGGGGCGCGTCGGCGCCGCCGAGCGGCGGCGGACGATGGAGCTTTTGAAGCTCGTCGGGCTCGAGGGCTTCGAGCACTACCACCCGCGCCAGCTGTCGGGCGGCATGCGCCAGCGCGTCAACCTCGCCCGCGCGCTCGCGATCGACCCGCAGGTCCTGCTGATGGACGAGCCGTTCTCCTCGCTCGATGCGCAGACCCGCGAGATCATGCAGACCGAGCTGTTGCGAATATGGGAAGAGGGGCGCAAGACCGTCCTGTTCGTCACCCACCAGATCGACGAGGCCGTGTTCCTGTCCGACCGGGTGCTGGTGTTCGCGCGCCGGCCGGGGCGGCTGCTGGAGAGCGTCGCGATAGAGCTTCCACGCCCGCGCGCGCTGGCGATCAAGCGGACGCCCGAGTTCGTGCGCT
>Ga0209590_10000829_pt1 | contig 10874 bp, 10 predicted proteins | sample CZO8metaG_FD_188353 | JGI IMG/M metagenome (GOLD analysis project Ga0209590, IMG submission 188353) | Vadose zone soil microbial communities from the Eel River Critical Zone Observatory, Northern California, USA - CZOApr15con1.8 metaG... | ecosystem: Environmental > Terrestrial > Soil > Vadose...
GGCTCGATAATCTCCCTGCCCGTGGATGGTGGGCTGGTGATGTCCATGTCCACATGAACTACGGCGGCGCCTATCGCAACACGCCTGGTCATCTCGCATTCCAGGCGCGCGCCGAGGATCTGCACGTCGTGGAGAATCTGATCGTGAACAAGGAGCAGCGGATTCCGGACATTGCCTATTTCCGCACGGACGCCGATCCGGTGTCCACCGCAACGTTCCTGCTGATGCACGCGCAGGAGTTTCATACGAGCGTCTGGGGACACGTCGGCCTGCTCGGCCTCGAGTCGCATTACTTGCTCCCCGAGTACGCCGGCTACCCCAACACCGCCGCGTCGAGTCTCGCGCTCACGAACGCAACCGTCGCCGATCTCGCGCATGCGCAAGGCGCTCTCGTCGGCTATGTCCACCCGTTCGACACGAAGCCCAACCCGGCAGACACCACGGCGCCGCTGTACTACGAGCTACCGGTCGATGTGGCCCTCGGCAAAGTGGATTACCTGGAGGTCATGGGATACTCCGACCATCTGATCACGTCAGAGATCTGGTACCGCTTGCTCAACTGTGGATTCCGACTGCCGGCGGCGGCGGGAACGGATGCGTTCCCGAACTTCGCGAGCCTCCGCGGACCGCCGGGCCTGGTGCGCGTGTTCGTCCTATCCGGTACGAAGCTCGATCACCATCGCTGGCTCGCGGGACTCAAGGCGGGACGGACGTTCGTGACCAATGCGCCGCTGCTCGAGTTCTCGCTCGCCGGCCATGCGATAGGTGACGAGCTGCGGCTGCCAGCCGGCAGCCATCTGCTCACGGCTCGCGTGGGTCTCCGTTCGAACGTGTCTGTCGATCATCTCGAAATCATCGGGAACGGCAAAGTTGTTGCGACGATTCCGCTCCGTGGCGATCGCACGAGGGCGAGTGATAGCGTGTCCATCCCTGTCAGCACGAGCGGCTGGTATGTGTTGCGCGCCTACAGCGATCGCGCCGAGCTGCCGGTGCTCGATCTCTATCCCTTCGCGTCGACGAGCCCGATCTACGTGCGCGTCGGTGACCAGCCCCTACGGTCTGCCGACGACGCGACGTTCTTCGTGCGCTGGATCGAGCGGGTGGAGGCTGCGACGCGGGCGAGTCCGTCGTGGATTAATCCGGCCGAGCAAACTGGAGTTCTTCGCACTCTCGCACAAGCCCGCGCGGTGTTCGAGTCGCGCGCGTTGGGTCCATAGCGGTCAACGAGTTGTTGCAGGGCTGCAACAGCGCGAGTCCACTTGATCCGGGTCAATCGTCCAGGTGTACCATTCGTTTGTGACGGATCGACTCCGAATCGGTGATGTGGCGACACGCAGTGGCGTGACCCGCGACGCAATCCGTTTTTATGAACGCGCCGGCCTGCTCGAACAGCCGGGGCGCACCAAGAGTCGACATCGGATCTACGACGCAACTATTCTCGAACGCATCCGCCTCGTCCGACAACTCCAGAATTGCGGCCTCACGATCGGCGACATCAAGGAAATTCTGTTTCTTCGTGATGCCGATCGTCCCGTCGCCTCGAAGCGTCTCACGGAGATCCTGCGCAAGCGGCTGGGATTTCTGGAAGAACGCATCGCCGCGCTGGAGAGTTGCCGGTCGCGGCTCATCGATGTGCTGCGCAACGTCGCTGCCGCGCGTTCCGGCGGATACGACGTGCTCGGTGGTCTTCCCGATGTGGCGCTTGCTCCGCCGTTCCGCTTCGGGCGGCGCGGCAGGGAGCTATAACGCTTGCACTCCGGGCGCGGGCTCCGCTCGCGTCGCGGTCGCAATCAATCGCTGTTGCGTTGAGCCGAGCCGCTGCACCGCGTCGTCCCGCTCCCGCTCCTTCCTATAGACCGCCGCGACCGCGCTCCCCGATCCGCACAGACGTACCCAGACCGGCCCCGTCTCCGCGACGCGTTGATATACGGAACGCAACTCCGGACGTTTCCCAAACACGACCGTCTCAAAGTCGTTGCCTCCGAGCCGTCCGATGCTTCCCCACGTACTGAGCGCATCCGCATCGAGGTTCACCGGTCCGCGCGGTGCCGGGGAGCGATTCTGCTCGTCCCACCACGCGTAGGCGTCGGGGGTCGCCACCTGGATCGGCGGGACCGCAACCAGCGCAGGTAGTGATGGCGGAGGAGGCATGCGGAACTGGCGCTCGCCGCGGCCCCACGCCAACGCGAGCGCCGCGCCACCGGCGAAAAACGCTACATCGGCACCGAGCTTCGCGGCGAAATGCAGCAGCTCGTGCCTCGGCACGGCATTACCGGCCAGCATGTTCACCGCGTGCAGAGCCGCAGCGCCGTCGCTCGAGCCTCCGCCCAACCCTGCGCGCACCGGAATCCGCTTTGCGAGCTTGATTGCGACGCCGAAGTGATTGCCGGTCGCATCGAGCACCAGGCGCGCGGCGCGTACCGCCAGGTTCTCGTCGCTCGGGCCGAGGTCTGGACCACTCACCTCCAGCGTCACACCGGAGTCGGTGCGCCGCACGACTAACTCATCCGCCAGCTCGAGCAGCGCGAACGCCGTTTCGATCTGATGGAAGCCCGACGTTTCCCGCGCCAGGATGCGCAGGAAGAGGTTGACCTTCGCGTGCGCCGCGACGCGAACCGCGGTCACGCCGCTTCTCCCTCCGGCGCGGAGCCGAGCTCGCGCAGCTTGATATGCAGGCGCGACAGCGACCACAGGCCGAGCAGCGTGATCGGCAGAAACGTCGTCAGGTGGTAGGTCAGTGCGTAGCTCACCGCGAGACTCGAGTCCACACCGTACAGCCGCAGCGTGACCAGCGTGGCGGCCTCGAAGACGCCAAGAAAACCGGGCGTTGAAGGGACTGCGACGCCGAATCCGATGATCCCTTGCAGCAGCAGCGCCGCCTCCAGCGGCACGGCGAGTCCAAAGGCGCGAAAGCAGATCGCGAACGCGGCGGCATTCTTGATCCAGAGCACCAGCGACCACAGCACGACACCGGCGAAGCGGCCGGGACTCTTGAGCACCGCCAGGCCCGCGAGCACGCCTTCCGCTCCCGCGATCACTCGCTCGGCGATGCGCGGAGGCAGTAGACGGCGCGCTAAGCGCGCGAACAGCGCGAGCCACGGCGCCGGCCGGTGCACGATGAGGAGCGCGAGCAGCAACATCGCGCCGAACAACAACGCCGCCGACGTGGCGACCGCCGCTACCGAGCGCCCACCCACCAGCGCGTTCGACGGGAACGACGGCGCCGCGATCGCCACCGCCATCAGCCCCAACATGACGAGCGCGTCGAACACGCGCTCCACGCCGATCGAGCCCAGCGCCGTGGTGAACCGCACCGGCAGCTGGCGCGACGCGACGTAGGCGCGCGCGACCTCCCCGGCGCGGGCCGGCAGCAGGTTATTGGCCATGAAGCCGATCGTCGTGGCGTGCCACAGCGGGAGCAACGGAAAGCGATGGCCATCTACATCGCGCAGAATCAGGCGCCAGCGAATGGCGCGCACCGGGAACGTGACGGTTGCGACGGCGACGGTGAGGAGCAGCAGCCACCCGTTGGCATGCTGCGCGTACGTCCAGACTTTTCGGGGATCGATCTTGTACAGCACCCAGACCAGCAATGCCACGCTGATGGCGAGCCCAATCAGCCAGGCTCCCCGCCAGCGGTTCGTGTTACTCGGGTTCGATGGCGAGGACAACGAGATCGCAGACTTCGTCGATGATCGCGCGGAGGCTTTCGCCGCTTGCGCGCTTGGCCGCCTCGCGCAGCTCCAGCGCGCGCTGGCGGGCACTGGCCCCCTTGTAGAGGAGCGTGCGGATGTCGACGGGCTCTCCTCCATTCGCTGGACGCTTAGAGGCTCCGCTGATCAACACATCGAGCGAGGCCGGTCCGACGCCGGCCGCGACCATCTGTTGATACCGCGTCCACGTACCTGTTAGATCCGGCGAGGACTCGAGGCTCGGCGCCCGCGTAGCGCCCGACGGGCGCACGCGCTCGGCAGGTGTTGTGGGGGCGGGTGGAGGGGCTCCCCCGAGCCGCCGCACGGCAAGCGTCACGGCGGCCAGGGCGGCCGCCAGAGCCGTCTCATCGCCGGTTCCCGACGCCGTGAGAATTTCTCCCGCCTTGCGCAGCTCTGCGGCAAACAGTGCCGGCTGGTTTACCGCGATGCCGCTCGTCACGGCTTCACGCGCCGCTTGCGCGAATTCGGCGACGCGCTCGGCGACGGGCCCTCCACCCGCGGCGCCGAGTGCGCGGAACGTGCCCGCCAACGTATGGGCGCGCAGCTCGCGCTGCGTCGCGCTGGGCGCGCGCTCCAGCGAGTCGGCGGCCTGCCGCAGATGCTCGCCATGGTTCACCAGCTCGAGACGGCCGAGCGTCGCGGGTCGGGCACTCTCGCCACTGGGCGGCGTGCCGCGGTGCACGATCGTTCCCACGGTCTCGATGGCCACGACGTCGGGCTCGCTGTCCATGAACGCCACGAGCAGTCCGGCAAACTTCCGGAACTCCGCGCTCTCCGGATCGGGCCGGCCTCGCTCGGCGACCTCACGGGCCGCGTGCGCGACCGATGTCGCCGCCATCTGGAACAGCTCGGCGATCGTGTCGCCGATACCGGGCGGCGGGGCGGCGCTGGTTCGGCTCAACTCGCCGATGGCCTGCTCGATACCCTCCAGTAAATCCGGCAGCGGCGGGAGGTCATTGAGTGCGGCGAGCCCGCGCAACGGCTGCAGTGCCTTGAGGACCTGCTGCAGCGGATCGTGCGCCATCGGGTTGGTGCGCAGGGCCCGTCCCGCGCGATCGAGCGCGCTCGCAATCGCCGCGCCCTCACGCGCGACGAAGGCGCGCGCACCCGCATCGAGCCCCATCGCCTCCGCTGCCCGGACCTGGGCCGAGGGACGCCCGCCGAGCTGCTCGAGCTGGCTCGCCAACGCCTCGGCCTTGGCGGTGTCCGCATCCGTCCAATTCGCCGCTTTGCGAACGAAGATCTTGAGATCGTCGACCGCGCGAATGGCGATCTGCTTCGTCGCCGCGTCCCATGGCCGCCGGCCCTCGCGCACGCCGCGCGCGAGCGCCTCGAGTCCCATGGCCGCCCGCGCGATCGCCTGCTGGCTCGCCATCAGCGCGCTCCCGCGCAGCGCACGCGCCAAGCGCACCAGCTCCTCCGCCGCCGGCGGCGCCGGCGGCTGGAGCAGGGCATCGAGCCGGTCGAGATACTCCCCCGCCTCGAGGGCGAAGAAGTCCGACATGCCGAGCGGCTGTGGGGGGGGGGCGCCTGGCTGCGTCATGGTCGAACAACATAAGTAGATTAGCCGCTCGATGGCCATGGTGCTCGATGTAAAGGACTTGCGCTATCATTTGCCCGGGAACAGGAGGTCCCTCATCGACGGGATCTCGTTCTCCGTTGCTGCAGGCGAGACACTGGTTCTGCTCGGTCGTAGCGGTGCGGGCAAGACCACGACGTTGAAGCTGGTGAACCGCCTCCTCATCCCGACAGGTGGTACGGTGCGGATCGGTGGCGAACCGGCGGCTGCCGCCCGTGCGACCATGCTCCGGCGCGGCATTGGATATGTGATTCAGGAGGTCGGACTGTTTCCCCATTTCACGGTCGCGGGCAACGTGGGACTGTTGCCCCGTCTCGAGCAGTGGTCCCCGGATCGCATCGAGCGGCGCGTGCGCGAGCTGCTCGCACTGGTGGGGCTGGACCCCGACACCTTTGCAGCGCGCTTCCCTCACCAACTTTCGGGCGGCCAGCGCCAGCGCGTCGGGGTGGCCCGCGCCCTGGCCCTCGATCCCCCGCTGCTGCTGCTCGACGAACCGTTCGGGGCCCTCGACGCCATCACGCGCCTCGAGCTGCAGCGCGAATTCCGCACGCTCGAAGGCAGGCTCGGCAAGGCGATGGTGTTCGTCACCCATGACGTGCGCGAGGGGTTGTTGCTCGGCACGCGCATCGGGCTGCTCGACGCTGGGCGGCTCGTGTTCCTCGGATCGCCGGATGAGTTTCGGGTCAGCACACTGCCCGAGGTCCGACAATTCATGGAAGCCGCCTGAGGCTATTCGACTTTTACGCCCGCCACGTGGGCGAAGTGTGGTGGCTCCTGGGCCAACACATCGGTCTCGTGGCGATCTCCACCGCTATTGCCGCGCTCATCGGACTGCCGCTGGGGATCCTGGTGGCGCGCCGTCCCGCGTGGCGCCGGCCGGTGTTGGGCCTCGCGAACGTGTTCCAGACCATCCCCAGCCTGGCACTCTTCGGTCTGCTGATACCGGTGTTCGGGATCGGCGCGTGGACCGCGATCAGCGCGCTCGTCGTCTATGCGCTCCTGCCGATTGTCCGCAACACGTATGTGGGGATTACGGGCGTTGACCCGGCCGTGCGCGAAGCCGGCCGAGGGATGGGAATGACGGAGGGCGAGCTGCTACGGCTCGTCGAGCTGCCGCTCGCCGCCGGCGTCATCCTCGCAGGGGTGCGCATCGCCACCGTCGTGAGTGTCGGAATTGCGACGATTGCCGCGGCGATCGGAGCGGGCGGGCTCGGTGTCTACATCTTTCGCGGCGTCGCGACGGTGGACAACACACTGATCCTCGCGGGCGCTATTCCCGCCGCGCTGCTCGCGCTTCTCGCCGACGCAGTCCTCGGCTTCGTAGAGCGGAGACTCGTCTGGCGGCAACGATGAAGCGCGTGTTGTTGCTGGCTCTCGTTCTGTCGGGTTGTGCGAAGCGAGATCGGATCGTCGTCGGAGCGAAGAACTTCACTGAATCCGACCTCCTGGCGGAAATCGTCGCGCAGCACATCGAGCGCCGTACGGGACTGCCGGTCGAGCGCCGGCTGCACCTCGGCGGCACGTTCGTATGCGACCGCGCGATCAAAACGGGCCAAATCGACCTGTACGTCGAGTACACAGGCACGGCGTTCACCGCGATCTTGAAGCAGCCGCCAATTGCAAACCCCGACAGCGTCTATCGCTTCGTCGCCGCGGAGTACGCGAGTCGCTTCCAGCTGCGTTGGACGGCGCCCCTCGGCTTCGACAACACATTCGCGATCCTGGTGCGGCATGCGGATGCGCAGCGCTATGGCTTGCGGTCGATTGTCGATCTTGCCCGCGTGGCGCCGCGCTGGAAGGCGGGATTCGGCTACGAGTTTCTGGAACGCGCGGACGGGTTCGCGGGTCTCGCCAGGGTGTACGGCTTGAAATTCTCACAGCCGCCGACGGCAATGGACCTGGGACTCACCTACCGCGCGCTGGCGGACGGTCGCGTCGACGTCATCGCCGGGAACTCGACCGACGGACAAATTGCCGCGCTCGATCTGGTTGCCTTGATCGATGACCGCGGCTACTTCCCACCGTATCGGGCAGCGCCGGTCGTCCGAGCAGCAGTGCTCGAGCGATATCCTGCGATGCGGGCGGCGCTGGCGGAGCTGGGTGGCAAGATCTCGGATGCGGAGATGCGTCGCCTGAACGCGCTGGCCGACGTAGAGCACAAGGACATCACAGAAATCGCGCGGGCGTGGCTCGCGGAGAGAGTCCCCTGAGGGAGGCGTCCGATGGCAGAAGCCGAGGGTGTCGTTGTCGTTCGCGGTGGTGCGCAAGGGTTCGTCCAGGAGATCAGCGCCGGCCGTCATCGTCTCACCGCCGATGAGCCTGTTGCCGCCGGTGGCACGGACCGTGGGCCCACTCCCTACGATCTCCTTCTGGCGGCCCTCGGCTCATGCATGTCCATGACCATCGCGCTCTATGCGCGAACAAAAAAGTGGCCGCTCGAGACCGTCGTCATCCGCCTGAGTCACTCACGCATTCACGCCCGGGACTGCGCCGACTGTGTCGTCAGAGACGATACGATGCTGGATCGTATCGATACGAAAGTTGAGCTCTCCGGCGCGCTCACGGCGGAGCAGCACAGCAAGCTGATGGAGGTGGCCCACAAGTGTCCGGTGCATCGGACACTCACGTCCGAGATCGACATTCGCGAAGTGCCTACGGCTGCGGCGTAGACGCGCTGGTGCTGGACAACGCGATGTAGTGCGTGGTGCGCTCGCGACCGACGGTGAGTTGCCGAACCCGCACCTGCATTTCGCGGTCCGAGCGGGTCGTCCGCTCATGTTGGCGTAGGTGCTCCGCCCAGGACTCGACTAGCCAGCATTCCACACAGCGCTTGGGATTCGCGGAGTCAACGAACAGCTCCCAAAACACGGCGCCGTCGCGCCGGCGCATCGGTCGAAGGAGTTTGCGCGCGGCGGCGGCAAAAGCGGCTCGCTGATCTGGCTCGATCGTGTACTCGACCGTGACGAGGACCGGCCCTGCTTCGGCGGCCAACTCTTCCGCAACGACCGGATCCGGCCAATTGCGCGACGGCTCGAGATCGAGGGCCTCGGCCGCGGTCAGGCGAAAGCGCGGGATGAGACCCAGTCCCAGCAACATCCCGCCTGCCGCCGCTGTGAGTACCCACGCAACGCCCACGCGATTCGCGAGCACGCCCCAAACCACGGCCCCGATGGCGAGCGAGCCGAACAACATCAGTGTCGATATCGCGAGCGCGCGGCCGCGCACCCAACCGGCCGCGCCACGTTGCGCGGCGAGCAGCAGGCTCGAAACTGTGGTGAGCCAGCCAACGCCGGCGATCACCATCGCTCCCGCCAGGACGCCGAAATTGCTGACCCACGCGAGCACCGCACATCCGAGTGCGAAGAGGGTGGTGGCGACCGCCGTGATCGCGTCAGTTGACCACCGTTTCCGCCACTCGGGTAGCAGCGCAGCGCCGATGAGGCCACCGAGGCCCAGGCTGCCGACGAGCGCGCCGTAGGAGACCGCGCCTCGCCCCAGCGACGTCTTCACGACCACCGGGAGCAGCGCCCACAGCGCGCTCGCGAACCCCACGAACGCCGGCGTCCGGACGATGACATTGCGGAGCGCCGGTGCGTGCCGCACGTACCGGACACCGGCGCGCATCGCCGACGCCAGGCGCTCCGCCGGCAGTACGGCGAGGCTCGGTTCCCGCCGCCAGCGCAACAGGACGATGAAAACGCCCACCACCGACACGGCATTGATGAAGAAGACCGGCCCCGGTCCGCCGGCGACGATGATCACCCCCGCGAGGGCCGGTCCGATCGCGCGCGCGATGTTGATCGCCACGCTGCCAAGTCCGATGGCCGCGGGCAATTCCTCGCGAGGAACGGTCTCGGGAATGATGGCCTGCCAGGCGGGCAAGTCGACGGCGCTGCCGGCGCCGATGGCGAGAGTGATCACGAGCAGCATCCACGGCTGGACGACGCCCGTGATCGTGAGCACGCCGAGCAACGCGGTCGTCAGGAACCACCAGACCTGCGCGAGGAGCAGGATCCGGCGCCGGTCGAAGATGTCGGCGAGGGCGCCGGCGGGAAGCGCGAGCAGGAACAGCGGGAGACTCGTGGCGGCTTGGACAAGCGAGACCATCAACGGCGACGGCGCGAGCAGCGTCATCAACCAGGCGGCCGCCGAGTCGTGCATCCAGGTGCCGATGTTGGAAGCGACGTCGGCGATCCAGAGACCGCGGAAGAGAGGCCGGCGCAGGGGGCTCCAGGCGGAGGGCGCGATCATGAACACGAATCTACGCCGGTCTGGTTGGAACCAAACGCGCGGCGGATCGGGCTCAGCTATAGCTCGCGATTGCCTCCCGCAGGCTGCTCACCGCCCGGCTGCCGTGATACCGCTCGCCATTGATGAAAATCGACGGCGTTCCCTCGACGCCGTTGGCCATGCCGCTCTGAACGTTCCGCTCCACACGGCCGGCAAATTGGTGTGTGGCGATGGCCTTCCGGTAGGCACGCGCGTCGACACCGGCTGCCGTGGCATAACGCTCGAGACTGTCCGGCTCGAGATCATACTGGTTGGCGAATAGGGCGTCGTGCATGACCCAAAAGGCGTCCGCGCCCGCGAGCGCGAAGACTGCCTCCGCCGCCTCCGCCGCCATCTCCGCATGCGGGTGGATCTCGCGCAGCGGGAAGTAGCGATACACATACCGAAAGGAGTCGCCGTTCCGGTCCCGAAGCTGCGCGATGACGAGCTCCAGCGCGCGGGTGTATGGACACTCGTAGTCGCCGTAGACGAGGATCGTCACCGGCCCCGATCCACGCACGTGGTCGTCGTTTTCGACGGTCACCGTCATAGACTCTCCTTCGCAAATTCCTGGCGCAACGCCGGCGCGACGTGCGTGCCGAGTGCCTCAATGGCACGCATGAGCTTGGCGTGGGGAAGGGAAGAGGCGTTCATTTGGAATGTGATCCGCGAGATCCCGCCCAGCGCCTCGCTGTGTCGAAGGATCTTCTCCACGACCGCGTCGGGCTCGCCAATCAGCAGTGCGCCCTCTGGTCCGCGTTGCGCGTCGTAACTGGCGCGGCTCATGGGCGGCCAGCCGCGCTCCCGCGCAACCGAGTTGATGGCGCGGGCGTAGCCGGGAAAGAAGTCATCGGCCGCCTCTTGTGTTGTGGCGGCGACGTAGCCGAGGGAGTGCACGCCGACCTGCAATCGGTCGCTGGAGTGTCCGGCTTGCTCGCCGGCGGCGCGGTAGAGATCGACGAGTGGACGGAAGCGGCGCGTTTCACCGCCGATGATCGCGACCATCAACGGCAATCCCAGCATGCCGGCCCGCACGAAGGATTCCGGTGTCCCGCCGACACCCACCCAAATTGGCAGTTGGTTCTGCACGGGCCTCGGATAAACGCCCTGACCTGTCAGGGCGGGCCGATGTTTACCTGACCAGTGGACGTGCTCGTTGTCCCTGATCTTGAGCAGCAACTCGAGCCTTTCGGCAAACAGCGAGTCGTAGTCGTCCAGTCGCAGGCCGAACAAGGGGAACGCGTCGATGAACGATCCGCGGCCGACGACCATCTCCGCGCGTCCCTGCGAGAGAAGATCGAGCGTCGCAAAGT
>Ga0209590_10000831_pt1 | contig 10862 bp, 20 predicted proteins | sample CZO8metaG_FD_188353 | JGI IMG/M metagenome (GOLD analysis project Ga0209590, IMG submission 188353) | Vadose zone soil microbial communities from the Eel River Critical Zone Observatory, Northern California, USA - CZOApr15con1.8 metaG... | ecosystem: Environmental > Terrestrial > Soil > Vadose...
CATAGCACCGCTGCACTGTCAGTGCCCCACACCCCGCGATTTCGTGCCTTGGCGCTTTTCGGACGCCGGCTGTCCGAGCGTGGGGATGGTCTCGGCATGCCGGCATCCGAAAACCTGCACATGAGCAGACACGCGTTGGGCATGGGAGCTACTGTACATTTTTGGGAAATTTTCCCAGCGAGAAAGTTGCCTGAGACGCCTTCATTTCAGCGGCACAAAATCGTACTCGCCCATACTCTGGAGGACGAGAAACACCGCGGATGCGTCACCGGCATTGGTGACCAGATGCGGGCGGCCCGGCCGGACGGAATAGGTTTGCCCCGCTGTCAGGCGCACTTCTTCTTCGGGTTCGCGGGTGAAGATACAAATTTTTCCAGTCACGACGTAAAACGTGTCCTGTACCTCGTTGTGATAGTGCCATGGCACTGTTTGGGTCGGGCTTATCTGCATCTCAGCGATACGGAAACAGGGCGTGTGGCGTAATACTCACGACGTTCGACCTGGTAGATTTGGCTGGTATCTTTCACTGCTGGCTGCATTTCATTCTCCTTAGGTTGATCATTCTATCGTCTTGATCCGCGCCTCGCCGATGACTCGTGTCCATCGCGCCGCCTCAAATCTAATCTGTGCGCCGAATTCCTCAGGCGTGTTCACAACCGGCTCGAAGCCCAACGCGATTAGACGCCCCCGAACGTCTGGCATCGCGATTATTCTGGCGACCTCGCGATACCAGCGGTCGATGATATCCGTCGGAGTCCCCGCCGGAAATAGTAAGCCTTGCATGAATATAGATTCTTGGCCGGCGAACCCGGCTTCCGCCATTGTCGGTACGTTGGGGATTGCCGGGGATCGCTCGCCGCTCGTTACCGCGAGCACTCGCAGCTTGCCGTCTTTGATGTAAGCCGCTGCTGCGGGCAACGAAATGAACGAGATCGGTGTATGCCCGCCAATTGTCGAGATCATTGCAGGCGCGGCGCCGTTGGTGCTAAAATTGGCCGCAATTCGATGCGGAGAAGTACCCGCCCTTTTTTGGCGCGCGAAGCTGTTGCAGATTTCAGGCGTTACAGGCCGTTTTTCTGCACGGCTGACGGGGTCAATCCCGGACTATCAAACAGCACGACATTGCCATTTGCGTTTTCAACGAACCACTTCATGGCGGTGCCCGTCGATTGATTGAAACAAACGAGCGGCCCTTCCTGATCACTTAAAACGTGTAACAGTGGGGCGGCGGCATAAACGACAATGAAGCAAACTAGCCCCGTTACGAACTGACGTGCATTGAAATCTCGGAATAGAAGAATCGTCCAACTCGCAACACCGATCAACGACGCTGCATATAAAAATGCGAGAATAGTCGAAAGCAAAGAAGCGAGATTTTGGCTGAGGCCCAGCCCATTATAGAAAAGGGACTGGAAAGCGTCGTGGCCGTAGTAGATGTGGTAGAGGGCTTGAACGCGAGCGCTGGCTTGCCAAATAATGGTGGCTGCAACTAACAGCAGCAGGACGCCTAGTGCAGTGCATCCAACCTTTTTCATGATTGCCCCCCACGCAATCCACCCTTCCATATCTTCTGATTCCAAGCCAGACCCCTAGGATTGACGCGATGTGCACACAAGCGGTCATTGTCGCAATAGGTCCGCTTGGTAACTTGACGACCGCAACAGGCCTTTGGCCTAATGGCGGTTGACTAGGCGATGGGGGACGGGAAACTGAACGGTGGGTTATCTCGTAGGCTGTTTCAGACCCATGTGCCGATTGGCCAGCCTCGTTGCTTACGGTCTTTCGCTACTCATCCTTCACCACGTTCATCCAATGGCTGCGAACGCCTATGACGACCTGTGTTCAAGTCAAGGTATGACGTTTTATGAGGGGTACTCTGTTCGAGACCTCGGCATCACGATACGACAACCTTGCCGTTCTGTGTGATCGGCACTTGGATGCACGAGCGGCCCTCGGCGTCGATCAGCTTGACGGCTTGCGGCATCGTGTCCGGCATATTCCCAGCCGTGCTCCATGGTTTCGAAGCGCAGGTGTACAGCCAGAAAAGGCTGCTCGTAAAATCCTCGGCGTCGGCTGCAACGAAAGTCTTGGCAAGGGGGCGAAAAGACACCCTCCGTGCGAAGTCTTTTTCAAGATAAGCTTGTGCTTGTCGTTTCGGCCCGTGAAACTACGGGATTAGGTGCCTTCCGATTGAACCTTAGCGCGGCATGTGCACAGTACAATACGCCGGGGAATTTGAGGGCTCGGTACCTAAACCAACGCCGCTTAGCGATCATATTCCGCTAGGCGGCGTTGTGCATCTTGGGGGCAGCTTGAATTCGTCACTCGTCGCTTTTCAGTTTCTCTTGTCCCCAATGATGATCCTTGCGCGACGGGTCAAACACGCGCTCGACGTGGCGGTTGATCGCCCGCATGATGCCGATGCGCGCGAACATCAGCGGTCCGTCTTGTTCTGCGACCAGCAATAACGCCTGCATCGCGGCTTGCCATTCATCGGCATCGTGTTCCGCTTTCGGCAGTTTAGTGATGTATTGGGCGGCGTCGCGCAACGTGCACAGCGGCTGCTTTCGGCCCGGCAATACGATCGGATCAAAAAACTCCTGGTCCCATGACACCTAGTTGAGTCGCAACGACAGCTGGCACGCCGGCCCGGCGTGCATCTCAATGAATGCTTCGATCGACGACGGCAGGTCGTCTCCGGCAAGATCAAGGCGGCGTTGAATCTCTAGCGCGACATCTTGCGAAACATCGTCCGCCCAATGCTCTGCGGTGTTGAATGCGACCACGCGAACCGGGTCGCTGTATTGGCCAGACATCAAATCGGTGATGACGGTTTCGAGATTGGCCTGCTCGACATCGGTCTCGGTAAACGCGGTGCCGAGCTGTCGGAAATTATTGACAAGATAAATGGTTTGATCGTGATCGATTGGCACAATCGACGGGGTCCAATTTCGGCGCATAGGCAATACTCCACAGACGCAATGCCGGGAATTCAAGCACGAAACGAATCGTTTCTGCACAAAAAATAAGACCCCTGGAGCAATAGCTCCGAGACTCGCAACTACAACGAGGTACACCTGCTGGCTACGGCGTTAGATTGCCATACGCTTTAGTAGACGCGGCGATGCCGCCGATAACCCGAGCGGGGCTCTTCCACGCCAGCAAAATATGGATTGATGACGCACATGGCGGCGCGGCCCGATGCCGATGCGTTGCACTGAGGCAGCGACGTGTAGCTGCATTCGTAATAGTGGGACCCCCGCGGCTGGTAAACATGCAGGCAAACCGGATAAGCCGGATCGTACGTCTGGGCCCGAACGGGTGCCGCCGTCAAAACCGTCGCAATCGTCAAAATCGCCAAAGCCGGAATGCGCATCAGAGCCTCCTTCGAGATATACGCGCTGAAAGCCCCACGAAACGGGATGCCATACCCCATCAAAGCGCACCCGACGCCGGCAGGCAATCATCCCATAGGTGGGGCTGGGAGGACGGAACGCTGGCGCTGTAAAAATGTCGCAGGAACGAGCGCGAAAAATCCCGGTTAATTGTTCGGGTCGGCGTACCTTCCAGCGGTGGCCCGCACGGCCTCGTCGTCCCGTATTCCCCAACGCCCAACGCGGCGCCATGCCCCATTGGCCGGTTGGCTCGTTCTAAACGCGCTTCGACAGCGCCCGGTCTGCCTTCTTTACTTGGTGGTCTCGTGACCACCGATCACGTACCCGGTCCCAGAGCTGGGCGCTTCCTTGAACCGTGGATTCTCGGATATTTTTTCATAGCTTGCTCGCGCGCTGTCCGTTTGCTCGCGGTCCGTTCCTGTCCGTAGCTTGGCGGCTCCAGCCGCTTGCCAGCCAGCGCATATTCCGTTCGGTCCAATCGCGCTCATCGCGCCACGCCTGAAAAATCGGATAGTGTCTCAGTTTGAAGTTACGCAATACGATACTATCGGATATCGAAGCGCCTGATCAGGCCGTCCTCTATTCGGAAAATATGGCCGACCATCTTGTCCGACAACACGCTACCCTTGAGATCGCGCACGGTCTGGTGCACCTCGACATTGGTCGCTCCATCCGCCCCGGCTGAGAAGTTGGCCGGCTCCACATGCGGGTCGATTATCGCCCATTGCCGCGTCCAATAGTTGCGGACACCGTCGTGTCCGTGAACATGCCCGCCCTCCATGCCGTTGGCCCACATGACGTCTAGGTGCATAGTCGCCAGCACCGCTTCCATGTCGCGGGCGTTGAAACGGTCGTAAAGGTGCTCAAGAAGTTCTGTGTCACTGGGCATCGCGTGCTCCTACCTGTCCCTGCAAGGCAAGGATACTTCGCCCATGCGGCTGTAGGATAGTCTGGGTCGGGAGCGGAGAATGACGGCGACGTCATGGTCGGGGCGTTGAGCGACGACCAGAAGCAGACTTCTACTGCGGCCGCGGTGACTTCAGTCATCGTCGTTACAAAACGGGTGAGCACGCCTTAAAGCCGCCTGTGAGGGCTTGGCAATTCGGACGACGAACCGTTAGGCGGCGACAGGCTCGAGCAGGGGTGCCTTGATCGCCGCTAGGCGCACTTCGAGCGCCGCGATGGTATCAACAAGATTGTCTCGGCGCACTGCCAGCATTCCGGCGAGCAAAGAATCTGAGCGGTCGAATACCTCCCGCATGTTTCTCTTTGGTGGCAATGTCGAAGTTGAGGAACTGGACGATTCGATCGAGGTCGGAAATAAGTGTTCTAATTTGTGCCGCTTCCCGCATCGCACTCTCGTTTCCGATCCGACCGTGTTTCATTTCGATGCTCCGATGATCCGTTTTAGCGCTTTGAAAGACACCGCGGCGCTATGAGCCAAGGGCATCGCAAGAAGCTCGCCAATCGCTTCTGACCCGGCATGAAGTCGCCCCCCTCCGTTGGATGCGCATGCGAACGATGAGGGGTGAAGGGCCGCATAAAGAAACGGCCCAGCGCGGTGAGCAACCGGAGCCGAGGCTCGGAAATAAATCACGATCTGCCCGGCGGAAAGGCGCCCGGATCGACGGGAGGCTCTTCGCCGTCCAATTCGACAAGATAGACCAGCATCAGCCCGTCAGACGTTTGACCGTTGCTTTTGGCCTCGGCAAAAACGGCGCTCTCGTCGGGCAGCGCGATCCGTGCCCGCAGCTTGGCCTTCCCGTCCCACAAGGGGGCACCCTGGGACTTGGCCTCTGCCAGGTCGTCCTTCAGCCATTGCTCGTGGCACAGCTCTTGCGCCTCGCGCAGATTCTGAGCCTCGAACGTCAGCGTCGGCGTTTCACCGATCTCTATTGTGAAAATTCTGGACAGTACGCTCGCGGTCATTTCCACTTCGGCTTCGGCCTTGGCGGCGAACGGGCCAACTTGATCTCGAGTAGGTGAGCCGGGTGATGCACCACCGCCGCAGAGCGCTTGAGCAGCGTTGCAATCGCGGTGGCGCTTTCGCCAGCAGCCCCCATCGATCGGAGCAGCCCGTCTTCTTCAGGTGTCCACGGAGGCCCCGGAACAGTCATTTCTTCACCTTCTTCGACGATGCGCTGGCGCCTCGCCAGCTCCCCGCTAAGCATACTACAGGAGCCGGGCCGGAGCGACCGCCCGTTGGCAGCATCGCCCCATGTCAAGAAAAGCTAGTCTTCGGTGCCCTTAATCGAACCATAGAGGCTGATGAATCCGGTCAAGAGTGGAAACAGAGCCATCAGCGTCCAGACCAAGGGCCGTCCAACCTTTGGCGATTGTGGCGGCAGTAACCCAAGCGCCGAATGTGATGATGCCTACCGAGATTAGCAGCGAGACCACCTTGTCCATGGTTGGCTGTTCTTCCAGACTATGTCGCCCGCCGTCAGGGAAGATAGTACAACCGGGCGACAGAAACGGTATCCCGGCCAAAACGAATCGAATTGACGGCTGCAATTGTTTGTCAACTTGACGAGCCGTTACTAGGTGCCAGCCCGAGACCGCGAACGCGCATGGTCAACGTACGCGCGAGTAGGGGGACTGCGCTGACAGCGAGCAAAATTCCGGCGTTTGCCATTTGACCGCACTCGCGCGCAACAAACGCGACATGAGAACCTTGGCCGTCATTTTCGCCCTAGCGCTGAATCACCATCGCCTCCGAGATCTATTCGGGACCGCTTTGACGAGCGCAGAAGTCTCTCACACTGCTGCGCCGGACCCCGCGACGGCCATCGCCCATGGCCTCAAACACGGTTAGTGGGCGCCTTGCACACTGACGAGTTGAAGATCGCGGCTGCCTGGTCGGATGCGTAGCCACCCTGGGCGGAGATGCCTGATCCTCAGCATCCTCGTATTGGATGCAAAACAGCCCCCCAAAATATGTGGTGCTCTCGAAAAACGTTTTGAACCTTGTTCAACCGATGCCAGAAAATAATCGACTGATATGATTTGTTTTTGTCATCGCTATTTCGAATTTCATTTTTTTGCGACTTGCTAAGTTCGGTATCCTCCAAGAAGTCTTCGAGATCGGTATCTGAAATACGTTGAAGGTCAGGATATGATTGAAGAAGTAGAGGACTTCACGGTGTTAAAAGGGCCGACGAGTGACGACCATGCCTCTGGTACTGTTTCGAATTCGCGCTGATGCAATTTAACGGCACGATCCATAGAGGCGTTGATCTGAAATTTGAGATGTTCGATTTCAGCGTTGCTGAGCGTGCTTGAACGCCTCCAAGCGCTCGCTGAATTTCGATGCAATCCAGCTTTCACCGAACCATCGCATTGCGCCGAACAAGGCGGCGAAAATCACGCCCGCGCTAAGAGCGGTGAACCCTAATGCTGCAAGATACGGTTCGATTGCGCGATAGAGGTCAAGCATTCTCCGATCCCACTCTCACGCCCCGGTTGAGTCAATGACTCCCACGCGAAAGATAGTGGATTGAAGTCCGGAATACGCACCGATTTGGCTTTCTTAGGCCATCGAAGCGGCCCGGAAGCGCCCCAATAAGTTCTAAAAGGCGACTCATTGAAAAGACCAGCGCCAAGAACAAAGCACGCGAGTCAGTAAAATGAACCGTCATGATCCCAAATCGATGTCCGCCGAGTTGCCTTGGTCCGTTGACGAGTTTGTCGCCTTCAATCGAGTGCAGGCCGCAACTCACATGGTTGAGTTTTGGGCGCAGGAGCAAAGGCTCAAGCAGCTGAATGATTACTGTGACAGAGCTGTTGCCGAAATTCGTGCTTCGCTAGATCGGACCCAAGACAATCAGGCCCGCTAGGCATTGCGATCTCTCGCCAATACCGATCGGGTCGTCATTGGTCCCTCTTCAGCTTGCGTTCCCCCAGTGCGTCCTTGCGATCAGGATTGAACACCCGCACTACGTGACGGTTCAATGCCCTCAAGACGCCGATGCGCGCCATCATCGTCGGGCCGTTGAGCTCGACTACCAGGAGGAGGGCTTCTACCACGGCCTGCCACTCCTCGAGATCCTGCTCGGTTTTCGGCAGGCTGGTGATGTAGTCGCCGGCATCGCGCAGAGTCAGCAACTCGCGCCCGCCCGGTAGCAGGATAGGATTATCGAAACGACGAGCCCAGACAGCAACAGGCTTCAAACGTGCGATTAGCTATCCGCCTTCAGGGATGTGCTGAACGTTCAATTCGCATTCTTTTCCGCCGCATCGGCTGCCGCGATCTCCGGGCAGATTGTTGCGCTCTCTTGAGCCGCTGACGAAGTTCATTCAATTCGGAAATTTGAATAAGGAGATTGGTCGTATTATCGGTGAAAATAGAAAGGTTCTCCTGAAAAGAGCGCATTTTACACACCCCACTCACTTACGCTGACACTCATGGCAGCGGCACCCGCACCCTAGACATGTGGGTCATCGCAGTCAGCCTAAGGTTCAACTGTACCTCTGGAAATCCAGCATTAATGCTGGGGCCTTGCCGATCGCGATCTCACTCGAAGAGCGGCAGACCGCGCCTTAGGTTTGGGTGCAGAGCCGGTCCCGGAAATCTGGACAGGACGATAAGTGGAATTTCTGCCTGACAACGGCGATAGTCGCCGTGAACAGGAGAAACCATGAGCAGACGACCCCGCCGGAACCACTCACCGGCCTTCAAGGCAAAGGTGGCTCTGGCCGCCGTCAAGGGCGACCGGACAATCGCCCAGTTGGCCGAGCATTTCGACGTTCACCCCAATCAGATCACAGCTTGGAAATCGCAGCTTGAGGGCAGCGCTTCCGAGATTTTCGGATCTGGGGGTGGGACACCGGCCATCCCCGCGATCGATGTGAAGTCGCTCCATGCCAAGATCGGAGAGCTGACACTGGAGAACGATTCCTAAGAAACGGCAGCACCAGCTTTCGGCTCCAAGGGCTGCAGAACAAAGCCGAATATCTTGGCACGTCGGTGCAAATTGTTGATCACCCGTGTACGGTAGCGTGTCTCGTAGGACGAGGCCCCGGGATCGACGTAATCCATTCCGTGGCGCACAGCGTTGTAGAACAGGACTGCGATCTTGCGGGCCGTTGCGGTGACTGCCTTGGCCTTGCCGATGCGGGACGAGAGTCTTCTGTAAAAGGCGCCGAGCGCAGTGTCGGTGCGTCCGACGGTTACGGCAGCAAGGCGCAGAAGAGCTGCGGCCCGACCGCCGGATCGGCGCGTTCGTGACGAAAGCATTTTGCCGCCGGAGACCTTATTGCTCGGCGCCAACCCCAGCCAGGAGGTAAAATGCTTTGCACTTGGCCATGAGGTAAGGTCGTCGCCGCATTCTGCGATCAGCTTCAGCGAGAGGTAAGGACCGAGGCCGTCGATCGTGGTGACGTCCTTTCCGAGCAGCCCAAACAACGCCGCGCGGACGTCGAAAGCCAGAGCGTTCGCCTGATCGGTTCTGTTCCGACGCCGTGAGACCGGCGGTGCTGATCCATGATCATGACCCCTATGGATGATGAGTTCTTTCAACACGCTTTCGATCCGTACGTCGCAGGCAGATGCCTTCTCGTGGTAAGCGTCGTACAGGGAGAGTGCCTGCTCGAGCGCAAAAAGATGCTCGGTGCGGTAGCTCCCGGTGAGGGCCTTCGCGATCGTCTCAGCACTGGAATGGCAACTGTAATGGCGTAAGCCCGCCAGCGCCTCGGGGTCGCGCTCGCCGGCAAGGATCGCGCGAATGATGCGCAGGCCGGTCGCACCGGTGATATCGGCGACGACGTGGTGGAGCTGAAGATTCATCTCGGTCAGCGCCTTCTGCATATGCTGGATGTGCGAGGCCGCGTACTCCAGCAGACGCTCGCGCTGACGCACGTAGGCTCGCAGTTCGGCAATCTGCCCTTTGGGCCGAAAGCTGGCTCGCAGCAATCCGAACGAATGGAGCCGCTGCAGCCACTGCGCGTCGCTGACATCGGTCTTGCGCCCCGGCACGTGCTTGGCATCGCGCGCGTTGACAAGAAAAACAGCGAACCCCCGTGCATCGAGAAGCTCGAAAATTGGGATCCAGTAGACGCTGGTTGATTCCATGACGACGGTCTCGACGCCGCATTCCGTAAACCAGTCGACCAGCCGATGCAGATCGGCCGTGAAGGTACCGAAGCTGCGTACTGGCTCAGGTGCGCGATCTGCCCTGACGGCAGCCATGTGCATGGTCGCGCCAATGTCGATGGCAGCTGCGTTCGGGTGCACCATGGGCATCGTGCGGTCGACCCTGGACTTCGATCTGTTGCGGTTCATCTCCAATCCTCCTGCTGACATGCGGAAGGGCTGGGCTGCGCAATTTATTCAGATTCCTAAACGGGATCGCCGGGACGGCGTCACCACTCTCAAGTACGCAACAGCCCATGGACCAGGTTTTTTAACGGGATCACATGCCACCAAAATCATATCGGCCGCTCCCTTCCGGCCGCAGTGTAGCGACAAATGCGTTTCTATCCCACAGGGAGCGAGCAGCGCTGAGATCAGTTTTTTAGAAGGCGCGCTCACCAAGGCGGGATTGCTGAGCGCAAAGCGATGATCGACCGTGAACACGATCTGTCGGTCACGAAGCAGGCGGAGATTTTGAGGATTAGCCGCGGCAGCGTGTACTATCTGCCGCGTCCAGTCTCTTCAGAGGACCTCGAGATCATGCAGCGTCTCGATCGGCTGCATCTGGAGTATCCCTTCGCCGGTTCGCGTATGCTGCGAGGCCTGCTGGCTTTGCAAGGGTGCAAGATCGGCCGCCGGCATGTGAAGACGCTGATGCGGCGGATGGGGATAGAGGCGCTCTATCGCCGTCCGCGCACGACGAAGCCTGAACCCGGCCACAAGATCCATCCGTATCTGCTGCGCGGTATCGAGATCACGCGACCGAACCAGGTCTGGGCCATGGACATCACCTATGTCCCGATGGCGCACGGCTTCGTCTATCTCGCCGTCGTGCTCGATTGGGCGACACGTCGTGTTCTGTCCTGGCGGCTGTCGATCACGATGGAGGCGGCCTTCTGCGTCGAGACATTGGAGGATGCTCTCGCGCGTCATGGCAGGCCGGAAATCTTCAACACCGACCAGGGCTCGCAGTTTACCGGTGCGGCCTTTACCGGCGTTCTCGCCGACAACGGCATCGCCATCAGCATGGATGGCAAAGGAGCTTGGCGAGACAACGTATTCGTTGAGAGGCTGTGGAAGAGCGTCAAATACGAGGAGGTCTATCTGCGAGCCTACGAAACCGTCGGTGAGGCGCGAAGCTCGATTGGTCGGTATCTCGACTTTTATAATGGCCGCCGTCCGCATTCGAGCCTTGACGACCGCACCCCGGATCAAGCCTACTTCGATCTTCCTCCGCTCCGCGCGGCGGCTTAACCCCGGCAGAGGCTCCACTTATCGACGCGGAGATTCTGTTCAGACAACCGGGACCAGCTCAAATAGAAGTGCGTGTCGCCCCA
>Ga0209590_10000833_pt1 | contig 10850 bp, 7 predicted proteins | sample CZO8metaG_FD_188353 | JGI IMG/M metagenome (GOLD analysis project Ga0209590, IMG submission 188353) | Vadose zone soil microbial communities from the Eel River Critical Zone Observatory, Northern California, USA - CZOApr15con1.8 metaG... | ecosystem: Environmental > Terrestrial > Soil > Vadose...
CGCGGGCCGAAGGGACGGAGGTCCGTGTGGCGATTCCGGGCTCCCGGTCGCGGCTGGGCGACGCGATGAGGTTCGCGGGCATGTCGATGACCTCCTCGTGAGCATGCTAACGAGGCTGCGCACGACGCGGCGGATCGGCGGTTTCGTCGAGTCACTTCAGGACGCCGTAGCCGATGAGCCGCCACTTCCCACCGATCCGGCGCGAGACTGCGACCCTCTGGCCGGGCTCCGCGACGACGGGGATCTTGAGGGCCATGTCCGCCCGATTTTCGCGCGCGGACGTCACGACGCCCACGGTCGTAGCCGTGCCGACCGAAACCATGAGCGGTTCGGACGTCTTGATGCCCTCGACCTTCAACTCCTCCGGAACCCCGACGACCCGCTCCAGCAGGTTGACCTCGACGGTCATCTTCATCAGGATTTCCGGGAGGCTCGCCGGCGGCCCGACCACTCGACCGACGAGGCCGTCCGCCTTCGTGAGCACGGGATCCAAGTTCGTCCCAATTGCGATGAGTCCGCCTGGTCGGACCTCCTTCCGCGCGGACCCGCCCGTGTGAAGGGACCGGATCGTCGTCGTGATGTTCTTCCACTCCGTCTTGTTGCCGAGGGTCATCTGGCGTCCGGGCGAGATCTCGATCTCCTCCCCGACCTTCATGCGGCCCTGCATCACGCTCCCGCCGAGCACGCCCCCGACGATCTTCTCCGGTGGGATGCCCGGTTGGTTCACATCGAACGACCGTGCGACGTACATCTTCGCCTTCTTCGTTTCGTCGTGCGGCGGCGTCGGGATGACCTTCTGGATCATCATGAGGAGGGCGTCCAGGTTCACGTCATGGTGCGCGGACACCGGGACGATTGGCGCGCCCTCCGCGACGGTCCCCTTGATGAACGCCTGGATCTGACGGTAGTTCTCTTCCGCCTGCTTCGGGTCCACGATGTCGATCTTGTTCTGCACGATCACGATCTTGTCGACGCCGATGATCCCGAGGGCCATCAGGTGCTCCTTCGTCTGCGGCTGAGGGCAATCCTCGTTCGCCGCGATCACGAGCAGGGCCCCGTCCATGATCGCCGCGCCGCTGAGCATCGTCGCCATGAGCGTCTCGTGGCCCGGCGAATCGACGAACGACACGATCCGCTGCAATTCGCCTTTCACGTTGTGCGTCTTGCAGATCTCCGTGTTCTGATAAGCCGCGGGCTCGGCGTCCTTCGGACACTTGTAGATCGCCATGTCCGCGTAGCCCAGGCGGATCGAGATGCCCCGCTTGATCTCCTCGCTGTGTCGGTCCGTCCGCTCTCCGGTGAGACGTTCCGTGAGGGTCGATTTCCCGTGGTCGACGTGGCCGACGACGCCGATGTTGACCTCCGGCTGGCCCGGGACCTTCATCGCGCCTGCTCCTGCCACGCGTCCTCGATCGACTTCGGTCCGCGCACGACGATCTTCAGGTTCAGCTGAAGGATGTCGGGTGACACCGTGTTTCCGCGGACCGTCTTCTTCTTGCGCATCCCGGGTCGGACGGGATGGAAGCCGACGCCGCCGCTCAGGAGGAGGCGCTTCCGTCGCGGCCCGGGCAGGTCGGTCCGCATCGGAAATCCGTCTTTGTCGCTCCCTCCCGTGATCTGGAGCTTGTAGCCCGGGAGCCCGACGTACAGGCCGTCGAGGTCCTCCCCGATTTTCTTGCCGATGAGCGCGTTCGCGTAGTGACCCGTGATGTCCTTCTTGTACGCCTTCCCGGTCTTCGGGTCGGCGATGACCGCTTTGAACTCCGCCATGGAATCCCCTCGGAGAGAGATGCGTCCATGCGGGGCTTTCACATAAGACTTCCGCCGGGCGACTCCCGCGGCGGCGGAATCGGCGTCGATGCCGCCTTCAACGCAACGTCGGGAAGAGCCCGAGGATCTGGCCGCACTCCCGGTACACGTCGACGACCGCCCGGCCCTCGGCCGCGGACATGCCCCGCACCTCGCCGACGGCCTCGGTCAGCTGTTGGAGCCGATAGATCGCATCGCGCGTGTTCAGGTCGTCATCCATCGCCTTGAAGAAACCGTCCCGGGTCCGTTCGACCAAGGCCGCGACTTTCCCGGCGGTCCCGGGGCCGGCCGCGGTCCGCGCGGATTCGATGGCCGACCGCATCGCATCGTATTCCTTCCGCGTCCGGGCGAAGCAGTCCGCGTCGTACTCGACGTCCTCGCGGTACGGGGCTTTCAGCAAACAGAGACGGACGACCTCTCCCGGGTAGTCGCGGAGGACCTCGCGGATCGTCACGAAGTTCCCGAGGCTCTTCGACATCTTCTCCTGCTCGAGGGTGACAAAGCCATTGTGCATCCAGGTCCGGGCCCACTCAACGCCCCAGGCGCCCTCGCAGATCATCGCCTCGCTCTCGTGGTGCGGGAACTTCAGGTCGACGCCGCCTCCGTGGATGTCGAGGGGCGCTCCAAGATACTTGTACGCCATCGCGTTGCACTCCACATGCCAGCCGGGGCGACCGTCGCCCCAAGGGCTCGGCCACGACGGCTCGTCTCCCTTCGACCGCTTCCAGAGGGCGAAGTCGAGCGGATCCTCCTTCGGGCTCGCGGCGGCGGGCGGCTCGACCACGATGTCCTCGAACTTCTGGTGCGACAGGATCCCAAACGAGTGCTTCGCCTTCCGCGTCCGGAAGTAGACCTCCCCGTCGACCGAATACGCGTAACCGCGGTCGACGAGACGGGCGATCAGGGCCGTGATCTCCGGGATATGCTCGCTCACCTTCGGCATGTGATCCGCCCGCCTCACGTTCAGGGCGCGCATGTCGTCCAGGAACGAATCGATGTAGTGCTGCGCGTAGGCGAGGGGGGCCTGGCGGGCCTCTCTCGCCCGTCGGATGATGACCTCCTCGATGTCCGTGAAGTTCTGGACGTAGATGACGCGGTGTCCCAAGAACTCCAGATACCGGCGTGCCGTGTCGAAGTCGATGTATGACCGGGCGTGGCCGAGGTGGCTATAGTCGTACGTCGTCGGGCCGCAGACGTACATCTTGACGATGCCGGGAGTGAGCGGTGCAAACGGTTCCTTCTTCCGGGTGCGGGTGTTGTACAATCGGAGGACCATGAGGTCGCAAGCGCGGCCACGGGAGCCGCGCTATTAAGCCCTTTACCCGCCGGATCGAAACGGTTGTGCCGGTCGCAAGAACACGACCATCGAAACCTATTTCGTGCGTCGGGATTTGTCATCGTCCTGCTGGGCCGATAGATCAGCGGAAGATCGCCGCCTTCGCAAGGCGGAAGCCGTGGGTTCAAATCCCACTCGGTCCACTTCACCCCGCCCGACTCGTCGACGTGAGTGCCCGGGCGAAAATCGAAGGCGCAGGCCGCGGGAATTCTGAGGCGCGACCACTCGGACGGAAAGGTCGTGTGCGTGCGCGACGGTTGTCGTCCGGCCCCCCAATCCGCGCTAGGCGGTCTCTCTCGCAATCACGACGCTCTTCACGCGAGGGGCTGCCTCGGGGCCATCCTGCTCGAGATACGTGAGGTAACCGGAGCCGACGTTGAAATGAACGACAGAGGGTTTCTTCTCCAAGTCGACGATCGGCTTGCCGGACTTCCTCTTCATGGAATGTCCCTTCGAGGGATTCAGTCCCCGGGGACGGCTTAAAGGGTTTTCTGCCAAATTCACTCTCGATAAGCGTAACACACCCCCGCCATTCGAATCGACGTTCTGGCCGGGTCCGCGGCGTTTCCGGCAAACCTATAAGGCCAACGGGGGCCCAATTATTACCTGAGGACGTGGAGGATCAAATGATCACCGTCCAGAAGCTTGCCCAGGCCATCGAGAAACGCCTTGGCGGCACCGAGGCGGAGGCCCTTGCCGAATCGCGGACGGTGATGAGTTACTTCGGTTTCCGGAGCGTGATCATCGACAACGCGATCCATCCGGACGACCGGAAGGTCTTCTACGCGCTCCACGACGCCGGCTTGCTTCAGAGCTTCTGGGAGACCGTCCCCTTGTTGGACGGTCGGAACTGGCGAATCTTCTACTGGTCGCTGAACGAAGCGGATCTCGACCGCATTCTGGTGGACGAGCAGGCCCCTCCCGAGGAGCCGGTCTACAAGTCTCTCCCCGATGAAGCCTGGGGCCGTCCAGCGGCGGGCGCGTAAGCTAGTCTGGCCAGGCCCGCGCGCCGACGAGCGGCACGAAGGCACACGGCGTTCCCTCCCGGATCTCCAAGTTGCCGTCCGCCTTCCGGGTCGCGACGATCAGGACCTGCCCGCTCCGCGGGCCGATCGGGGCGACGATCCGCCCGCCGGATGAGAGTTGGAGCCGCCATGGATCCGGGATTACCGGCGCGCCCGCCGTCGCCAAGATGCAATCGTATGGGGCCTGCTCCGGAAAGCCGAGACTGCCATCGCCGACGACGACCGTCACGCCTGCGTAGCCAACCCGGGCGAGGTTCGACCGCCCCCATTCCGCCAGCCGGGGGATCCGTTCGATCGACACGACGTGCTGCGGCCCCACGATGTGCGCGACGAGGGCCGCGTGGTACCCGGACCCCGTCCCGATCTCGAGCACGTGCTCCCCCGGCGCAAGCCGAGCTTCCTCCAGCATGATCGCAATCATCGAAGGCGCGGAAATCGTCTGCCCTCGCCCGATCGGCAGCGGCACATCCGCATACGCGTCGGCCGCGTCCTCCGGACGGACGAACGCCTCCCGGGGCACGGCCAGGAACGCGTCCCGAACCCGCGAATCCTGAACGTACCGCGAGCGGACCAGCTGCTCCACCATTCGAGTGCGTTCGGCCGCGAAGTCCATCGCCTGGCCCATCGACCCGTCACCGCGAGCGCAGCCCATAAAATGTCGGTCACCCCGGGACCAGGAGGGCGATCAGGACCGTCGAGAGGACGAGCGTCGCAGCGGTGACGGGAAGCCCTGCTTTCACGAAGTCTTTCATCGAGACGCTCACCCCGTCCCGGGACGCGACCTGCACGACGATGACGTTGCACGCGGCCCCGAGGATGGTCGCGTTCCCTGCGAGGGTCGAGCTCGCGGCGAGCCCGAGCCAGAGTTGCGTGGAGCCTCGCGGGACGACCGTCGCGAGCAAGAGAACCGCGGGGACGTTGCTGATCAGGTTCGACAGGAGCGCGGACAGGCCTACCAGCCAGACGAGGCCGCCAGACTGGCCTCCGACCGTGGACGTGAAGCCTCCCTGGATCGCGGCCGAGAGTCCGGAGACGCGGACTCCCTCGAGGACAATGAAGAGACCGACGAAGAACAGGATGATGCTCCAGTCCACCTTCGCGATCAGGGTCCGTGCAGTCGTCTTCGCAAAGAACGGCAGGAAAAACAGGACGAACGAGCCGCCTGCCAAGGCCACCAACGGCAGCCACATGGGGGTCGGGGACGCGAAGAACGAGGCCGCCACGCCGACCGTCACCCCGAGCGTCACCACGAGGCCTGTCCGCTGAAGGTGCACGGGCTCCACCGATTCCGCGTGAGTTAACGGGGCCACGAGCTCCTTCCGAAACGTGAGCCAGACGAGGCCAATCGCGACCGCGAGGCAGGCGACCGTCACCGGGAGAAGATACGCCGTGAAGGTCAGGAACGGGATCCCAGACTGGATGGCGATGAACGCGTTCTGGGGATTGCCGACCTCCGTCGCCACGCTTCCGACGTTCGCCGCGATCGCGACCGCGACGAGGTACGGCAACGGATTCACCCGCAGCGCGCGCGTGCTCCGGACCACGACCGGCGTCACGAGCAGCGCAATCGTGTCATTCAGGACGATGGCGGACAACGCCGCCGTCGCGACCATGAGCCATGCGAGGAACGAGGCCTGGCTCTTCGCCCGCACCGCAATCCGAGACGAAACGAGATCGAAGAACCCGCAGACCTCGAGCCCGGAGACGAGGAGCATCATGCCGACGAGGAGCACGATCACATCGAGGTTGATCGCGAGGAGCGCCTCGGCCGGGGTGAGGACGCCGAGCACGAGCATCAGCGCCCCTCCGAGCATGGCCACCGCGGGTCGCTCGATGGGGAATCGACGGACGGTGCGCAATGAAATCAGGACGTACGTGACAAGGAAAACCAGCGTCGCGGCGGCGAGAGTGTAATCGAAGGCCACGAGGGCGACGGATAGGCCATCCCGCTATGGAACTTTGCGCGATCGGCGTGCACTCATCGAATCAGGGCTGTCCCATTACACTTAAATAGCGTCACTCAATTCGCGGCATTCTCCGGCCCTTCGAACGGGTTGCATCAAGGGGGACGGAGCGACTTGAATGCGAGAGAGGAGAAACCCGAATGCATCTGAGCGGACACCGGGCAATCCGCGCGCTCGCGGTCTTCCTCGTGCTCGCGCTTGGTGTGGCGGCGCTCCTGCCCTTGATTGTTCGGGGAGCCAACCAAGTCAACGGAGTCATCAGCACGTGCGTCAACACCACGCCTTTCGTGTCTGGGGCCACGGTGACCTTGGTTGATGCGAACGGGATCAATGCGCCGCTGACGACCACGACGTCCGTCGGTGGCGTCTATGCATTCTCGCCGCCGACAGGCAGTTACACGATTTCCGTCAGCGCCCCGGGCTACTATCCCGCCTCGACCACGACCCCCATGCGCTTCGACGGCAGCCATAACGTCCGAATCGACCTCTGCCTGGATCGATATGGGGGCCCGAGTGGGAGCCCAAGCAAGGTCCTTACTGTCACTGTAATGAGTGGCGGCTTGCCCGTCTCGGGGGCCACCGTGGCCGCTTTCAACGTCTCGAATCCCACAGGAAAACCCCAACTCATCGCGACGAACACGACGAACACCGCGGGCTGGGCGAACCTGACGCTTTGGCCGGCGATCTTCCTCATCCGCGCCTCGGCATCCGACTTGCAGACGGATCAGTCGGTTGACGTCGGCGCCACGTCCACAACGACGATCAACCTCGTCGCAGGTCCCCGAATCTTCGGACATGTGCTCGACACGCAGAACAATTTCCTCTCCGGCGTAGTGGCATGGCTGTACAACACCGCCGCGCCGAATTCGAGCGCGTATCGGCTGATCCCCGCGACGGTCAGCAACAGCCTCTATGACATCCACGCGCCCGCGGGTACCTACACCCTCATCGTTGACGCCGATCACTTCCTGTCAAAAGAGGCGACGGTCACCCTGCCGACCACGAATCCTCACGACCTCGTGCTCCTACGGGCGCCCCCCGAGCTCTACCAAACAACGGTCGGCTACGGAGCGAACGACTGGAGCAACCTCACGGTTTGGCGCAACCTGACCCTCAACCCGGACAGCACGCTGCCCGGTCTCGGTCCGGCGAACCTGCGGGATCTGCGGCTGCAGGTTGACGCGACGATCGGGGACGGGGACGGCTCCCTGTCCGCCGGGGAGATCGCAGCCTTTTGCTGTGCTCCAACATCCTGGCTCGCGAGGAAGGGGCCGGGGTACGTGACGACGGACGCGTTCCTGACGACGAACGGCCGGGCGTACAACTCAAGCCTGGCGTCCTTCGGCGTCAGCGTGAGTCCGACGCTCGCCACGCCCGACGCGAAGGTCTGGATCAATACGACCGCGACCTATGCGGTGAAGGCGGCGCCGCCGTACATCGCCACTGGCGCGAAGACGTACTTCGTGAACATGACGATGGTGCCCGACTCGAACGTGACGGCACTCCAGAACTTCTCGTACACCATCATCCTCCCGAAACGCTACGAGCTGAACAAGACGACGACCGTTCCGCAGAACGCCCCGGTGACGTTCTCGGGCTTCACGACCGTGACGATCGATCCAGGCGTCGTGACCTCCGGGACACCGCCGCAGGCCAAGATGACCATCTCGCAGAGCCTCGTCGGGACAGCTAGGGCGAAAGTCATTGCCCCGGTCGGGAAATTCCACGTCGTGAACGCGACGTTCACGAACTATCAGGCGTATGTGGCGGGAAACACTTCGATCACGTTCAGTGGGGAAGACAGCTTCGATCCAAACGGTCACCCGCTGGACTCGAACTACACGTGGAACTTCGGACCGAGCGGCGCGCCCCGGTGGGGCATCCGGACGAACTTCACGTATGCGCAGGCGGGCTTGTCGACCGTCAACCTGACCGTGACGGAAACGGGCGGAAACGTCTCGTACCGGGACATCACCATCTTCGTCGACGACCAAATCCCGATCGCGAACATCAAGACGAACAAGACCGGGAGCAACATCGCGAATGGCCTCACGCTCCGCGTCGATGAGGGGACGGTCGTCCGCTTCGATGGGAGCGCGTCGTCGGACTTCGCGTATACCGGGAAGGTCGGGGTGATCCTGGATTCCGGATACCTATGGGACTTCAACGGCGACCGGCTCACGGATGCGACGGGGCGCATCGTGAGCTGGACCCTCCAGAAACCGGGGACCTTTACGATCAACCTCACGGTCACGGACAGCGTGGGCTGGAAATCCGTCAACGCGACGATGACCGCCATCGTGAACGACACGAAGGGGCCCGTCCCCGCGTTCGACATCCTCGACCCGGACAAGGATTGGGGCGTGATCACGAGCCCGTTCGAGCGGAAGACGATCGCGCTGAACGCCTCGAGGACCACGGATGACTACAACAATATGTCCGCGCTGACCTTCACATGGACGATCCCGGGGCCGTTGGTGGGCTCTCCGGGGCCCACCCACACGTTCAACGGGGTCAACATCACCTTCGCCTGGCAGGACTGGAACCTGAGCTACAACGTCAAGCTGGCTGTGCATGACACAGGCTTCCCGAATGGCAAGTGGAATTGGGGCAACCTGAGTCGGAACATCACAGTGCAAATCGACAACTCGCTCCATGCCGACCTGTTCATCGCGCTCGACCCGACGACCCATCAGAGCTCGATGAAGGTCAGCCCGACCGATCCCGCGGAAGGCGACTCCGTGACGGTCTCGGTCAACGTGACGAACAAAGCGAACCGCTTGGCCGCCTCCCTCGTCGTCACGAACCTGTCGGCGATCAGCGGCGGCCAGACGACCCTGTTGGCCCAACAGGCCCAGTGGTTCGACAAGAACGGAAATCCGACGTCGAACCATACGATCGCGGCGGGCGACACCGTGAAGCTCGTGTTCACCGTGAGCCTGAGCGGCCAAGGGAACAAGACAATCCAAGCGTTTGTGTACGACGCCACGGAGCCGTACACCTGGCGCACCGCGGAGAACCGCGCTTCCTTGCCCGTGAACGTTCGACAGCCGGCATGGCAGCCGTACGCGATTTACGGCAGCGTGATCGGCGTCATCGTCCTCTTCGTATTCGGGATGTACGCGAGGCGCAAGATCAAGGCCGGCGAGTGGCGCCCGATCCGCGGCCGGAGGCGGGAGAAGGGCGCCGACGAGGAGAAACGGCCGAGGAAGGAAATCAAGGAAGAGAAGAAGCGCCTCTAGGCGCCGTCCTTTGGGATTCCACTTTCTCGCGATCTCTCACATCTCTTTCGGAGCGCTGAGCCCCAGACCCTCCAATGCGTTCCGCAGGACGAGACGGGACGCATCGACAAGGCCGAGACGCGCTCCCCGGAGGCTCGCGGGTTCCGCTGTGAGCACGGGGCAGTCGCGGTAGAACAGGTTGAACTGGGACGCGAAATCCGCGGCGTACGCCGCGACGGCGTGGACGCGGCGGCCCTCCGCGGCCTCTCGCACGGTCGACGGGAACTTCGCGATCCAGCGAATCAGCATCTGTTCCTGCGGGTGCACCAGGAGACGCAGATCCGAGGGGCCGTGCGCATCGGCCTTCGCGAGAATGCTGCACGCCCGCGCATGGGCGTACTGGAGGAACGGCGCGGAGTTGCCCTCGAAGCTCAGGGCCTCCTCCCAACGGAACGTGATCGCCTTCTCCGCCTGGACGCGGACGATGTTGTACCGGACCGCCGCCACGCCGATCGTTTGGGCGATCTCCCGTTTCTTCGCCTCCGGGAGATCCTCGCGGCGCTTCGCGACCTCCGCATACGCGCGGTCGATCGCTTCGTCGATCAGGTCGTCGAGATAGACGACGCGTCCCTTGCGCGTCGACATCCGGCCCTCCGGCAGGTTCACGAACGCGTAGAAGATCGTCTCCGGTGCCCAGTCGATCCCCATCAGGTGGAAGGCGGCCTTCAATCGCTGGAACGAAAGTTTGTGATCCTCTCCGATGACGTCGATGGCGATGTCGCACTGACCCATCTTGTTCAGGTGGTAGGCGATGTCCCGGGTCGTGTAGAGGGACGTCCCGTCGCGCCGCACGAAGAAGTATTTCGCGGCGTCCCCTTCCAGGCCGAAACCGGTCAGGTCGAGGTAGTGGGCGCCGTCTTCCTCTTTGCCGAGGGGCATCAGACGCTCGATCACCCGCTGGACGCTCCCATCGAGGATCGCGTCGCTCTCCCAGAAGAACGAGTCGTACGTGACGTTGACGCGGCGAAGGGTTTCCAGGATGCCGCCAAGGACGGCCTCCCCGACCTTTCGGATGTCCTTCGTCAGCTGGACGTCGCCGCCCTCGAAACGTTGGGTGAGCCGTTCGATCTCGCGCTTCAGGTTCTCGTCGGCCTCGAGTTTGGCGCTCGCCTTCTGGTACAGCTTCACGTAGCGGTACTCGATCCGCGCCTCTGAATCGGACGGGTCTTCGGGGAGATGGGTGACGGCCCAGTAGAGCAAGACCATCTGACGTCCGATGTCGTTCACAAGGTATTCGCTCATGACTTTGTATCCGGCCGCGCGCAGGAGGCGGACGAGGGCGTCGCCGAGGAACGGGTTGCGGGCCCGGCCCACGTGCAACGGCCCGGTGGGGTTCGCACTCGTGTGCTCGAGCAAGACGCGCTCCGTCCGGGCCGGCGACGTGCCATACGTCTCGCCGTCGGAACGGACGGCGGAGAGGACCAGCTCCGCGAAG
>Ga0209590_10000834_pt1 | contig 10846 bp, 8 predicted proteins | sample CZO8metaG_FD_188353 | JGI IMG/M metagenome (GOLD analysis project Ga0209590, IMG submission 188353) | Vadose zone soil microbial communities from the Eel River Critical Zone Observatory, Northern California, USA - CZOApr15con1.8 metaG... | ecosystem: Environmental > Terrestrial > Soil > Vadose...
ACAGGTGTCCATGTGGCACGTGCGCACCATCAGGCAGCCCTCGGCGAGGAGCAGCACCGTGCCGAAGGCGACCTCGTCGGCGCCGAGCAGTGCGGCCTTGACGACGTCGCGGCCGGTCTTGATGCCGCCGTCGACGCGCAGCCGCACCCGGCCGCGTAGGCCGTTCGCGGACAGCGCCTGCTGCGTCTCGGCGAGGCCGAGCTCCCACGGCGCACCCGCGTGCTTGGTGGATGAGAGCGGGCTCGCTCCCGTGCCTCCGTCCGCCCCGCTCACGTGGATCACATCGGCGAGCGCCTTCGCCACACCGGCCGCGACGAGGCCGATGCCGGCCTCCGAGACGAGCTTCACCGACACGGCGACGCTCGGGTTCACCCGCCGCAGGTCGAAGATCAGCTGCGCGAGATCCTCGATCGAATAGATGTCGTGGTGCGGCGGCGGCGAGATCAGCGCCACGCCGGGTTGCGTGTGGCGCAGGCGCGCGATCTCGGCGGTCGCCTTGTGCCCGGGAAGCTGGCCTCCCTCGCCCGGCTTCGAGCCCTGCGCGATCTTGATCTGCAGCTCCTGCGCCGCCGCTGCATACGCGGGCGTGACGCCGAAGCGCCCCGACGCGACCTGCTTGATCGCGGAGTTCCGCTCGGTGCCGAAGCGGGACGGGTCCTCGCCGCCCTCGCCGGAGTTCGAGCGGCCGTGCAGACGGTTGAACGCGATCGCGATCGTCTCGTGTGCCTCCGCGGACAGCGAGCCGTGGGACATCGCGCCGCCTGAGAAGCGCTTGACGATCTCGCTCACGGGCTCGATCTCGTCGAGCGGGACGGGCTCGGCGGCCGCGAGCTCGAGCAGGTCTCGGATCTCGAGCGGCTCGCGCTCGTTGACGAGCGCGGCGAAGCGCCGGTAGAGGGCCGCGCCGTCGCCGTTCAGCGCCCGGCGGAGCGCGTGCGCCGCGGCCATCTCGTGCATCGCGTCGACGACGGCCGGCTCTGTCGCGTGCCGCTCGCCGCCCTTGCGGAACTTGACGTAGCCGGGGTGGTCGAGCACGGGGTGCGTCGCGGCGAGCCGCTCGAGGCGGCCGATCACATCGGCCTCGAGATCGTCCCAGCCGATCCCGCCCACGGCCGAGGGCGTCCCGCGGAACGCCGTGTCCACAAGCTCCGCGCCGACGCCGACGAGCTCGAAGATCTGGGCGCCACAGTAGCTCGCCACGTCGGCGATCCCCATCTTCGAGAGCACCTTGAGGACGCCCTCCTCGACCGCGCGTCGGCACCGGCGCTGCGCCTCCTCGGGCGACGGATGGTCGCCGCCGAGCTTGTCGTCGGCGGCCAGCGCCGCGACCGTCTCGAGTGCGAGCGTCGGGCAGATCGCCTCCGCGCCGTAGCCGAGCAGGCACGCGAAGTCGTGCACCTCGCGCGGCTCGCCGCTCTCGACGACGAGCGTCGCGCGCGTGCGCAGGCCCAGCTCGACGAGGCGGTGGTGAACGAAGCCGACCGCGAGCAGCGCCGGCACAGGGAGCCGCTCGTCGCTCGCCGACGCGTCGCTGACGACGAGGATCGCACCCTCGGTCGCACCGGCGGCCGCCTCCTCCGCGATGCGCTCGCAGGCCGCGCGCAATCCCTCGTCGACGCCGAAGGTCGCGTCGAGCACGACCGTCTCGAGCCCGTCGAGCGCGCCCGCAAACAGGAAGAACGACTCCAGCTCGTAGCCCGCGGCAGCCTCCGCCGACTCGCCGAGGAGCGGTGCCCGGGCGCCGAGCAGGGTCTCGATCGACATTGTTTGACGCTCGCGGATGTGGTCGATCGGCGGGTTCGTGACCTGCGCGAACCGCTGGCGGAAGTACGACGAGAGCGGCCGGGAGCGGTTGGCGAGAGGCGGGATCGCCGTGTCGTCGCCCATCGACGAGGTCGGCTCGTGCCCGTGCGACGCCATCGGGCGCAGGTTCACCAGCACGTCCTCGCGCGTCCAGCCATGCAGGAGCTGCCGTGCCAGCAGGTCGTCGTCCGGCGGCTCGACGGGCGAGCCGCACGACCACGCGACGCGGTGCTCCTCGAGCCAGCGGCCGTACGGGCGCTGCTGGGCCAGGCGGCGCTTCACCTCCGCGTCGCCCTCGAAGCCGCGGCCCGGCTCGACGGCCATGATCTGGCCGGGGCCGAGCTTCGCCCGGCGGACGGGCCCGTGCTGCTCCAGGTCGACGAGACCCGCCTCGGAGCCGCACACGACCAGGCCGTCCTCGCAGACGGCGAGCCGCAGCGGCCGCAGCCCGTTGCGGTCGAGCGCGGCGCCCACGACGCGGCCGTCCGTGAAGACGAGCGCGGCCGGGCCGTCCCACGGCTCGACGAGACCCGCGTGGTAGCGATAGAAGTCGCGCACGTCCGGCTCCAGCTCCGGATCGCTCTGCCAGGCGGGCGGCACGAGCATCGTCACCGCGTGGCGGATGTCCCGCCCGTGGCGGACGACGAGCTCCAGGACGTTGTCGAGCATGGCCGAGTCGGAGCCGCTCTCGTCGACGACCGGCGTGAGCCGCGAGTCGTCCTCGGACCCCAGGCTCCCCTCGCGCGCGCGCATCCAGTTGACGTTGCCCTGGATCGCGTTGATCTCACCGTTGTGGCAGAGGAGGCGGAACGGCTGTGCGCGCTCCCACGACGGCTCGGTGTTGGTCGAGAAGCGCTGGTGGAAGATCCCGAACGGCACCGCGAAGCGGGGATCTCGCAGGTCGGCGTAGAACGACGCCAGATGGTCTGCGGCGCAGAGCGCTTTGTAGGTCACGGTGCGGAAGGAGAACGAGGCGACGTACGGGCCTCCGGCGGCCTCGACACGCTTGCGCGCATGGAAGGCGCGACGCTCGGCCTCCTCGTCGTCGGCGCCGTTGGGCCGGATGAGCACGGTCTGCTCGATCGCCGGTGCGGCCGCGCGGGCATGCGGCCCGAGCGCGTCGACGTCGGCTGGCACCTCGCGCCAGCGTGCGACCGCGATCCCCTCGGCGGCGCAGCTCTCCTCGACGATCGTGCGGTCGTTCGGACCGCGCGCGAACACCATCGCGATCCCGTCCGCGCCGTCGGTCAGGAAGGCCGGGATCGGCACGAGGATCCCCGAGCCGTCGCCGGTGCGACCGTCGGCGACCGTCGCGCCGCGGTGACGGACCCGGCGGAGGGCCTCGAGGACCGTGTCCATCAGCTCGCGCGAAGGCGTTCCGGCCGCATCCGCAACGAAGCCGACTCCGCAGGAGTCGATTTCGCGAGTGGGGTCGAAGAGTGTGGCGCGATGCGTCACGGAAGCCTTTCGTAGAAAGGGCCCCGCCGCTTATGTCCTAGCCGGCGGGGCGGGAAGCGGATCGCCGGCTAGCGCGCGAGCTTGACGAGCGCGAACGCGTCGCCCGAAATGCCCGTAATGCCGGAGAAGGCGAACGCGCTTTGCATAGCTTCGAAAAGGATAGTGCAGGCGCCGGACGGGATCAAGTTCGTTGCTTTCGTTTCGATAGCAACGGCCCTGCGGCCGGAGTACACTGCTGTCCATGAAGAGGCGAACCATGAACGACGTTCACGACCACGACTGCGCCGTCGCGGCCACGGCGGAGCTAATCGCATCGAAGTGGACGCCGCTGATCGTCCACGACCTCTCGGAGGGCCCCCGGCGGTTCATGCACCTCGAGCACGCCTGCCCAGGGATTAGCCCGCGGACGCTGTCGGAGCGCCTCGACATGCTCGAGCGCCAGGGCGTCGTGATCCGCCGCAGCTATCCGGAGTCCCCGCCTCGCGTCGACTACGAGCTGACCGACAAGGGGCGAGCGTTGCTCCCGATCATCCGCGAGATGCGCCGCTTCGGGCACGCCTGGCTGATCCCGGAGCCCGCGAGCCGGCGCCGGAGGGCAGCCGCGCGACGGTAGGCACCAAAGAAGCAACGCGTCTATAAATGTGGAAGCCGCTTTCAAAACTGAAGCTTGACAGGACAGTAGGCTGCATGCACACTGGGTTCTCGATGACCTGTCCCGGCCACATGCGCAGCTCGATCACATCGCCGACGCGCGGCCGGCTCGTGCTCTCCATCGTCATCTCGATTCTCCCCCACTAGGGGGAGGACGCACTCACGCGGCCGGTAGACGCCGCAGACGCCGACGTCAGATGGAAGAGGTGCGCCTCCGTGCGAGGCGCCGACGAAGGAGCTATCGAGTGCGCAGAATCAAGATCTTCGACACTACGCTGCGGGACGGCGAGCAATCGCCGGGCATCGCGCTGCGTCCCGACGAGAAGGTTGTGATCGCGGCCGCGCTCGAGCGGCTTCGTGTCGACGTGATCGAGGCGGGCTTCGCAGCGTCCTCTCCGGGTGACTACGAAGGTGTTGCGGCGGTCGCCGCGGCGGTCACGGAGGGGACGGTTGCCTCGCTCGCGCGGACGACCGAGGCGGATATCGACGCGGCCGCGTTCGCGCTCCGTCCGGCGCCCCGCAGCCGCATCCACGTGTTCGTCGCGACGAGCGCGCTGCACATGGAGCGGAAGCTCGGGCTCACACCAGACGAGGTGCTCGAGCGCGTCTCCTGGTCGGTCGACTACGCCCGCAGCCGTGCGGACGAAGTCGAATTCTCGGCCGAGGACGCCACCCGGTCCGATCGCGAGTTCCTCGCCGAGGTGTGCCGTCGAGCCGTCGAGGCCGGCGCGACCGTCGTGAACCTGCCCGACACCGTCGGCTACACGACTCCGCCGGAGTACGTTCAACTCTTCGACGACGTCCGCAGCCTCTGTCCGGCGCTCGACCACGTCGAGCTCTCGGTCCACTGCCACGACGACCTCGGTCTCGCCGTTGCGAACTCGCTCGCCGGCGTCGCCGCGGGCGCGACGCAGGTCGAGTGCACGGTCAACGGGATCGGGGAGCGCGCGGGCAACGCCGCGCTCGAGGAGGTCGTGATGGCGTTGCGCGTGCGCGCGGACGTCTACCGCGCCGAGACCGGCATCGATCCCGGCGCGATCTGGCAGGCCTCGTCGCTGGTCTCCGAGCTGACCGGCTACGCCGTGCAGCGGAACAAAGCGATCGTCGGGGCGAATGCGTTTGCCCACGAGGCGGGCATCCACCAGGACGGCCTGCTCAAAGACGTCGCGACGTACCAGATCATCGATCCGGCCGAGCTCGGCCTGGCAATGACGCTGCCGCTTGGCAAGCACTCCGGGCGGCACGCGTTCGTCCGCGCCTGCCACGACGCGGGCCTCCGGTTCGAGCCGGGCGACCTCGACGCCGCCTTCCGGCGCTTCAAGGAACTGGCAGACGCCGGCCGTCCTGTGTCACTCGCAGACGTCTTCGAGGAGGTGAACGCATGAGCAATCGGCAGCGAATCGCATGCCTCGCCGGCGACGGCGTCGGCCCCGAGCTGATGGGGGAGGCGACGCGGGCGCTGTCGCGCCTGTCCGAGCTCCACGCACTCGCGATCGACGAGGAGCACCTGCCGTTCGCGGGCGAGGCGGTGACGCGATTCGGTCATCCGCTCCCGCTTTCGACGCGGTCGGCGTACCGGAGTGCGGACGCGATCCTCGTCGCGGCTCCGTGCGAGCCCGCGCTCGAGGCGCTGAAGGCGGACCTCGACCTCGTGTGGCGCGTGTCGCGCGTGCACCTGCATCCGGCGGGCGACGTTCTCGTGTTCGCCGGGGTCGGCTCGTCATGGCCCCAGCACGCGGTGCACCGGGCGTTTTTCAGCGCCGGGTCGAAGCACGGGCGGCTGACCGCCGTCGGATCCTCGCCCGCGTGGCGCGCGGCGGTCGAGGCGGAGCACGAACGGTGGGGCGCGATGGACGTCGAGCATCGGACGATCGGCGAGACGCTCGTACGCCTGCGCGAGCCGGCCGGCGACCTCGACGTCGTCGTGACTGAGGCAGAGCTCGCCGAGCCGCTGACGGACGCGGCCGCCCGCCTCGGCGGCTCGCTTGCGACGGTGGCGCACGCGTGGCTCGCCGAGGGAGGGCCCGGCCTGTTCGTCCCCGGCGCCAGCGAGTCGGCCGACGTGGCTGGTTTCGGCGTGGCCGACCCGACCGCGATGCTGCTCACGGTCTCGCTGCTCCTCGCGGAAGGGCTGCAGCGGCGGTCGGCCGCGCGGACGCTCGAGCGGGCGGTCACGGCCGTCGCGCAGCTCAACGGCTCGATCACGGGGACGCGCTCCTTCACCGACGCGGTGATCGACCGGCTCGCCGAGGCGCGCACGGACGTCGAGCTCTTCGAGGAGATCTGGACGTGACGCGAATGCTCGGCTCCGACGCGGTCCTGCGCGCACTCGAGCACGAGGGCGTGGAGGTCGTGTTCGGAATTCCGGGCGGAGCGATCCTGCCGACCTACGACGCTCTGGCGCGCGGCACGACCATCCGCCACGTCCTGGCGCGGCACGAGCAGGGCGCCGGACACATGGCCGAGGGTTACGCCCGCGCCTCCGGCAAGGTCGGCGTCGCGATCGCCACGTCCGGCCCGGGTGCGACGAACCTCGTCACCCCGATCGCCGACGCGTGGATGGACTCGACGCCGCTCGTGTGCATCACCGGTCAGGTGAGGTCGAACCTGATCGGGACCGACGCCTTCCAGGAGACGGACGCGACCGGGATCACCATGCCGATCGTCAAACACTCGTGGCTCGTACAAGATGTCGAGGAGCTGCCGGGCGTCCTCAAGGCCGCCTTCCACGTCGCCCGCACCGGCCGCCAGGGCCCGGTGCTCGTCGACATCGCCAAGGACGTTCAGGAGGGCGAGCTCGACTTCGCGTACCCCGCAGACGTCGACCTGCCGGGGTGGAAGCCGCCGCGCAAGGTGCACGTGCGCCAGGTGCGCGAGGCCGCGCGCGCAATCGCCGCGTCGCAGCGGCCGATCGTCTACGCCGGCGGCGGCGTCCTCAACGGCAACGCATCCGCCGAGCTGCTCGAGCTCGTGGAGGCGGTGCGCCTGCCGGCCGTCGTGACGCTGATGGGCAAGGGCTGCCTGCCGGACTCGCATCCGCTCAACTACGGGCCGCCCGGGATGCACGGGTCGAAGTACGCGAACTGGGCGCTGAACAAGGCCGACCTGCTGATCGCCGTCGGCTCGCGCTTCGACGATCGCGTCACCGGCAAGGTGTCCGCGTTCGCGCCCGGCGCGAAGGTGATCCACTTCGACGTTGACGCCGCCGAGGTGGGGAAGATCCGCCACGCCGAGATCCCGGTCGTCGGCCCGCTGAAGCTGGCCCTCGCGCAGCTGGCGGCCGAGGTGCGCGGACTCGAGTCGCCCGGTCACGAGCCGTGGCTGCGCCAGCTGGAGAGCTGGCGCGAGCAGTACCCGTACCGGTACCGCCGCGAGGACGGCCTGCTCAAGCCGCAGACCGTTGTCGAGGCGCTCCGCGACCTGACCGCAGGGCGCGACGACGTCCTCTGGACGACCGGTGTCGGCCAGCACCAGATGTGGGCGATGCAGTACCTCGTCTGCGACCGCCCGCGCTCGTTCATCACATCGGGCGGGCTCGGCACGATGGGCTACGGCCTACCGGCGGCGATCGGAGCGAAGGCGGCCAGGCCGGACGCGACCGTGGTGTGCATCGACGGCGACGGCTGCTTCCAGATGACGTGCCAGGAGCTGGCGACCGCGGCGCTGGAGCGGCTGCCGATCGTGGTCGTGATCGTCAACAACGGCTGGCTCGGAATGGTGCGGCAGTGGCAGGAGCTGTTCTACGACGAGCGCTACGCGCAGACCCACCTGACCCACCAGGTGCCGGACTACGCGCAGCTCGCCGAGGCGTTCGGCTGCGCGGGCTTCACCGTCGAGAGCGAGGACGACCTCGAGCGCACGCTTGCCGCCGCGTTCGACGCCGGCCGCACAGCCGTCGTCGACGCGCGGGTCGACCCGAAGGAGAACTGCTACCCGATGGTGCCCGCGGGTGCGGCCGCCGTCGACGTGATCGAGGCCCCCGAAGAGGAGGTGCCCGCGTGAGCGAAGGGCGGTCAGGGAAGTGAGCGAGCACACGATTTCGGTTCGACTCGAGAACAAGCCGGGGGCGCTGGCGCGCGTCTCGCAGCTCTTCTCCCGGCGCGGCTACAACATCCAGAGCCTCGCCGTCGGCCCGACGGAGCGCCCGGACATCTCGCGGCTGACGTTGCGCGTCGACTGCAGCGAGCATTCGCTCGAACAGATCGAGAAGCAGATGCACAAGCTCGTCAACGTCCTGCGCGTCACCGAGCTGCGACCTGACGAGGCATTCGAGCGCGAGCTGGCGCTGATCACCGTCGCGGTCACGCCCGACCGGCGCGGCGACCTGCTGGCGCTCGCCCAGGTCGCAGGCGCAGCCGTCGCCGACATCGGCCGGGATGCAATCGCGTTTGAGATCGTCGGGCGGCCCGACGAGGTGGACGCGTTCGAAGAGCTCGTCCGCCCGTACGGCGTCCGCGAGCTCGCACGCACCGGCCGCATCGGCCTCCGCCGTCCCGGCGCGAAGAGCTCAAACAACAACGGTTCCCGCTAGCGAAAGGAGCTTCCAGTGACTGAGATCATCAAGACCGGCAACGTCGACCTTCTCTCAGGGAAGGTCGCGGTGCTCGGGTTCGGCAGCCAAGGCCACGCACACGCGCTCAACCTCTCCGACTCGGGCGTCGAGGTCGAGGTCGGCCTTCGGCCCGACAGCTCGTCGCGCGCGGCGGCCGAGGACGCGGGGCTCTCCGTGCGGACGCCGGCCGAGGCAGTGCGCGGCGCGCAGCTCGTCGCGTTCCTCGTGACCGACGGCGCGCAGCCGGAGGTCTACGGCGAGGTTGCACCGAACCTCGAGCCGGGAGCGGCGCTGCTTTTCGCCCACGGGTTCAACGTCCACTACGGGCGGATCCAGCCGCCCGCGGGCCACGACGTGATCATGGTCGCGCCCAAGGGCCCCGGGCACATCGTCCGCCGCCTCTACGAGGAAGGCTACGGCACGCCGGCGGTCGTCGCGGTCGCGCAGGACGCGAGCGGCGGCGCGCGCGAGCTCGCGCTCGCGTACGGGGCCGCAATCGGCGCCGGCCGCGCCGGCATGGTCGAGACGACGTTCAAGGAGGAGACGGAGACCGATCTCTTCGGCGAGCAGTCCGTCCTCTGCGGCGGCGTCACGCAGCTGATCCAGCTCGCGTTCGAGACGCTCGTCGAAGCCGGCTACCAGCCGGAGGTCGCGTACTACGAGTGCCTGCACGAGCTGAAGCTCATCGTCGACCTGATCTGGGAGGGCGGCATCGAGCGCATGCACTACTCGATCTCCGACACCGCCGAGTACGGCTCCCACGCGGTCGGCCCGAAGGTGGTCGACGAGCACGTGCGCGAGAACATGCGCGCCGTCCTCGCCCGGATCCAGGACGGGTCCTTCGCCCGCGAATGGATCGAGGAGATGGACCGCGGCCAGCCCAGCCTCGAGGAGTACCGGCGGCGGCTCGCCGGGACGCTGATCGAGCAGGTCGGGCAGCGCCTGCGGGCCCTCAACGAGCGGAAGGTCGCGGAGGTCCATGGCGTCGGTTGACGTCCCCGTTGCCCTGCTCGGCTACGGCACCGTCGGCTCGGCGGTCAACCGGCTGCTGACGGAGTCCGCCGGGGATATCGAGCGGGCGACGGGCCACCGGCTGCGCGTGGTGCGCGCGCTCGTCCGCGACACCGGAAAGGAGCGTGACTACCCGGCTGCGGCCGGGGTGCTCACCTCGGACGTAAGGGACATCCTCGACGACCCGGACATCGCCGTGGTCGCCGAGGTCATGGGCGGCGTCGAGCCGACGGGCGCATACGTGCTCGAGCTGCTCCGCGGGGGCAAGCACGTCGTTTCGGCGAACAAGCAGCTCGTCGCCCGTCGCGGCGCCGAGCTCTTCGCGGCCGCCTCGAGCGCGGGCGTGCAGCTGCGCTTCGAGGCGAGCGTCTGCGCGGCGATCCCGGTGATCAAGGTGCTGCGCGAGTCGCTGCTCGTCACGAACGTGCACGGGGTGCTCGGGATCGTCAACGGAACGACCAACTTCGTCCTCACCGAGATGGAGACGGGCAAGACCTACGAGGAGGCGCTCGGCGAGGCGCAGGCCCGCGGCTACGCCGAGGCCGACCCGACCGACGACGTGTCCGGCGCGGACGCGGCCGCGAAGATGGCGATCCTTGCCACGGTCGCCTTCAACTCCCGCGTCGAGCTCGCCGACGTCGACTACTCCGGCATCGACGCGCTCGACCCGCTCGACGTCGCGGCCGCCCGCGAGCTCGACATGGCAATCAGGCTCGTCGGGGCCGCGCGCCTCGTCGACGGACAGGTCGACGTGCGCGTCCAGCCGGCGCTCGTCGACAAGCACCACCCGCTCGCCGGGGTCGAAGGCGCGTTCAACGCCGTAATGCTGCAGGGCGACGCGATCCGCGAGATCACGCTCGAGGGGCCCGGCGCGGGCGGGCTCGAGACCGCCTCGGCGGTCGTCGCGGACATGGCGAGCGTGATCGGCACGATGGGCACCGGCTTCCTCCAGAACGACGCCTGCTGGCGCGAGCTGCCGCTGCTGCCGGAGGGCGAGAGCCGCTCGCCGTTCTTCTTCCGGCTCTCCGTCGATGACCGGCCGGGCGTGCTCGCGCGCGTGGCGGAGGAGCTCGCGAAGCGCGACATCTCGATCGCGCGGCTGGTGCAGCAGCAGAACGGCGACGGCGCCGTCCTGCACGTCGTCACGCACGAGGCGCGCGCCGGCGCGCTGGCCGAGGCACTGCATGCGATCGAGGAGCTGGGTGAAGTCCGCAAGCGGCCGCTACCGTTGCCCGTCATCTCCGACCGCGGCGTCACCGAGCTCGGATGGGCGTGATCGAGCGCTACCGCGACCGGCTGCCCGTGGGGCCGGACACGCCGCCCCTGACGCTCGGCGAGGGGTCGACGCCGCTTGTCGCCGCGCAGCGGCTG
>Ga0209590_10000835_pt1 | contig 10830 bp, 4 predicted proteins | sample CZO8metaG_FD_188353 | JGI IMG/M metagenome (GOLD analysis project Ga0209590, IMG submission 188353) | Vadose zone soil microbial communities from the Eel River Critical Zone Observatory, Northern California, USA - CZOApr15con1.8 metaG... | ecosystem: Environmental > Terrestrial > Soil > Vadose...
ATCACGCGGGATACAGAGCTCCTCGGCCTGGACATCCTGACCGCGCTCCGCAAGGGCGCGCAGCGTTCTCCCTCATCCAAGTTTCAGGACTTCCTCCAGGGCGTCGTAACGACCTCCACGAGCGGCGGCCAGCTAAAGCCGTACTTCCTCGTGAAGGCGGAGCAATTCGAGAAGGAGGACCGCCTCGAGATGCGGAAGAAGATGGAGACGCTCGGAATGCTCGCGGAGTCCTTCGTGACCGTCGTCGTGGCGTTCCCGCTGTTCCTCGTTGTGATCATGGCAATCATGGCCTTGATCAGCAAGACCGGCTCCGGCTTCGTCATCATGCTGCTGTACGTCGTCGTCGCACTGATGATCCCGATGAGCCAGTTCGGCTTCATCTTCGTGATCTGGAACATGGAACAGGAGGGGTGAGATGACAAAGGTCGAGCTGGAGAAGGCGCGCCTCCGACGGTCGGAGAAGGGTGACCGTCGCAAGAGCGTCGTCGGAATTGGGTCGGCCCTGTTCCTCCTCCTCGGATTCATTGCCTTCCTGAACCTGATCAACTCCGTGAACCTCGCCTTCCGACCCACCCAAGGGAGCCTCGAACGATTCCTGTACTGGATCGTCGTTGCGACCCTCGGCTTCATCGGTCCGTACGGATTCTACGTCGCGAAACTGCAGCGTGAGATCAAGCTGATCGAACGCCGGCTGCCGGACTTCCTGCGAGATGTCGCGGAGGCCGGACGGTTCGGCATGACGCTCGCAGAGGCGATCGTCGTTTCGTCCGGAGGCCGGTACGGAAAGCTCACCCCGGAAATCAAGAAGATGGCGGCTCAAATCAGCTGGGGCGTCCCCGCCGCGGAAGCGCTGCGCCTCTTCTCGGAGCGCGTGAAGACTCCGATGGTTCAGCGGGTCGTTGCGATCGTCGTCAAGTCCTCGGACGCCGGCGGCGACGTCGCGGACGTCCTGACGATGGTGAGCCACGACACGAAGGAGAACCAGCTCACGGAGGACGAGCGGCGCATCGCAATGTCGACGTACATCGCGGTCATCTACATCTCGTTCATGGTGTTCCTTGTGACGATCTGGATCCTCGATGTGACGTTCCTCCCGAAGATGCTCGAGGCGAGCGGGGCCTTGGCCACGACGGGTGGCGTCGTCCAGAGTCCACTTGCCCAAGACCTGCCGAACGTCGTGGCGAGCATTCGGATCGCGTTCTTCGTCGCGGTCGCGGTCCACGGCCTTGGCGATGGCATTCTCGCGGGGGTCCTCGACACGGGAAGGATCCCGAACGGGTTGCGACACAGCTTCGTCTTGTTGGTGATCGCGCTCGCCGCGTTCCTGTTCATCTGAGGTGACCGAATGGCCCAATCCACGCAAATCGCCAGCCCCGATCAAAAGCAAACGGATGCCCAGAGAACGTCCGCGGGGATGGATCGGAAGAAGAAGTCCCGCGCGGCCCTCGACTCGGTCAAGAATCGGTACCTCAACAAGCTCCTGGGGGACCGTGGCATCAAGGTCAAGGCCCCGAAGGTGAGCAGCGTCGAGGAGACGAGCCTCGGGAAGATCACCACGATCCCGAAGATCGTTCAGCGGAACATGAACGAAATCGAGATCCAGCCGATCTTGAAGAACTTCGCCTACGTCAGGATTCTGTACGACACGATGGCAAACGAGTACTTCTACGAGGCGATCGAACCGAAGCTCCTCGAGGAGGAATCGGAAATCCTGGATGTCCTCAAGGAGATCCTCGTCGAAAACCTCGAGATGCTCGACGACGCAGACCGAGGCCGGAAGGAGAACTACCTCCGGCGGATCGTCGATGTCGTCCTGCGCGAACTCGGGGTGGAACTCCTCCCGGTCTCGAAGGAGCGCATCATGTATTACGTCTTCCGGGACTTCATCCGGTACGGCGCGATCGACGTCGTGATGACGGACCCGCAGGTCGAAGACGTCTCGTGCGATGGAGTCCGGGTGCCCTTATACATTTACCACCGCAAATACGGATCCATCCCCTCGAACCTGAAATTCGACAACGCGGAGGAACTCGACACATTCGTCGTGTGGCTCGCCCAGCGATCCGGAAAGCACATCTCCGTCGCCCAACCGATGCTGGACGCGACGATCCCGGATGGTTCGCGTCTCCAGGCCACCCTGGGAATGCACGTCACGAAGCGCGGCTCCTCATTCACGATCCGGCGGTTCCGGGAGAACCCGTTCACGCCGCTCGACCTGGTGCGCTTCAAGACGATGTCGCCCGAGATGATGGGGTACCTCTGGCTCGCCATCGAGAACGGCCAGTCGATGCTGATCTGCGGCGGGACGGCGTCCGGCAAGACGACGACGCTGAATGCGATCCTCCTGTTCATCCCGCCCCAGATGAAGATCGTGTCCATCGAAGACACGCGGGAACTGAACCTGCCCCATGAGAACTGGGTGCCCTTGCTGACCCGCGGTGGCTTCGGCGGGAAGTCGATGACCACGGGCAAGCCCGCGGGCGAGATCGACATGTTCGACCTGCTCACCGCGGCGCTGCGCCAGCGGCCCCAATATATGATGATCGGAGAAGTCCGTGGGCCCGAGGCATTCGTCGTGTTCCAAGCGATGGCGACGGGCAAGTCGGCGTATACGACGTTCCACGCGGACGACGTCCAGGCGATGGTCCACCGCCTCGAGAACGACCCGATCAACCTGCCTCGCGCCCTCGTCGCGGCCCTCGACATCGTCCTCCTGCAGGCGCAAGTGAAGGTCGGCACGGACATGACCCGGCGTGTCAAGGCGATCGTCGAAGTCGTCGGGACGGACCCGGAAAGCAACGAGCTGATCACGAACTCGGCGTACACCTGGAACCCCGCGGATGACACGTTCAACTATTCCGGCCACTCGTACGTCTACGAGAAAATCTCGCTCGCCCGCAACTGGAACCAGCGACGGATGGAACAGGAGGTCAAGCGCCGCCTGGACATCTTCGAGTACATGAAGCGGACCGAGATCAAGAACTACCGCGACGTCGCGAAGATCGTGTCCTCCTACTACCGAGACCCGGAAGGCATGATCAAGATCATCCGGGACACGCTCCAGGCGCAAGGGGTAAGCGTCCCCGCGAGCTGAAGGCCCGTCTGCATTGGCGGAGCATTTTCCGCATTTCGAGGACGAGACCACACCTCGCGAAGGCGACGCGATTCAATCGATTGTCGCAGCGTCGTAAGCGTGTTTACCGCGGAGGACCCGCGAGCGATCGTGCCTCCCCGCCGGCCCGTCCGGCGGCGTACGCGAAGGCGCCTGAGGTGGCTAAGGAGCCCGCCAACAGGCCAAACAACAGGGGCGCCCCGGCTCGGTCCAGGAGGTAGCCCGCGAGCGTCGCGCCCATCGCGCCGATTCCGAAGACACTCAGGAACGTGAACCCGAACGCGATGCCCCGGACCTCCCTCGGCGCCTCGCGGGTCACGAGCGTGTTTTGCAAGGCTTCCAGAGAGAACAGCAGGAACCCAAATCCGAGCGCCACCGCGGTGAACCCTAGGAAGGGCGGGCCCAACCCCGCGACGAGGAGGATCCCCGCGGCCGCGAGGCTCCCCGCCGCGGCGGCGCTGAGGGCGAACAAGGTCCGGTCGGGGCGACGACGATCCGCGAGGGTGCCGGAGAAGACTTGGCCCACGGCCCCGAGTCCCAAAGCCGCCGCAAAGAATCCCGCGCCGATGAAGCGCGGGAGAAAGGTGAGTCCCCCTTGGTACGCGAAGCCCGCGAACATATAAACGAGGAGGATGAGTCCGTACGGACGGCTCGCCAAGGCGCGACGGGCCCGACCCGGAACCGCGGGGAATGTCAGGACTCCCCGTGGCAGTCGCTCCACCAGCAGGAGGACGCCCGCAATCACCGCCGGGAGAATGAGCGAACCGGCGACGAGCCTCCACGAGGAGCCGAACGCGATGGTCGCCCCCACATACGTGGGACCCGCGGCGATCCCCAAGCTCCCGCCCATCCCGTGCCACCCCATCCCGCGCCCTTGTTCCGTGACCGTCCGCGAAATCACGGACAAGCCGGTGGGATGATACGCGCCGGAGAAGAGGCCCAGCGCCCCGAGCGATGCGGCGAGGATGGGCACGGAGGGACTCGCGGCGACCGCGGCCATGGACCCCGCGATGCCGGAGGCGCACAACAGCAGGAGCCCATCGGGCGCCCGCCGGTCCGCGAGGAAGCCGAATGGGACCGCGCCGAGGCCATAGAGGCTGTAGGCCGCGGCTGCGAGCAAGCCGAGGGTGAGGTTGTCCGCGCCGAATTCGACGTGCCACGCGAGCAGGAACAACGGAATCGACAGGATGTTGGCGTGGACGGTCCCATGGAGGAAGCCGAGGACGGCCACGACCCGCCGATCCTCCCGCCGCATCCGCCGGCGCATGGCCCCTCGCGGATAAGGACTTCTCCCGTCACATGCGCATGATCGCGCGGGCCACGCCTGGGATCTCAAGGACGAGGCTCACGACGACGAGCCAGAGTTCCCAAGCCGCGCGCGGAATCCGCACGTCGCGAGCAGGGGTCCGGAACTCCATGGTCCTTTGTTTATCGTTCGGTCGCTGCCGAACGCGGCCTCGAACGAGAGACCGAAGCCCGAGACGCGAGACCCAACAAAGCACGTCTATGAATTGTCTTCCGACTCCGGATCCTCACTGGACTCCGACTTCTCTTCCGACTCCTGATCATCCTTTGGTTCTAAGGCCTTCTTGACGACCTTCTTCTGGATGACGGGCTGCGGAGCGAGCGGCTTGCGGATGACCCGGCGCGGGACGGCGTCCGCGCCCGGAGCCGGGGACTGGCCGCTCAAGGCCGCAAAACTGGACGGTTGGGTTGCTGACGTCCCGCCGGAAGGCGCAGGTGACGGACCTGCAGCTCGTTGCGTCGCGGGGGCCGCAGGTGCGCCGCCCCCGCCGCTCGGCGGGCGCTCCTCCTGCATGAGGGAGCCGCACTTGTGGCAGATGGTCGCGGTGACGGAGTTGAGGATGCCGCAAACGGGGCACGGCTTCGACCCCATCTTCCGCATCTCCTCTTCCTCCCGCAACCAGTCCTGGAATGTGAGGAAGGTCGGCTGCTTGCGCCACCAGTCTTCGAACTCGGTCTCGGTGAGCCTGCGACCGAGTTGCTGTTCAGCGTCATCCTGGAACTTTCGTACGACCTCGTCGTACTGCAGGCGCATCTTCTCCTCGTAATCGGCCATTTCGACCTCGCCCGTGGCGAACTCGACACCGCACTCGGGACACTGTTTCACGTCGACGGGGATCCAGGCCTCGCAGTTCGAGCACTTGGCCATGTCTTTCTCGAACTCAACGCCACACTTCGGGCACGTCGTCGCGTCCTCCGGGATGAATGCGCCACACTCACCGCACTCGACCATCTTGCCGAGACCGAAGACTTTCCAATATACGGTGACGCCGACCACCACGGCCACCGCGGCACCGAGGATCACGAAGAGGAGCCAATACGGGAGACCGAGGATCGGAACGGGCTGGGACAGGAATGGCAGGGTCTTCTTCACCGTGATCGACTCGGTGACCGGCTGGATGACGCCGGAGGACGGGGTGACGACCAAACTGTACGGTCCGTCCGCAGCGTTCCCTGGGACGTTGATCGTGCCGAAGAAGAACCCTTGGTCTTGGGACGAGGTCGCGTTCGAGGCGATCGTCACGCCTCCGGAACGCAGCTCAATCGTCAGAGCCACGTTTGGAATCCCGTTCGATCCCGCGTTGTCCCGGACGTATCCGCTGACGCTCAGCGCGCTACCCGGTTCAACCATCTGGCCGCCGATCGGCGTCAGGAACGTCACGTATCCTTGCGGCGGGAGGACGTTCAGGGTGACGGTCGCCGTGTTGTTCCCTTCCTGGGCGGGCCCGCCTTCGTTTATTCGATTGTCCGGGTCGACCTTGAGGAGGAGCTGTTGCGTTCCGGTGAGGCCGACGCCGCTGATGTTCAGCGACACGTTCAGAGGGGAGCTACCGATCGCGAGTCCAACCGCGCGCCCGACCTCGGTGGTGCCGACGAACGCCGCGAGCGAGACATTCGCCGCGGCCGTCTGGCCCGCGTTGTAGACCTCGACGTAGACGACGAATCGCTGACTCTGTGTCACGGTCCTGACGCCGGGGTAGTCGCTCTGATGGAGCGTCAGATCCGGCGGCGTGAGGGCGTTCACGGAGAACGTCGCGTTATTGTTGCCGAGCGCGTAGTCCTTGTTCCGGATGTCCGCGCCGCCGTTCGTCTTTAGGGTGAACCTCAGCGCATGGGCACCGAGCGTGCCGGGACGCCATGTTACGGTGATTGTCGCGGCGGCGCCGGGGTTCAGGTCAAACGTCGCCGGCCCCGCGACGCGTTGGGCTCCCTCCCACACTTCGAGGATCGCCCCCAGCGCGCGGTTCGTCCCGATGTTGTGTGCCGTCACCCGGACCTGGACGCTGTTGTTCACCACGGGGTCCGAGGCGAACTGGATGTCCGCGGAGGAAATCGCCAGGTCCGGCCACGTGAACAGCGTGAACGTACGGGGCAGGATGTTGTTCCGCTCATTCGTCTCGCGGATCGCGCCACCGTCATCGACCGCGAACAGCGGCGGGTCCACCACCGCGGACACCGTGCGGCTCGATTCGAGCGCGCCGTTCGGATGCCAGATGACGGACGCCGTGACGGTCGAATTCTTCGGGGCGAGGGGGATGATCGTATCGTTGATCCAGACGCCGGCGGCGATGTAGTTGAGCGGCGTGAAGTCCATGATGCCGTCGAGGTTCCGGTCGACGTTGTCCTCGAAGAAGCTCACCTTGACGTTACGGACGTTGACCTGGCCCGTGTTCCGAATCGTCGCGGTCACGTTGATGTCCGTATTGACCGGCTGAAGTTGGGAGGCGCCGTTGCCGCCCATGACGCTAATCGCGGTGACGCTCAGGTCCGGGGTCAGGCTGGAGAAAGTCAGCGCCGCAACCGTGTCACCGGTCAGGAGACGTGAAGCGGGCGAGTCCGGCTGGTACGTCGTGAGGTCGACGACCGCGGTTCCGGTCGCGACATAGGAATTGTTGAGGAGGCGCGATCCGGTCGTCCGGGTCTCCGCAAACGCACGGTATATGATGAACCCATCCGGAGCCGAGACCGGCCAGACCATTGTGGCCGCGTGGTAGATGTCGTCGACGCCCGGATTCGGAACGGTGAACGCGATGAGGGTGTTCGGGTCGAGCCGCTGGACGGTAATCCCCACGTTCGCGTCCGCCAGGAGCGTTCCCGTCCCGTCGACCGCGTTCACGCGGAGCCACCAGTACCGGCTCACCTGCGCGCCGCTCGTGATCATGTCGACCCACCACGTGCCGTTCGGGTCGTACGTCTGCACGGACGTCAGCTGGACGTTCTGCGCACCGCCGAATACGAGCTGCGAGGTCTGGCCTTGATTGAACGTCGTGTTCCGGATGTCGAGGTCGACTGTGTTCGCGTTTCCGTCGTCCGTGAACAATGCGAGGCTCGTGACGCCCGTCAACGTCGCGTCCCAGAGCTTCGTCTTCTGCACCGTGTCGATCCAAAGGGCAGGACCGAGGAACGAGTCGCGCACGAGCGACGCGCTCCCCCCGAACAAGGTGACGTTTGCGTTGATCTTCGTGTCCGAGATCGTGAGGCTCGAGGTGGCGCCGTCCTCGCGCAGGAGGCCGGGCGAACCGCGCGCCGCCATCGTGAGGGCGCTGCCTTTGCCTGCCACAAGCGTTCCACCATTGGCAACATAGAACGCGAGCGGGAAGTTGCTCCAGACGGTCGCGTTGACCAAGGTCAAGGTGCCGCCAGAAAGGATCTTCACGTACGCCCGGGAACTGCCGTCGGAGCCTTGGTCGACGTAGACGCCGCCATCCGTGATCGTCACGGAGCCTGAGATCTCGAGACAGCTGTAGACCGAGACTTCGCCGGTGATCTGGCGGTTGAACGACCAGGTCGTGACGCCCGTCGGGCACACCTGGAGGTTGCTGAACGACATCGTGATCGCGAGGTTGTTGTCCGTCGCGTTGTTGGCCGGGTACGGGTTGAAGAGGGCGTCGCCCGACGTGCTCGATGCCGCATACGCGACGGCCTCGTGGTAGTTCCCGAACGATTGGGCGTTCGGCAGGCTGGCCTGGGTGATCTGGTCCGTGTAGAGCGGAATCGACGCGGCGCCGTCAGAGTCCGTGCGGTTCCAGGCGTTCGCGCCGGTCGCGCCCCGACCCAAGTACCAGAGGGTGCGGGATGCCGGCGTCGTCGTCAGACCGTTATCCGGGTACTGGGCGGTCGCGCTGCCCGGGCTGAGCGTCGACCAGATCGTCGCCCCGTTGACCGGGATGGCACTCGAGTCGACGACCGTTGCGTGGAGCCAGCGGAGCAGGTAGACGCTCCCGCCAGCCGCGGTGGGCCGGAACGCGGGCTGCCAGTTCGCCTTCGCGGCCGGATCCTGCGTTCGGTCGATCGTCACGTTGTACAGGTACGCGTTCGATGTGCCGTCGACACGAAGCTCGTTGTGATGGCCTACGACATTCGAGTAGTCCACGCCGATGTACGTGTCGTAGGCGTACAGGTTGCTCGACGCGGTCAGGAGCAGGTTCCCCGAGGCGCCCCCTTGATACTCGTAAAGTCGCTCGATCCGGGCGGTGTACAGGCTCGCGGTCGTCGACGACCACGCCATGAGCGGGGCATCGTTGTTGTCGTCCGTGTCGATCCCGAGGTTCGAGATCTCGTCGTCGGTGAAGCCCGTGATCCGGGAACTCGTGACGTTGAGGGTCGCACTCGTCGCGTTGAACCATCCGGGGAACTTGAGGACCGATCCGTTCATCATCTTGAACCGACTGTTCGCGCCGGAGACCGTGAACGCGAGCTTCAGGAACGGGGAGATGGATTCCGTCTGCGTCGTGACGATCGAGTTGTCGAGGACGAGCTCGCCCCCCGCGTTCACGTTGAGCGCGTAGGTCTGATGGGCCGTGTCCTTGGCGAAGCTGAGGCCGCCGTTGCTCAGCGTGAGGCTGCCACCGGAGTTGATGTTGATGGTCGCGTCGACCGTGTAGAGGATCCCGGTGCAGACTTGCGTCGTGGTGATCGTCCAAGTCTGCGTGATGACGCCCCCGACCTGGTCGCAGGTGCCTGCGCGCGCCCCCGCGCTCAGCGCAAGGACTGCCGCGAAAGCTCCGCCGAAAACCAACGACCAAACGATCACGGCGCTCAGGGTCTTATGGCTCGAATCGACCCGGCCCGACATCGTACGACCTCCCCGATCGAACCTCCGCTGTACCCGAGGAGGGTTCGGACCGGTGGGCATGTTGCGCGACCATCCGGGACCGATTCTTAAATAGGTTGCCGCGCGGTTATCCGTCCCGATACGGACCTGTTCTCACGCAGGAGAACACGCGATTCAACAGAGAGGTCTTCTTTTATCTATAGTCCGCTATGAAAATCGTGACGTCGTCGCAGAAACCGCTGGGTGCGAGACGGCGCGCCACAAGACTCGAGCGATTAGGACATCGTTTTTCCGACGCACACAGCCTGGTTCGTGCCCCGCGCGCATGCGGAAGAAGCGCGCCGCCGATGGGCTCTCCTGATTATCACGCTATCACCGAATGGTAACTACCACGAACACTTTATATAGCGTCGGCTCGGGTGCAAGACTGTTCTCCCTGAGCCCACCGGGAGGCCACGACATGAAGGTCATCCTGCGCGAAGACACATCGGGTGTGTCGGAAGTCATCGGCACGATCCTCATCCTCTCAATGACGGTCGTCTTGTTTTCAGTGATCATCATCTGGGTCGGCAGCATCCCTACGCCGGTCGCGCAGTCTCGCCTGGACCTCCGGTCCCAACTGGACCCCATCTACAACGCCGCGGGGGTGGAAGTCGGTGTGAACATCACGCTGACCCATCAGGGCGGCGAGGCAATCGCCCCGGTCCCGACAATCATTTACGTGACGTCGCAGCGGGGGACCAATCCTCCGACGACATCGATCTTCACGCTCCACAAATACAACCTAGTGCTCGGCAATGGACTCTTGGACGGCACAGACAGCGTCTGGGACATCGGCGAGCGGTGGAACTACAACACCCCAGCACTCCGCTCTACGGACGCGATCACGGTAACGATCGTGGACACCTCGAAGAGCCAGGTCGTGTGGTCGGCACCGATGAACGCACCCCAGGGCACGCGGCCCCCGGTCTTCATCGACAAATGGGCGGACGGAGTCTGGGCGACCGACACGATCGATCCGGTCCAGGCGCAACTGGGCTTCTATCTCTTCGCGAAGGTCACGGACCCGGATGGCGACCTGAACCCGAACTCGGTGTACGCGACGATCACCGCGTGGTACGGGTCCGGGACCGCCTGCGCGACCCCCCAGAAGATGAAGGACGACGGCGTGTTCCCGGACAAGGCCGCTGGGGACTCGGTCTTCACCTTCGGCGCGAGCGTCTGCACCAATCCTCCATATCCCGCGCTCAGCTGGGCCGGATCCATCATCCTCCTCAATGCGACGGACCTGAAGGGCCACCAGACGACGACCCGACTTGTCCTGGACGTGGTCCAGCAGACGGGCGGCGGTGGGGGGACCACGACGATCCCCAGCTCCCTATGGCAGTACATCGGCTTCGTTCAGATCCGGACCGGGGAGGTCTGGATCTCCAACCTGAGCGATGCGGGCGGCTACGACTCGGCCAGTCGGTACCAACCGTACAGGGTCACGAAAGCACTGCTCAATGGGAATGGTGGGGCGCTGTTCCATTTCAAGATGGCCAACCATGGGAATACCACCATCTTCATCGATGGATACACACAGGCGTTCTTCGTAAACACGCAGTCCTCGTCGGGTACAGCGCTCTTCATCTCAGCG
>Ga0209590_10000837_pt1 | contig 10825 bp, 1 predicted proteins | sample CZO8metaG_FD_188353 | JGI IMG/M metagenome (GOLD analysis project Ga0209590, IMG submission 188353) | Vadose zone soil microbial communities from the Eel River Critical Zone Observatory, Northern California, USA - CZOApr15con1.8 metaG... | ecosystem: Environmental > Terrestrial > Soil > Vadose...
GGCCTGAATGTTTACAGCCGTGGCTAGAGCCAATGCCGCTTAGCCTGTTTTGATCAAGGTCGTGACCTGCCGGTTCGTACCCCGGATCCGGCGGATCGCCGTTGCCCGGGATCGCCCCAGCGGCACCGCACCCCCCATGCCCCGCCGGTGAACCCGCTGCCCGGCACCCGGGCGCAACAACAGCGCCGGGACGACGTTGCGGTTCTTCAAGATCCAATTAGTCTGAGTGGCATTGTGGCTAGAGCAGCCCGTCTCGTAGTTGCTCGAATATCGCTGCCCGCCAGTTGTCCGGATTGGCAAACGCTTGCTCGTCGAGGTGTTGGAGACGCTTCTCCAGCGCAGCAACGACGTGATCAATCTGGTCGTCGCCGAGGCCAGATAAGCGATGCGCCTCGTCCCTGCTTGGCCCCGACGTGGTGCGTATCGCGCACAGCGAGACCCGCCGCTTGCTCGTCCGTGCCAACGACCCCAGCAGGCCCGCACCGCCCTGCGCACCATCAACCACCGCGCGGACCGATGAGATTTTAAACTGTCAATGGATGATGTTTGTCACTAGTACCGCGCCGCGTAATCTGAAAGGCTGACAGCTGTGATGAACCTAACGACTTATCCTCGTATTGCCCGGCGTTCTGCAGTTTTTCCATGCTGCGGCGCTAGGCAAGGGGTGCAAGCCGGGATATTCTTCGTCCGAGGCGTTCGGTGAGCGTGCGGATGGGTTATGGCCAGCCCGCCACTTCCTTTTCGCTGCCGGAAAGCGCATTACCCGCCCTGGCACAGAAATATATGGTGCCGGGGATTCAGCTTGCCATTCACCACAGCGGTTCCACGGCCTGCTGGGAAATTGGAGAGCTGGAAATACGGACCGGCTGCCGCGTCACCGAAGATGCGGTTTTCCCAGTCGGCTCCATTACCAAGTGCGTTACCGCCTCCGTCGTCACGATCCTGGCTGCGGATGGCGACGTAGACCCAGACGAACCCATAACCGGGCATGTACCGGAAGCAGGCGAACTGGGCCGGCGGCTGACCCCGCGCCAGTTGCTGAGCCATACCAGCGGTCTTGCCGACCTGCCCGGCATGGCAGAAACAAGCTCTCTCTCGCTACGGCGCTATGTAGCTGAGCACGTCCGCCCCGGCAATTTCGTGCGCGCGCCCGGGACGGGCTTCTCCTATTCCACGCTGGGTTATGCCCTGGCGGGCCGGCTCATTGAAACGGTCACCGGCATGTCGTGGGCCGAGGCAGTGGAAGCGATCCTGCTCCGGCCGCTGGGCATCGATGCCGCGTTCACCGGTACTCCGAGGACCTGGCCTGGACGGCGCCCGTGCGCCACGGGCCACTCAGTCAATCGGGGCACCGGCCGGATCCGCCCGGTATGCCAGTCGGGAGGACCCGCCATCTCCCCTGCCGGAGGGCTCGCGCTCAGCGCCGGGGACCTGATCAAGCTCGGTCTGATGCACACCGGGCCTAGCGCGTCCGGGCCGCTTCCGGCGGCCAGCGCCCGTGCGATGAGGGAGCCCGTTGCCCAGGCTGATCCGTTCGGGCTGGCCGACGGGTGGGGCATGGGACTCGCCGTCTACCGGTGGCAAGCCGGGCATTGGGTCGGCCACGACGGCAATGCCGACGGGACGTCTTGCCATCTACGCATCAGCCCCGCTGACGACTGGGTGATCGCGATTACCACGAACGGCAGCACAGGCACCGCCCTGTGGCAGGAACTGCAGGCCGAACTGGCCCAGGCCGGCATCCCGATCGGCCCGCCACGGGCCGCGGCACCCTGCGCACCCCACGCCGCGCCCCCGCCCGGCTGCGCCGGCCGGTACGTCAACGGCGAGGTCGAATACGAGGTGACATGGAATGACAGCGGATTCCTTTGCCTGTCCCTGGACGGTGAGGACGCTATGCCGTTGACGATCGGCAGCGACCTGACCTTCTCCGCCGCGGATCCCGCCTCCGCCTATCTCTACAGCGGGCGATTCGTACGCGAACCGGCCACGGGGGAAATCCGCGGCATCCAGGCCGGCGGCCGCTTCGCCGCCCGCCCGGCCGTTGCTGGTACTGCAGCACCAGGCGGCCGGGATCCGGCACCGGCGGGCTAAGCCTGACGCCCCGGCGGGCCACCTTTGTCCCACGGGCCGCTTTTGTCCGAACAGTCAGCGCGCAGCGTCTGAGAGGTGGGGGTTGTTATGGCGATCCAGGACGGGACGGGTATTCCGGAGAACGGGCAGGCATGGGAAGACCACCTGACGTACTGGCGGGACCAGCTCGCCGGCGCGGTCGTACCCCGGCTGCCCGGTGACCAGTCCGGCTCGCGTGCCGACTGCCCCCTCCAGTCCTGCGAATTCGAGCTATCGCCGGGCCTGACCGCCCGGCTTGCCCAGCAGGCCGGCTCGAGCAGCGCCGCACTGCTCGACGTCGTGGTGGCAGCGGTCCAGATCATGCTTGCGTGTTATACGGGCAGCGATGACGTAGCCGTAGCGACACCTGTCGCGGCGAGCCGCGGCAGCAAGCCAGGCGACGCTGCCGAGCCGGTCAACCTGGTCGTGCTGCGCTCTCACGTGACGCAGTCCGCAACGCTGGGGGACTTTCTGGCCCAGGTGTCGCACACCGTGGCCGAGGCGCTGGCGCATTCGGCGGTGCCGTTCGGCGTTATGGCGCGTGAACTGGGTGTCAGCCGGGAGCTGGCGCGTGTGGTCGTGGCCGGGGACGGGGACGGGGCGGCTGTACCATCGGGCGCCGACCTCAGGGTACGCCTGACCGGCGAGATGACCGGCAAACTGGGCGGAGTCGTCGAATACCGTCCGGATCCGGCTGGTGTGCCGACGGCCCAGCAGGTGTCGGCCCATCTGATGCGCGTCCTCCGCGCGTTCGCCTCGGACCTGGACACCAGGCTCGCAGATGTGGGCATCCTGCCGGCGGCGGAGCGAGCCCGGCTGCTGTCCGAGTTCAATGACACCGCCCGGCCGGTGCCGCGGGCGACGCTGCCGGACCTGGTCGAGGCCCAGGTCAGGCGGACGCCCGATCAGCTGGCGATACTGTCCGGCGAAGCTGCGGTCAGTTACGCCGACCTGGACGCCCGTGCCAACCGCCTGGCGCACGCGCTGATCGCACATGGAGCCGGGCCCGAGCAGATCGTCGCTCTCGCCCTCCCCCGGTCGGTTGACATTACGGTGGCCCAGCTGGCCGTCGTGAAGGCCGGAGCAGCCTTCCTGCCAGTCGATCCGGCCTACCCGGCGGAGCGAGTCTCCTTCATGCTGAGGGACGCCCGTCCCACGCTGGTAGTCACCCTCGCCGACCTCGCGCCGCACCTGCCCATCACTGACAGCGTGCCAGCGATTGTGCTGGACGACGAGGCTACCGTCCGCGTCCTGGAGCAGTTGCCCGATCACGCTCCGGCGGATGCTGACCGGGCTGCGCCGCTGCTGCTGGCACACCCGGCGTACGTGATCTACACATCCGGATCGACCGGAAGACCCAAGGGTGTGGTGGTAACGCACGAGGGCTTGGCGAGCTTCGCCGCAGCAGCAGCGGACCGGTATGACGTCCGGCGCGGGGACCGGGTCCTGCAATTTTCCTCCCCCAGCTTCGACGCCTCCGTGCTGGAGCTGTGCATCTCGCTGCCGATCGGAGCGGCGCTGGTGGTTCCCCCGCCAGGCCCGCTCCTCGGCCAGCAGCTGGCGGATGTGCTCTCCCGGCAGCGGGTGACGCATGCCCTGATCCCGCCGACCGCGCTGGCCACCGTCCCGGCCGCCGAGACGGCTAGCGGCCTACCGGACTTCCGGACCGTGATCGTCGGCGGCGACGCGTGCACCGCAGAACTGGCCGAGTGCTGGGCGCCGGGCCGACGCATGATCAATTCATACGGGCCGACGGAAGCAACGGTGGTGTCGGCATGGAGTGATCCGCTGTCACCGGACGGGCGGGTGCCGATCGGCCGGCCCATCTGGAACGCCAGGGTGTATGTCCTGGACGCCCGGCTGCGGCTGGTCCCGGCCGGCGTACCCGGCGAGCTGTATGTCGCCGGGCCGCTGGCACGCGGTTACCTGGCGCGACCCGGCCTTACCGCGCAGCGGTTTGTCGCTAACCCGTTCGGCCCTCCGGGCGAGCGCTTCTACCGCACCGGTGACCTGGTGCGCTGGAACTCCGAGGGACAGCTCGAGTTCCTCGGCCGGGCCGACGAGCAGATCAAAATCCGCGGCTTCCGGGTGGAGCCGGGCGAGATCGAAGCGGTGCTGTGCCAGCACCCCGACGTGGCCGAGGCGGTCGTGGTGGCCCGTCCCGACGACGCCGGGTTCAACCGGCTGGTGGCCTACGTCAGGCAGGCTCCAGGCTGGCCCGCCGACCCGGCGCAGCTGCGGAAGCATGCGGCCGCGGCGCTGCCGGCCTACATGGTCCCCGCCGCTTTCGTGACGGTGGGGCAGTGGCCGCTGAGTCCGAACGGCAAGCTCGACCGGCAGGCACTCCCGGCACCGTTGTGGGGGACCGCGTCTCCGAGCGAACCTGTGGCACCGCGTACCGACGCCGAGCGCGCGGTCGCCGGAATCTGGGCCGAGGTGCTGGGCGTGACGCATCCCGGCACCGGGGACGACTTCTTTGAGGCCGGCGGCGACTCGATCCTCGCCGTCCAGCTGGCCACCCGGCTCGGGGAATCCTTCGGCGTGCGGCTGCCCGCCCGGGCTGTCTTCGACAGCCGAACCGTCGCCCAGCTGGTCGGGCTGCTCCCCGCGAAGGTGCGCCCGCGGAGCGGGCCGGAACGAATCATCCCGGTGCCGCGCCGGTCACGGGCCGTGCCGCTGTCCGCCGCTCAGCAGCGGCTGTGGCTGGCCGGCGACCTGGCCTCCGGCGGCACCGAGCACAACACCGGGATCGGGCTGCGGCTGGCCGGTGCGCTGGACATCGCGGCCCTGCGCGAGGCACTGGATGTCCTGGCGAGCCGGCACGAGCCGCTGCGGACGACATTCAGCGGTGCCGACGGGCCCGGAACACAGGTGATCGCCGCCGAGTGCGATATTCCGCTGCGCGTCATGGACATGGCTGCGATCGAGACCGCCGAGCGTGACACCACCGTGGAGCGGGTGCTGGCAGCAGAGCTGAGCGTGCCGTACGACCTGCAGCGGGGCCCGCTGACCAGGGTGACGCTGCTGCACCTGGCAGATGACGAGCACATACTGCTGTTCGGCCAGCACCATCTCATCACCGACGGCTGGTCCGTCAGCGTTCTCGTCGGCGAACTGGCCGAACTCTACTCCGCCCAGGTGAGCGGCGGTTCCGCCACGCTGCCCGAGCTGCCTATCCAGTACGCGGATTTCGCGGCGTGGCAGCGCGAGCGGCTGTGCGGCCCGGCTCTGGAGGAGCATCTGGGCTACTGGCAGCGCAAGCTCGCCGGCCTGCAGTCGCCCGAACTGCCCGTCGACCGGCCCCGCCCGCATACGCACACCGGCACTGGGATGATCATCCGGCGGGACCTGCCGGACGATCTGGTGACGAGGCTGACTCGCGCCGGACGGGCGCGGTCGGCCACGCTGTTCATGACCTTGGCGGCGGCCGTGCAACTGCTGCTTTCCCGGTACAGCGGACAGCGTGACATCGCGATCGGCACGGTGACATCCGGCCGGAACCGGACCGAGCTGAAGGATCTCACCGGGTTCTTCGTCAACACCGTGGTGCTGCGTACGCAGGTGCACGGCACCAGCACCGTGGGCGAGTTCCTGTCCCAGGCCCGGGAGACGGTGCTGGAGGCTTTCGCCCACGATGAGGCGCCGTTCGACCGCGTGGTGGAGCGGCTGCAGCCGGAACGCGACCCCGGCCGCACCCCCCTGGTGCAGACCATGGTCGTGCTGCAGAACGCGATAGTCCGGCCCCGGTCCGCCGGCGGGCTGCGGATTACCCAGTACGACCTGCCCCGGCCAGCCGCCCGGTTCGACCTGGTCTTCGAGTTCGTGCCGCGCGGCAGTTCGCTGAACCTCGGCATCGAATTCAGCACTGAGTTGTTCGATCCCGCGAAGGTGGAGCGAATGGCCGGACACCTGCAGATGCTTCTCGAAGGCATCGCGGCGGATCCGGACCGGCGGGTGAGCGAGCTGCCGCTGCTGCCGGAGGAGGAGCGGCGGCGGGTGCTGGATGAGTGGAACGGCACCGCACGGGCGGCGGCGCCGGCGACGCTGGGCGAGCTTGTCGAGGCCCAGATCCGGCGGACGCCGGGCGCGCCGGCGGTGATCTCCGGCACCGGCCGCGTCACGTATGCGGAACTGGACCGGCAGGCCAACCGGCTGGCGCAGCTGCTGGTCCGGCGTGGAGCGGGGCCGGAACAGGTGATTGCGCTCGCACTCCCGCGGTCGGCGGAAATCATCGTGGCACAGCTGGCGGCAGCCAAGGCGGGTGCGGCATTCCTCCCGGTCGATCCGGCGTATCCGGCGGAACGAATCGCATTCATGCTGGCGGACGCGCAGCCAGTGGTTACTTTGTCCCGCCGCGACGTGGTGCGGGACCTGGCCGGGCTGGACCCGGCAGCGTTGATCGTCCTCGACGATCCTGACATCGCCGCCGAGGTGAACCGGATGCCCGGGTGCGCGCCAGCCGACATTGGCCGGACAGCAAAACTCCAGCCGGCACACCCGGCGTACGTGATCTATACCTCGGGATCCACCGGGCGGCCCAAGGGCGTAGTGGTATCGCACGCAGGGCTCGCCAGCTTCGCCGCCGCGGAAGCGGAGCATTACCAGGTACGGCCCGGCGACCGGGTGCTGCAGTACTCCTCCCCCAGCTTCGACGCCTCCGTGCTGGAGCTGTGCATGGCACTGCCGGCCGGAGCGGCGCTGGTGGTGCCGCCACCTGGGCCGTTGCTCGGCGAGCAGCTGGCCAGCGTGCTGGCCGAGAACCGGGTAACCCATGCCCTGATCCCCCCGGCGGCGCTGGCAACCGTCACCGCCGGGATGGCCGAGCGGGAACTCCCGCACTTCCGCACGGTCATCGTCGGCGGCGAGGCGTGCCCGGCGGGGCTGGTGGACCAGTGGGCGCCTAGCCGTCGGATGATCAACTCCTACGGCCCGACCGAAGCCACGGTCGTGTCCACCTGGAGTGACCCGCTCACGGCGGGCCACGGCGCGCCACCCATCGGCCGGCCCATCTGGAACACCAGGGTCTACGTTCTCGACCCGGAGCTGCGGCCAGTTCCGCCCGGGATACCCGGCGAGCTCTATGTCACCGGTGGCGGCCTGGCCCGCGGGTATTTGAACCGGCCCGGCCTGACCGCGCAGCGGTTCATCGCCTGCCCCTTCGGCCCGCCCGGAACGCGGATGTACGCCACCGGCGACCTGGTCCGCTGGACCGGCGGCGGCCAGCTCGAATTCACCGGCCGCGCCGACGACCAGGTGAAGATCCGCGGCTTTCGGATCGAACTCGGTGAAATCGAAGCCGCACTGTGCACTCACCCCGACGTCGCCAGTGCCGCCGTGACCGCCCGCGAGGAACAGTCCGGCGCCAGGCGGCTGGCCGCCTACATCGTGCCCGCGGCCGTCGACGCGCCCTGCGTCACCGAACTGCGCGAGCACCTGGCAACCACCCTGCCCGGGTACATGATCCCGGCTTTTTTCGTCACCCTCGGCGAACTCCCCCTGAGCCACAACGGGAAGGTCGACCGCCGCGCCTTGCCGGCACCCGGCCCTGCCGCCGCGGCGGACGGCGGCCAAGCCCCCCGCACCGACACCGAGCAAGCGCTCGCCGCGATCTGGTCCGAGGTCCTCGGCTTGGAGCACGTCGGCATCCACGACAACTTCTTCGAACTCGGAGGTGACTCGATCCTGGCGATCCAGGTCGTGTCCCGGGCCCGGCAGGCCGGCCTGGGCCTGTCCTCGAGGGACGTCTTCGCGCGCCAGACGGTAGCGTCACTCGCCGCAGGAACCGGCCCCGCCGTGCGGGCCGCGGCCGTCCAGGGCCCGGTGACCGGTACGGTGCCGCTGACACCCGTGCAGCGGTGGTTCCTCAGCGGCCAGCCACCGCAGCCGGAGCACTTCAGCCAATGGCTGATGCTGGAGTTGGCCAGCGAACCCGCCCTTGCCGCGCTGCGCGCCGCGCTGAGCGCGCTGACCAGCCACCATGACGCGCTGCGGATGCGGTTCACCCGCGCAGCCGGCGGGTGGCAGCAGGACAACCTTCCGCCAGGGCCAGCGGACGTGCTCGACTGCCGCGACCTGTCCGGCCTGACAGCCAGCCGCCAGCAGGAAGCCATGGATCAGATCGCTCGCCAGGTCAGCGCCGGCTTCGGGCTGCAGACCGGCCCGAAGCTGCGGGCAGTGCTGTTCGACCGGGGGTCCGGGCAGCGGCCGGTGCTGCTGCTGGCGGGACATCACCTGGTAATCGACGGGGTGTCGTGGCGGATCCTGCTCGATGACCTCAACCGGGCCTATCAGCAGGCGGCTAGCGGCACGGCGGCGGATCTCGGCCAGAAGACCACGTCGTTCCGTGACTGGGCGCTGCGGCTGGCCGACCACGCCCGCGCCGGCGGCTTCAGCGACGAGCTAGGCCACTGGACCCAGGTCACCCGCACCCCCGCCGCGCCGCTGCCGCTCGACAGCGAAGGGCCCAACACCACCGGCTCCGCCCGCTCCGTTACCGTCGAGCTTGGCCCCGGCGAGACGCGCGTGCTGCTGCACGACGTGCCCGGCGCCTACCGCACCCAGATCAACGACATCCTGCTTACCGCCCTGGGGGACGTGCTCAGCCGCTGGACCGGCCAGGACCGCGTCGTGATCGACGTGGAAGGCCACGGTCGTGAAGACGATCTGCTTGAGGGCACCGACCTGTCCCGCACCGTAGGCTGGTTCACCACGGTCTTCCCGGTTGCGATCCGCGCCGTGCCAGGCGCCACCTGGGGGGAAGCACTCAAGTCCGTCAAGGAACAGCTGCGAGCCATCCCGCGCCGAGGTCTTGGCTACGGTGCCCTGCGCTACCTGGCTGGCCACAGTGACCTTTCCTGCCAGCCTCCGGTCAGCTTCAACTACCTCGGCCAGCTCGACCAGGCCTTCCCGGCCGGCGGCCTCGCCCACGGCATCTACCATGGTCTCGACGCCGACGCGAGCCCCGGCAACCCGCGCAGCCATCAGCTGGAAGTGGTCGGCCGGATCGAAGCCGGACGCCTCCAGCTCACCTGGCTCTACTCCGGCAGCCTCCACCGCCAGGACACCATCGCCGCGCTGGCGGAGCGGTACGCCACCGCGCTGCGCGAGATCATCGGCCACTGCACCGAGCCCGGCGCTGGCGGGCGCACGCCGTCGGACTTCCCGCTGGCCGCCCTGGACCAGGAAACCACCGACCGCCTCGCCGGTGACGGCTCCAGTGTCGAAGACATCTGGCCGCTGACTCCCATGCAAGCCGGAATGGTCTTCCACGCGCTGTCCCAGCCAGGCCAGAACATGTACGTCGAGCAGATCGCCTTCGTCCTCGACGGTGTGCCCGACCCTGGCCAGCTCGCCGCCGCCTGGCAGCATGTCATCGACCGCGCCCCGATCCTGCGCGCCGCCATCACCTGGCGAGGCGTCGCTGAGCCGCTTCAGATCGTCCACCACCGCGCCCGCCTGCCAGTCACCAATCTGGACTGGACAGTCACCGGCGAGCCGGCCCGCCGGGCGGCCCTGGATCAGCTGCTTGCTAGCGACCGCGCTGCCGGCATAGACCTGGCCACCGCCCCCCTCATGCGCTTGACCCTGGCCCGGCTGTCGGCCACCGAAGTGCAGGTGCTGTGGACGTTCCACCACGTCCTGCTTGACGGATGGAGCGTCTTCCACGTCCTCACCGACGTCTTCGCGCAGCACGCCGCCCCCATCGCCGACCTGGGCCCGCAGCCAGCCGAACGTCCCCGATTCCGTGACTACCTGCACTGGCTGAGCCGCCAGGACCGGGAGGAAGCGCAGCACCACTGGCGCACCGTGCTTGGCGGCTTCGACGCCCCGACACCCCTGCCTTATGACCGCCCGCCCGCGGGAACAGGCGACGCCCAGTCCTCGGCGGTCGCGGCGGTCACGCTCCCTGAGCAGCAGGCCAACCGGCTCCGGGCGACCGCCCAGCGCCACGGGCTGACGCTGAACACGATCGTCCAGGGTGCCTGGGCACTGCTGCTCTCGCGCTGCAGCGGCCAGGACGACGTCGTGTTCGGGGCCACCGTATCCGGTAGGCACGGCGAGCTTTCTGGTGCCGAGAGCATGGTGGGGATCTTCGTCAACACCATCCCCGCCCGCGTCCAGGTCCAGTGGCGGCAGAGCGTGCTTTCGCTTTTGCGGGACCTGCAGGCGCAGCAGTCGGATTGCCGCCGTTACGACTACCTGCCCCTCCCCGACGTCCGGGCGCAGTCCGGGGTTCCGGCGGGCAGCGACCTGTTCAGCAGCATCGTGGTGTTCGAGAACTATCCCATCGACGATAACGCCGCGGCCGCCCATGGCCTGCGGCTGCGGAACCTGCACGCTCTCGAGCCGACCAGCTACCCCCTCACCGTTATCGCAGCGCAAGGACGCCAGCTGAAGCTGGACATCAGCTACGACCCCGCCCTGTTCGACGCGCTGACAGCGGAGCGGCTGGGTGGGCAGCTGGAACTGCTGCTAAACGCGATCGCGGAAGACCCGGGGCTGGCTGTGGCTGCGGCGGACCTGCCGGCGATGTCTGGCGCCGAACGGCAGCGCGTGCTGGTGGAGTGGAACGGCGCTGCTTGCCCGGTGCCCGCCGGCACGGTCGTGAGCCTGTTCACCGACCAAGTACGCAAGAGCCCGGATTCACCCGCGGTGATCTGCGGTGGCATGGAACTGACCTACGCCGAGCTGGACGCTGCCTCCACCCGCCTGG
>Ga0209590_10000839_pt1 | contig 10808 bp, 8 predicted proteins | sample CZO8metaG_FD_188353 | JGI IMG/M metagenome (GOLD analysis project Ga0209590, IMG submission 188353) | Vadose zone soil microbial communities from the Eel River Critical Zone Observatory, Northern California, USA - CZOApr15con1.8 metaG... | ecosystem: Environmental > Terrestrial > Soil > Vadose...
CTCCACCCTAATCAATAAAGATGGGCAAGTGACCACCCAGAGCTACGACCGGTCCTTGCGCATCACCCAGACCGTCTTACAACAAAACGGCAAGACCTTTTATTACAACCACAGCTATTTCGGCGACGGCCGCGAAAACACCATCATCGCCTTTGGCGATGCCCACGGCGGCAGCGTCTCCACCTACGACGCGAACAAGATCCGCTCCAGCGTCAACCTCGGCCAAGGCGACGGCCAGGACCGTCCGGAGGTGAAGAGCTTCGTTGCCGACAACGAAGGGCACCTCGTCTTCCAGTTCCACGACGACGGCAAGTCCGGGACGAACGAGGTGCGCGAATACGCCTACGCCAACGGCAACCCGGTGGGTGAGACGGGCAACGGCGTGGACGGGGTCAAGCAAGTGCTGCTCGATAGCGGCGCCTACAGCCTGATCCAGAACCTGGGCGACTCCTTCCCGGGAGGCGTGCTTACCTACACCACCCGGGACGGCGACACGCTGCAAGGGATCGCGAGCCAGATGTACGGCAATCCGTCGCTGTGGTTCGTGATCGCCGACGCCAACGGCTTGAACGCGGGCGAGCAACTCAAGGCGGGCAAGACCCTCACCCTCCCCAACAGCGTCAAGACCGGCAACATCACCGCGGACAATCACCGGGTCTATTCGGAATCGGAGATCGTCGGCTCGACGCTCCCGAACCTGAAGACCCCGCCGCCCCCGCCGCCCAGTGGCGGCTGCGGCAGCATCCTCATGATCATCATCGTGGTGGTGATCGCGGTGGTGGCCTCGGCGTTCATCGGACCGCTGGCCGGGTTCCTGCTCGAAGCGGCTCTGGGCGCTACCGCCGCTGCCGCCGCCGGCTTTGTCGCTACCGCCATCGCCTACGCGGTCGCGGGCGCGATCGTCGCCGCAGTGGCCTCGATCGTGCAGCAGGGGCTATTCATTGCCCTGGGCTACCAGGAGAGCTTCTCGTGGAAGCAGGTGGGCAACGCCGCGATCGCCGGCGCCATCTCCGGCGCCGCGCAGGGTGTCGGTGCTGCTGCGCAAGCCGCGGCCAAGGTCGGAGAACTCTCGGCCGAAACAGCGCAATACGCCAAGGTCGCCAGCGCCGCCTTGAAGGCCTCCAGTGTCGCGGTCAAGCAGATCCTCGACGGGGGCAAGATCACCAGCTGGACCAGTATCGCGGCGGCAGCGGTGGGGGGTTATATTGAAACGAGCCAGGGCATTGAAGCGGGCAACCTCGAACACGCAGCAGGCGACGTAGCCGCAGCGACTGCCGCCCGCGAAGCTGCAAGCGGCCTGCAGTACCTCAGCACAGTCACGAATTACGCGACGCCCTGGGTGCAGTTGGCCGAGACCTACGTGCGCAACGACGGCAAGCTCACCCCGATGGACTGGGCCACTGCCGTGGGCAGCACCTTAGCCACCGCGGTGACCCAGGGGCCCAAAGACCCATTGAAAGGACTAACCCCCGCGGAGGAACTCGCCAACACGGCGCGTCGCCTAGCGACCAACTTGTTGGTGGCCGGTGCCCTCAGACACTACGACACAGACGCGTCCCAGAGCTACTTCGAGAACAGCGTGGGCCAAGAGCTCGGGCAATTCATCGGCGGTCTCATCACCCAGAAGATCCAGCCCTATTTGCCGAAGAAAACAGGCCTGGTCTTCGATCCCAGCCGCAATACCTTCATCGACCAGGCGACCAACTTGGCCTATGACGAAAAATTCGGCGCGTTCGTTGACGCCCGCGGCAACCCGGTGGTCTATGTCGATCGCGAGCGGGAGCAGGCACCGGTAATGCTGGCAGCGTCGACATTGGGCGACACCATGTCCGATGCGGGACCTGGCTATGGGGTCATGTCAACAGACAGCCGTACGCGTTCTGAAGACGCCGAGCGCATGGCCCAGATCATGGCCGGAATGCTTGCTGAGGGCGGGCCTTCCACGGTGGGAGCCTACATGATCGACGACACGGGAGCTCCGATCACAGAACCGCAACTAGTTGCCCAGGCCGGTGGAAGTCAGACAAGCACGGTCGCAACGACAGCGGCGGCGAACGCAGCCATAAACCCGAACACCGATCTTTTAAGCGATCGCAAAGTTACGATTAACGGTGCGGAATATACCGAGCGCCAAGTTCTTGTGATCGCCCGTGAGGCCCAAGTAGGCGACCCGGCCGTCGAACCTTTCCTGGACGCGTCACGCGATATCCTGCACAGTTACGGCTTCCGCACCGGAGCACTCGGGGTTGAGGCTAGCGTATCGTCAGTCCAGAACATCGACCAACGTGTCGCGTTACTCCGCGGGGATTCCAACACCGAGATCACTCAACTACAGCGATCGGCCGATGTCGCGCTGGGCACAGACTTCACCGAACTCACCGAACGCTACGGTCTCTTTACTCAAGAAGGACACATCACACGGACGATGCCGGATGGCAGCAGGAGAATCTTGGATGTCGATATTCCTCAGGCTGCCACGCGTTCCGCGACCGCCATCGGCGTGGATCGCCGCGAGGCGCTCGCCAAGACTGACTGGAGCACATACAAGGCCGTGATCGATGCAGCGTTTGCGACGCCGAATGTTTCGTCGATTGAACTGTCGGGGACATGGCGTCCGGAGTGGAGCACGTTCCGTGACTTCTTCATGCAGAGCAACGATCCGCGCGTGGCGGGACAGAACGCCGCGGCTCGCGAGCAAAGCCTACGCACGGCACTGACCGGAGCGGGGTTCAGCCCACAGCTTGCTAACAATCCAAATCTGCTTAACATGACCAACTGGTGGTCGCTTGCCCATACACGAGGCGATGGCATCGACGTAGTGCGGCTCAACCAAACGCGCATTAATATAAGCACTGGGGCTAACCAACCCTCAATAGTCAATGATTTCTCGCGCGAGCTGGTTAAGGCCGGCGCAAGTCAGGTGATTCAGCCATGGATGACCTATGGTTTGTTCACTAGCAACACAGCGGGTGGGCGTAGTAACCTAGGGGGAAATTTCTTTACGAACGCGGATCTGACTAGGGAAGAGACGGGTCATCGTGAGCACTTGCATATCACTAGGCGCCCCTGAGATCGCATTTACATCTGGAGGGACATGCGAACGGCCCGGTTAAGTGTTTTACTCGTCGCAGCTGTAGTCGTATGTCTCGTGCAGAACGCGAGCGTATCGGCTGTGGACAGGGTCACTGAAGCGGCGCTAGCCGCCCATGCTCAGTGCACCATCGATTACGGGTCGCGATCGTGCATTGGGTTTGTTGTAGATTCCGATCTTCAAGTACTTAGTAAGCCGAGCCGCGCTGCAAGGCCGGTTGGAAACCACAAATATCGTCCGCCGGCATGGATTGCAGTGGTCGAGCCGGCCCCGCAGCCAGGAATCCCGGATTGGATACGAGTTCAGACGCTCGCGCGACCAGACCAGGCTGTCCTGGGGTGGGTTCGGCGTGAGCAAGTAGTGCTCGTAACCGATTTCCGCCGAGTGATTGACTGCTGGCCGGTGGCCGGTATCAACTGGCACCAGTCTGAAGCAGGCGACGTGCCGGAGAAAGACATCCGTCTGCGCTTTACCATGAAGGGCGAGGTGCGCGAACTCGGCTTAGGAGATAAACCACTCACTACGTACTACGCTATCTACTATGCGCGTGGCATCTTTCGTATCTGGGATCCGTCCGATGATAACTCCGATTTTAACGTCATTGGGATGCTCTTTCCGGAGACACATCGAGTGGAACTGCACTTGGATCTGGGTCGCTTTCTCAAGCCTGCGTACACGATGGTCGATCGCAAGAGGCTCGCCGGCTGCAAGGAGATTCCACTTCTCGATTCCAAGCCCATGCGGCTGGAGAAGAGGCGCCCTTAATCGTTGTGTGTGGGGCGCAAAAATTCCGTCCGGTGTCCTGTCCGTCTGTCCGCGAAGCGAAATCGGCGCTCTAAAAGCGCTTTTTTTGCACCAAAGCCTCGTGGTTCCGCGAGGCTGCTGCTACTTCATCCTGCTTCCATATGGCCGGCGTTGCAAAAGTACGCAAAAGCCGCATCTCGCGCGAGGGCGGTCCTATCTTTCTGCGGGCAGTACTTTTTTGCCGATCGAACGATCCGCAGGCTCACCTGGACAAACCAGAAGCACCTCTGGATATTTCGGCACCCGGCGCTGATTTTAGGAATGAAGTGCGAACGATACTTGGGTTGACGACTGCGGTAGCTTGTCTAGTGTCGGCGAATATGGTTTTTGCCGAGACGGAGATGCCATGCCAGCGGGTAAAGAATGAGGTAAAAGGTTTTGTAGAGACGAACCCGCACGACAATATGGACGATGTGGGAAGGGGAGAAATGAACGCTAAGTTATACGAGTGTTTAGAAAAAAATGAAGTGTGCATGGCAGGTGCAAATGATCGTCAAGGTAAGCGGCACGCGCAGATCTGGCATGCCGAGAAATTCGGCAAACCCATTCTCCCGAAATTTACTGGATCTTGGGAACCAGGGCAGCCTACCTATAAAATAATGACTCCGATAGGATCGACTAATATTCCCGGTGGGGACGAACTTTATTTCGGTGCCGTGCAGATTCCCAAGACCCGCGATGGAAGTGCCGTATGTATTCTTGCCAAAAATGTATTTGTTCGTGCAGAACCTTGGTACGCCGAAGCTTGGCGCATCAAGGAAAATCAGATGGAGAATTTGAAGTTACCGGGATATGATGGAAAAGGAAATATTTTTACCGCCACCATGACGCCCGAAGAACTGACTCCTTTTTTAGTCAATATGTATGAGTACCGGCTGGCTCACCCGCCACGCAAGAAGGGCCATCCTCGCAGCAAACAAACGCCTAAACAAACACCTTAAGGCATTTGATTTCTTCCAACATCTCGCCGTCGGCAACTCCAATTCCTCGAGTTAGTCCAGGCCATACTTTAGGCGCTATGTACGGGGTGGAACCGTGGAGAAAAGAAAGCTTTTATTTCATCCTTTGTTTTTGCTGGCGACTGCTGTCTTATCGGGCCTGAGCTTAAGATATGCCAGCGCATACGCTGATGTTAAAACTGAAGTCGAGGAAGAAGCTAAAACTGTTAATGGGGTGCTTCAAGTCTTGAGAGAAACTGAGGATGGCAGACGATTTAAGTACGTTGTCATGTTACAAGGAAAGGTTCTTGTCGAAAAAGACTCTCAGATCAAGAGTATCAAATCGGTTTATCCCAATAAGACTGCAGCGAGGCTAATTTTGTTGGAAATCATCACAGGGGGAAGCGGTTGTCCAGCACACTATAGAGTTGTAGAGATTAAAGCCGACGGCGGCGCCAACGTCACGAACGAGTTTGGTACTTGCAGCGATTTGGCAAAAACTGCGTATGAAAACGGTGCATGGCGCATAGACCTTCCTCGGTTTGGCGGGGCATCTGCGGCGAGCTGGTTTTATCGGGACGACAAGCTGACAAAAGTTGAAAGGCGGAGTACAGGTTCCGCGCCTACGAAGAGTAAATAGCCGCAGTTGTGGGGCGCAAAAATCCCATCCGCCTCCGGCAAAGGGGGCGCGGCGCTTGTTCAACTGCGGCGAGGCTGCCTGGGTGACGGCGACTGAGCGATGGCGAGCCTCGCGGGACGATCAAGAACGACGAACGAAGAGGCCGCAGGTCGCCTCTGAGACGAGCGAACCCGTCGGCCTTGGACAAGGCCGTGAGGTGAACGCAAGCGGCGCGACTTACGCTGCTCTGCGGTAGACGTGATGCAGGCCGCCGAGCACCGGGTCGGCGAGCACCTCACCGGCGGGTGGAGGATAACAAAAGCAGAAGCAGCCGCTAAGGTGCAGCAGACGTTAGATCTTGGAGAAAGATACCGAAAGTAGATAGGTGGTTGACGAAAAGTGTTAATTAGCAGTGGAAAAGAGCACTGGCGAGGCACGTGGAGATCGTCGCTCTTTGTTGGGCTCTGCCTGTCCCTGTGGGTGTTAACGTGCTGGGGGGGCGTGAACATAACAATAGAGGATCTCAATAAATGGTCCGGGCGCGACGTGCTTAAGTATTCCAGAATCACTGGCCAGCAGCCTATTAGCGTGCGCGGCAAACAAGAATTTATACTCGTGACGGCAGCGATTATAGATGCCCGTAAGATCGAGTCTTGCTGCGTAGCGGTAGTCGCTAGCCCGGCAGAAAAGAAAGCCAAAAGGATTGACGGATACGCCTATGATGTTCACGTCATGGATCTTGATGGCGACGGGGTGTCGGAAATCGAGAGGAACGATGTCTCAGTTGGTCAGGGGTACACAATTGAGAAAAGAGAAATATTTCAGATTGTGGGCGTGGGAATAGTGAAGCTTCTGCATAGTGCAAAAGCTGAGGGTAACGATGGGCTCTATGACAGCACCGACGATAAATATAAAGTGGAGAAGGTTCTGTTTGAGTATCGTGATCTTGACGGAGATGGAGTCCGTGATCTTATAGAGCGCTGGACAGTCGAAGACAAGAGAGGCTCAAGGAGTTACGAGCGAAGATTCTTGTTCAAAAAAGGTGCATTCAAAGAAATGTCCCGCTGAAGACGTAGCGTAAAGAACTGGCTCCTCTCTTAGTCAGTACGTATGAATATCTGCTGGTTCACCCGCCACGCAAGAAGGGCCATCCTCGCAGCAAACAGACGCCTTAAGGAAAATGTTGCGTTGCCATCTGCGGTCGAAATGGAGAGTTGTTGTCCGTCTGTTGTTAGTGGTGTCGCCGGCGATCGCTTACGCTCAGGCACCTCGCGTGCTTGAGTGCGACGCTGTGTCAAAGATCGGGATAGGACATCGTCTTATACTGAAGTTACGAGGTGAGCAGATCGCGGAATATACGTACACCGGTACTACGCGAGACGGGCGTATCTGTGACGTATCCTCCAGTAGAGGCGACTCTCCGGATAAATGGCGTGATGAAGCTAATAAAACTTTTATCGAAGTTTATGGGTTGAGCCAGGGAGCAGCATTAGCGAAAATCGTAATCACCAAAAAAGACAAGAGCTATGAATTGAGTATTGTTCAGAAAGATGCCGCGCGAGCATGTGCTCCTGGCGGCTCCATTTCTTCCGCTGCCGTACTCAATCTGGGCAAGAAAAAATGCGAGCTAGGAGGCCGTGAAGATTAGAGCTCTTTTTCCGGTGAGGGGCACGCAGAAGATAAGGGCTGCTAAAGCGTGCTAACTGGGGTGTTCTTGAAAACATGGCCCGTCGGATTGCTGTCAGCTTTTATAGGTGTAAGCGCTGCATATTCTCAAACCTATGAACCAGATCCTAGTCTCCCCGAAGCCGTACAAATGCACGGGCGGTGCGCGGCGAAAGCGGGACAGGAAGCGTGCTGGGGGTTCGCTGTACGACCTGAAATCCCGGCTTATAGTCAACCCGACGCGTCGAGCCGGATCATCAGCCAATACCCGCTTGGGAGTTACATATCGCTAATTGAACCATCGGAGAGTGGCGATCATCCTGGATGGCTTTCTGTTGTAGCTGTTATTAATAACAATAAGTACGTAAGTGCATGGGTACGCAGTGCTGACATCGTTCTTGCCTCGGATCTTCGGCGCGTCGTCGAATGTTGGCCAGTCCAGGCACTCAATTGGAACGAAGAAGGGGCCGGAGATTACGAGGGCGGCCAGTTCAGATTGCGTTTTGCCATGAACGGCGCGATTCAACCGGGCAAACGCGGGAAAGGCAGAGGGGATGACAACGATTACTTTGCCAAGCATCTGGCGGTGTATTACGCGCGCGGAGTATTTCTCATCCGGCATCGCACGGATCCTAACGCCGGCAAAGGGGGATTTTGGCCGATCTTCATGCTCGATTATCCCAACCGACATGTCACCATATCCGCTCCGGCCAGGCGGCCTTTCTGGCAGCTTTTCTCGGACGAGAAACTTAAAGGCTGCACTGACATACCGCGCGTGGACCCGAAAAGTGGAGTGAAATTCAAGTAGCGTGCACATTACGCAAAGCCACACACCATCGCTGTTATGATCCTTACGTCGGCATAACCGCCCGGCTTCCACTCAGCTTATCGCTGAGCCCGTGGCATTGCCGCGTTCGGCTCCTATCGGTTGATATGGCTTAAAAATGCGCATATTTTTTGTCCTTCTCGTTCTCGTTGCCAATGGAAGTTGGGCTGCGAGCTTTAATTGTGCTAAGGCAAGCACTCGGTCTGAACGGTTAATCTGTTCTGACAAGAAATTGCTAGAACTAGATGAGAAGATGGCCGGGGCATATCGAAAGGCTTACAACGCGGCATCGGACGAGAAACAATTGAAAGCAGAGCAAATCGAGTGGCTCAAAGAAAGAGACGCGTGCGAAACTAGCGAATGTATGGGGAGAAAATACGAGAGTCGTATCGACGTTCTCGACAAAATAAAACCTGACTTTTCTTGGCTGAAGGAATATGCAGGCCAAACAACAAATGCGCTAGCTTGGGATAAGCGGTTTAGTAGATTTATAAAATCGATCTCACCGATAACTAAACAAGATTTCGGATTAGGCGAGCAAAATCTTGCCGGCGTGCTTAGCGATACACTGGGTGGCCCTCCTGACAACGTAACCCTTGGAGATAATCGTTATTTAACGTTTTCTGCTTGTGTCCCACGCTTTTGTCTTGAGAAGGGCTGGGTTTGGGTTGACCTGTTGGAATTAACTGCTGTTGCGGCAATTATTCATTACGACTCGCGAAAAGCTGATTTTCTCGCTAAACCCGTTCTATTGATCTTCTCCAAACATGTTGAGGTTGCCGCACTTCCTCAACGTTTCAAGGGTGACTTGAATAAATGGCTAACGCGAGTAGAAATAGGCAACAAGACGGCGAAATACTTTATTAATGCGACCGGCAAAGTTACCAATTTCTAGAACAAGCCCGAATGACCGGTGTCTCGTCTGTATTCGAGATTGCGCTAAAGGCATCGGCCGATTCGTCTTCGGGATCGGGAGGTGACAAGATAGTAGGCCGCGTAATGAAATGGACGGCTGGGTTGTTTTTTATTTTGTGCGGCCTCTTACTACCGCGTGGTCCGTTTGCTCAAGAGAAGCAGGTGTTCACATGTGACGCAGTTTTAGGGGGTAAGATACAACATAAATTAAAAATAGAGATGCTTGTTGGGAAAATAACTGATTTTAGATACACGAGTATCGCCCCAAATGGACACAGCTGTGATATAGGAGCAAAAAGAAATCGCAAAAGCTCTGATTGGCAAGACGAAGGGCAATCGACAGTAATTTCTACACGCGCTCTAGGCCAAGACAGTGGCACAGTTCGTATCGAGAAAGGCGGTAATTCCTACAAGCTAACCGTCCTGAGCCCATTAGATTTAAGTTGTGGATTGCAAGGTTATATGGCTCCCATCGTTGTTTTGCGTACAAACAATAAGAAATGTGAATTGCATGAGGCAGAGAAAAATACCAAGTAAGCTTAGTTGTGGGTAAGATCATCGAATGCACGTCGAGTCCGATGCCATATGATCCGCATTATCCCGAAGAATGAAGTCGAGCCGAGTCCGCTGAGTAGTGACCGCCCGGCGCGCTCGCCGGGTGGTTCTCGCATGCTCTTGAAGCGATTGCAGATGGTTTGGCTTTAATCGGGCCCGCTAGTTCCTTCTCGCCGGCTTCGACACCCGCGCATTGGTTCGGGCAAACCCCGGCAGAACGGAGTACGCTTCCATCGTCCAAGGAGCGCTTATCTAATTTTGATGATGCCAGATTCCGCGGCCAGCTCGCTCGAGCTCTCCATCGCCCAACACGAGTCCTACGTCAAGGCCGACCCGCATAACGCGTTGTTATGGCTCGCGCTCGGCGATCTCTACCACCGCGCGGCTCGGTTCGAGGAAGCGGTCGCGGCGTTCGAGCGTAGCCTCATCGAATCGCCGGAACGCCCGGCGGCGCGCAGCCGCATTGCCTTGGTGCGCATCTCCCAGCACCGCTTTTCAGAGGCCGAGGCGATCCTTCTCGATCTTCTGCGCGCGGAGCCGGATAGCGCCGCGCTGCTTTACAACCTGGGCCTCGCGCAGTTCTACCAGGACAAATGGCGCGAGGCGCAGGAGAATTTCGATCGCGCCCTGTCGCTCGGCCTCAAGACGCGCGACAACCTCGCGTATCTGACGCGCAGCCTGCATCATATGGGCAAGATGCAGGAGGCCATCGAATTCTGCAACCGGTGGCTGGGCGAGGCTCAGGACGACCAGAGCAAGGGCTATCTCGCACTGCTCGAGATGGACGATGGCAATATGCCGCGGGCGCGCGAGCTCGCCCAGGACGTGTTGACGCGCGATCCCGAGAACTTGCACGCGAGCGCCGTCGCCGGCGCCTACTCCGTCGAGCAGCAGGACATGGAAGCCGCCGAGAAGTTCTTCGGCAACATCCTGCGCCGCGAACCGGAAAACCCGCGCGCCTGGCTCGGCCTCGGCTTGATTCGGCTTTATGAGCAGAAGCATGCCGAGGCGATCGCGGCGCTCGAGAAGGCGGTGAGCCTCATGCCGGAGAATTCAGGGACGATCGTGGCGCTGGGCTGGGCGCGACTCGCCGCGAAGGATGCGCGCGGAGCCGAAAGGACTTTTCGTCAAGCGGTCGCGGTCGATCGCAACTTCGCCGAGGCGCACGGCGGTCTCGCTTCGACGCTCGCGCTCCAGGCCCGCGTCGACGAAGCGCAGCAGGGAGTGCGCGTGGCGCTTCGTCTCGACCGGGCGGGTTTCGGCGCGAGCTTCGCGCGGGCGGTGCTTCTCAAAATCCGGGGAAAGGAGGAGCTCGCGAAGGAATTGCTCGCCAAGGTGCTGCAGCAAGCGCCCGCCGAGGGCGCTCAGCCTCTGATCGAGCACCTGCGGATTTAC
>Ga0209590_10000849_pt1 | contig 10784 bp, 12 predicted proteins | sample CZO8metaG_FD_188353 | JGI IMG/M metagenome (GOLD analysis project Ga0209590, IMG submission 188353) | Vadose zone soil microbial communities from the Eel River Critical Zone Observatory, Northern California, USA - CZOApr15con1.8 metaG... | ecosystem: Environmental > Terrestrial > Soil > Vadose...
GGGACGGCAGCCTGGCCTCCTTGCCGGCTCGCGTGGCCTACCGGATGCGCGCCCCGCGGAAATCACTGGTCCTCTTGCAAACGAAGCACAGCGAGTGGCTTACATACGCATGGGAAGACATCTGTCTCACGGAGGAGTGACGATGGTCACGCAACAGAAAGCGTTGGTGGAGTCCGGGCGGGCGAACGACCTCGGGTACAAGACCTTCCGCCTCGGCGGCTACGAGTTCGAGCGGAATGCGTACTTCACCATCATCCGCTATCCGGGGGGCGAGTATCACATCCCCGTGGGAGAATTCATGCGCGCGGTCCAGCGGGACATCGGTTGGAACTTCTTCTACGGGATGGTGAAGTTCGACGAGGTCTTCGGGACGTTCAACTTCTACGAGAAAGGCGTCGACATGTTCCTCGGGAAGTACAACGACGCGTGGCAGAAGTCCGGGAAGCACTATAGCGAGATGTTCCCGAACGAGAAGATCAGCGCCACGTTCAAGGCGATCCTCGAGGACTGGGTCCCACCCGATTTCAATCCCTGGGCCGCCCCGCGAGAGACCGGGAGCCCCTTCGGCCGGAAGCGCGGCGGTCCCCACCCGGCAATCTTCCGAAAGCGGATCGTGACAACGACGATGATCAAGACCCAGCGGACCGACGACACTCATCCGGTCAACGAGGCGTTCCAGGACCTCCGGGGGAAGGACGGCGAAATGAAGATCAAGCCGGAATACGCGGAGCGGTTCGGGCTTCTCAACTTGTACGAGTATCTCGCGCGGAACGACGTGACGTGGAATCCGGAGATTGTCTCAGCGGTCGAGTACAGCCTGTTCTGCCCAACGACGGAGGAATACATCCTGCCGATCACACATGGCAACGATCGGGTCGAGTGGTTCCTCTTGCTGAATGGACAGATCTCGATGGAAGTCCGCGACCGGGACACGGGCATCCTGCTGGCGTACCTCCACATGAAGCCCGGGGACTGCACCGCGATGCCCGCGGACATCTCCCACAACCTGTGGGCTCCGGAGCGGTCCATGCTCCTCGTGTGGGAGAACGGGAACCCGCAGCTACCCGAGCTCATTCGCCTGGGCAAGACTCCGACCGCGCCGTTGGAGGAGTTCGGGCTCAAGTAGACGTGCGCGCAGACCGTTTCCGGTCCGGGTCCATGCCCAGCCCCCTTGTGAATCGGTATGCGATTTACTTCCATCTCCCGGACCAAGGCAAGGTCCCGCAAACGATCGGCCGGGAACCGAGTCTCCTCATGGCGGTCGAGAGCTGCCTGATGAGCTACCAGGCCACCGGACACACCGGCTTTGTAATCGAGGACCCGCGAAAGCGCCGGGAGTTCCAGATCGAGCGGGACCTTCTCCTTCGGCTGATCTTCCTCCGACACCATGACCGGACGCGTTACTTCGAAATCCTGAACCGTTTGGATCGTGAAGGGAACCAGAAAGAACTCGTTTCGTTCCTTGCCGCCCATGCGCAGATGTGACTCGCAATCCTGCCGCTGGGTGTCGAGGAAACGCCGTCGAAAGGGAAATGAGCACCCCGGGTGCTTAAGCGTTCCCGCGCATGGTCCAACCCGCCCGATTCCAGTCCCTCCAGACGGAAATGGAGGGCCGTCTCTTCGAACGACGCGAGGAGATCGAAGGCCTGATCCTCGCCGTCCTGTCCCGTCAGCACATCCTCCTCGTCGGGCCGAAGGGGGCCGCGAAGAGCATGATGATCCGGATGCTGGCGGGGTCCATCCAGGGCGCGCACTACTTTGAGCGTCTCTTGACGCGCTTCACCCTGCCCGACGAGTTGTTCGGCCCCGTGTCGATCTCGGCCCTGAAGCAAGACCGATTCTCGCGCATCACGCGAGGGTATCTGCCCGAGGCCCACTTCGCCTTCCTGGACGAGTTGTGGAAAGCGAACAGCTCGATCCTCAACAGCTTGCTTGCAATCATCAACGAACGGCTGTTCTACAACGACGGCGAGGTGATCCAATGCCCGTTGGAGACGATGATGGGAGCCTCCGCCGAACTTCCGCAGGAGGAGGCGTTGTCCGCCCTGTACGACCGGTTTCTCCTCCGCTACCGGGTCGAGTACATCGCCGAGGACGGCCACTTGCTCGAGATGATGGCCGACAATCGTCCTCCGGTCCTGACCACGCGGATCACGTTGGACGAGATTCACACCGCTCGCGAAGCCGCGGCCGCGGTGGAATTCGATCGCCCGCTCCTCGAATCGATCGCGAAGATCCGCCGCCGGCTCGAGGGCGAAGGGCTCACCCTCTCGGATCGCCGGTACAAGGAGAGCCTCTCGATCATCCGCGCGAAGGCGTGGCTCCAGGGCCGCACGTACGCGGTCGAGGACGACCTGGCTGTGCTTGCCAACGTCCTGTGGGACGATCCCGCGTCCGAGCCGATGGTCCGGGGCCTGGTCCTGGATGTCGCGAACCCCCATGACAAGCGGGCCCGGGAGATCATGGACGCGCTCCAGGTCGCCCTCACGAACCTCGATGGCCTCGACGACGCACGGGATCAGACGATGGCCGCCGTCGAGTTCCTCAGCAAACTCCGGACCGCGAAGGCCGAGCTGCAAGGGTTCCGCGAACGGCTGAGACGCCGAGAGGCGGACGAATCCCAGCTCGTCTTCTTCTTGGAGGAGACCGACCGCTACGAGGCCCAGGTGAAGCGTCAATACCTGGAGAGCGCCTAGGCGGTGCCAATGACCGTCTTCGGCCCATCCGGACCGGTCATCTCCAGGAGCGCGATCGTCCACGACCCGTTCGACGAAGAAGCGTTCGAGGAGATCCTCCCCAAGGCGGCGGGGCTCCGTCTCCTGCTCAATGAGAGCGATCTGCCGCTCGTGAACGAGCTTGCGTTTGACCTGTTCTGTTCGTTGTACAAGTACTTCGCGAAGCTCCGGTCTGCCGCGGAAATCACGCCCGAGGCTCAGGGGAATCGGGATCTCCTGGGCCGTGCCCTCGACCTCCGCGAGCACGAGAAACTGCGCGCCTTCACTCGATTGAAGCCCGCGGAAACCGCGCTGGCGACGGAGCTCGTGCTCGACGCGCTGCTCCAGGATATTGCACGGGCACCAAAGGCACCGGAGGCATCAACCGAGCGGCAAGAGCCGACTGATTCCTCGTCCGAGTCGGCGAAGAGCGTCACGACCCAGCGGCTTCGCGAGGTCCTGAAAGACGCCCGCGAGGACCTGGAAAGCGTCACCGAGCTCGTTGCGGCATGGTCGGCGGGCGCCGGACAGGAGACGCGTTTGCCCTCGGAATTGAAATTGCGCTTGATGAGGGATATCGTCCGGAACCCGCGCCTACGAATGATCGCGCGGCTCTTTGGGCGCTACCGCCGTCTGGGGCTCCGAGAGCGAACCCTTCCCGCGATGCGCGCAAGCCAAGAGGTCGTCGACTTTATCCAAGGCGGTGACGTGGCCCGGGCGCTCGCTGGAGAGTTGTCCAGCTTCGCGATGGAAGAACGGGAGGATCTGTTTTATTCAAAGGTCGTGACCCACTCGCTCCTGATCTACGAGCTATGGCGGCGGGAGGAGGAGCCGCGCGCCGTGTATCTGTGCATCGACAACTCCGGGAGCATGGCGGGCGAAAAGGAGGTGTGGGCCAAGGCGTCGGCCCTGGCGCTCGCCCATCTCGCGTTGGCCGAGGACCGGCCGGTCGAGGTCGTCCTGTTCGGAGACGCCGCGGATCCACTTCGCATCGTCTCGATGCGGCCGGCGGACGATTCGTCGACGCGGCTCGAGAAAGTCCTCGACGTGGCGTCGTACTTCCTCGGAGGCGGGACGGACTTCGTGAAGCCCCTATCCCACGTCCTCGAGGCGATCGAGACGGGACATCACACGGGCAACGATCTCCTGTTCGTAACCGATGGGCTGTGCCCGATCCCGGAGGAGTTCGTCCGGCGGTTCCGCGAGGCGAAGGCGCGCCACGATCTGCGCATGACATCGGTATTGATCGGCGACGAAGCACTCGCATTAAGGGAGATTTCCGACACGGTCCACCGATTGGACGAGGCCCTCGAGGCGGGCGAGGCGCTGGCCGCGCATTTCGCCTCGGCGTTCCTCGAACGCGGGCACGAACCGCTCCATGCGGTACGCGCGCCGCTCCGTCCCGGTCGCGGGACGCCCCTTCTCTTCGACCACTTCCTCCCAGCCGATGACCAAGCCTGAGCTAAACCGCAGCATCCGAACCGCGGACCTGCTTCCCCGCTGAGAGGCAAGCGCCTAGGCGTACGGTCACTCCATGGCCGCCGTCATCCGCTCTTCCGCGCCGGCGAGGAGCAGTCCGACGGCGACGACGACGAACGCCAGGCCCAGGGCGATGAGTGACTGTCCCGCCACGTTAATCGGGCCCGGGAACGCGAATGAGGCTGCCCCTGGCGTCAGAACCCACCCAGCGACCGCCAAGATGATGCCGAGAACGAGGAGTCCGAGGTAGATCGCCAAAGCACGCATCATTGGTTACCACCTCACCCTCGAGGTTGATCGCATCGGATTGAACAGGAGGCCGAGATTCACGCCCCAAATCATGTGCCAGAACAAGTTCGTGAAGAGCGCTTGGACCCCATATGGCCCGAAGCATGTGAGGAAGGGCCCAACGCCACAAGGGAGTCCGAACGGGCCGGTGAAGAGGGGCCCCAGAAGCGCGCCGATCAGGAGAGGCATCCAAAGAGCGGAGCTGATGATCCAAAGGGCCCCGCCCCAAATGAGCCCTTTGACGAGGTTCACGGTCGGGGTCATGGGCCGGAGGGGCTTGATCACGACTCCCAGAACCGGACTGATGATCAGGCCGAAGATCAACGCCCAGATGATGCCGTCGATCATGTGGATGATGCCGCCGATGACGAACGTCGTCGACGAGACCGGGAAAGTCAGATCCCCCAACGCGAGACGCCCGTTTAGCGTATTGAAGTCGAATTGCGGAAGCTTGACTCCGGGAAACCACAGACCCGTGACCGTCGCAACCATGGTGGCGACAAAACCCGCAGCCGCGGCACTTGTCGCCGCACTCTTGCCAATCAGAAACCGGACGCCCGAATCTGACCCCTCGTGAATTCTCTCTCCCCCGGCCGGGCACCGCTGGCTACATTATATAACCTTTCACAGACCGCCGGACCCCGCCCCGCGGCCGAGAGTCCGGACGAAATCTCTTTACCGTCGGGTTCCCTGTGAGCGTCAATGACGGACCTGGAAGAACGTGGTCTCTTCATTGGCGGCGCGTTCGTCCCGGCCCACTCGGGCGCAACCTTTCCGGTGCACAATCCCCACAACGATGAGGTGTTCGTTCGGGTTGCGGAGGCCGGCGAAGACGACGTCGAGGACGCGATCGCCGCCGCCCGATCCGCGTTCGAAGGGCCCTGGGGCGACCTGACCCCGAAAGAACGGGGGAAGCTCCTCCTCCGGCTCGCGCGCCTCATCCAAGACCAGAGCGAGTCAATCGCCCGATTGGAGGCGAAGAATTCCGGTCACCCGATCCGCGACGTCCGGCGATTCGACCTCGTCCGGACCGTGGACTGGTTCGAGTACTTCGCTGGCATGACGACGAAAATTCAGGGGGACGTGATCCCGTCCTCGTTCAAGGGCGTGTTGAACTACACCCTTCGGGAACCGCTAGGCGTCGTCGCGCAGATCGTCCCGTGGAACTTTCCGTTGATGTTCGTCGCGTGGAACATCGCGCCCGCCTTGGCCGCAGGGAACACGGTGATCCTCAAGCCCGCCGAATACACGCCGCTCAGCGCGCTCGAGATCGCGCGGCTCACGAAAGAGGCCGGCTTCCCGGCCGGGGCCGTGAACGTGGTTCCCGGCAAGGGCTCGGTCGCCGGGGCGGCCCTCGCGCGCCATCCCGGGGTCGACAAGATCTGCTTCACCGGTTCCGTCCAGGTCGGCCAACAGATCATGCGGGAGGCCGCAACGAACCTGAAGCGGCCGCTCCTCGAGCTCGGGGGGAAAGGCCCGAACATCATCTTCGACGACGCCGATTTGGACGCCGCCGTCCAAGGGTCGTTGTTCGCCGCGTTCCACAATCAGGGCCAGGCGTGCATCGCGGGATCCAGGATCCTCCTCCACGAATCGGTCTGGGACAAGTTCCTCGACGCGTTTCTACCGCGAATCCGATCCCTCCGCATCGGCGACCCCTTGGACGAGAAGACGCAGATGGGCCCGCTCACCTCCAAGGATCACCAGAAGCGGGTCTTGGAATATGTGGACATCGCGAAAGGCGAGGGCGCGGAGATTCTCTACGGAGGGAAACGACCCGACAACCCGGAAACGTCCCGGGGCTATTACGTGCTTCCCACCCTCGTGCGGGCGGAGGACCCGAGCATGCGGATCTGCCAAGAGGAGGTGTTCGGACCGTTCATCACGGTCACTCCCTTCGCCAAGGAGGACGAGGCGGTGGCGATCGCGAACGGGGTTCCGTACGGCTTGGGCGCTGGACTCTGGACGCAGAACCTGCGTCGCGCTCACGGGCTCGCCGCGAAGCTCCGAGCCGGGATGGTGTGGATCAACTCGTACAAACTCGTCGATCCCGCTTCGCCGTTCGGCGGGATGAAGATGAGCGGCATCGGGAGAGAGATGGGCTTCGAGACGATGCGGGAGTACACCCAGGTGAAGAGCGTCTGGGTGGGCTACGATTTCGAGCCGTGGCATTGGCCCGAATGACGCGCGCACGTCCGCGTTTGAGTCCCGAATAGATTTAATCCTGACTCGGCGCATCCCGTCATCGCGGAGGCGGGGAGGAGCGCGAAGTTGTCAGAAGGATCGATACGGCCGAAGCGGAGACGGTCGGGCCGTCGTGGCACGATGGTAGTGCTCGGACTCATCTTGATCGGAGCCGGCCTCGTCGTCTTCCGGTATTCGGCCGACATCGCGGGCCAGCTCGACTCGTACATCAGCCCGCCGCCGGATAACGGCAGCAATATCACCGGGCTCGTCAGTCCCGGAGGCTGGTATCTCCCCTTCGCGGTGTGGGGATTCGGTTTCACTCTGATCGGTCTTGGAGGCACGATGCTCCGCAGCGCGTTCATGTCCGCCGTGATGGGCGGGGCCGGGGGCGCCATGGGGGGCGGGGCGGCGATGTCGCCCGACGCGCTCGAGACGTACATGCAGCAGGCCCTCTCCGCCACCCGCGGGGCAACCAACACGCCGCGAGTCGATCCCGGGCCTCCGAAGGAAGTGGTGAAGGTCAAGTGTCGGAATTGCGGCAATCTCGAAATGGAAGACGCTGCTTTTTGTCGCAAGTGCGGCAAGCCGCTCTAGCCCGAACGACCTTCGCGGGTCCACGACAGTCTCAGGCGCGCGCAATCGGCCGCCCGGAGGTTAGTGACAAAAGAGAACATTCGAAGCGATAGATATATCGCCTTGAAACAGGCAATCCGAAGTCGAGCGTTCGACCGGCCATGGCAGACCTCTGGGTTGTCGTCGGCTTCCTCGCATTCTTCGGGACCATCACGGGTCTCCTGGCGATCACATTTCTCGCGTTCACGCGCATGGACAAGGACGTCCGGAGAGCCCGGATGTTCATCATGGAAAAGCGAATCCAGCGGTTCCTCGGTGCGTTTACCTTCGCGTTCATCGCCCTCACGGTGCTCATTTGCGCTTCCACAATTGCCATCGGCCTCCCTGCGGCACTCGGAACCTCGCTGTTGGTCGTCTGGTTGGGCGGCATGGGGTACGGGACCTACGAACTGTTCCTCATCGTCCGGCCACCGAAAGGCATGCTCTTCCGTCTCGTGAAGAAGTCGAACACCGGCCGCTCGGTGCTGCTCGAGAAGGCCGCGATCCTGGACCGGTCCGGGAGGGAACGGGATGCAGCGAAGTGAGTCGCGAAGGAAGGCCGCCCTCTCCAATTTCTCGGACGAAGGCATCGAAGGACAACTCGGGAAAATCTTGGGCGAGTTCCGTCGCAAGACGACCGGGATCCGCGGTTCCGTGATCGCCGACGGAAATGGATTGACCGTAGCGAGCGACATCCAGGCCCAGGTCAGCCCGGCCGTCCTCTCGGCGATGAGCACGCTGATCGCGCAGTCCGGCGCACGGGTCTTCGAGAATATCCAGATGACGGGTCCGAGCTTCATCATCATGGATGGCGATCAAGCGAACGTCGCGGTCGTGCAGTTCGCGGCCGGGGACGTAAGCCTGCTCACGCTCGTCGACCGAAGCGCCAACCTGGGAGTCCTCAAGATTGAAATGAAGCGCACCGCCGCGCGGATCGCGGAGGCGCTCGGCATTGCCTTCGGCACCTCGTCTGGCATCTCGGAACTTTTCATCATCACCAAAGCCGGAATCCTGATCCGCCACTACTCCGACACGCTGCGGACCGACCTCGATCGAGACATCCTGAGCGGGATGCTCGTCGCAGTCCAAGAGTTCGTGAAACAAACCCTTTCGTCGAAGGCGGGAAATCTCGACGAGCTTCGGTACGGGACCTACACAGTCCATTTCGTCCGGGGCCTCCACACGATCGCGGCCGCGGTCGCGAAGGACTTGGACGCCGAGCATGTGAAGTACGCCGTGAGCGACGCCTTGCAGGACTTCGAGGATCGATACGCCGGGATCCTTCCGACCTGGAATGGGGACGTCAGCGAGTTTGCGGGCATCGACGAATGTTTTGAAAAGGTCCTCAAGGCCTGAGAGCGATCTCCGCTGGGCAAACGGCGGCACGTGTCGGGAACCGACAAAGCTGTTGAGTAAGGACCCGGACTCGTGTCAAGAGCCCGAGAAGCTACGCCCGTTCCATTCGGAGGGACTTGATCCGTCCCCGGGCGACGGAGAACCGGCCGACGGATCGACCGCTCGGCGATCGAACGGTGGCGCGAATCTCCCCGTCCTCCGGCTCCATCTGTTCGACTGCGATGTCCTGCGGCACTCGATACGTCAAGAGCGAGGAAGTGATTGCCCGGATCCCCGCCGACTCCCGCCCCGAGGCGTCTCGGAGCCTCGCATCCGTCGTGAACAGATTGAGAGCGTCGACCAAGCGACCCCGTGCCAGGAAATCGTAGAAACGTCGCACCACTTCTTCCGCACGGAGCGTCGCGGATCCCCCTGATGAACCCATTGTTCGATACACCGCATCCGTAGGGGACAAAGTCTCCGCTCGTATTCTCCATAGACCTATGGAGTTTACGTGCCCAGGTAGACGGCGTGGTCGATGGCGATCTCCGCGATGTCGGTGGCGTAGTTGGCCGTCCGACCCAGGCTGTCCACGATCGCCGCCAAGGCGAGGAGCTCCTCCCCTTTCCTCGTGGCGACATGATGGGAGAGTCCATCGATCAGCTTCTGGTGCCTCGCGAGGTCGTCGACGGCCTCGTTCGCCGCGTCGACGTCCGCGGTCAGGAGGGCGGTGAACGCCTTGTCCAGGATGGCCATGGCAGATTCCCGGGCCGCGTCCATTTCCTTGATCAACTTCGGTTCGAGCCGGCCCTCCGCGAACGTGGGATACGTCCGGGCGATACGCTCCGCGTGGTCCCCGATCCGCTCGAGCAACTTGGCGATGAGCCGCGAATTGTGCAGCTCGATTTTCGATGCGGCGTTCGGGGGTGGCGCGCCCGCCGTATGGGCGACGTTGTACTGTTTCGCGACCATCCAGTAGAGCCGGTCGACGTCTTGGTCCCTCTGGGCCACGTCGCGCGCAAGGGCTTCATCGTGCGTCCGGAGGGCTTCCAGGGCATCCTCGTGCATCGCGCGAACGATCAAGTGCATGCGCCGGAGACACTTCTCCGCGCTGAGCTCGGCGGTGTCCGACAGATCCTGGATGATGAGGGCGTTCCTCGATTCCTCGATGACCTCCGGTCCGATGACCATGTGGCTGAACTCCCGCGCGACCTTTCGCACGAACGGGGCCATCTCGGACGGGAATCGAATCTCGATGAAACTGAATCCCCCGATGTATGCGCCGATCAGTTTCCGCAAGAGGTGGTCTCGACGCTCTTCCCCCTTCTCCTCGAACAGCCGGCGTCGCATCGGCACCTTGTCGGCCGGCCTCGGGCGAACCGAGACGGCGCCATCTCCTTCCGTCTCCAGAAAGACCGTGTCGCCGGCCTTCAGACCCGCGTCGAGGACCCAGCGCTTGGGCAAGGACACGACAAAGGTCGAACCTCCGGTCAGCTGGAGTTTTCTTCCTTCCATTCCCCTCACTCCTCGGCTACGAAGATGCTATAGAGTCAAAAGGATTACTTCCGTAGACTATATAGATTTTCCTTCGACACGGTTTGACAGGGAATATTTCGTCGGGAACCGTCATAGAGCGCCGGGGTCTCCGTCGGACCAAGGAAACCTAATCGGTGGAAACTAGGAGGAGACGGTGAGTCCAATGGCAGCAACACCGGAAGACAAGGAGCGCCTGCGGCGGGGTTCGCCGCGCAACGTCGGAATCGTGTTGGCGGTCATCGTCATCGCGTTGGCCCTCGTTGCGGTCGCCGTCTTGGCGGGATTGTTCAATCCCACACCCGTGCCGAAGGTTACGCTCCTGGGTTCGGGGGCGACCTTCCCGTACCCGTTGATCACGAAATGGTCGAGCGTGTACGTGAACGATACGGGCGGACGGGTCCAGGTGAACTATCAGGGAATCGGGAGCGGCGCAGGAATCCAGGCGATCACCGCGAAGACGGTCGATTTCGCCGGGTCGGACGCTCCGCTCAAGCCGAGCGAACGCGCGGCGGCACCCGGGTTGTTGCACATCCCGGAAACAATCGGAGCGGTCACCGCGGCGTACAATGTCGCGAGCCTTTCGTCCGGCCTCAACCTGACCGGACACGTGCTCGGGGAAATCTTCCTGGGAAA
>Ga0209590_10000850_pt1 | contig 10783 bp, 9 predicted proteins | sample CZO8metaG_FD_188353 | JGI IMG/M metagenome (GOLD analysis project Ga0209590, IMG submission 188353) | Vadose zone soil microbial communities from the Eel River Critical Zone Observatory, Northern California, USA - CZOApr15con1.8 metaG... | ecosystem: Environmental > Terrestrial > Soil > Vadose...
CGCCTCCGAAGCGGCGCCGCAGGCGCAGCCCACGGCGGCGGCGATTCAGGCAAGGCGCACGCTTACCGGCATCGAGCGCGCCTCGATCCTTCTGCTCGCGCTCGGCGAAAAGCACGGCGCCGGCGTATGGAAACTTCTCGACGACGACGAAATCCGCTCGCTGTCCATCTCGATGTCCTCGCTCGGCACCATCGAATCGGAATCGGTGGAACGCCTGCTGGTCGATTTCGTCGGCCAGCTTTCGGCGACCGGCGCCTTGATGGGCGATTCGATCGCGACCGAGCGCCTGCTGAGCGAATTCCTCCCCACCGATCGCGTCAATTCGATCATGGAGGAAATTCGCGGCCCCGCCGGCCGCAACATGTGGGAGAAGCTCTCCAACGTGCAGGAGGAGATTCTCGCGAATTATCTCAAGAACGAGTACCCGCAGACCGTCGCGGTCGTGCTCTCCAAAATCAAGCCCGAGAACGCCGCGCGCGTGCTGGCGATCCTCCCCGACGAGCTCGCGCTCGACGTCATCAACCGCTTGCTGCGGATGGAATCGATCCAGAAGGACGTGATCGAGCGCGTCGAACAGACGCTGCGCACCGAATTCATGTCGAACCTGTCGCAGACCAGCAAGCGCGACGCTCACGAGGCGATCGCGGAGGTCTTCAACTATTTCGACCGCCAAACCGAAACCCGCTTCATGACCGCGCTCGAGGAATCGAACCGCGAGGCGGCCGAGCGCATCAAGACGCTGATGTTCACCTTCGACGACCTGGTGAAGCTCGACTCCGCCTCGGCGCAGACGCTTCTGCGCCAGTTCGACAAGGACAAGCTCGCACTCGCGCTCAAGGGCTCATCGGAGGTGGTGCGCAACTTCTTCACCGCCAACATGTCGCAGCGCGCCGGCAAGATGCTGCTCGACGACATCCAGTCGATGGGTCCCGTACGGCTGCGCGACGTCGACGAGGCGCAATCGCTGATGGTGAACCTCGCCAAGGACCTCGCCGCCAAGGGCGAAATCGTGATCGCCAAGGGCCGCGGCGGCGAAGACGAACTGATTTACTGAGGAAACCATGTCCGTGACCGCCAAACCGAGAGCGTCGAAGACGGAGGAGCCGGGAAGCCGCCCGGTCAAGTTCCTGTTCGACGACGAATTCGGCGACGGCCGCTCGCGCGGCGCGCGCGCGCGGCTGACCGCGGCCGAGCATGCCGCCGCCATGAAGGAGGCGGACGCCGAGGGCCACCGGCGCGGCTTTGCCGAAGGCTCGGCGGAGGCGCTCGCCAAGATCGAGCAGCGCACCGCGCTCGCTGCCGAAAAGGTCGCCCAAGCGATGGGCGAAATCTCCGCCGAGCTGAAAACGCTCGAGGCGCGGCTGGAAGCCGAGGCGGTCGAGGTCGCGCTCGCCGTTTCGCGCCAGCTCGCTCCCGGCCTGATCGCCCGCGAGCCCGTCGCCGAGATCGAGCGCCTGGTGAGCGGCATTCTCGCGCAGGTGCGTTCCGCCCCGCACGTGGTCGTGCGGCTTGCGAGCAGCCTCGTCGAAGGCGCGAGCGGCCGCCTGATGAAGCTCGCCGAGGCGCGCGGCTATGCCGGCCGGCTCGTGCTTCTGCCCGAGCCCGGACTTGCGGCCGACGACTGCCGCATCGAGTGGGCCGACGGCGGCGTCACGCGCGAACGCGCCGCGATCGAAGCGCGCATCCACGAGGCGGTCGCGCGCTATCTCGGCAGCAGCAGGAAATCTTTCAGCCTTTCCGATGTGGAGACTGTAAAATGAGCGACCAACCGACAACCAACAACCAGCCGGATAAGGCGCCGCCGCTCCCCGATCTCGAGCGCGACGTCGAAATGGTCGCCCGCGCCGAATCGGCGCCGCCGACCGCGCCCGAGGATTCGATGTCGCCGAAGATGGCCTCCGATCTCGAGGCCGTGCTCGACGTGCCGGTGCATGTCTCGGCCGTGCTCGGCCGCACGCGCATGGACATCGGCGACCTCTTGAAGCTCGTGCCCGGCACCGTGCTCGAGCTCGACCGCAAGGTCGGGGAATCGATCGATATTTTCGTCAACAACCGCCTGGTTGCCCGCGGCGAGGTCGTGCTCATCGAGGACCGGCTCGGCATCACCATGACCGAAATCATCAAGTCCGACCGCAGCTGACAGTCTGTACGGAGGTAAGCCATGCGACTTCTCATCATCGGAACGCTGAAAGGCCAACTCAGCGCCGCGACCAAGATCGCGGTCGACCGCGGAGCGGCCGTCACGCACGCCACCGACGTGGAGCAGGCGCTGAAAGTGCTGCGCGCGCGCGGCGCCGATCTCCTGATGGTCGACGTCGCGCTCGACATCCGCGATCTCGCTGACCGGCTCGCGGCCGAGCACTTTTCCGCGCCGATCGTCGCCTGCGGTACCGACAACGACGCGCGCGCGGCGGTGGCGGCGATTCACGCCGGCGCCAAGGAATACATCCCCCTTCCGCCCGATCCCGAATTGATCGCCGCCGTGCTCGCGGCCGTCACCGACGACGCGCGCGATCTCGTCTATCGCGACGAGGCGATGGCGGAAATCGTCAAGCTCGCGGGCCAAATCGCTTCCTCCGAGGCCTCGATCCTGATCACCGGCGAATCGGGCACCGGCAAGGAGATGATCGCGCGCTACGTTCACCAAAAGAGCGCACGCGCGAACAAGCCCTTCGTTTCGCTCAATTGCGCCGCCATCCCCGAGAACCTGCTCGAATCCGAATTATTCGGCCACGAGAAGGGCGCCTTCACCGGCGCCGTCGCGCGCCGAATCGGCAAGTTCGAGGAGGCGAACGGCGGCACGCTGCTGCTCGACGAAATTTCCGAGATGGACGCCCGCCTGCAAGCAAAACTCCTGCGCGCGCTGCAGGAGCGCGTGATCGACCGCGTCGGCGGGGCGAAGCCGGTGCCGGTCGACATCCGCATCGTCGCCACCTCGAACCGCAACCTCACCGACGAGGTGAAGCAGGGAAAATTCCGCGAGGATCTCCTCTACCGCCTCAACGTCGTGAACCTGAAAATCCCGCCGCTGCGCGAGCGGCCCGGCGACATCCTGGAGCTCGCCGGTCACTTCGCCGCCCATTACGCCACGCAGAACGCGCTGCCGGTCCGACCGCTTTCGACCGAGGCCCGCGACGAACTCAAGCGCGCCCGCTGGCCCGGCAACGTGCGCGAGCTCGAGAACACGATCCACCGCGCCGTGCTGCTCGCGACCGGCACCGAGATCGGCGTCGAGGCGATCCGCCTTCCCGACGGCGCCAGGATGGAATCCGCCCACGGTCCCGCCGCCCACGCGGCACGCGTCGCCGAGCAGGTCGCCGCTTCGCATGTCGGCCGCACGGTGGCGGAGGTCGAGCGCGACCTCATCCTCGACACGCTCAAGCACTGCCTCGGCAACCGTACGCACGCCGCCAACATTCTCGGCATCTCGATCCGCACGCTGCGCAACAAGCTCAACGAATACATGGCCGAGGGCTACGCCGTGTCCTCGCCGGCTTCGGGCATCGCCTCGTCGGCGGCCTGACCTCATATCCGGGGAGCAAGAGGGCGCGGGCTACGGCTCGCGCCTTTTGCTTTTTTGCAGCGCCGCATCATCCCTACCCCTGGCGGGGATCCCGCACGCCCCGCGGCCAGCGCAGGATAAAACCCCGGACAAGCCCTGCCCGTTAACCGTCCGCTAACCACGCACCCGGCAAATTTTGCCTTGCAGGGAGAATCGCGCCTTCGCGCGGCCAGGGGCATGCCCGACATCACCGCAGGAGCGACCGTAGCGCCCGGCATGAAGCTGCCGGGCTTCGCCGATTTCGGTGCGCTGCTGCGCCGCGGCGACCTCGCGCTCGCGATCGCCGTCCTGATGATCCTGGTCGTCCTGGTGCTGCCGCTGCCGCCGCTCCTGCTCGACCTGGCGCTGGCGCTTTCGATCATCTTCTCGGTGCTGATCCTGATGACGGCGTTGTTCATTCACGCCCCGCTCGAATTCTCCGCCTTTCCGACCGTGCTCCTGATCGCGACCATGCTGCGGCTCGCGCTCAACCTCGCCTCGACCCGGCTGATTTTGGCCAACGGCCATACCGGCACCGCCGCCGCCGGCCACGTCATCGAGGCCTTCGGCAACTTCGTCATGGGCGGCAATTTCGTCATCGGCATGATCGTGTTCGGGATCCTGGTGATCGTGAACTTCGTCGTCATCACCAAGGGCTCCGGCCGCATCGCCGAGGTCGCCGCCCGCTTCACCCTCGACGCCATGCCCGGCAAGCAGATGGCGATCGACGCCGATCTTTCCGCCGGCCTGATCGACGAGACCGAAGCCCGCCGCCGCCGCAAGCAGCTCGAGGACGAAAGTTCCTTCTTCGGCGCCATGGACGGCGCCTCGAAATTCGTCCGCGGCGACGCGGTCGCCGGCCTGTTGATCGTCTTCATCAACGTCATCGGCGGCGTCGTGATCGGCGTCGCCCAGCAGAGCATGAGTTTCGCCGCCGCCGGCCACACCTACACCCTGCTCACCGTCGGCGACGGTCTGGTCACGCAAATCCCGGCGCTGATCGTCTCGACCGCCGCCGGCCTCCTGGTGTCGAAAGCGGGCGTGTCCGGCGCCGCCGACCAGGCGCTGCTGCGCCAGCTCTCCGGCTACCCGAAGGCGCTCGGCATGTCGGCCGGCGCCATGCTGGTGATGTCGCTCCTGCCTGGCATTCCGATGTTTCCCTTCTTCACGCTCGGCGCCGGCGCCGCCGTTCTCGCCTATCTCGTCGACAAGAAAGCGCGCCAGACGGCCGCGCAGGAGGCGGCGAAAGGAAGCGCGGCGGCGACCGACAAGCCCGCCGAAGAGCCGGTCACGGCGGCATTGAAGATGGACGACCTCAAGATCGAGATCGGCTACGCGCTGTTGCCGCTGGTGAACGGGCCCAATGGCGGCGACCGCCTGACCGAGCAGATCAAGGCGCTGCGCCGCAACCTTGCCAGCGAAATGGGCTTCGTGATGCCCTCGGTGCGCATCCTCGACAACGTGCAGCTCGATTCCACCAGCTACGTAATCAAGGTGAGAGAAGTCGAGGCCGGCACCGGCAAGGTGCAGCCCGGCAGCCACATGGTGATGGACCCCGCCGGCAAGCAGGTCGACCTGCCCGGCCTGCACACGGTCGAGCCCACCTTCGGCCTGCCCGCCACCTGGGTGGACGACAGCCTGCGCGAGGAAGCCGCGCTCCGCGGCTACACCGTCGTCGACGCGGCAACCGTGCTGTCGACGCATCTCGCCGAGGTGCTGAAGGCGAACATGGCCGACCTCCTCTCCTATGGCGAGGTGCAGAAGCTGATCAAGGAACTGCCGAAGGAACAGGCCGATCTCGTCAAGGACATGGTGCCCGTGCACATCTCGCACTCGGTCATTCAGCGCGTGCTCCAGCACCTGCTTACCGAGCGCATCTCGATCCGCGACCTCGGCACCATCCTCGAAGGCATCGCCGACGCGCTGCCGACCACCCGCAATCCGGCGCAGATCGCCGAGCACGTGCGCGGGCGCCTGGCGCGGCAGATCTGCGCGATGAACCTCTCCCCGCACGGTTATCTGGCGCTCATTTCGCTTTCGCCGCGATGGGAGCAGACCTTCGCCGAATCGATCGTCGGCGACGGCGACGCGCGTACGCTCGCCATGCAGCCCTCGAAGCTTTCCGAATTCGTGAGCCTCGTGCGCGAGCGCTTCGAGGAGGCCGGGCGCCAGTCCGAATCGCCGGTCTTGCTCGCGAGCGCCGCCGCCCGGCCCTTCGTGCGCTCGATCGTGGAGCGCTTCCGGCCGCAGACTACGGTATTATCGCAAAGCGAGATTCACCCGCGCATCCGGCTGAAGACGGTCGGCAGCGTCTGAAGCGGCCGCGGATCGAGCATCGAGACGAAGTCCTAAAATCGCGAACGGACCGCAATGACCGGCCCCCTTAAGGACGAATTTACGCTGCTGCCGCCGGGGCAAATCGCGGCGGTGGTCACGCATCTCCAAATGCGCCCGCAACTCCCGCTCCGACGCGACCATGTGAAGCAGGGCGAATACGCGCTTCGCCGCCAGACCGCGCCCGATCTCGGCTGGTACCGCGAGCTCTACCGCCGCGTCGGCCAGGATTGGCTGTGGTTCTCGCGGCTCGCGATGGACGACGCGGCACTCCTCGCCATCACCCACGACCAAGCCGTCGAGGTGCATGCGCTCCGCCATCGCGGCCGCGACGAGGGCATCCTCGAAATCGACTTCCGCAGGTTTCCCGATACCGAGATCGCGTTTCTCGGCGTCGTTCCTTCGCTGCTCGGCAAGGGGGCGGGGCGCTATTTGATGAACCGCGCGCTCGAGATCGCCTGGGCCCGCGGGCCGAAGCGGGTGACGATCCATACCTGCACGCTCGATCACCCGCGCGCGCTCGAATTCTACCTGAAGACCGGCTTCGTGCCCTATTCGCGCTCGGTCGAGGTCGCCGACGACCCGCGCCTGCACGGCATCTTGCCGCGCACGGCGGCGCCGCACGTGCCCATCATCGTCGATCGCTGATTGAAGTCAGACCCGTACGCGATGAGCGCCGATATGGTCGAGCTCGGCCTGCTCGTGCGCTGCGTCCTCGGCGCGCTCGCGCTGGAGGTCGCGCTCTTCCAGGATCTCGACCTTCTTCAGCTCCTCGAACGCTTCCGCAAGTGCGGCGCGGGCGTCCTCCAGCTGAACCTTGAGGTCGTTGACCGAGCGCGCGAGGTTGTCGCGGCGCTGGATCGCGGCCTTGGCGTAGGTCGGATAGGCGAAGTGGCCGGGATCGTTGATGCCGGCGCGCTCCTGCTCGGTCTTGATTTCACGCTCGAGGTCGGCGGTCATGCGCTCGAACTCGGCGATCATCGCCTCGATCTGGGCGACCTGGCGGCGTTTTTCGTCGACCTGGAAGCGCTTCAGGCGGATCAGGGTTTCACGCGATTTCATACCGGCGATACTCCACGCGACCGGTTAGGGTTCAGTTGCCCCGGCGCCGACAATCTGCGCCAGGCGGCTATATCCTTCGCCCAGATTGGTTGCCTCTTCCTTACCTTGGGCAAGAAAAGCTTCCAGGGCCGGAAATAGGCCGATTGCCTCGTCGGTTTCGGCATTGGACCCCTGCCGGTAGGCCCCGAGCCGGATCAATTCCTCCATATCCCCGTAGATTGACAACAGCCGCTTGGCCCGGATCACGGCCGGCAGATATTGCGGATCGCAGGCCTTGGGCATGGTGCGCGAGACCGACTTCAAGACGTTAATGGCCGGGTAACGGCCGCGTTCGGCGATGACCCGTTCCATGACGATGTGCCCGTCGAGGATGCCGCGGACGGCGTCGGCGACCGGCTCATTGTGGTCGTCGCCGTCGACCAGCACCGAGAAGAGGCCGGTGATCGTGCCTTGTCCCGTGCCTGGCCCGGCCCGCTCGAGCAGCCGCGGCAGCTCGGTGAAAACGGTGGGCGTATACCCTTTGGTGGTGGGCGGCTCGCCGGCCGAAAGGCCGATCTCGCGCTGGGCCATGGCGAAGCGGGTGACCGAATCCATCAGCACGAGCACGTCCTTATCCTCGTCGCGGAAATATTCGGCGATCGCGAGCGTGAGATACGCGGCTTGCCGCCGCATCAGCGCGGGCTCGTCGGAGGTCGAAACCACCACCACCGAACGGGCAAGGCCCGTCTCCCCGAGGTCGTCCTGGATGAATTCCTGCACCTCGCGGCCGCGCTCACCGACGAGCCCGATCACCGAGACGTCGGCCGCGACGTTGCGGGCGAGCATCGACAAGAGCACCGACTTGCCCACGCCCGAGCCCGAGAAGATGCCCATGCGCTGGCCGCGGCAGCAGGTGGTGAAAGCGTTCAAGACGCGAATGCCGAGATCGAGCGGACCGCCGACGCGGCAGCGCGCGTGCGGCGGCGGCGGCAGCGAGCGGAACGGATAGGGCGAGGCGCCGAGCGGCAACGGCCCCTTGCCGTCGATCGGCTCGCCCATGGCGTTCATTACCCGGCCGAGCCAGCCCGCCGACGGCCGCACCGCCGCCGAGGCGGACGAAACCAGCGCCCGGCAGCCGCGCCGCACCCCTTCGAGGGGGGCAAACGGCATCAACAGCGCATTGTCGCCGGCAAACCCCACGACCTCGCAGGGCACATTGCGCGGCTGACCGGTCTCGATCACCACCCGCGCGCCCACCGGCATGGCGTGAACCGGCCCCGCAACCTCCACCATCAGCCCGCGGACCCCCGCCACCCGCCCATAAATCTCGGGTCCGTCGAGTTCGGCGATCTGCTCGGCCAAGGCTTTCATCGAATCACCGGTTTCCCTCGGCAACGTTTTGTTTACCCGGCCCCTTAATGCTTAAGGAACCCTCCGGGCGCCGACCCCCTTTCGGGGCGGCGTGTTCGGGGTATTGCTTGGCCCGGCTTCTTGAAGTCGCATGTTAACCGGGGTCCCGGGCGAATCTGACCGTACGTCAGTATCTTACGACGATTCGCGAAGATTTGCCTCTGACCGTCTTGTGGACGGGAATTAGGTTCTGTTAACCATTCCTGGTTAGCGTGCGAATCGTGAATTCCGAGCCGGCGATACGGGCAAGCGGCGCCCGGGCCGGAAGAGTCCCCCGAAAAGGGCCTGGAAGGGGATTGGCATGCGAGTGCTTCTGATTGAGGACGACGGCGCGACGGCGAAGAGCATCGAATTGATGCTAAGTCGGGAGAGCTTCAACGTCTACGTCACCGACCTCGGCGAAGAGGGCGTCGATCTCGGTAAACTTTACGATTACGACATCATTCTTCTCGACCTCAACCTCCCCGACATGTCGGGCTACGAGGTACTGCGGTCGCTCAGGGTCGCCAAGATCAAGACCCCGATCCTGATCCTCTCCGGCCTCGCCGGGATCGAGGACAAGGTGAAGGGCCTCGGCTTCGGCGCCGACGACTACATGACCAAGCCCTTCCACAAGGACGAACTCGTCGCGCGCATCCATGCGATCGTGCGGCGCTCGAAGGGCCACGCGCAGTCGGTCATCAACACGGGCGATCTCGTCGTCAATCTCGACACCAAGACGGTCGAGGTGAACGGCGCGCGCGTGCATCTGACCGGCAAGGAATATCAAATGCTGGAGCTCCTATCGCTCCGCAAGGGCACGACGCTGACCAAGGAGATGTTCCTCAACCATCTCTACGGCGGCATGGACGAGCCGGAGCTGAAGATCATCGACGTCTTCATCTGCAAGCTGCGCAAGAAGCTCGCCAACGCCTCCAACGGCAAGAACTACATCGAGACCGTCTGGGGCCGCGGCTATGTGCTGCGCGAACCGATCGAAGGCGAAACGCGCATTTCCGCCTAACGTCCCCCACCCCCCAAAGTTCCAAAAAGACGAAACCCCGCCGCGAGGCGGGGTTTTGGTTTGAGCGCCGCGGGCGCCGCACGCTATCAGCGCACGGCGACGGTGAGCTTCGGCTTTTGCGGCTGCGGTTCCACCCGCACATAGAGCCCGCGCTTCTCGGCGAGCGGCACGAAGATGTCGGTGAGGCCGACCATCGTTTCAGCCGCCCCCATCAAGAGGAATCCGTCCGCCGCGGTCTGCCGGTAAACCCGCTCGAGCACGTCGACCTTGGTCGCCTGATCGAAATAGATCAACACGTTGCGGCAAAACACCACGTCGAAGGTCCCGAGCGCGGCGAAATCCGCGAGCAGATTGAGCTGACGGAATTGCACCATCTTGCGGATCGCTTCCGAAAGCCGCCATTGCTCGCCGACCTGCTCGAAATGCTGCATCAGCATCTGAATCGGCAGCCCGCGCTGCACCTCGAACTGGCTGTAGATGCCGGCCCGCGCCTTCTCCAGCACGTTGTTGGAGATGTCGGTGGCGATAATTTCGATGCGCCAGCCGGAAAATTTCTCCTGCATGCTCTTCACGATCATGGCGAGCGAGTAGGGCTCCTGGCCGGTCGAGGCCGCCGCGCACCAGACGCGGAAGCGCCGCGCCTTGGCGCGCGTGGCCAAGAGCGCCGGCAGCACGGTGTCGCGGAAGCGGTCGAACGGAACCTTGTCGCGGAAGAAGAACGATTCGTTGATCGTCATCGTCTCGGTGATCTCCGCCTTGAGCGGCTCCACGTCTTGCTCCCGCAGGCGCCGGACGAGCTCCGTGATCGACGCGCAGCCAGCACGGCGCGCCACCGGCAGCAGGCGGCTTTCGATCAAATACTGCTTCTCCGGCGCCAGAACGAGGCCGGAGCGCTCGCGCAGGAGCTTGCGCAAATATTCGTAGTCGAGCGGCGTCACAGGCGATCCCCGTTGACCAAGCGCACGACCTTGGGGGCGATCTCGTCGAGCGGCAGCACCGCGGAGCAATGCCCGCTATGCGCGGCCGAGCCCGGCATGCCCCACACCACGCTCGACGCTTCGTCCTGCGCGATGATGCTGCCGCCGGCCGAGGCGACGTCGCGCGCGCCCTCCGTGCCGTCGGTGCCCATACCCGTGAGCACGACCGCGAGCAGGGCCGAGCCGAAGGCCGCCGCCGCCGATTGAAACAGCGGATCGACCGCGGGCTTGCAGAAATGCACGGGCGGATCGTCGCCGAGCACGATCGCGGCCGTACCCCCCTGCCGTGTGAGCCGCATGTGCTTGCCGCCGGGCGCGACGTAGAGCATCCCGGGCTTGATCGTCTCGCCGTGCACCCCCTCATGCGCCGGCCGGTTGGCGGCGCGGCCGAGATGTTCGGCGAGGATGGCGGTGAAGGTCGGCGGCATGTGCTGCGTGATCACGACCGGCAGCCGGCCAAGCATGGGCGCGAGCCCG
>Ga0209590_10000853_pt1 | contig 10779 bp, 13 predicted proteins | sample CZO8metaG_FD_188353 | JGI IMG/M metagenome (GOLD analysis project Ga0209590, IMG submission 188353) | Vadose zone soil microbial communities from the Eel River Critical Zone Observatory, Northern California, USA - CZOApr15con1.8 metaG... | ecosystem: Environmental > Terrestrial > Soil > Vadose...
GAGAAGCGAAGGAATCGTCCCTTGTTTGGTTCAGGGGTTCTTCTTGTCACCTGCAATGAGTTTTGAGCGCTTTTGCTTTATTGTCTCTCTAATGGCTCTCGCCCTTCGAGCAACATGTTCAGGGGTCTGACGCTTCCCTCTGTGATTGTGACCGGGTAGAAACTCGGGAACTGTCTTGTACATCGTAGGATCTTCCCAATAGCTCTTCAAAGTCAGCCGCGTTCCGCAACCACACTTGCACTTTCTTCCACGCCGGGTTTTGTCAAAGTATCGGTGAATTTCCAAAAGAGTCCGATGCGCAGTTACATCATTCAATTTCTCGTACCTCCACGCCAACTGGCCCAACTCCGGGCCCCAGTTTTCTCATGACTTTGAGGGATTCGAGTACGTGGAGCGGATAAAAAGTTCGAAACCCTAACAAAAACACCGAAAAAATACATCTTTTTATACCCGCCAAGCGGAATAGACTATTAGACATGGGAGGAGTAAGCCGTTGTTCACAAAGCTCGAAGCAGAGAACGCCCTCAGCCAAGCAAGGGCCGAGGCCGAACGACGAGTAAACCGTCCCTCACTACAGCTCCTCACGAATTTCTCTCGGTCCTACACTACTTACGAAGAAGCCAGGAGATACCTTCCTTCAGGAGCCTCCTCGAACATCCGTGTTCACGCTCACGATCCCTTCCCAATCCTATTCAAGAACGGTCTGGGGTCCCGAGTTCGCGATCTGGACGAGAACGAGTACGTGGACCTTCTAATCGCATATGGCGCGCTAATCCTCGGTCACGCTCATCCAGCTGTGGTGAGCGCTATTGCTGAACAGGTTCAGAACGGGTCCATGCTTGGGACCACTACCGAGTTGGAGGTGGAGGTTGCAAAGAAGATTCAGTCAATGGTTCCCTCCGCTGAGATGGTCAGCTTCTCGAACACTGGAACAGAGGCTACGATGGAAGCTGTCCGGATTGCCCGCGCCTTCAGCGGCAGAGAGAAGCTCCTCAAGTTCGAAGGCCACTACCACGGACACCACGACTATGTCCTCTTCAGTGTCGAATCACCCTCGGTTGTCGCTGGACTCCAACAATCACCCTCGAAGCTTCCCTTCTATCCCGGAATCCCCGAAGAGGTAGCAAAGACGGTTGTCATTGCAAAATGGAACGATACAACAGCCCTAGAGAAAGTCATCAAGAGAAACTCAGCAGACCTTGCAGCAATTATCATGGAACCAGTGCTCGGAAGTTCAGGCGTGATTCTGCCTGACGAAGACTATCTCAAGTCTGTCAGAGAGATTGCGGACGATTACGATGTACTCCTCATCTTCGATGAGGTTCTGACAGGGTTCCGTCTCTCTCCTGGTGGCGCTCAAGAATTCTATGGCGTAAAGCCCGATCTCTCTTGCTTCGCCAAAGCCCTAGGAGGAGGAGCACCGATCGCTGCCGTCACAGGCCGAAGAGACATCATGAATACGATCGGGCCCGGACGAATCGGCTATGGTGGAACATACAATGGGAACTCGATGTGCCTCGCCGCTGCAAAAGCAACATTGCAGGAGCTTACTAGGAACGATGACGAGGCGTTCAGGCACATGCACATCATAGGAGCAAGAATCATGGAAGGACTAGGGGAACTAATGGAACGATACGATCACGAAGGGATCGTTCAAGGTCTGGGACCCATGTTCCAAGTATTCTTTACCAAAGAACGCAGGATAACCGGATATCGTCAGACTCTCAGCGCAAACACTGAGAGATTCCGGATATTTCGCAACCTGATGCTACAAAGAGGGGTCTACTTCCACCCTGACGGAATGGAGAGAATCATGATCTCAGCAGTACATGACGAACTTGACGTTGAAAGAGTTCTCGCGGCCGCTGAGGAGAGTCTTCGGGAACTTCCAAGAAATCGCTAGATACATCTCCATCTTTTTGTGTCTTCCTTCAAGATCATGAAGAAGGTCGTCAGGAAAGGGTAATAATCTGCGGCCGTGAGCGGACCTCAATTGTTGGCGTTGGACTGAAAGATCCATAGGTTGTCTCAGTTGACTTATCTTTCCAACGGAGGGGTTGCTAATGGCGATCGGCACAAGGACTAGAAACTCTTGGATGAAGCGCGTTGCAACCTTCGTCGGTGGCGACACTGGTATTTGGAGGGTCACCAATACGAAGGTTGTCGCAGGGCCCCCGCTGAAAAGGGTTGACAGAATTGCGGTAATTGAAGGCAACCTGGCAGCACTGCCAGATGGGGCAAAGTGGCTGATACACGGAGTCACAAGCAATGAGCGCTATACAACGCTGAAAGAGCGCAAAATGCTCTTGTCCCGCCAGCCTGCCCTAGGACGGCCAGAAGCCACCCGGGCCGCCCTTATTCCAGTCACGAAGTCGGAATCCTGGTGGCAACTTAGCCAAAGTGAGAGGCGGGCGATATTCGAAAGCCGACCTGGACACATCAGGGTCGGCTTGAAGTACCTCCCAGCGATCGCGCGTCGCCTCTACCACTGTCGCGATCTCGGCGAGCCCTTCGATTTCCTTACGTGGTTCGAATACGCTCCAGCGAACGTCGACGCGTTTGAGGAACTCGTAGGTGTCCTCCGACAGTCGGAAGAATGGAGGTACGTCGAACGAGAGATCGACATTCGACTCGCGCGAGAAATCTCCAACTAGTACTTCAAACAGCACGTAGCAAGATGAAAAAGTTTGATATCGAGGGAGGTAAAGCGGGCGAATGAAGGACTCACGATATGAAAAAATTTACGTGTAAAGAAATGGGTGGACCCTGCGAAGAAGTTCATCGAGGAGCAACAGCAATGGAGATAGCAAAACAAAATTTTGCTCATATAATGGCTACTACTGACAACGCTCATAAGCAAATGAGAGAACAAATGACAAAACCAGGCAAGGGGCCAAGCAAGGAAGAGTGGTGGGCGCGGTTCAACAAAGAATGGGACAAGAAAGAGGACGAGGGCTGATCGTATGGCGTTCTTCCAACGTAGGGCAACCGAATCCAAGACACTTGTGTCGCAGGCTCATCAATTCCTGCTTGAAGAACTATACTAGCAAGCGAATTTCCGCACCACGGGAATGCTCAAGGCTCGTCCGTTTCCTGGGACCATCAGCTTGTCAGTCCTCAGGCCCGTACCAAAGTCCGGCCCAGTAGGAATGCTTGGTTGAATCAAGAAAACTCTTTAGTGGCTTTGATCGGTCATCTGCCCTTCTGACATAAACCAGCAGAACTGACCCTTGCAAATGAGAGAGTCTAAAGAAGTCGCCCGGGTGCGAGAAGATGATTCGATCTGGTTTCATCGCTCCACGAGCATTGAGAATTACCAACTCTAAACTGAGCGAATAATCGAGTTACTGGAGACGACCCAAAGGTGTTAAATCAGTGATTCAATCATGTTCTGTGGATTCTCCGAGCGCGGAGGGATCTCTGTGAGACTTGTCGAAGAAATCTGGATGGATTCCCGCCCCAGACCCAGCTGCACTTGCTGACTTATGCCTTCAATGGAATAAGGGCCGATTTTACGAGATTCTCTGGGAGTACACTCTCAATCCTACCACTCTTCGCGAGAGGAATGCGAGAGGTTGGTTGTATTATGAAGACAATCAGCCAGCAGGATTTGCCCTGGGGCGTCGGCATGAGCTGCGCCGCTGGCATTTCGAGGAGCTCTGGGGACCCTGCGAGGGAAGTTCTGAACTCCCAACCCGCATAGGAAAGCAAGATCGGTGGAGGGCTAAGCACTTCCAAAGGCTCTTGCGCCAGTTCAGGTCGCGGATTCTCATTAGAGCGGCAGTAGACAACCCCTTTGGCAACATTATCGCTCGAGAAGTTCGGGCCCAGTGGTGTGGAGGCTATATGTTGGCTACTCGAAGATTAAGCCGGAAATTGACGGTTAGAGTGCCCACGGGCTTCAAGCTTCGCAGATTCCGAAAGGGCGATGAGAAGGATATGTCAAGAATTCACCATGCGGCATTCCATATCCCACATCCGCCCAGAGAATATCTCGAGTGGGCCACGAATCCCAACTGTAGGACAACGCTGGCGGTCTTGCAAGGAGAGGCTGTTGGGTTCTTGACAGCAGAAAAGCGGCATGACGGCAGTAATGGGGACTTCAACATCGCAGTAGAGCCCAAGTTCCACAGAAGAGGATTAGGGTCTGCACTGATGGAACGGGGACTAAACGATCTGATCGAAATGGGGTGCAAAACGGCCGTGGCTGACTATTGGCTTCAGAATGCCAAGGTTCACGCCTTGAACCGGAAATATGGCTTCAGGACTGTTCGTGCCTACAACTACTACGAAACTGAAGCAGTCAGTTAGCGGTGCGACCTAAGTGACTTTGCTATTGCAAACTCAACTTTGACCTTGTTCTTTCCTGAGAATAATCGGAACATTGCCCGTCAGAGGTTTAGGCTAGCCTCAAGCTGTCTCTGAGCTTGAGGGGCGTTTCGAGATACTTCTCTAATTCTCTCTTGAGTTTTTCGGAGATCTAAAAGCTGAAACAAGAGAATAGCTTAGGAAGGGGGCACCTCAGAAGTCTATGGGAAAGAAATCAAGCTCCACGCCGTCGCACAACTCTGCCCTTTCGCAGCGTTCCCATGATTCTCTTCAAGGCGCCTTTTGGCTTGGGACTGCCATGTCTCTCCCGCATTGTCAGTCATACCAATTCTTCCCAGAGACAGTTCAGTGCTGGCATGAAGACTTCGCCACGAGCAAAAAAAACATAATGATCTCTACTGGGTCTAATTTGTGTAGCAAATAGAATTCTGAAACCAGAAACCGTTGTTTCAGCCTCCTTTTATCCACGGCAGGGAATACTAGGGAATCCTGGAGAATACGAGGGAACCCTGGCATTGACAGGTCGCATCGTCCTCGCGGGCGGCACCGGCTTCATCGGCACCTTCCTCCGACAAAGACTCGCCGCTGACGGGTACGAAGTCGTCCTACTCACCCGCTCACCAATTCAGAACGGAGGAGAGATTCGCCAAGTCCCCTGGGACGGACAAAACCTAGGAGATTGGAAAACAGAACTTGAAGGATCTCACGCTCTCATCAACCTCTCCGGGCGATCAGTTAACTGCCGCTACAACGAGAAGAATCGCCGCGAAATTCTCGAGTCTCGAGTCGAGACGACACGCATACTCGGTGAAGCAGTCGGCCGAGCTGTCAGCCCTCCCCCGGTCTGGCTGAATGCCAGCACGGCCACCATCTACAAACACACATTCGACCGTGAGATGGATGAAGAGACCGGCGAAATTGGCGCGACTCCAGAGGCCAAGGACGCCTTTTCGATCGAGGTCGCTAAGGCATGGGAAAAAACGTTCTTCGAGGCACCCACTCCCGCTACACGGAAGGTCGCGCTGCGGACGGCGATGGTCTTCGCCGAAGATCACGGAGGAGTCTACCGGACCCTGCGATCGCTCACCCGCTGGGGACTAGGAGGATCTATTGCTGGTGGGCGCCAGTTCATTTCATGGATTCACGAAGCCGATTTTTGCCGCGTCGTTGAGTGGTTGATTGACCGGGACGATTTCAGCGGACCCGTCAATGTCGCTTCGCCAAACCCAGTCACGCAACGCGAGATGATGAGAATTATCCGCAGAGCACGCGGCGCCCCGTTTGGATTGCCGGCGACGCGGTCGATGCTCGAAGTAGCGGCCTTTGTTCACAGGACCGAGGCCGAGCTCTTAATCAAGAGCCGTCGTGTCGTGCCCAGTCGGTTGCTTGCCGCTGGGTTCGAGTTTCGCTTTCCGATGATGGAGGAGGCAGTATGGGAGATCGAACAGCGCATCCGACACTTACCCGGATAGTGGAAGGTCCAGGACCCGAAAGGAAAAAGGGGGAAGGTTCCCCAACTGATGGTCATGGAAAAACATGTTCTGGTCTACGACAAGGACTGCGGCAACTGTTCCCGACTCAAGCGCATTGTGAACTCTCTTGACACGCACAGGAGACTGGACTGCCTCTCGCTAGTCGAGGCCGACGAATCTGGTCTGTTGGATTCGGTTCCAAGGTCGAGGAGGCATCGCTCCTTTCATCTGATCTATCCTGGAGGCTGCGTCATTAGTGGATCTGCTGCCGTTGCAGAGCTGATCTCACTTCTTCCCTGCGGGCGCGGCGTCTCCTTCCTGATCCGCGAGGCTCCAGGAGGAAGGAAAATCGTCAATCTGATCTATTCCACGTTCTCTAGACTCCACGACTCAGGCTCGTGCAGCTATCCGGACGCCTCTGGTTTTCAAGAACATGACAGTCGAACGATTCCTCCGAAGAGGAGGGCTCTGTTGGGCGCTACTCCGCACGAAGCTCGTTGCCTAACCCTCTGGTGAAAGCCAAGAAATGTCGACTCTTATTGAGCCACTTACGGCGTCCCTGGCTGGTCTGGCTGCGGCTATCTGCATGACTCTCGCTGAGATTCCGTTCTGGAGAAAATGGGGAATGGAGGGAGTGGCGGAATGGCAGGTCAACTCTGCGATTCTCTGGGTGATGATTCGAAAATTTACGCCGCGAAGAGTCGCAACATCAATGTCAGTCGCTATGCACTTGTTTCACGGAGCCGCGCTAGGGTTACTTTTCCTTGTTCTTCTAGACTTGTCACAAACAGCGAGTGTCCTGCCCATGGTTCTTGTCTATGCCCTTGTTTACACCGTTCTGCTCTGGATAATCTCCCCCTACCTTACAAGGAACCTCTTCGCTTCTGTCGGAGGTTTCCGAATAACGGGACAAGGGTTGACTGTTAGCTTCCTTGGACACATTATCTACGGTGTTTTCCTAGGCTTTCTTGTTGGGATATTTGTTTGAAAGAGCGGGCCTTAACCTATTTCTCTGAACTTGACTGGCGGGTCGACGTGTTTCGCCAATTTTCTCTTGAGTTTTCCGGAGATCTGAACTGCTGATCTGGTTTTGTAGTCGTAGGCTACCTGTGTGGTCCTGCCGACTGCGTATTCTACTCGTCTAGGTCCGTGGATGGAGTAGTCGAGGTCCCATGAGCGATCTCCGATCCTGCTTACCCAGACTTTGACGGTTATGCGTCGTTCATCTGTGATCGGCTTCTTGAACTCGCAACGAGCCGAAGCGAGGATGAAACTGGAACGAAACCCTTTCCTTACCTGCCCAAGGCTTCTTGCAAGCTCCACACGCGCGGTCTCCATGTACTGGAGATAAGTCGCGTGGTTGACATGGCCCATTACGTCGATGTCCCGAAACTGGACTGGTAGCTCAATGCTAAACTTCAATTGTGATGCCTCGCCGATAGATAGCAGGCTGTCACACAGTAACAGAAAAGAGATCGCCCCTCATGACTAGTCGATTGTGATGAGAGAGACATGATTCATCAGCTTAGGATCTACGAGATTTTCGACCAGAACAAGCAAGCGTTCCACGACAGGTTCCGCGACCACGCCTGGCGGATCATGCGATCCTACGGGTTCAACCTCCTCGGCACGTGGGAGACAAGGCTGGGAGACAGGACAGAGTTCGTCTACCTACTCGCCTGGCCGGATGAAAAAACAATGCGACACGCCTGGGACCAGTTCCGGGCCAACGAAGAGTGGAAAGAGATCAAGAAAACCACCAATGCTCAACACGGCGACCTTGTCGGAGAAATCCAGGACCGAGTGCTCACACCGACAAGCTACAGTCCCGTTATCAATGCGGCACGTTAGTCGCGCTACAACCAAGACAACTCGTTGGACTTCTGTTCTTCGACGAGTTCGGCGCATTCTATCAAAGATGATAATTCACACCGAACTCAACCAAATTTACCTGTAGAGCGACTGAAGTCTTCAACAACTTGACTAAAGGGTAACAATCATCACTTATTCAGCGATCAAAACGCGCTCGAGAGGAGACATGTAGAATGGGGTCTAGGGCTTCCTTGGCTCGAGTGCCAGTCTTCCTCCTAATCGGGATCATCTTGTCGAGCACCCCGCTTGCCTCTAACACCTTCCCTTCCGTCCAGTCGTCGGTCGCAGCCAGCCCGATAAGTCCTCCCACCTTGAACACCGCCGCGATCAACGCCTCAATGAGACAAGTGCTCACATGGGCCGAGTCAAGAGTTCTTCCCAACGGCACCGCGACGCTTCAAGGGACCTCGAACAATCTCTGGGCAACATCCCTAGTCGGAAGAACTTTGACCTACCTACAACTAGAAATCGGCGACTCAACGACCAGGACAATTATCGAGAACATGACCAAGGCAGAACACATTCTGCTTCAGAATCCGTCCTTTATCAACTACGGAATATGGTCCCCTGCAAACCTCAATTCGCAGTTCCAAGTGCACCTCGACGCACAGAAATTCCTGTCAAGAACCTACGGGCTAGCGCTGGACCAGACCGCAAGGTCAGATTTGATCAACGTCACTCAGAACATGAGTCTCAACCTGCCTCTCAGAAGTGACTATTTTGACACGGTCGCCTGGACCCTCTCGAATGCTGTCTGGTTCGCATACTATAGCGGGTCTACGCTACCCCCGGCCTCAGACTACACAACGGCAGTCCAAGACCTGAACACCAACTACAACCAGACAGGGGCCACATCAGCAGCCGCAGACCCGCTCATCGACTTTGCTAAGCTTCTCCGCTTTCTCAAGCCAATCACTTACACTGACAGCTACTTCAGGCTCCAAGGCAATTCTCTCAGCCAATCCTATCAGACACTTGAGACAGGTCTTGCGAACCAGCTTGTCAAGAGACAACGGTCAGACGGTAACATCGTCACGGTCAACCCGTTCAAATCCTATCTTGTAGAGGATTTCGCGAGAGATCTGGACTCAAGCGTCTACCTCCACAACAATCTGACCTACGCATACTCGGCGTATCGGGCCGAGTCTTACCTCACTAGCTTGTATCTCCAGTCTAACGGGAACTTTTCCCTTCCGAACAATGGAGATGGACTCTACCCGACGGGCGCCTATCACATGCTCTCGATCGCAAACGATCTCAGATCATGCTCGAGCAACGCTTGGTACAATATCCTCATTTCCTCATCAAAACTACTCAACTACACGCTAACAACACAGTATCCCGATGGGACTTTCAGATTCTTCCTCAACATAACCAACCCCGGCAACGCATTAACAACTGTCAATACCGTAAGCGGCATCGTTGACTCGTACCTAGTAATTCATAACACGAACGTACTCTTCCCCGAGACCCCGGTCAACCTTGCCACCTGCCAAACCATATCATCTCCTTCCCTCCTCCAGAATCTCTCCTGGCTCTACATCGCCATCCCCCTCGCGGTAGTCATCGCAGTCGCCGTCGCCTACGAGAGAAAACACCGGGCCAAGTACCATGGGCTCGTGGAAAAGTGAATTGCGGAAACTCTCGCTCCGCAGATTGGGCGAGGCCGCGTTTCTCATCACGTTCGTTCTAATCTGGCTACCTCGAGCTATACCCATCCAATCACTAATCGCATTTCTCTGGCCGCTCTACCACTGGTTCGGAGTAGACTACTACATTCCACTAGTCAAGGCTCCTGGCGTACTCATTGGCTCCATCCTCGCCTGCTTCGTCGCGGGTTTCGTAAGGGAATATGTGGCAGACTCCAAGGCTATTGCCAAGATCCCAACGAGAATACACGTGACCGGAATAAGAGGAAAGACAACTACTACGAGACTCATCGGGGCCGCCCTTAGAAACCACGGCTGGCGGGTAGTAACCAAGACCACGGGAAAGGCCGCGAGACTAATCGACTCTGAAGGAACAGAGCGTGGAATTCGTGGTCACCGTGAACAGCCTAACCTCAGAGAACAGCCTAGAATAATCGAGAGTGTAGCCGACGCCGGCGGCGCAGACGCGATAGTATTCGAATGCATGGCCATCCGGCCAAAGAACATAATCGCAGAAAGCAAGTTCGTTAGATCAACAATCTCAGTGATCACAAACGTCCGTGCCGATCACCTGGACGTCATGGGACCATCATTGGAAGATGTTGCATGGAACCTTTCTGGAATAGTCCCAAGCAACGGTGTCGTTGTGACTGCGGAGAAGAAGTACATACCGATCATCAGAAAGAGAGCAGAAGAGAAGAATGCGAAAGTCATAGAGGTCGACCCTGACACAGTCCCGGACGAGAATCTCTCCAAATTCTCCTATATGATCTTCAAGGAAAACATCGCTATAGCGCTCAAAGTCTGCGAACTACTCAAAGTCCCACCGGACGAAGCACTGAAGGGAATGTTAGACGCCAAACCCGACCCGGGTCTAACACGGATCCTGAACGGTATGATCGCCAATCACGACGTGAGGCTCATCGCAGCCTTCGGCGTCAACGACGTCGACTCGACGAGACTCGTATTCCAAGAACTCAGCCGCCGACGAGTCATAGAAGAACAGAGAATGCTTGTCGGAATGTTCCACGCGAGAGAGGACAGGGTTACGAGAACTTTAGAATTTGCCCAAGTCATGGCGCGAATGCCATTTGAGAAAATTCTCGTTGTGGGAGAAATGACGAACCTGTTCGTAGGCCAAGCAACCAGAGAAGGCTACGCGAAGGAGAAGATTGTGAACTTAGGGACTGTCGACCCTCCAGCAATCATGGATTTCCTCGCGAAGATATCTCTCGAATCAGATCAAGGCCTAACCCTGTTCGGCTGTGGGAATATGATAGGAATCGAGGATTTCATCGACGCGTTCGAGAAACTGTCTGAGACGCAAGACTCACACCCCTTGGAGTCTCGGAATTAGATGGTAGTCTACGGAGTTACCCTCGACACTGCCGAGGTCGCTATCGCGTTAGGAATCGGAGTCAGCATGCTGTTTTACGAAAAACAGAACCTCGTCCCTG
>Ga0209590_10000855_pt1 | contig 10775 bp, 9 predicted proteins | sample CZO8metaG_FD_188353 | JGI IMG/M metagenome (GOLD analysis project Ga0209590, IMG submission 188353) | Vadose zone soil microbial communities from the Eel River Critical Zone Observatory, Northern California, USA - CZOApr15con1.8 metaG... | ecosystem: Environmental > Terrestrial > Soil > Vadose...
ATTACCACTTCGTCGGGGAGTAGCGCAGCTCGGTAGCGCACCTGACTGGGGGTCAGGTGGTCGGGGGTTCAAATCCCCCCTCCCCGACCAGATTTTGAACTTAAAAGCGTCAGCTAGCGCTTTACTGGAAGGCGCCCCAAATCCGCCCGTGTCACAGCTGTGTCACAGATTCTGGAAAAATTCGGGGCCGACACCGGGGTTCAAGAGGGTTCAGGCCCTCGTTTTGAACTCGCGCGTCGCTATTAGGTAGGCGACATGCCACCTGACGCACGGGCCCGGGACCGTGCGTCTCATCTCTACGAAATTCCAAACATTGGGTGACTATCGCGCACGTGCCAGGACAGTGATGCTTGCCTCAGAAAATCCAGGCACTGGACCTGCAGCAGCCGGTCGCGCCTCCTCTATATGTGCGCCTCGCGACACAAGGCTCTTGACGATCGGTGGTATTGAGATCAGCACTTCTTTCTGAGGGCGCCGAGGTTAGCGACAGTATCAGGTCGATCTCGGTAAGTTGACTTCCAGCACTACCTGTCGCCCTTGCTCGTCTTTCGGGTCAATCGCCCGCGTGCACCCTGTTCCTCATACTCTGGTCCGGCTTCGGCGGTCAACTCGAGGCGTGGGGCCGGTGCTAGCGGCTTCAGCGATCTGCCGAGGCTATCTCTAGACCTGCCGCCGCACGGCTAGTTGTAGACTCAGCCCCGGGATGATCGAACTCCAGTCGATCGTCGATAGCCTCGCCACCAGACTGGGAAGAGCAGCGGTTATCGATGACGCCGGGCTTCACACGATGGCCCACGGCGACATCAGCCAACGCCCGAGAGTCGCGGCTTGCGCTTACGAGCAGGGCATAAAAGATGCCGAGGGCCCGGTGCGGGTACCTGGCAACCCGGACATCAATTTTGAATCAGCCGGCAATCGGACCGGCCGCACCGCTCGGTACGGCCGACGCTCGAGATTGCGTCATCAGTCACTGGTCCCAAGACTCGAGGTTGTTTGCGCCGGGCAATCTATCTGCATACGCCCGTCTTAGCAGGGGTGGCAAACCGTGATTCTCGAAACTCGTATCCGGGCTCCGGCGACTGATGAAATCAGATCTAAGTCGCCCGAACGTGCAGGGCGGAGTCCCTCCCTCATGCCCGGCGGGGAGGCCGGAACGACCGGCCCTGGCGCAATCGCACCCGAAATGGCTACACGACAATGATGGGAGGGACTAGAAGCGGTGTCTAGGACGATCATGAGGCTCGCGTTGCTCGTCTCGCTGGTAGTGGCCCTAAGCGTCCCACTTGGAAGCGTGCCTGCTCGGGCGGGCCCCTTCCCGGACCTTCTCGACCCTCCCGGCGGGGTGTTGAGCACGGTGCTGGAAAATCCGGAGATTCACAACATCTACCTGGACGGCAGCTGGAACGACGATAACGACCCCTCGATCAGCATGGAGAACATTGACGCCTTCACGCAGGGCCTCGTGGACAGCGACTACTTCAACGCGGCCTCTCAGTACGGCGTCAGTTCCCCGTCCTTTACGGGCTCCGACGAGGAAGGCGGCGACTTCCCCTGCGGACCGTTGCCCCCTCATAACCTCGGGAATATTACCTTCTGGCTCGCCTGTGAGCTCGGTCCCACGGGGGGTATCGAGGCGCCGAACGGTAACTCGCTCTACGTGGTGTATCTGCCGGAGGATGCGGAGCTCTCCGAGGACGTATGCGGCATCCACGTTTGGGGCACGACGGTCGTCTTCGATCCATTTCCGGTGCAGGTGCCCCAGACCTTCGCCTTCGCCGTAGTCCCCATTGGCGAAATCCTCGGCCGTTGTGCGCCCTCGATACCGAGCCTGCTCGATAAGGTCACCAACACAGCGAGTCACGAGATCATCGAGGCTGCCACCGACCCTATCCCTTTCCCCGATCCACTCGGCTGGATCGACCGAGACCTGTCTCTGGGTGACCTGCTCACGAAAGGCGAAGCCGCGGACATCTGCCAGAACAACAAGGACATGCTCGTACCCACTCCCCCCGTGCGGCTGGCATCGCCACCTCACTTCCTCGTCGCGCCGTATTGGTCCAACCACGACCCGTCCGCTTGCTTCCCTATCGGGGCGGCGGTCACGTTGAACGAGACCGGTTTGCCGGCGACGGTTCCACACACCGCGACACTGAATGGGAACACGGTGACCCTTAAGTTCACGGACAATTTCGAGGTAGGCACGACGGTCAGCTTCTCCTATCCGAGCCCGGTGAACGATCCCAGTCCCGGAATCCGGTATGTCACAAACGACCCCGGTCAGACGCTGACCATCACGGCGCCGGTGAATGACACCGCCGTCTATACGCGGCAGTTCCTCTTAACGACCAGCACAGCTCCTGCCTTCTTGGCTGGGATCGATCCGTCGTTGACGCCTGGCGGCTGGCACGACGAGGGGGAGGTCGTCTCGCTCGACACCTCTTCGCCGATCAACACAGCCCCCGGAACCCGCTATCGCTTCGACCACTGGAGCGGCGACGTGTCCGACCTGACGACGCACACGAGCGTCACTATGACAGCTCCGAAGACGGCGATCGCGAACTACGTACTGCAGTTCCTACTGACTGTGCAGACGAGCGGCCTAGGCACGAACCTGACCCATATCAGCAACAGCAGCGGCGTGCTCGGGACCGCGAACGACACGATGCCGCTCGTCGTTTGGATCGACGCCGACACCGGAGGTACGCTCACAGCCGACGCCAACGTGAATGGGGCTGGCGGCGTCCAATACTTCTTCCAGGGGTTCGTTCCCCAACCGCCCGCCACGCTGACCTCTCCATTCACCACTACGGCCGTCTACAAGACGATGGCCCAGCTCATCGACGAGGCCCTGGCCTCCGGCGGCATCACGGGTTCGAGCGCCCAAGGCTTCGGAAAGGCGCTCAAGAAGCAGTTCGATGCGGTTCAGCACGACATGGCCGTAGCCAACTACACCGCCGCGCTCGGCGATCTGAAATCGTTCATCAACAGCGTCCAAGCCCAGTGCTGCACGCCGACCTCCGACAAGGAGATCACGAGCGCCCTGGCGACGACGCTCCAGCTCGACGCCCTGCTCGTGTACCACAACGCGCTCTGCCTTGGCCTCAGCGCTGGGCATATCAGCGCCACGACGGCGGCGAACGACTACACGTACTACAGCAATCTCGAAACCAGCCTTGGAGGAACTGTCCTCGGACCCTGCTGAACAAATTCCAACCGAGCCGAGGAGCATGTGGTGGATGACTGTGAGGTAGACCGCTCATTCAGCGACAAGCGGGTAGGCGGCCGCCCGACGCCGGCAGCCCCGGGCCGAATGTGGTCGGGCACCTCAGGAAAACCGGCCGAGCGCAGGTGTCCGGTTCAAAAATTACATCGCGGCGTTGTAGGGAGTCAATCGGCATCGGGCCCTATGCAGATGCGATGTGATCAGCCACCGCAGCTCCGAAGAAGCGATAGGCCCACTCCTTGGCGCTGCGGTGGCCGATCACACCGAGCAAGCTTAAGAAATGTCCGCGGGCCAGCAACCCTTCGAGGCGTGATGTGATTTTTGAACCGGACACCTGCGTGTCGAGGTGGGTGTGTAGTTCCATTTCCCGCAATCGTCAAAAGGTGGCTTTGAACAGGATCCATTAAGGGACGATCTGAGCCCAAACCGTGTCACAGCTATGTCACGCATTCGCGGAACCAGAAGGACACAGAAGGACACAGGAGGACACGAAGGCGCGCCAAATTGAGTACGGGAGGACACGACAGGGAACGCGGGGACACGAGAGGACACGACACACGGCCGGTTCGGGACCGTGAGGCCCCGGGTTCAAATCCCGGGCCCCCGACCAAAAATCGTATTCAAATCGAGGTCTTCGCCTGCTCCGTCTAGCGCGCGGGGGTCACAGGGAGGTCACAGATTTTCTTGGAACTAGGTGTCGGCAGCCCCGTCCAAGTGGAGCAGTGCGGTCCCCTTGCAGGTCGATCGGCACCACGGGAAGGGTCAGGCGACTTCGTATGGGCCGGCGTGCTCGTCGACTGGATGCCAGTCGACGTGCTGAAAACCGACGAAGGCGCGACCTTCGCGCTCGCAGGCATCCTTGAACGACCGCTGATAGAACTTCACGTGGGTGTAGTCGTCGAACAGGACGTACACCGGCTCGACCTCCGAGCTCTGGAATTGCTGTCCCGTGAGCACGACGCGATGACGCCTCGAGAAGTCATCGAGGTCGGCGCCGACGACGAAACCGACGTGCTCGAGGCCCATCCGATAGACGCGCTGATGAAACGGCGGAATCAGCTCGACGAGCTCGACCGACGCCGACTCGGAGAGCTGCAACGGGTCTGCGAGCAGGAGTTTGGAGATCGGTCGTCCGTTCCAGACGTTTTCGAGGTTGGCGACGGACCGTTCTTCGAACTCGTCACGCAGAACGAGGTACTCACGCCAGGTTCGAGTCCTGACGGCGAGATGGCTGACCGGAAGCGCGCCGGCATCGATTCCAAGCTCGGAACAGCGCTCTACCTGCCGACGGTAGAACGGGCCAGCATCTTGCATCAGCTCTGATGCCTGCACGGCGCGATACTAGGCGCCTGAAGGAATACAGGCACACGATAGGGAAGCGGGTCGGGAACGAGCTGCTTGCTCGCCTTGTGCGTGGCGGGATGGGACCAAAGGCCATTCGGCTGGTGACGGTTCGCAGCCGGACGACTGGTAGGGAATATTCGACGCCGATCTGGCTCGTGGAACGGTCGGGTGACCGCTACTGGGTCGCAGTGTTCGGCGAAACGAACACCGTCAGGAACGCGCGTGTGGCTGGTCGGGTGACCCTGAGCCGGGGTGCCTTGCGGGAGGATGTCCGCCTGACGGAAGTTCCAGTCTCCGAACGCGTACCGTTCCTCCGAGCTAGGATCGGTCTCGGTGGCGGCCGGATGTTGCGGCCTTACTTTGGCGCCACGCCGCAATCGTCAGACGCCGAATTCGCCGTCATCGCACCACAGCACACTGTGTTCAAGCTCGAACCGGTCTGACCACGGCAACTGCTTCGAACTGTTTGGCGCCCGTAGCTACCATCGTCCAGGCGAAGCCGGTACCTTCGAATAGTTCGGCGGGGTTCGTATTGTGGGAACGCGGGTCTACCACGTAATCGCGCCGCGCCGTATTCGTATTTTTCTATGTAGCCGAGTTCCTCCGTCGTGGGCCTATCCAGAGAGGGGCGACGCTCCGCGGAGGGCCGGCCCATGACGCCTAAATCGAGCGCTCCTCAGCGGTCAGATCACCCCCGGCCTCGCCGGTGTTCACCGTGCCTGTCGGCTCGATGACGAGGAGTTGGCAGTCGGTCTCAGCGAAGGGGCAGTGCTCAACCCCGCGCGGGACGACGAAGACTTCTCCCGCGTTGAGGCGGACCTCGCGGTCACGCAGTCGGATCGCTAGCTCGCCATCCAAGACTAGAAAGAACTCATCGGTCCCCGCGTGCGTGTGCCATGTGAACTCGCCCTTCACCTTTACCACCTGGATCTTGTAGTCGTTGAGGCGGCCGACAATCGCTGGAGACCAATACTCGTTGACGAGCGCAAGTTTCTCCGCCAGATTGATCTTCTCTTCCATCACCGACAACCGAACGGGGCGCCCTGCACTCGAACACGAAGACGGCCATGGCTCTTCACCTTCAAACATCATCTCACTGGCTACGCCCTCGCCCCAAACCCACGAGGCGCTCTGGCTAGCCGCCGCCGCGGGTCATTAATGAGTCGGACGATCAAATCGACCAACAACTCGCCCGATAGCTCCGGCCACAACGCTCCGGGTCCGCAAGAGTGAGCCACTACGCTCAGGCGCTTCTAACGCGGAGGTACGTGGTTCGAGTCCACCGCGGCCCTCCGCGTAGGGGTCGAAGCTGGGTACGACAGACGATCAGTCTCCGAGCCCCTGGAGGTCACAGCCGTGTCACGCATTCCCGGAACCAGGCGGATCCACGAGGTCACAGGAGGACACGAAGAAGATCCAATTCGAGTACAGGAGGAACCGCGCGGACACCACAGGACGCGAGAGGACACGGCATTGCCCCGGTTCGGGACCGTGAGGCCCCGGGTTCAAATCCCGGGCCCCCGACCAAAAATCGTATTCAAATCGAGGTCTTCGCCTGCTCCGTCTGGCACGCGGGGGTCACAGGGAGGTCACAGATTTTCTTGGAACTAGGTGGCGGCAGCCCTGTCCAAGTGGATTTCGAACCGTCGATTGAACTCGCTCACGGCTATCCCACCGCCGATATATCAGCACGCGCACGGCTCCAGGACCGTGAGGCACCTGGGTTTGAAAATCAAAGGCGCTGTCCACGCCGGTGCGCTGCCGGCGCACAGGTCAGGACCGTGAGGCAATCCCGGCCTCTTCCGCAATCTACTGAAACCAGACACTGGGCCCTTATTTGAACCGGCCAACAAGTAGGGTCGTGGAAGGGCTTGCTTCCTGCTCCACGGCGATGAGCTGGCTGTCCTTGACCGCGATCCTGTCGAGCATGTTCTGGTTCAGGAGCAACTAGATAGGGGTCGGTGTCACGCCTTAGCCAAAGGTGCAGTCGAGGGTGACCTTGGCGAGGGCGGTCTCGAGAACGGCGAGCTCCTGGTCGTCCAGCTTCGTGAGGAATAGATCGGAAACTCCGCGTATGTGGACCGGAGCTGCGACTGTCAGACGGTCCAATCCGGAGTTTGTCAGCTGGACCACGACGCCGCGCGCGTCGGCGTCGGCGTGGGCACGACGAACCAGGCCTTCGTGGAGGAGCCGGGTGACGCGCCGAGTCATACCGGAGCGTGAAATGAGGGCCCGGTCCGCCAGCTCTGTCATCCGCAGCGAACCTCCAGCGATGGCCAGCTGAGCCAGCACGTCGAAGTCGGCCAGAGCCAGACCGGTCTTGCTTTCCAGATCGGTCTCGAGCTGGCGCAGAAGCGTGGCGTGGGCCCGGAGCAGGGCGTCCCACGCCCGCAACCCGCGTCCCCCTGGCACCTCTTTCGCCAGGATCCGATCGAAATGAGCGGCGGTGTCCGGTTTCGAAAGTACTTGCATATGCAATCACCAGGGATTAAGATACTTGCAGTCGCAAGTATATCGTCCACGGAAGGAGATTGCGGGTGATCAAAGAAGTCGAACTCGACCCGGATGGATCGCTGACCCGGCGGTGGGGCACCAGGGCGAATGACGGCCGAGTGAAAAGAACCATGACCGCCCTCGAGGCGAACGGATTCACGGTCCTCAGGGCGTCGGACGCCGCCGCGGCAAAGCGGATTGTCCTGGCCCTCATCCCAGACTCCTCCCCCGTACACCAGGGCGCCTCGCAAACGCTCGACGTGTTGGGCATCACCGACGAGATCGAAAAGTCCGGTCGCTACGGTGCACTCCGCCCGCGGATCTGGAGCATGAATCGCGAGACCGAGGCCGACGAGATCCGCCGCCTGGGCGCGGCGCCGGATGTCATGCTCGGGAGCGTCCACGCGGTCACCGAGACCGGGTCGCTGCTCGCGGCTTCCATGAGCGGCAGCCAGCTCGGACCTTATGTCAGCGGCGCCGGACGAGTCATTCTCGTCGTCGGCACGCAGAAGATTGTGCCCGACCTCGAGCAAGGTCTGCTCCGCATCAATGAATATGCGTGGCGGCTCGAAGACGCCCGCGCCCAGGCTGCATATGGCATACACAGCGCGGTGAACAAGGTGGTCATCATCAATCGGGAGATCACCCCGGGGCGGATCACGGTGGTGTTGGTCGACGAGGTGCTCGGTTTTTAGAATGGCCCGGACAGAAACCCGGGAGACTACATCAGCCCCAGTAATCCCTGAATCGACCCTGGGCGTCGGGATCATCGGGGTCAACCCCGCCTGGGGCTGGGCCGTTACCGCCCACATCCCGGCACTGCGCGCGCTGCCGATGTACGAGATCAGGGCACTGAGTGCGCGCAGCCCAGAATCGGCTCGCGCAGCTGGCGAAGCATTCGGGATCAAGGCAGTGTTTCAAGACCCCGAGAAGCTGGTGATCCAGCCGGACATTGACGTGGTCGCGATCACCGTCAAGGTGCCGCACCATCGAGAGCTGGTCTCCGCGGCACTTGCCGCAGGCAAGGCCGTCTACTGCGAGTGGCCGCTCGGCCGCGATGTCGACGAAGCACGAGCGATGGCAGCGCTCGCTGCCGAAAAAAGGGTGCGCACGGTGGTCGGGCTGCAGGCCCGCCAGGCCCCGGCGATCGAGTTCGTCCGACAGCTGCTCAGCGACGGATACGTTGGCGAGGTCCTCTCCACCACGATGGTCGGGCTGTCGGTTGTAGGCGGAGCCCTGGTCCAGCCCAACGCCTACATGCTCGACAAGAAAAACGGGGCCAACTTACTGACGGTCGCCTTCGGCCACAGCCTGGACACCCTCAACTACGTGCTGGGCGAGTTCGCCGACCTGTCGGCGGTGTCGGATATTCGCAGGCCGCTGATCACCCTCGAAGGGACGGGGGAGAAGATCGTGAAGACGGCCCCCGACCAGGTCGCGGTGATCGGCACCCTCACGTCCGGGGCGACTGCCAGCGTTCACATCCGTGAGGCGGTGGCCGGCGGTACCGGTTTCCTATGGGAGATCAACGGAACCGACGGAACGCTGCGCATCACCGCTGACGCCGCGCTCCCTGAAATCTTTCCATTGACCGTCGTGGGAGCTCAGGGGCGGAACGAACTCGCCGAGCTTGGAGTCCCTAAGGCGCTGACACAGAAATGGCCGACGCTCACCAGCCTGGAAGGAGCGCCTGCCTTCAACGTCGCTCGTGCTTACGCCGCGTTCGCGGCAGACTTCGACAACGGGACTCACACCGTGCCGGACTTCGCCGACGCCGTCCGGCGCCACGAGGTGATCGCCGCCATCGAAAGGTCCGCGGTATCAGGAAAACGCGTGAAGGCGTGAGGCCCAGAGTTCAAGTCCCGACCCCCTCGACAAAGTCCTCTTATCTGAACTGGCCAACCAAAAGGCTGGTTGTCGACGGCACACGTCATCGCTCGAATCTGATACTCGCGCTGCTTTCCGCGGCGCAGTTCATGCTGATCCTGGACATCGCGATCGTCAACGTGGCGCTGCCCTCGATGCAGCGTACTCTGGGTTTGTCGGCTGAGAACATCCAATGGGTGGTCGGCGGCTATGCGCTAACGTTTGGCGGCTTTCTCATGCTGGGCGGTCGGCTGGCTGACGTCGTCGGCCGGCGACGCATGTTCTTGACGGGTTTGGTCCTCTTCATCGGGGCATCGATGCTGGGCGGATTCAGCCAGTCCGGCGGAATGCTGATCGCCGCTCGCGTAATCCAGGGTTTTGCCGGCGCGTTGGTCTCGCCCGCGGCACTGTCGCTTCTGACAACGACTTTCAAGGAAGGCCGGGAGCGTAATCGTGCGCTTGGGATGTGGAGTGCCATGGCTGCCGGCGGAGCATCCGCTGGCTTGATTCTTGGAGGCCTGCTCACCCAGGAATTGAGCTGGCGTTTCACGCTCTTCGTAAATGTGCCATTGGGTCTCGCCGCGGTTTTGCTGTCTCCAGTGCTGCCGGCAGATGCTTCTCGTGGTAGAGCAAAGGTCAACCTTGACATCCCCGGGGGGGTGAGCTTGACCGGCGGCGTCCTCGCCCTCGCGTACGGCGTGACCGAGGCGACCGGGCAAGGCTTTGTCTCCGCGAACGTGTTGATCGCTCTGGCTCTCTCTGCCGCGCTCCTGATTGCATTCGTCGTGGTGGAGAAGAGCAGCAGCCAACCGCTTCTGCCGGGTCGAATGCTGAGGCTGGGATCCGTGGTGGCGGGCAACTCGGTGGCGGCGCTCGTGTCGGTCGTGATGATCGGCGCCGTGTTCTTCAACTCGCTGTATCTGCAGGAGATCCTCGGATATTCACCGATCCAGGCAGGTCTTGCCTGGCTGCCCCAAACGGTACTGATCATGGTCGTCTCCAACATCGGCGCCCGGATTGCGACGAAGCTGGGGGCCCGAACCCTGATCGCATTCGGAACTCTTGTGCTGGGGGCGGGGATGCTCCTGTTCCTGAGAACCTCCCCTGAAAGCGACTACGTCACCGTCCTCCTACCTGCCATGCTGGTTACCGGCATCGGCGTAGGGCTTGCCTTCGTCAGCGTTACTATGGCCGCCACATCTGGCGTTCCCGATCGGGATCAGGGAATCGCTTCCGGTCTTATAGGCACCGCCCAGCAGGTGGGAATGGCCGTGGGACTGGCGATTCTGGTCAACATCGCCGGGTCGGTCACGAGGGTGTCCCTCCCGCAAGGTCCAGGTGCTGTTATCGCCGGATATCACGCGGCGTTTGTGATCGGCGCCGCAATCAGCTTCCTGGCGGCGATCGTCGCGCTCATTGTGATCAGGCGTCCTTCGGCGCTGCCGGCAGCCGGTATGGCGGAAACGGTGTTGCCGCGCCCGATTCAGCCACTCACCGCCGCCGCCCAGAGCCAGCTGCTCCTGGCAAGGTGCGGACCCTTACTTCCACCGGACTGCGTCGAAGAATGGATGGCGGGAAGAATGGATGGCAGGAAGGTAGTTCGGGGGAGCCGTGATGAGCGGAGCTATCCCGCTTAAGTAGCGGGCTGGGGGCTGCTGGGGGCTGCTGGGGGCTGCACGTGTTCGACTTTGGGGGCTGGTCTGGACATTTGCCGGATCACAGCCGGATCACGCATTCCCGGAACCGGACGGTTCTAGAAGGTCACGGCAGGACACCAATACGGTGGCATTCGAGTTCAGGCGGACCCTTGCGGAGCCGGCAGGACAGCCGAGGACACGCCGGCGACAAG
>Ga0209590_10000857_pt1 | contig 10770 bp, 8 predicted proteins | sample CZO8metaG_FD_188353 | JGI IMG/M metagenome (GOLD analysis project Ga0209590, IMG submission 188353) | Vadose zone soil microbial communities from the Eel River Critical Zone Observatory, Northern California, USA - CZOApr15con1.8 metaG... | ecosystem: Environmental > Terrestrial > Soil > Vadose...
AACGGATGGAGTGTCTGCGCTTCGCGCTGCTATTCAATGGGAGCTCTCTTGAGCGCTGGCACCTGCGCTGCCTCGATCACCTTGAGGAATCCGCCAAGCTGACTGGCGTCATCCTGGCCGCCGATAGTCCGAGTTCTCCCGCCAAGGCGAGCGGCTCGGCCCTGATGCACCTTTACGCCAAGTCCGTGAGCACCAGGAGGGTGGACGTCACCAAGCGCTTTGCAAATATGAGGAGGTTTTACTGGGCCAACCGGGCAGAGCCAGTCGAACCCCGGGATTTCGACTTCGTCCTGAAGCTGGGCCCCGGATCAATCCCAGTGGGGATAGGGCTACCGACGCGATACGGCGTCTGGGGCTTCCAGCACGAGACCGAAGGAGATTTCCTTCCCTTCTTTCGGGAGGTGTACGACGCGGAAGATGTCACGGAAGCTGCCCTGCTGGTACTCGGGGGATCCGGCGGCGATGCCGCGATTCTGGAGCAGGGGTACTTCCGCACCGAAAAGCGGTCCTATGTCGAGAGCCGGAACCGGGTTTTGGACACCATCGCTGAATGGCCGGCGCACGTCTGCCGACGTCTCGCGCGGGAAGCCGGCGATGCCGCTTTGTGCACCGCTGGGACGCTGCGCCCTGGCAGACCCGCCTGCCACCCTCAGCTTCTCAGTTTCTGGGCCCGGATCGCTCGCCGTCGCCTCGAGTTCGCCTCAGAGCGGCTCTTCCGGCACGCGCAGTGGAATATCGGCGTTCTTCCTGTCCCTGTCGGAGCACTGCTTCGCCCCGGAGACTATTCCGACGGCAGCATCGAATGGTTTCCCCTCGACGACCGGGAAAGGTTTCTCGCCGACCCGTTCGGAATCGTACGCGACGATACGATCCATGTTCTCTGCGAGTCCTTCGGATACCGCTGCGGCAAGGGCCATATCTGCACCCTCGATTACTCCCTTCACCGCTTCACGAGGCAGCCCGAGCCCGCGATCGAGCTCCCCGTCCACATGTCGTACCCTTTCCTGGTCGAAGACGCGGGGGAGATCTACTGCATCCCAGAGACCTGCGGCGCTGATGAGGTGGCCCTATTTCGGGCAGTCGAGTTCCCACGCAAGTGGTCAAAGGTCGCTGTGCTCGTCGAGCATTTCGGAGGTGTAGACCCCACGGTCTTTCGCCACGGCGGCCGCTGGTGGCTGACGTGCACCGAGAGAGGGCGCGACGCGGACGTCAAGCTGTGGGTTTGGTACGCCTCCGACCTGCTGGGACCCTGGACACCACACGCGCGAAACCCAGTCAAAACCGACGTGCGTAACGCCCGGCCAGGTGGAGTGCCGTTCGTGCACGAAGGCGTCCTGTACCGGCCCGCACAAGACTGCTCGAAGAGGTACGGGTGGCGAATCGTGATCCAGCGGGTAAAAACCCTGACGCCCTCGGAGTTCGTCGAGGAGCCCGCGACCGTGCTGGAAGCTTCCGCCGGTAGCCCCTTCCCCCTCGGACGTCATACGCTGACACGTGTCGGCGAAGTGGTCTTGATCGACGGACATCGAGCCGTCTTCGTGTGGCACTCTTTCCGGTCTTTTCTCAAAATGTTGGCACGGGATCTCTCGAGTAGATTTCGGCGCCGCTAGCGGCAAGGTGTAGCCAGATCCAGATGATGATCAGATCAATTGTCAGCCGGATGAGCTTAGGGCTAGTGCCGTTCCAATCACTCTGGGGTAATTTCCGCCTTACGCCCCGTGGGCCTTGGGCAAGCCTGTGCGAAGGATGTAGGCGAGAAAAGTTGATACCCACTAAAAGTTGTCGAGGTCTCCGAAGGTGAAGCGCAGCTTCTCGGCGGGGATCTGTGAGCGCAGGTTCTGGTAGATGACCGACAGGCACGGAAAGGGCCGGAACCGGTCGGCGAAGAATCGCGAGAAGCGCGTGCCTTTCGATGACTGGAACAGGATTTGATGGATGCCTAGCCGGACGGCGAGGCGCTCGAGCACCCGAACAGCCTTCTCCATCTCTGCCTCCGACGAGGCTTCCAGATCCCCGACGAGGAGGCCGCGCCTGACCTTTAGCCAGACGCGACCGCCATCCACTGCGAGCACCCGATTACCAGCGAACGCCTTATAGTCATGGAATGCCCGATCGCGGTGGGTCCCGGCAAACCCCTCGGAGAAAAGCGAGTTATCGAGAACGGGATCGACCGGGAAGTACGCGCGCAGAGTTCGCTGGAGGTGTCGCTCGTAAAGGCCGTGCAAACGGCCCACGCGGCGCGCAACCCTCTCCACCCAGAACGTAAGGATCGGCAGCCGGTACTCGACGAGGTCATCGATATGCGTGTAGCCAATGCGGACGAGGCCCTGATATGAGCCCCCTTGCGGGCGCGCGAAGCCGAAGAGGAACGAGATGCCCGCCGAATCGCACAGCTCCCGGGCCATTTCCGCCAGACGTGTGAACAATCCTCGGTGGCGATGCTCCTCATCAGTGGCGGCGTCGACAACCTGAGCGGCGATTTCCGTGCGGTCTCCGAAGCGTATCGGCCACGGCAATACGCCGAAGGAGGCAACGGCCTGCCCCCCCTCGGTGAAGGCGACACAAAAGAACCCCCCGACTCCCCCGTATTGGCAGGCGTACTTCTTCTCCAACCAGCCGAGGTTGAAATCTGGCCGCCGAAAAACTTTGCGGAAAAGAGGTACTAGCGGCGCCATCTCCGGCCCGTGCACGCAAGCCAGGCGGTAGGTCGTCCCTCCTATCCCCAGTGCCCGTTCCGACATGAATAGATCCTCGTCTGGCAGCACCATAACATGGTGGGCGAGCCCGGTCGAGGCGTGGAGCCTGTCGCCGAGCTTGGAGTTGGGGGTGGACCGCGGCACCTTCGTTCTTATGAAGCTTGGGTGGTAATAGTCCGCCGCGATCTTGTCGCAGACCTGGCACGTGAGCGCCTTCAGCGCCGCTCCCCGTATTCCGTCCAGCGCTAGATGCTGCCCGAGCGCCAGGCGAAACCGCGGGTGGTCGTCTATTGGGATAAGGGTCACTCTTGGGACGGTGGGCCTCGGTTCTCCATTTTCGAGAATGGATGTGGACTTAATTGACACCGGAGTGAGTCCCCCATCCGGTTGGAGCGATTGGATTACCCCGGTAGATAATCGTCCGGATGCCCGCGCTCATTCCTATGTAGCGCAAATCGTCTCAGAGAGCTTGAACACGAAAGATACTCGACCTGCCGGATCGGCTCTCATCGGAGCGGCCCAGAGAAGAAATGAATCATCTTAAATAGAGAGCGGATGGCTACATAACTTAGAGATCCACTACACTGAAACTGTCAGGCTACGATTACGAATGGTTACTTGCGTTTAGAGCCGCCGAGGGATGAATTTGAAGCAACTTCGTGTTGATTAGGGCCTTCGTTAGTTGCGTGGGCTGGAAAGTGATGCTGGGCCACAGAAATACTTCATTGGTGCAGAAGCACTGCTTTTCCCTGACCTGCTGCCGCAGCGCCCTCGCTTCCTGCGAATCCCAGATTTCGAAAAAGCTCTTGCGGCGCAGATTTCCGAGAGGAGCGTGCGTTTCGCAAACGCTGACATCCCCGTTGGCATAGATCACTCCGGACAGGATGCCTGCCTTACATGGCACGTATTGCGTGCCGGTTTCGATAGTCTTTACTTTAGCCCATTGCAGCATGGGCTCCACGACAGATCCAAAGCGGCCTTCTTCGCGGTCTTTCCAGACTTCCGCCACGTGTTCGTAGAGCTTCTTGTACCGGTCCAGTGCCGGCCCCTGCAGTGATGGATTCTTGCGATCGCCGCGGATGATGGCCAGGTTGTGATGCTCGATGGCGGGGCAATTGTCGTGCAAGTACTCCGTGAGTTCCCAGATCTCATCCATGTTCTCGCTCATCGCGACGGTATTGGAGTGAATCCGCAGGCGGGAATCTTCTTTCTGGAGCCGGGCCAGCATGTCGACCGTCTCCATCGCCTTTTCAAAAGACTTGGTATTACCGCGAAACCGATTGTGGTACGCGGGCATGCCGTCCAGCGAAATTTCGCAGACAAACCGCTGCAGAGTTTTGGACTTCAGAACCCCCCGAAGCTGTTTCTCGGTGCGCTCGGTGAAGTATCCGTTGGTGGGAACGTAGATCTGCTTTGCGCCGTTGTTCTCAGTAAACAGCAAGCAAATTTCGGCGAAGTCCGGCCGGATAAACGGCTCACCTCCGGATAGATTCAGGATTTCAATCTTTCCCAGTTCGAGCGAGAGTTTCTGGAACTCCTCGTAGGTTAGATCGTCGCGCTGGTTGAGACTGCGCCAGTAAAAGCAGTGCTCGCAAGTGAGGTTGCAGATGGAGTTTATGAACACGATCAAGAATGGCGGAGTCTGTCCCTCGTGATGGCTGACAGCTCGCGCAGAGAGCCGCGCGTGGCGTACAAATCGGGAAACTAGGGATTTACTCATACCGCCGTTTCTGACCCTAAATGCCTCGGGCAAAGTTCTTGCACAATAGTCCCCTGACCTGGGAGCAATCTGCAAGCCAAACTGCCCGACTGGTGAGGGCCACAAGTTTAATCTAAGGTGTTGATTATGGGCAGCTTATCTGTGCCATAGAGTCCGCCGCGTGCAACTTTGGGCTCTCCTCCTGTAGTGATGTGAAAATCCCTGCCATTGTTTGCCAGAACGCCGCTCTAAGCCCCGGGGGGCTGGCAGGAGCAATTTTGCCCGAATTCCGATTCGAATCCCGAAGCTACCAACGCGCTCACGTCCATTTGCGGCCACTCGATCCCTCGCCGATAAGGTAGCCGCAAATTTCTCCGACTGACCAGGATGCGGTCAGCGCGAAAAAATGGGGAAGTGAGCGCAAGAGTTGCGGGAGATATCTGCGCTTCCGAATGGTGCCCAGCACGACACGGCCGGGCAGCAGAATCGGCAGAACACACGAGGCCAAAGCAAAAATCACACGTTTGGTCAATGGGCTATCAGCGACGCGTCGGCCAGCGAACGCGCGAGCAAGGTGAAAATAGCTTCCTAAGATCTCGCGAAATCGATAGTCTTTGGTGAGATAAGCGACTGCGGAGGGCTCCAGGTAAAGTTGATGGCCACGACGTTTTAATTCTTCGTGGGCGAATGCTTCGTAAAATCCTCCGCGAAACGATTTTTCCACTTCCCGGAGAACCTCTCTGGTGTACGATACATTCATTCCCGAAAGGGTCGTCGTAGGTCCAGCCAGGCCCGGCGCCATATACTTCCCATAATCGTAGAAATAGACGGCCCAGTTTAAGGGCTTGTCTGGGCACCGATTCTCCACAGAGCCACCAACTATCCGATGGTGCGACTCGTGCGCTTTTTTGATTTCCGCACACCACAGATCATCAAGAGTGCAGTAATCCTCCACCAGCGCGATGATTTCTCCACGCGAAAGGTGAATCCCGCGTGTACGCAGCTCGGGGACGGTTGTATCGCTTGCGAGCGTCACGCACTTGACGAAGGGAAATTGCTTTGCAACTTCCTCCCTTGCCTCACCATCAAAATTGCAGACCGCGATAACCTCTGTGTCCGCGGTTTCCGCTTGCCCTCTCAAAGAAGAGAGGGTTTTCTCAAGTGCTGCGAGATCATTTGAAGCGGCAATGACGACTGAGAGTTTCAGGGCAGCGGGTTCGAGGATCATTTGGGTGCTATTGTGGCGCGCGCGTTTTTTGATATTCACTGATCTCCACGGCGCGGCCCAGTTGAGCGGAGTCGTAAGCGGCCGTCACCATCGCCAGGGTCTTTCGATTATCCCGCGCATCACCGTGAGAGATGCCACCTGACTGGATGGCGTCTACAAAGTTGTCCAGATGAACGGCTGTGGCCGCAGCGAATGGGTTCATCGGATCACGAGCAATCACCCGGGAACGATTTCCTACCTGCAAAACCGCCTGTCCCCCTTTCGCGAACCTCCATTCCAAGAACGGTTGCCGCTTTCGAGTGTGGACGCCTGCCTTGATTTCGATCCGCCCTCCGATGGAAGTATGGATCGATGCGAATTCCCCATCGAGACGCATGTCCAGATAACGCTCCGGACCTTTGCTCAGCCGGTTCAGAATCATAGAAGCTGCGCGCCCATCCGCAAATTCCACACAGACTACATTGATCGCGTCGGACTCCGCTTTCGCCTGAGGAACCGGCATGTGGGCCATAAGTCTGACCGGCGTATCCTCAAACAAAAAGCGCATCAATTCAAAGACGTGAATGCCGAACTCGAAGCAGACTCGCCGCCGCAATTTGCGTCGCCATCCGGCCTCGGTGGCTTCCGTGGGAAGGAAAGTCTGCCAGGCATGAAGGTAAAGCAGGCGCCCGAACTCCGGCGAACCTGCCAATCGTTTGGCCGCCATATGGATCTTCATATACGGGAATTGGTTGTTGACCACCACGAGCTTCCCTGTCTTTTGACTCGTCTCAATAATCTCGTCTGCCTGTTCAAGATTGTCCGCCAAAGGTTTTTCACAGAAAACATGGCAACCGGTTCTTAAGGCGAGCGTCGAATGATCGAGGTGGAAGGCGGGCGGGGTGCACACCGACACGATGTCCGGCTTGGTCTTGTCGATTAATTCCCGCGCGTCTCCGCACACATGAGGCAGCTTCCATTTGCCGCGCGCTAAGTCTTGCGCGGTGGGGTCGACATCGCAGCCTCCCACGATCGTCACGCGATTCTTCATCTGCGCGTATGCCGGCAAATGAATATTGCGCGTCACCGCTCCGAGGCCGATAATCGCCACACGAACCATTGGACCTTCCATGTCGAACTGCGAACCGGTTATATTCCCGGGTGTGCCCTAGGACGCTTCGCAACCACATAAAGCGCGCCATAGGGGTAAGTGAGCTTGCCCCCACGCGCTTGCACGTCCCGACAAGTCTCAAGGAAGGCCGCACGCACGGCCTCCGCTTGCCTGTCATCCGCATCCAACAAGCGCTTTCGCGCGAAACTCGAGAAGGTACGCTGGAGGTCCCAGAATTCCTCAGGCGTCTCGATCACTGCTTCCGCGCCGCACCAACTCGTTTCCAAGTTGCAGAATCCCGCATCGCGAATCAACTCAGGCACCTTCTGCGTTCGCTTCCGGCCCTCCCTGGCGAGAGAGGATTCCTCCGGGTCGGAACGCCCTTCGAGTTGCCGAGCGATCAAGTCGTTGAGAGATCTCGGGCCCGTCAACAGTTTCTTGCGACGTATCTCAAACCTTCTGCGCAAAAACTTGACTCCCTCAGTCAGGCCGTCCCTGGAAAACCATGCCGGGCCACTCCCAACGGCCAGGACGAGCCGGCCTCCGGGGCGAAGAACGCGGAACAACTCTCGCAAAGCCATAAGCGGATTCGGAAAATGAAGAAGAGCGAACAGAGAAAGCACCACATCGAAGGCCGCATTTTTAAGTGCCAATTCCTCGGCGTCCATCCGACTAAATGCCACGCGACTGCTAAGACCGTCTTGTAAGGCCCGCGACTTCGCAGCGGAAAGCATTCCCTCAGAGAGATCGACTGCGGTGATCCCGCCGTGGAAGTTTGCCGTTCGGGCGGCCGCCAGAGCGACAATTCCGGTCCCGGTCCCCAGGTCGAGCACACGCTCGAAAGGAAGCAGCTTCGCCAAGTCAACCATGCGCTCCGCGAGTGGTTGCGTCAGCCGCCGTGTGAAACGGTCAAATTCCGCCGTGAGCGGATCATAGCTTGAGGCATCTCGGCTCTTGAACTTTGTAGAATCTCGAGTATCGGGCATATTTTCTATCCGCGTGACGCCAGCGGTATCATCAAGTCCAAATAGCGCTTTGTAACCAAGCGCCAATCGTAGGATGCAGCTCTCTTCGGACCTTCCTTGGCCATGCGTTCGCGCCAGGTGGCGTCGCTCAAGACCGCACTGATTCCCTCAGCCAAGGTATTCACGCCGGCATCTGGGAGCAGATGGGCAACTCCTCCGGCAAACTCGGGGAAGGCGGTGTTGTTCAAAGCGATTACTGGCGTGCCGCAGGCCATCGCTTCCAGCACGGGCATGCCGAAGCCTTCGTACGACGACGGATAAACGAAAAGATCGGCGGCGTTGTAGACGAGCACAATTTCGTCGTGGTTCGCATACCCCAAAATGACGACCTCGGCGTCAAGGCCTAGTTCCGCAATCACCCGGCGGAATGGAGACGTTCCAGGTAAATCGGCACCCACGATAAGGAGTTTATGGTGGAGGCGTTTCTCTTTCTTAAGCGTCGCGAACGCACGGATGAGAGGGGAAAGATTGCGTCGTTCGGTGGGCTTTCCGACGTAGGCGATATATGGGACATCCTCGCCCAACACTCGCCGCCGCCAATCGGCAAGTGCGGCACGATCCTGCAACGGACGAAACTTACGCGTGTCCACGCCTTCTGGGATAACGTGTATCGCCTCCGGCCGCATCCCGTAGAAATGAACCATATCCTTTTTGCTGTATTCACTGACGGTTGAAACGCAGGTTGCTCGTTTCGCGCTCAGAGCGTAGATCGCCCGGGCCTTGTGGAGTGTCCACCAATCAAAGGCTTGCGGGTAACCCTCGTAAGAGCCGTGATGAACGAGCAACGTGGGACATCGGGCCAAGAGAGGAATCACGTAACTTGGGCAAAACAGCACGTGCTGGCTGCCATGCGCTCTCAACAACGTAGATTGCTCCCACAGAGCAGGAGGAAAAGACGAGGGGAGCACGACGTTGACGGCAGTGCGCGGCAGGCGAATGTCTTGAGGGATCGGCTCCGGCGTATAAACCCTTATCTCCTTGAAGGGGTGGTCCAAGTCGTCCATCCAGCCAAGAACGGCTTCGATGCAACGCGCGACCCCGGATCGATTCCTGACAAGTCGAATGCCATTAACTCCCAGAATCATTGTGGCAGTCCCGACACGTCCCTTCCAGATTTCTCTTGCCCAGTCGGCAAAACGCTGCAACGACCCCGCATCGAGGTGCCGGTGAGCTCGGCCATTGAATAAAAGGCTGATGGAGGCTCAAATGATATTTCCTTTTTCTTTTGGATCAGTTGTACTGTCAGCGTAACAAACTGCGCAAAGGCTTGGGAGATCGAGAGACTCCAAACGATGAAGAGGCTGTCTAAACCGCTTACCACTCCGCGCGTGGCGATCGTAGGTGCCGGGCTGATGGGACAATGGCACGCAGACGCCGTCCGTCGGACTGGTGGCACAATTTCCGCCATTGTGGATGACGACGTACACAAAGCGGCACAACTCCTTCGGCGCCACCCTAAGGCGAGGATAGCCCCGGACTTTGTGGGTGTTCTCAAGGCTAACCTGGCTGACGTAGCTCACATCTGCACGCCTGCCCATACCCATGAAGTTCTGGCGCAACAGGCGCTCGAAGCAGGCCTCCACTTGCTGGTTGAGAAACCGCTGACGGAAACCACTGAAACTACAGCGAAGCTCCTGCAGCTCGCGGAATCCAAGGGCTTGCTTTTGTGCCCCGTACACCAATTCCTTTTTCAGCCTGGCGTTCTCCGGGCTCAGAATGCGATTGGGAAATTTGGCGCACTGTTGCACGTGGACGCCCTGATCTGCTCGGCGGGAGCGGAGCGCGGCTCGCAAGACGCCGACCTGGTTGCGGCAGACATTTTGCCCGGCCCGCTTTCCGTGATCGCCAGGCTCATGCCGAGCGCAATCGGAAATGCAAGTTGGCGCGTCGAGCACGCCGCGAAAGGAGAGCTCCGCGCGAGCACTTCGGTTGAAAAAGTTTCTTTCTCGATGCTGATCTCGCTGAACGGCCGCCCCACAGTCAATACTTTGCGCTTGATCGGAGAGCGCGGCAGCGTGCATGCCGACATTTTTCATGGATACAGCGTCGTCGAACCCGGTACCGTCTCTCGAACTCGCAAGATTGCCCGTCCTTTTCTGCGCAGTGGCGCGACCATTTTTTCCGCTGCGGCGAATCTCGCTTCGCGCGCCATGAGCCGCGAACCTGCTTATCCTGGTTTGCGCGAGCTGATTCGTAGATTCTACGAATCGCTTCGCACCGGCGGAAGTCCTCCCATCAGTCCCGCCGAAACACTCGCCGTCGCCGTGGCACGAGATAGAATTCTCTCCGAAATGCATCGAAGAACCTGAAACGCGCCTGGATTTCGGGACGATTTGAAACGTCCCAGGCCAACCCTTATCGCGGCAGGATGAACGCAACCGTTTCATGCTGTGGCTCACGGACCTGAGGCATCATCGCGCGCCTTCTTTGCCAAAACCAGGAGCGCTGGCGATATCGGAATCATAAACCATCGAAAAACTGGAATGCTGCTGAGCAAGCGGAAGAATCTCGCCCCGAGCTTTTCAAACCTGCTTCGGCCTTTGAGATCTGCGTCCGTTACCCGGGGAAGCGAGAACGTCAGGGACTCGTATCGAGCATTTTTGAAGATGCGTCTCAGTTCGAAACAGGAAAGCAAATACTGCTTGTCATAGCTTAAGCCGCGGCGCCACTTTACGTAGCCCGGCATCCAGCGGCGCGGAAGGAAGCCGACGCCCCAGACGCCGACATGCGGTTCGGGCGCCAGCGAAAATCGGTTGGCCATCCACACAAACAGCCGGGCGCCAGGACCTTGCACGCGGCCGCATTCACGAACGACCGCTCGTGCGTCCCTAACGTGCTCCAACAAGGAAATCGCCGTCACCAAGTCAAACGTTTCTGCCGCGAACGGCAGATAGTCTGCGCAACAACAAACCAGGTTTGCTGTTGCACCCATCTCCTGGAGACGTTTCCTGGCCAATACTAACCAACGAAACGCGACGTCACAGCCGATGACGAGATCGAATTTCTGTTGCGCGAGTCTGACTAGAGCGCTA
>Ga0209590_10000859_pt1 | contig 10761 bp, 19 predicted proteins | sample CZO8metaG_FD_188353 | JGI IMG/M metagenome (GOLD analysis project Ga0209590, IMG submission 188353) | Vadose zone soil microbial communities from the Eel River Critical Zone Observatory, Northern California, USA - CZOApr15con1.8 metaG... | ecosystem: Environmental > Terrestrial > Soil > Vadose...
CGCTCCTTCAGGATGCGGACCATGTGATGGCCCATGATGCCCGATTGCGAATGGGTGGCCACGACGGCGCCGCCGAGCCGCTCGACCAGCTCCGCCAGGTCTTTCGGGGTCCAGGTGTTGGCGGGGGAGATCGCCGTCGGATCGCAGGTGGCACAGGTGGAGCCCGGCAGCGTGACCTCCGCGTTGGGAACCAACTGCTTGTAGTACTCGAGCGCGTAGTAATTGCTGGGTCCTGCCGGAGCTTCGGCGATGGCCCCGGCGCGCGAGACGATGTTGGGATCCGCGGAGAGCGGGTAGGCGGGGAAGTAGTCTTTGCCATGGCTCGTGTCGGTCGGCGGGTCGCCGGGATCACCGTGCCGGATCAGGGTACCCGTGAGAATGTTCGATCCTGCCGGGCTGAGGTGTCCGAACCACGCGGTCCAGGCGCCATTGTCGGTGATTCTGCCGAAGCCGGGGATCAGCGCTGTCCCGTTCGCGATGTCACCGTTCCGGATCATGGCGGCGGCTTCATGAATGACGGACTCGTCGAACCCCGAGCGTCCGCGTCCCGCCTGATCGACGATGTAGGTGGAAATCCCTTGACGCACGAAGTAGGGCGCCCAGCCTTCGCGCCCGTCGGGGGTCGACTCCAGGCACGCCGCCGTATGTGTGGACCCGTGCACCATGATGACCGGTGGCATGTTCGGTTTCTTGTTCGCCGGTATCTGGAACTGCACGTACATCTGGCCGATGGTGATTTGGTTAGGGGCCGGCGCCTGATTCGGGTTCGGCGGGGCGGGCGTGGCATACGTGGTGACCTTCGGTACGCCGCCGATGAAGAAGCTGCCCTGGTCCTCGATGACCAGCGGTTTCTTGAGAAATTTCTTCGCCTTGCTGCTCTCCTGCGCCAAGACGCTCGCCGCCATCGTGACGAGGAGGAGCGCCGAACACAGACACCTGCCGGCTCGCTGCAGAAAAGGACTTTCGTTCGCCAAAATCACGTCCATAGCGTGTCCTAACACGTCGGTTGTTGTCTACATTTCACTCTCGCAGTCATCGTATTCGTGCCGCACTGGGCGTAGGAGCGGCTGCAGGCGCTCGGCGCCCGTCGAAGGCGTCCCGTGTGCGTCGACGCCTCGCCGCCGAGCGCCCCGTCGCGGCACCGGGTGGTCTCCTGAACGGCTCAGCTGCCAACGCGGTTACCCTTCTTCTTTTTGGTCTTGCCTTTGATGGCGGCCAGCTTCTTCTTGGTGTGGCCTCCGATGATGGCCAGCACGTCATCCTCTTTCATGATGAGGTACTCCTCGCCATCCAGCGTGATCTCCTGGCCGGCATACTTGCCGAACAGGATCCGGTCGCCCGCTTTGACGTCGAGGGGGATCCGCTTGCGGTCGTCTGTCACCTTCCCATTGCCGGCGGCGATGACCGTGCCCTGCTGCGGCTTCTCTTTGGCCGCGTCCGGGATGATGATCCCGCCGACGCGTTGTTCGCCTTCGTCGATGCGCTGAACAATGAGGCGGTCGTGGAGCGGTCTGACAGTCATGGATGTCGACTCCAGATAGGCGTGAATGCGTGGATTAGGCTCGGACGTGTCAGGAAGTCACCGCACGTGTCAGTGTTGCGCTCGTTCAAACACAACGGTCTGGGCCTGCAGATTCGGCGTGGCCGTCCTATGGGCCTGAATCCATGATTGTGCGTAACCGGTTTCGGGAGCGTCCGAGTCTGCGTTCGTCCACCACTCCCGGGAGACGCGCGCGGGGTCAGGCAGCGCGAAACCGAGGATGTCTTCAATCTCCGCGAACGTCAGGACGACGGTGTTCGCGTACCGATTCTCCAGATACTTGTAGAGCAGCGAATGCTCGCCGGACATGGCGCACCCGTGCCGCTGCGCCGCTTCGGTGGCGGCTTCAGCCTGCCTGTGCGCCGGCGATCCGTGCCTCTTCATCCAATCCAGCGGCATGTCAGTTCTCGCGGCAACCCGCGCCACGCGCGGGCCGCCTTCATCATGGGGCTCTCTGGTCTGTTCAACCTCAGGATTCTCCAGGCCAGTCGAGAATCACGCGGACGCGATCGCAGTGGGATCGTTCTTAATATGTGATCGATCGCACAAACACGCCATCTCCGGCGCGGGACAGGAAGTTCTCCATCACGAGCGCCCTGAGCATCGCGGCGGACACCGAGGGTGCCACCCCAAATAACTGCGTGGCCTGCAGCTTGGTTAATTTGAGCCCCGGCGTTTCTCGGTATTGTTCGCGGACTCGCTGCAGCAGTGCCTCAAGTGGTGCGGAGGTAGGGGGGATGGTGATCATGGCAGCCTGATTTCTCGGGAAACGAGCCTTGATGAGGGCAGGGGCCAGCGCTGGAGAACGCCCAGCGAGGTGGTCGGAGTCTCAGGAAAGCGTGAACCCTGACAGTACACCTTTCCCCTGAGCAGCACAAGCGCGCGGGGGAGCGACTTCCGTGGCCGTGTCGAGGGGCCATGTCCTGTTCGCAAATGTTAGTGTCCAGCGTTGCTGTGGCGGCACCGATGGCGGAGCGCAGCGCGCGGACGAAAATCACGCAGGACCGCGTGCTCCTCGGCCCGCGCCTGCTGGTAAATGCTGGTATCGCGGCGGCCGCTACCGAGGCCCAGCAGTCCGTGGCGAAGTCGTCGTGGGTGTCTATGCACCGGCGAGACATCAGGGATCGGCCCCACAATTTCCTGGCGAACCCGGCGGAGAGTTCAATGGGACCGTGTGGGTCCGAGTTGATTGACGACCTTGCCGTCCGCATCGAGAAACGAAATACTGGGCGTTCCGTCGGGGGTGACCTGTAACAGGATTCTCTTTCGTCCGTTGCGGTCCATGAGCGAGACGCTGGCGACTCCTTCTTTGTCGTGGCCGATGAAGACACGCCGTCGATTGCCTGCAGCGTCAGTGTCCGACAGAATGAGCCCAACGATGTGGTTCTTCGAATCGTCGACGCCCGCGAGTTGAACAAACTGAGAGCTCGCCCCGTAGCGATCGAACGAGAGGTTCACGCCAGAATCCACCACCTCGCCGTTCAGGTTGCGGTGTCCACCGAATACGAGACCGCCGTTCTCGGTCCCTTCGTCGTTGTAGAACAGCATGCCGGCGTACGGCCGCTCGACGCGCGGATTCTCTTTGCCTCGGACAATGACGCCCGGCAGGCGTGCATGGTTGGAAATCACCATGCGCAGGGTGCCGTCCGGCTCACGAACATTGATGCGGTGCACGTCGATCTCGTCAAAGTGTTGAACCCGTGCCGCCGCGGAGCCCGCTAACGTGAACGCCGCGAGCAGTGTCGTCAAAACAGTCGAGTAAACAACGAGGACTTGGGTAAGCATGGGTCTTCCTTTCGGCTTCGGCGGTCGTCAGCTCCCGCATCAATATACGGGAATCGAATCCGATCAGTTCTGATGTGAGTCGGTTATCGCCCACCAGTCTGGATCGTCGTCGCAGTCGGTGTACTACAATGCCACGCACGGCCATGGGCAGGCGGAAACGCGACCGACAGCCGTGCATGTGGGTGGCGACGGCGGATTTCCCGACAGCCGCCAGTCACCCGTTCTACACGCGCTTGAATCAGCTGCTGCGCGAGCATGGATTCGACGTCTTCGCCGAAGCTCAGTGCGCCACGTTCTACGCCGACATGATGGGCCGACCCGGTCTGCCGCCAGGGATCTATTTTCGGCTGTTGTTGATCGGCTATTTCGAGGGCATCGATTCGGAGCGCGGCATCGCGTGGCGCGCGGCGGACTCGTTCGCGTCGCGCGACTTCTCGGCGTCGGACTGGAAGCTGCGCCACCAGACCATTCGACGATTTCGCGGACGCGTCGATTGATCGATCTCGAAACGCATCGTGCTGGGTTTACTTGGGTGCTGCAGTGCCTGAGTACGGCCGGCTTGGTCAAAGGCAAGACGATCGGCATTGATGCCACGACGCTCGAAGCAAACGCGACGTTGCGGAGCATCGTTCGGCGAGACAGCGGCGAGAGCTAGCTTTCCCCTCGACATCATTTCGTGCCTCACGTGACTATCTCAATCCGTCTGAGGCGTGGAGTTGCCAAGCTTATCTTCTTCGCTGAGCTACACCAGTCGTCAAGAAAGAATAAACGGAGCGCCGTCTGATCTGAGCCGAGGGTGACACTTTCCACCAGGTGACAGACTCGACCCCGACGCGTGGCCGGCGATACTGTTGAGACTCGTCCAGATACGACCCCGGCCGCGATGGTGAGCCTATACTTCATGTGGGTCGAGCGGCTACGCCAGCAGGTGGAAGAATTCCAAAGAACCGTCGAGGAAGAGCCTCCGGACGGCCCGACCGCTCCTCGAAGAGCTGCACGTCCTCAGGCCAAAAGGCGGGGTCATGGAAGACGAATGGACTCAGGTGATTTCCGGCGGTCGGCTCGTGAAATTTACCTACTTGGATCTTCCGGAAGGGAAAGCATTTCTGACAGCCCAGATTGCCGGCCATGACGTCGTCTACTCAGTCATTGTGCGACACGCGGAACACCCATTCACTCGCGAAGGCGTTGAACGTCACTTCGACTATGAGTGCCCGCCAATTTCGAACTGAACCGTCTCGAGTCCCCGGCAGCTTCCCACGAGTTCAACGACGATGCCCGACATTGTGTCCGGGTGGCCTGCTGTCTTCGATAATCCATAGGCTCGACACCGGGCGCGGCGCAGGTGAGCGTCTCCGCGTCGGGGTCGCTGCAATCGTTCTTTCGTTGCCACCGTGCGTCTCTCTCGTGTCCATGTTGACCGTTGTCCCAAAACCTCATTGGTCAAGAGCGAGCAAAGAAGCAGGATGGGTGCCACCAATCCGTCGGCGCCTTCCGGTGCGTGCACCAAGCTGTTCGGCCGTCAGCGTCGCGCAGTCGGGTGGCCGAGTGCGAGGCGACGGGACTAAGAGTGCTTAGCGCCATCCGTGCCTGCGCCGCCGGCTGGTGCAGGTCTGAGACCAGGGTCGGCCGCGGGAAGGCAGGGTTGCTGCTGGAAGATGACGCGGCCGTCCGGGTCCAGTCGGGTCGTGCGCTCGTATCGCGGGCTCTCTGGACTGCCAAGTTGGTAGCCAGCGACGGCAGCGTGAACGTGTCGAATGAACGTCGTTCCGTCGAGTCCGATGAAGAGACCTTCATTGATCAGCATGGACGGAGTCTATACCTTGTCGGGCGGACGTGCTGAATGAACAGGAGCGACCGACCCTTCGCTGTTGGTGATGCTGTCAGGACTCCTGAACCGGCGCTCTCCGCGCATGCTATCGGTGATCGATCTCTGAGATCTACCGCGCTGGGAGCGACAACGGATGCGGAAGGCTTTACCGTCATCGCATTGCGGGCATCTCCTGCACTCTGTTACAGTTCCGCTCGCATGCCATTCGAAGCCCTGGGAATGATCGAGACCAAAGCTTTCATTGGGGCTGTCGAGGCAGCCGACGCGATGGTCAAGACTGCGAACGTCGTGCTCGTTGGCAAGGAATACATCGGCGCCGGCTACGTGACCGTGATGGTACGCGGCGATGTCAGCGCAGTAGAAGCTGCGACAGACGCAGGGGCCGCCGCGGTGCGTCGGCGAGCTGGTGTCAGTACACGTCATCCCCCGCCCGCACACGGAGCTCGAAAAGATTTCCCAACGGCAGCAAAGACCCCGTGACCGCGTAAGCGCCTCTGGCGGAAGAAGTCCAGGCAGCGTCAGCCAATCGCGACCTCGCCTCGATGGCGGAAGTGCAGTGCGCGCGCGCGGCGCGCCAAGCAGGCCTCTCCAATCTAGAATGCCAGGCCAGAACCGGTGCCTCGACCGCGTCCAGTAGAACAGCCCACGACCTGGAGCGTGTTTCGCCGTTGTGTTGCCGTGCGATGGCAAGCCCCGCCCGCCTCTAACGTTTCCTCCGCTCCTTCATCTGCTCGACCCGCCGCAGCAACAGCTCCGACTGTCGTTGGAGATCTTCTGCCCACTTCACCATACTGGCGGCGAGGCGTTTGAGTTCGATCGCGTCGCGAGCCAGAGCCGTGCCGTGTCGCTCTAATTCGGCCGCCGACTTTCGCAGCGTCATGGGTCCCCAACTCTCTTCTTCGGACGGTTCCAGCGCGGTGTTCGACGAGTCGACGCCGCTTGCTCGCAACGATCTGTTGCCGCGTCGTGAGAACTCGGTGCGGGTGTGCCAGGGCAGGTCCCGCCCGCTGGGTTCTCGAAGGTCACGAGCCACTAGCTACTTCGCGGTGAAGAAATGACCGCGTAAGGCGCTGAGTGGTACCGATGGCCGGCGGCCGGCCGTGACCGAACGTTCGATTCTGCCGATTCTGCGATTGCGACGATCGATCTGCCGTACTAACATGCCCGCGCAAGATGACTCATCAAAGGAGCGAGCATGGTACAGCGCCGACAGCGCGAGCGGAGTCTGTTCGAAGTTCTGTTGCCCGATGGGCACAAATTGTGGCCCGACTGACCGTTCAAGAAGCCGAACATCAGATCGTGACCGCCTACGAGATCCATGCGGCGCGGCCCGCCGACGTCACGTTGTGGACACCGGCGCTGGATCGGCATCAGACGATCTTCGGTCGGGCGCGTGACCTGGCCGCCGGCGATCGGGGCTTCAGCTCGGCGACCAATGAACAGGCGGCGACCACTCGCGGTGTCCGACGCGTCGTCTTGCCGCGGCGCGGCCCCAAGTCGCCCGCGCGGCGCGCGCATGAACACCAGCGTTGGTTCCGTCGGGCGCAACGGTGACGTGTCGGCTGTGAAGGCCGCATCAGTGTGCTCAAACGCCAACATGGACTGGACCGCTGTCGCTACCATGGCGCAGACGGCATGCATCGCTGGGTTGGCTTACGTGTCATCGCGAACAATCTGGTGAGCACGGCGACCTTCGCAAGCGCGCGGGCCACCAGATAGAGAAACGGAAGAAATGAAACGATCGGTCAGCGAGCCGGCCGCACGATCGGGACAGAACAGCTCCGTGAGCGGTCATTTCTTCACCAGAAAGTAGCCAGAAAGTATCTAGTGAGGGCCGCCGGTTCCGGGCAGGGGTGCTCATGTAGCTGGTTGTAACACTACATCTTGAACGGCCGACGGCTGCACAACAACACGGCGAGGCTGCACGTCTTTCGGGGTGACGAATTCCCGTGACTGCTCGGGGAGGGGCGCGTCGCGACGGGCACGCGCTCAATCGTGGTCACGCTCGCGATAGAGTGCGAAATCATGCACTTTCGCACCCTACAGCCACACGCCCCCTTACGACGGCGCTCGACCCTCGACGTCCCCCCGCGTCAACGTTCGAGCTAGCTGCCTCGGCCACCTTCGTGCCCCCGCGAAAGAGCAATGGACCTCGCACACTGATTGGTGGATTCTGCACGACGGGATACACGCGTCACGAGCCGGGGGCTGAAGATGGCGACGCACAAGGCAGTGACCACGGAAGATGAGATGTTCGAACTGGTCGCAGCGTTAAAGGTTCTGAGGGCGTACTTGAGCCATGAACTGATCGATGGGCAACTGGTCACCGAGGAGGAATGCCGCCAGGCGCAGCGGATTGTTACCTTCACCCTACGGGAACGCAAGCGCTCCATTGACGAGCAGGCGCACCGCCTCCGGTTTCAAAGCACGCTCGCGCAGGCGCGCCAGCATTGGTCCGAAGAGGCGAAAGTGCGGCACTGATTCGACGTCTGATAATCAGCCTTACCCGACGCTGACTAGGGCGAAAGCCACAGCACGCGACCGCCGGCGGTCGGGCGCCTGGTAGTGGGTCAGTGTTTGACGGAGCGCACCCGAGACTCGCTTTGGCGCTAGAGTATGGAGTTCGGAGGTGCTTCGTGGCCGACGAGGAACGAACCGCCCAGATTGACCGACTGCTGCGGAGCCTTTCAGAAGCGACGGCGCGAAAGGCCGCCCTCATGTCCGAATGGCCAGAGTTCGAGGCCAGGATCGTGGCGATCAGAGAAGCGCTCGGCAATCCCTTTTTCTACAGCGGCGCGGATCACGGGCGACCCGAGAATGCCGACAAATCAATTGCGAAGTACAGCGGCTACAAGAGCCATGAGCCAGGTCTACGACTCGCTCGAGCTCTCTACAACGCTGACCGTGAGCTGAGCACGCTTCGGGAACGGCTACGTGAGTTGGGCCGAAGCGTCGACTAGTCAGACAAATTTCCTCAGTAACACCAGACGTTCAAACTACCCATTATCGGGCGCCTCGACCTCGCGATGCCACGCGCCGCGCACGGAGAAGATGCCGGCGCGGAGTGCGGCGGACCCGGAGTTTAGTTTTTTCTGCTGTACCGCCTGTGGCCACATGTGGATCGTCGGCAAGATCCTGCCTGCCGCGACATAACCCGCCCTTCGCCAGTCTTCGCGCGCGGTTCGCCGGCCGGTAGCCAGTCGCGCGGTAGGAGCGCCCCGAAGAATTTTCTGCGGAGAAAGCGCCTCGAATATCAGTCGGTCTCGTTCGTCAACTCGGTGAGCAGCCACACGGGCAGATCGCTCGCGAGCAGGGGGTTGGGCCGAAATGCTCGCCACTCACTTCCTCACCACTAACACTGACGACGCCGACGGCGCGACCATCGGCCGTCGCAATTGGCGACCCGCGAAGGCTGACGCCATGAACGATGTGAGCACGCTGGAGACTTACGATTAGTTGCGGTATAACTCATCAGCAACCCAATTCATTCTGGAGATCACTAATGCCGATGTTCAAACGCGGCTGTGCTCTTCTGCTTGTGACTTTGGCGTCGGTGTGCACCGGCTGCAACTCGACATCATCGTCGCCCACTCCCACGCCGACCCCAACGGTGACCACGTTCTCACTGAGCGGACAAGTTACCGACAGCACGGACCGCAACCGGCATCTCCGGCGCAACCGTGTCCATTGCTGACAGCGTGAATGCTGGCAAGTCCGCGACGACTGACGGTTCAGGCAACTACAGTTTCGCCGGGTTGCAGCAAGCAGGCTTCACGGCGAACGTGTCGTCAAACGGTTACATCTCGTCGTCCAAAAGCGTGACGCTCACGTCAACCGGACGCTCTCGTTTCAACTCACACGGGTGCCCACGACGACACTCAGCACGCTCACGGTGAACCCGCTGCTTCCGGTTAAGTCCTGACGTGCGTGCGATTGCCATGCTGGTCCTCCTCTCATGAGTGAGACCAAGTGCGGCCCGGTTGCGATGGATGTCTGAGTCTCTCCAACGGGGTCACGATGATCGTCGATTGTCGACGAGGATCGGCCACCATGTCAGCGATCGCCAAGACCGGAGCCATGCTGTCAAACGGGCAGGAATGCGCCAGTGATTCAAATCGGCCGTAGCTTACCGAACCTGGTCCGCGGCTACGATTGCACGACTCCAGAGGCATCACCAAGTTTCTGTGTGCGGCGACGGCGTCGAGCAGACGCCGCGGGTGCTGTTAACCGGATTTCCCACAGGCAAGTCGAGCACCGCGCGCACGCCGTCGCTGTGGGCTCGTTCGTTAATGTGCGGTCGATCGCACAAACATGCCCTCTCCGTTGCGGGACAGAAAGTTCTCCATGACAAGCGCCCTGAGCATCGTGTCGCACATCGCGGGTGCCACGCCAAATAATCGCGTGGCCTGCGGCTTGGTTAATTTGAGCGCCGGCATTACTTGGTATTGTTCGCGGACTCGCTGCAGCAGCGCGGCCGATGGTGCGGAGTCAGCGGATGTGATCATCGCAGCCTGATTTCTTGGTGAAAGCGAGCCTTGATGAGGGCAGGGGCCAGGGCTGGAGAACGCCCAGCGAGGTGGTGGCAGTCAGGAAAGCGTTGGACGGTGAATGTACACCTTTTCCCAGAGCGGCACAAGCCGCGCGGGGGAGCGGCCCTCTCCGGGGTAGTGTCTCAGTAGCTCGGCTGTGTCAGGTTTCGCTTGTTGAAACGCGGGCGCTTAGCGGGTCTTAGGTCGCGCGCGCCTGATTTCGCCTCTGCGCATCGCCTGACTCCAGCGTCGCCACCAACTGTTCCAACACTCCGGGCTCGACTGGCTTGACCAGGTGGTACTCGAGTCCCGCCTCCCGAGAGCGGCGGCGATCCTCTTCCCGATCAAAGCCGGTGAGGGCCACCAGGACCGGCGTCTCGGCCCCGAGTTCCGACCGTAGCCGCCGGGCCACTTCGTACCCGTTCATACCGGGCAGACCAATGTCCAAGAACACGATCTCGGGTCGAAAGCTACGCGCCGCTTCGAGAGCGGCAAAAGTGTCGCACGCGATGCGCACCTCATGCCCCATCAATGTCAACTGCATGCCAACCATTTCCGCAGCGTCGACGTTGTCATCGACGACGAGAATACGGCGGGTCGGCACCGGCGCGGCAGCCTCGCCCGTCGCTCGAGGCAGCCTCGAAGTCCTTTCTTTCGACTCCCTCGAAGTGACCGGCAGGCGCACCGTGAATTCGCTGCCCTGCCCGAGGCCGGCACTGTCGGCCTGCACGCTGCCGCCGTGGAGCTGAACGATGGTCCGGACCAGAGTCAGGCCAATGCCCAGCCCGGCGTGGGCGCGCTCGTACGAGTGATCCACCTGCATAAACATGTCGAACACGCGCGGCAGCATGTCAGGAGCGATGCCAATGCCCGTATCTCGTACCCGGACGACAGCCTCACGGCCCTCCCGCTCAACGCTCAGCCAGATGCGGCCACCCCGCGCGGTGTACTTGGCGGCGTTGGTCAGAAGGTTGGAGAAGACCTGAGCCAGACGGGTCCGGTCTGCGTCCAGGTATGTCGGGTCTGGTGGAAGGCTCACCGTCAGCTCTTGGCCGGCGGCGTCGATGAGCGGTTGG
>Ga0209590_10000861_pt1 | contig 10754 bp, 15 predicted proteins | sample CZO8metaG_FD_188353 | JGI IMG/M metagenome (GOLD analysis project Ga0209590, IMG submission 188353) | Vadose zone soil microbial communities from the Eel River Critical Zone Observatory, Northern California, USA - CZOApr15con1.8 metaG... | ecosystem: Environmental > Terrestrial > Soil > Vadose...
CTATTAACCGGTCAAGCATCTAGCTCGTTTCGTACTCGTCGTGGCGCCGTACCCAGAGCGGCCTCGTGTCGCTCTCGTCGCGACCCCTCGGCGTGCGGTCCAGCAGCGCGTAGTAGGCCATCGCGGGCTCGAGGCCGCGTGCTGTGGTCACATAGGTGCGGTAGACGATCCCGTTCGATAGGGCGTACGCGCTCAGTCCCGGTCCCTCGGCGACGTAGCCCGCGACGGTCGTCTCGCACATACGCGCGTTCTGCTCGACGGTGGGCGGGATCTCACCCTCCAGGAACGGCTTCAGCTCTTCCTCCGTGTACAGGAAGCCGAGATCGCGGTTGAAGTCGCTTCCGCCGCTCGAGACCCAGTCGATGTCCCAGCCCATCCGCTCCCTGTACGCGGTCAGCTTCGCGAGCGGCCCGCGGGAAGCGAGCAGCAGGGTGGTGTCCCGAGCCTTCAGGTGCGGCACCTGGGGCGCGAGCGTGTCCGTGATCGAGGAGCAGACCGGGCAGCCTGCATCGAAGGACGGCCCGAACATGAAGTGGTAGACGAGCAGCTGGGAGCGGCCGTCGAAGAGATCGGCGAGGGTCTTCGTGCCGTTCTCCGTCTCGAAGCGGTAGTCCTGCTCGACCGGGACCCAGGGCAGCTCGCGCCTTTTCCTGGCCAACTCGTCGCTGTGGCGGGTGAGGGCCTTCTCCTCCTTCAGCAGCTCGTCGCGCTCCGTCTGCCACTCCTCCTGCGTGCCGATCCTGTGCTCCGTCATCGAGATGCCACCTCCTGTCTGCGTCCGCGGGGCTAGCGTGCTACGGGCCTCTCCTTCCCGATGCGTTTCAAGGGCCTCGCGCCGGCGGCGAGACCTCTCAACCGCACCGGCTGGTACGTGAGAATGGCCACCCCCGATGGAATCACGGTGGTGTCGACGAGATCGAGGTTCACTCGCTCCGCGCCGTCCTTGAGGAAGCTCCTCCCCTTCCCGAGCAGGACTGGTTGAACCAAGATTCGATACTCGTCAATGAGGTCGTGTTCCAACAGGCTGTGCATGAGGTCGTGGCAGCCATACATGACCAGGTCCTGACCGGGCTGTTGCTTGAGCTTGGCGACGCCCTCCGCGACATCGCCTTCGATCAGATGGGAGTTCTCCCACTCCAGATCCTTGAGCGTGGTTGACGCGACGTACTTCGCCATGCTGTTGAGCTTGTCCACGTAGGGGAACTCTCCTGATCGCGATGGCCAAATGACGGCGAAAAGCTCGTACGTCTTGCGGCCCAGGAGCAGACCATCGCTGTTCTTCAGAAGGTCGGTGTGATACTTGACCGCCCCGTCGTCGTCGTACGGAACCGCCCAATCCCGGACCTCGTCCACTCTCCCGTTCAGCGTCACATAGGTCGAAACGATCACTTTTCTCATCTCTTCTCCTTCGGTGTGGGCTGTGACTCTGTCCGTTGAGACACCGGCGGCGGCGAGTTCGGAACGGCCGGTCCATTCCGGGACGAGCTGGTGTCGTTATTGGTGATGACCGCGACCCGAAAAGCCGATGCGGGGAGCTCGTGCCGCGCGGCGCGCTAGGTGAGGCCACGCGGGCGCGGGCGCGGGCGGGGGACGACGAGGCGTTTCGCGCGCTCACCGATCCCCACCGCCGCGAGCTGCAGCTGCACTGCTACCGGATCCTCGGCTCGGTGCAGGACGCTGAAGACATGCTCCAAGAGACCCTGCTCGCGGCCTGGCGCGGCCTCGACGAATTTCAGGGGCGCGCCTCCCTACGCACGTGGCTGTACCGAATCGCCACCAACCGCTGTCTCAACCTTCTCCGCAGCAAAGCGCGACGACCCGCCGAGGAGGTGCCGCCGATGCCCAAGCCGCCGCCGCCCACGCGCCGCTCCGAGCCGGTCTGGCTCCAGCCCTACCCGGACGTCCTCCTCGAAGGCCTGCCCGACTCCGCCCCCGGCCCGGAGGCGCGCTACGAGACCAAGGAGGCGACCGCGCTCACGTTCGTCGCCGGGCTGCAACGGCTGCCGCCGCTGCAGCGCACCGCCCTCGTGCTGCGCGATGTACTCGGCTTCTCAGTCAGCGAAAGCGCCTCGATCCTGGAGACAACCGAGGCCTCGGTCAAAGGGGCGCTCCAACGCGCACGCGCAGCGCTCGCCCAGCGACCGATCGACTCCTCGCGTGCGCCGGTCCCTGATTCGCCGCAGGAACGCGAGCTCGTCGGCCGCTTCGTGGAAGCGGTCGAGCGCGGAGACACGGAAGCCGTCGTCGCGCTGCTCGCCTACGACGCCTGGGTGACCATGCCGCCGTACCCGTTCGAGTACCAGGGCAAAGAGGCCATTGCCCTCTTCCTCGACGACAGGGCGCGCCTACGCGGCGCACCGCTGCGCGTCGTACCGACGCGCGCCAACGGCCAACCCGCCTTCGGCTGCTACCTCGACGACCGCCACGCCCCGATCGCGCGGCCGTTCGGCTTCATCGTGCTCACACTCGATGGCGAGCAGATCTCGGCGATCACCTTCTTCAGCGACACGAGCGTATTCGCGCGGTTCGGACTACCGCGCACGCTCCCCCGCGCCTAGCACCAAGGGCGATACGGCTGACGGCAGACCCACAGCTTGCTCCTGCGCGAGCGTTTGACGCTGACCGGTCGCTGCGGCTGTCTCGATTGCGTCCATCATGCGGTGGCGCGTGACCGCGTCTTCGAAGGTGGGGCAGAGGTGCGTTCCCTCGCGGTAGTCGCGGGCGAAACGCGCGTACGCTTGGGCGACGTTGGTGGAAGGCCCCGGGGCTTGGGGCGGCGCCCACCGATACTGCTCCGGCACGGGCAGGAGCTCGAGCGTGGACTGCGCGCCCTTGGCGCCGCGGACGTCCATCTCCCAGATCTGGGCCTGGCCGCCGGTGGCGGTGAGCTGCAGGTCGCCCTCGCTGCCGTTGATCTCCCAGAGCAGGTTCGTGCCGCGCGAGACGCCGCCGCGATAGTGGATCGAGAAGGCGGCGCCGCCCTTGAGCAGTCCGGTGACGGCCACCTGATCCTCCGCGTTCATCGGCTTGCCCTGGCCCGTCTCCGCGATTGTGAAGGTCTTTCGGCGCATCGTCATGGTGGCCGAGAGCTCGCGGACCTCACCGAGGCAGTAGCACAGCGCGTCCGCCGTGTGGCCGACTGCGATCGAGAGCATCGTCGCCCCGTTCTTCTTGTCGTTGAGGTAGGCGTTGAACGGCTCCACCGTCGGTCCCCAGCCCATTCCCGAACCGACCAGCGTGGTGGAGAGGACCTCGCCGACGTAGCCCTGCTCGACCAGGTCGCGGACGTAGGCGACCGCCGGCGCAGAGCGGGCCTGCAGGCCCGCCACGGCGAGGACGCCCTGTTTCTTCGCCAGTGCGGCCAAGGTCTCCGCCTCTTTTAGGCCGTTACCGAGCGGCCATTCGCAGTAGACGGCCTTGCCCGCCTCGAGCGCCGCAGTCGCCAGCTCGAGGTGATACGGCACTTTCACTGTTACCGCGACGACGTCCACGGCCGGGCTATTGACGAGCTCCTGGTGATTGTCGAAAGCGGCAGCTACATCGAAGAGCTTGCCGGCGGCGTCGGCAGATTCGCGTCGCGTGGTCGACAGCGCCGTGATCTCGAAGTCATCGGCGAGCGACCTCAATGCGGGAATGTGCGCCTGCGCCGCCCATCCGCGATCCGGATTGGCGCCGATGATGCCGACACGAATCCTCTTGGCTTCGGCCGCGCCTCTCAGAACCCGACCGCCTGTCGGATGAGGACGACGTGAATGCGGCCGGGATCCTCCTGGTGGATCTCGAGAATCTTTCCGACGCGGCTGTTCTGACCGTACGCAGCGTAGGCTCGAGCGTCCTCGAGTTTCAGGCTGTGCTCGATGATCCGCTCGCGCGCCGCTTCCAGGTTGGGCACGAGCTTTTGCACGCCGACGACGAAGATCACGTTGGCGGCACCCCAGGCGTAGGAGGCGAGCTGGCTGCCGGAGGCGGAGGCGACGACGAGCGTTCCGTCGCGGCTGACGGCGTGGACGCTGCCGAGGGCGTAGTCGGGCTGGCCGGCGATCGCCTTCATCTCTTGCAGTTGCGTCGCGAAGTCGAGCGCCATCATCTTGTTGCGTGCCGATTCGTATGAGCCGCCGTCGTCGATCGCGGGCGCGATGCCGGTCTCCTGAAGCGTGACCGAGGTGTTGGTCATCACGACAGAGCCCTCGGGGATGCGGGCGAGGACAGCTCCACGGGCAGCGTTGAGGTCGGGGACGACTTCGACGCTGAATCCATGCTCTTCGAGTGCGACGACGGTTGCCACGAGCGTCTCATCGTCGGGCAGCACCGTGTAAGGGTCAGTTGCGTGGGTGATGCTCATTGGTTCGTCCTCCTTGGTTCGGCCGGGCTTCGGTGCTGGAAAGAGGATGCGGTCGCTCGGTCGCGTTCAGGACATGCGGCGTGACAGGTCCTTCCGAAGCGTTCAGATATACTTGCAAGTGCAAACACCCTACCGAATTGGTTATTGCGTATGCAACTACCTCCATCCGACGTCGCTGGTCTTCTCGATCGGCTCGTGACTCAAGAGCTGCCGAGCGGGAGCAGACTGGAGGCCTGGGACTCGTTCCTGCGGGCACACGCCACCCTCATGCGCCGCCTGGAGATTGATCTCGCGCAGGTGGCAGGACTAGCGCTGGCGGACTTCGACGTGCTCGCTCAGCTGGCGCGCGCGGGGGGCGAATTACGCATGACGGACCTCGCGGCCCGGGCGCTCATCTCGCGGTCAGGCATGACCCGGCGTGTAGCCCGGCTGGTCGAGGAAGGCCTCGTCCGGCGAGCCAACGCCGACGCGGACGCACGCGGTGTCATCGTCGCGCTGACCGACGCCGGCGTAGCGCGCCTCACCGAAACCGCTCCGGTCCACCTGCGCGGGGTCTCGGAGCTGTTCGTCACGCAACTCGACGATCAGGAGCTCGCCGCTCTCAAGAGCGCTCTGGATAAGGTCACCGTCGACTGCACGTTTGGCTGAGCGCATCTGCCGCTGATTGCGGCTCGTTGCATCGCAGCGCCGAACTCACTATAGTGAACCCAATGGTTCAGTATACAAAGACCGTCGACCGCGCTTTCGCAGCCCTCGCCGACCCGACCCGCCGTGCCGTCCTCGAACGGCTCGGCTCCGGCAACGCGACGATCAGCGAGCTCGCCGAGCCCTTCGGCATGTCACTGACCGGGATGAAGAAACACATCCGGCTGCTCGAGGACGCGGAGCTCGTGACGACGGAGAAGGTCGGCCGTGTCCGCAGGTGCATGCTCGCGCCCTACGCCTTCGAGGGCATCAGCACGTGGCTGCAGCGGCTCGACCGCTTCGCGCAGGTTGTCGAACGCACGAAAGGAGACCGATGAGCACCACTGTGAAGAAAGGCAAGCGGCAGTCCGAGAGCACCAACAAGAAAGAAGGATTCACGGTCGAGGAAAAGGCTGCGATGAAAGCGCGCGCCCGAGAGCTGAAGGCGGAGGCGGATGGGGAAAGCGCCGTGCGCGCCTCGATCGCCGCAATGTCGCCGCAGGACCGCGCCATCGCCAAGCGGCTCCATGAGCTCATCAAGGCCGCCGCTCCAGACCTCTCGCCGAAAACGTGGTACGGAATGCCCGCCTATGCCAAGGACGGCAAGGTCGTCTGCTTCTTCCGCAACGCGGGGAAGTTCAAGGAGCGCTACGCGATGTTCGGCTTCAACGACAGCGCGAAGCTCGACGAAGGCTCCATGTGGCCGGTCGCCTTCGCGCTGACGAAGCTGACCGCAGCCGACGAGGCGAAGATCCGCGCGCTCGTGAAGAAGGCGGTGGGCTGAGATGAACGAGACCACCGTCACCACCCCGAACGAGCTCGAGATCCGCGTCGAGCGGATCTTCGACGCACCGCGCCCACACGTCTTCTCCGTCTGGACGGATCCGGAGCTGATCCCCGAATGGTGGGGCGACGGCACCGTGGTCGAGGAGATGGACGTCCGTCCCGGCGGCACCTACCGCTTCCGCACCGCGTTCGGCGTCGTCGAGGGCGAGTTCCGCGAGGTCGACGCGCCCGAGCGGCTCGTGCAGACGTTCCAGAACCACCTGCAGACGCTCGAGTTCGAGGATCTCGGCGACCGGACGAAGCTGACGCAGACGATGCGCTTCGAGACGACCGAGGAGCGCGACACGACGATGCAGTACGGCGTCGAGGAGGGAGCGAAGGGCGGCTTCGCCCGCGTGGACGAGCTGCTGCAGCGGCTACCGCTCGACGCGTAGTCGGGCAACCACACGACGAGCGTGGCGTCGCGGCCGGAGACACGGACGTGCTCGGTGCTCTCCGGCTCGACGCCGCGCAAGTACCGTCATCGGACACCGCGAAGACGGCCCCGCCCGGTCACGATGAGGAGGTTTCTATGAGCCCAAAGAAGACGCGCAGAAGTCCGTCAAGAGCATCACCCGCGATCAAGAAGAAGTCCAGCGGATTCACCGCCCAGGAACGGGCCGCGATGAAGGAGCGCGCCCAAGAACTGAAGGCCGACGCGCAGCCGCGGCCCGCGCGGTAACAAGGACAAGGCGGACGGGGACGGCGACGTGCTCGCGAAGATCGCCGCGATGCAGGCACCGGATCGCGCGATGGCCAAGCGGTTCCATGCGATCATCAAGGCCAACGCGCCGGCCCTCTCGCCGAAAACCTGGTACGGGATGCCGGCGTATGCCAAGGACGGCAAGGTCGTGTGCTTCTTCCAAAGCGCGGAGAAGTTCAACACGAGGTACGCGACCCTCGGCTTCAGCGACACGGCGAACCTCGACGAAGGCGCCCTGTGGCCGGTCGCCTTCGCGCTCAAGAACCGGTCGCCTTCGCGCTCAAGAAGTTGACTGCCACCGAAGAGGCAAGATCGTCGCGCTCGTGAAGAAAGCGGTGAGCTGAGGACGCCGCCGCTTAGCCCAAGGCTTCCAAGAGAAGGTCGAGTCCGACCTCGAACCCGTCCGCGTCGAGATCAGGGTCCTCGGTGAAGTGCAAGTCGCGATGCTCGGCGAGGTTCGGAAAATCAGCGTCGATCGTCGCCTCGCGCGCGAGCTTCTCGAGCTCAGCGCGTCGTGGGCCGGTCAGCATGTGCCCCTGCTGCCAAAGGCCGTAGCCGAAGATGTAGGCGTCGAGCACGTGATAGGCGTGAAAGACCTGCGCCTGCGATAAGCCTGCGCCCTTGAGTCGCGCAAGTAGCGCCTCGAGGTAGTAAAGGCGACGCAGGTGGATCGGCAATGGCGACAGCAGCAGCCGTGTCGCCCAAGGGTGACGCGAAAGCGCTTCATAGGCGGACACGGCACTGCGTCGGATGGCCGGACGCCAGTCCCCGTCCGGGGATGCCGGTTCGATTTCGTCGAGGACGCGCTCCAGGAGTCCCTCGACGATCGCCTCTTTGTTTTTGAGATGGCGATAGAGCGCCATTGCCTCGTAGCCAAGTGAACTGGCGAGCTCGCGCATCTTCAGTGCGTCCACGCCGCGCTCGTCGGCGAACGCCATAGCTGCGTCGAGGATCCGTTCGCGGGTCAACGGCGGGCGGGTCATGCTTGACAAGTTTACATTGTACGCGTAGTGTTGTTTACAATGTACGCAGAAACCGAGAGGAGCTTGAGATGGCGAGCGTGGCGATGAAGGCGATCGCGAATGAGCGCTATGGGCCGCCGGAGGACTTGCGGCTCGAGGATCGCGCCATCCCCGAACTGGAGCCGGACTCTGTTCTCCTTCGGGTGCGCGCTGCATCGATCAACCCGTTCGACTGGCACCAGGTCCGCGGCACGCCGTTGATCGTGCGCCTGATCATCGGACTGCGCGGGCCGCAGCCCGCCATTCCAGGGATCGACGTTGCCGGGATCGTCGAGGAAGTGGGCGCTGAGGTCACCGAGTTTCGACCCGGCGACGAGGTGATCGGCTCGTGCAGCGCGACCTTCGCCGAGTACGCGCGCGGAGGCGCGCCGGACATCGTCATCAAGCCGGCCGCCCTCTCGTTCGAAGAGGCGGCCGCACTCCCGGGCGCCGGTGTAACCGCCCTACAGGCTCTTCGAGCGGGTGGTGCTGGGAAGGGCTCACGCGTTTTGATCAACGGCGCCTCGGGTGGAGTCGGCACCTACGCAGTTCAGATCGCGAAGTCGTTGGGCGCCCACGTCACCGGCGTCTGTAGCAGCACCAACGTCGATCTCGTCCGTTCGCTCGGCGCGGACGCAGTCATCGACTACACGCAGCAAGACTTCACGCGCGGGGCCGTGAAATACGACGTCGTCCTCGACAACGTCGGTAACCACCCCCTTGGGAGGCTCGGACGGATCGTCACGCCTGAGGGAGTCGTCGTAGCCGTTGGCGGCGGCGGCGGTCGGCTTGGCCGGCGCCTTGTGGGCGGGCTGGGGCGCAAGGCGATGGCGAGGCTGCGCACAAGGTTCGGGAGCACGAAGATGATCGGCTTCAGGGCCTCGGTGACAAAGGATGACCTTGCGGCCCTCGTTTCGCTCGTGGCTGACGGCGCCGTCACGCCGGTCATCGACCGCACCTACTCCTTGAAGGAGGTGCCGGTGGCGATCCGTTACGTCGAGGCGGGACACACTCGCGGCAAAGTCGTCATCAGCGTCACGTAGTCATCGAGCATCAAGCCGAGCGGCGATACTCCTGACGTGGACGAAGCGATCACGGTCGAGTCGATGCGCGACTACTACGCGCGGCGGGCCGCCTACGACGAGTGGTTCTACCTCGAGCCGGAACGGCAGCGTGACTTGCGCACGATGGAGGCATGGTTGCCGTCGATGTTCGTGGGCCGCCGCGTGCTCGAGGTCGCGTGCGGCACCGGCTGGTGGACGCCGCACGGCGCGTCGCGTGCGCGCGAGTGGCTCGCTACCGACCTGAACCCCGAGACGATAAAGGTGGCCCGCCGCAAGGAGATGCCGTCGTGCGTCCGGTTCGAGGCCGTGGATGCATACACCTTCGCCGAGCTCGGTGATCGCCGCTTCGACGGGGCGTTCGCGGGCTGCTGGTGGAGCCACGTGCCGCTGGGCCGACTCGCAGGCTGGCTCGACGCTCTCCATGCGCGACTCGAGCCCGGTGCGCAAGTCGTGATGCTCGACAACACCTACGTGAAATCGAGCCGCACCCCGAGCAACACCCCGATCAGCAGACGGGACGCCGACGGCAACACGTATCAGCAGCGCACCCTCGACGACGGGAGCGTCCACGAAGTTCTGAAGAACTTCCCCACGAGCGAGCAGGCGTTCGCGATGCTCGGCGAGCGTGCCGTCGAACGAGAGTGGATCCAGCACGAGCACTACTGGATCCTCAGCTATCGACTCATGTGACCCAATACGGCGGCCCGGAAGCCGTCAGCGCGGCTGCCAAGCCGGTTCGCCGCAATCGCACGTGATTCCCACGCTCGGCCAGATCCTCCGCAGGTGTCCGCCGTCGGCGTCGAAGGTTTCGATCACCCACTCACCGGGTTTGTAGTCGCCGTTGTCGTTCTGCGCCGGATTCTTGATCCTGCGCGCGATCACGAGCGCTTTGCCGTCCGGTGACCACGAAAGCTCGTCACCGGGCGCGACGCGGTGTTCCACGCGACTGTGCACGTTGATGACGTAGATCGTCGCGTCGAACGGCCAACCAACGAACGGGTGAAGGAGCCGGACGGCGATGTGGCTGCCATCAGGCGACCATGACGGCGCCAAGCCGCGCCCGAGCCGCCGCTCACGCCTCCCGTCGGCGCTTCCGACGTAGAGGAACCCATTGCGGCTGAACGCAATCTGCTCTCCGTGAGGAGACCAGGCGATGTCACATTGGCCGAACTTCCCGAGTAACCCGCCGCCGACAATTTGCACTTCGGAGCTGTCGGCGACGCGGACGATGTGGAGGCGACAAAGCTCGATGTTCGTGTTCGGGTCGACGTAGTTGCAATCCCCGCCGGACTCACACGAATATTTCGGGTTCTTCCAGAATGACGTCGTATACGCAACCTTCTGGGAGTCGCTCGACCAGGGGACTGGCCCGTCGAGGTCGTAGTAGCCGATTCGAGCGAGCTTGTGCTCGCCGCTGCCATCGCTGTTGATCACGCGGAGAAATCCGCCACGCACGAATGCGATCCTCCGTCCGTCGGGAGACCAGGACGGCTGGTCTCCGTTCGCGAGCTTCCGGCGCCCACTGCCGTCTGCTCCGACGACGAAGATCCCGGTGCCGTTGCCGACGTATGCGAGCTGGTCGCCCTTACCTGACCAGGTAAACCAATTCGGGTGGTTCCCTTCGTAGTACAGCCGGGTGTAGTGACTTCCGTCGGCTCTCACAGTGCTGATGTAGTCGCGGTCTCTGAATGCGATCTCCGACCCGTCGGGCGACCAGGCGGGACCTTCGACACCGAACGGGTCAAGTGGGACAGTCGGCGCGCCGCTACCGTCCGCGTTCACGATGTTGAGGTTGGAGTCCGCAAAGGCGATCTTGCCTCCTCTGACCTCGCCGGATGATGGAGCCTTCGAGCCGCAGGCGCTCACGCCCACCGAGATGAGCACCAGCAGCGAAATGACTGGCCAGAGCTGAGCCTGCGTCCTCGGGATTCGCATTCGCCTGCCTCATGCGAAAGCTACTGCGCTCGGACGGGGCTGGCAAGATCGCTCGCTACCAACTCCGCTAGTCAGCCCACCAGTCGCGCTGGCCGTCGACGTCTTCGCGCGGATTTTCGCCGAGGTTGGGCGCGCCGATGACGAGGATCTCGAGGCCCTTCGGCCCGGCCTCGTAGCCTCGCCACGTACCGGGCGGGAGG
>Ga0209590_10000864_pt1 | contig 10742 bp, 9 predicted proteins | sample CZO8metaG_FD_188353 | JGI IMG/M metagenome (GOLD analysis project Ga0209590, IMG submission 188353) | Vadose zone soil microbial communities from the Eel River Critical Zone Observatory, Northern California, USA - CZOApr15con1.8 metaG... | ecosystem: Environmental > Terrestrial > Soil > Vadose...
TGGACCATGAACTCTGTCGGCGACTTCAGCAGTGCTCGATAGCTCGCATCGCCCATGAACTCGGGGCTGGTCAGCACCGCTCGCATCAGCGCTTTCACGTCGTACTTGCTCTGCCGGAAGATGCCGGCAAGCCGGGTGATGTACGACTTCGACGGACGGGTCGTGACGAAGTGCTCGACCACCTTCGAGGCGATAAAAGTGGCGGTGGACGGCTGGGCGAGGATGCGGTCGATGACGCCTTGGGTGTCGAGGTTGCCGGTCTGGCCCAGGAACGTGAGTGAGCCCTTGTAAGCACGCTTCGGGTTGAATACGCCCGGCCTCTGCATCGAGTAGACCGGGAGTTTCTGCGTGACCATCTTGGCCTTGTCGACGGTGACCGTCACGATCGAGTCCGGCGGCGGCTGCTGCCAGCCCGCGAGCGCCTTCGCGCTCTGCCGCACGTCCTCTTCGGTGTAGTTGCCGGCGCCCATCGTGAACAGCTCCATCAGCTCGCGCGAGTAGTTCTCGTTTGGACTCTGGCCCGTCGAGGTCGCCAGATCTAGGTAGCGCAACATCGCGGGGTCGGTCGTGACCTGCGTCAGCATCGGGCCGAGGCTGGTCAGCGCCATGCGGCGCCACGTCAGGTTCTGCCAGTACATGAAGGTGTTGTCGGCAGTCTTGCGATAGTCGCTGGTGAAATGCCCGTGCCAGAAAAGAGTCATGCGCTCGGCGAACGGTGTCGACGTGGTGAGCATGTGATCGACCCACCACTGCTGCAGCTGTTGCGGGGCGAAGCGTCCGCCTGGCGTGGCGGCGGCTGCAAGCGCCGGCGGCTCTTGCGGCTTCGTCTCGAGCAAGCGGTCGACGGTCTTGGCGTATCCAGCCGACAGGGCGCCATCGAGCTGCGCTTGCGTGTAGCCGAAGGTCGTCCGGCGCAAGAGCTGCGCGACCTGCGCCGACTCGCGGCTGAGAGGCGACACCCAGTCGGTGCCGGTGGCTTTGCTCGAACGCGTGATGTTCTGGATGGTCCCGCCCAGCAGACGGACGGCGCCGACGCTGACGCCGGTCGCGACCGCGGCCGCGAGCGCCTGGCGGCGGGTGAATCCCTTGCGGCTGGGAACCGCGGTTTCGGAAGCCGGCTCGGGAGCTCTCAGAGCCATGGCTGGAGACCTCGGCGAGAGATTCGGTGGCCAGGTGGTCCAGATGCTAGGCGCGGCCGAGCACCGGAGCGAGCGCATCTTTCGATGCGTGAGCGAGGAGCGGAGGTCGCAACGACGCAGATGGGCCGCATGGGCGCCGAAGATCCGTCGAGGGGCTCCGGCCGGGGCTCTATGGCCATGGGCCAATTGAATCCCCGTCGCGGGCGCTTGACATCACCCAGATGTGAAGAATTCGTAAGGACCAAAAATTGAACCCCGATTCAGCCAACGCACCCCGCTGCCAGGACCGCGCCGGCACGTATGAGGCCTGGTACGTGACGGTCTCCGATGCAGCGTCGCGGCGCGGCTACTGGTTCCGTTACACGACGATGAACCCGGCAGCGGGCGTGGCGACCGAGCCGCACGCTGCCCTCTGGGCATTCGCGTTCGATCGCGACCACCGTGAGGTGAACTGGGGCGGCAAGGTCACCTTCCCGCTCAGGGCGCTGCGCGCATCCTGGCAGCCGTTTGGGCTTCGGCTCGAAGGAGCGGTCCTCGACCGGAACGGCTGCTCAGGCCAGGTCCACACCGAAACGGGTTCGGTCCGGTGGGATCTTCGCTGGGAATCGCGCGAGCCGCCGTTTCCCTTTCTGCGCCCGCGCTGGCAGGGACTATCGTCGGTCGCCAACATAGGAGCACACCCGGCGCTCACAATCTCGGGCACAGTCGAGGTCAACGACCGCGAGCATCGCCTGGTCGCAGCGCCCGGCGGCCAGCAGCACACTTGGGGCACGAGTCATGCACTCGGATGGAATTGGGGCTTTGCGTCCGGCTCCGACTTCTGGCTGGACGGCGCCACATCCCGCGTGCGGTCGCGGCTCGGCCGCGTCCTGGTGGGCACCGCGATCGGCGCGCAGACCGGCGATCATCGCTTCCTTTTCAACGGACCCGTGCAGGTGCTGCGAACCAGAGGGCCGATCTCACCCGATGGATGGAAAGCCAGCGCGCAGCTCGGAGACCGCGTCCTGCATGCGACCGTGACGCCGCGACGAGAAGACCTCATCGGGGTGACCTATGCCGATCCTCGCGGCGGCGCTCGCTTCTGTTATCACACCGAGGTCGCCGACCTCGACCTGCGCCTGGTCCGCGGAACCGAAACTCTGGCTCACGTCATGCGGCCGGCGGCCGCGGCTTTCGAATACGCGTCGGAGACTCCGCTGGCCGGCGTTCCGTTGACGGTTTAGCTCGCCGCCGCGGCGAGGTGCCGCGAGCTGCGAGCAGCAAGCGCCATGATCGTGATCTGCGGGTTCACGTACGTAGATCCCGGCAGGACGCTCGCATCGGTGATGACCAGCCCGGGCAGGTCGTGCGCGCGCCCGAACTCGTCGACGACCGACGTTCGTGGGTCCTTCCCCATGCGGCATGTGCCCATCGGGTGATACGCGGATAGCTTGAGATCGGCGGCGGTCCATTTGCCTTCGGTGATCCAGTCAAGCTCCTCACGCTTGCGCACCGGGGGCATTCCCGGCAGCAGCGTGTGCACCTCTTCGGCGCCCGCCGCCAGGTAGACCTCAGATGCGAGCCTTATCCCCTCGAGGGTCTTGCGCACATCGTCGGGGTGCATGTCATAGGTCATGAGCAAACCTCCGCCTGGCGTGGCGCGAACGCGACCTGTGCCGGTGTCGGAGATGATCAAACCGGCCGCGGCGGTCTGGCGGTACCGCGCCAGGAAGTCCTTCAAGTCGCTGCCCTTACCGCCGACACCGCCGGCGCTGTAGCCGACGCCAGGTGGCGGATACGTCGCTTCCAGCAAAACACCGTCGCGCAGCTTCTCGTCCACGTAAGTGCTCTGCATGACGCCCTTCCAAGCGTTGAGGTCGTGGTCGAACACGCCGAGCACTCCACACCCGGGATGGATCCGCAGGTTGCGGCCGACCTGCCGGCTGGTGTTCGCCAGTCGCTGCCGCTGCAGCAGGGCCGGCGTGTAAATGGCGCCCGCGGCGAGGATCACGTGGTTGGCGCGCACCTCGAACCGGGCGTCGCGCTGCACTGCGCCAGACTCTGGATCGACGATCGAGCCGCGTACGCCGACGGCGCGACCGTTCTCGATGACCACGCCATCGACGCGACAGCCGCTGATGATCCGCGCCCCCGCACGCGCGGCGAGCGGCAGGTAGGTCACGTGCATGCCGAGCTTGGCGTCGAGCGGGCAACCGAATGCGCAGACACCCGAGCCGTGGCAGCCCCGAGCGTTGCGCCGGATTGGGCCGCCGCTGTAACCGAGCTCGCGCCGCCCTTTTTCCATCACCTCGCCGTTGGCGCCCATGATGTCGGCGCTCACCGGCCCCACGTTCAGCGTCTCCTCGACACTTGCGAACAGCGGATCGAGCTCGGCGCCATCCATGCCCCATGAGTCGAGCACGAACTCCGGCGTACGAAAGCAAGTTCCGGAGTTGATCAGGGTCGACCCGCCGACACCGCGACCGATGGGCAGCGAGATGGTGGGCACGCCGATCGTGAACGTGAGGCCGTTGCCGCGATAGAACCGGCGCAAGCGCTCAGGGGGCGGGCCGGTGAAATCGCGCCGGTCGAAATGCTCACCTTCTTCCAGCACGATGACCTTGAGGCCGGCCTCTGCAAGCTCTTTGGCCGCGACCGCGCCACCGGCTCCGCTGCCGACGACGACAACGTCGGCGGATTCATAGAAACCGGGTTCTGGTTGCTCGACCTTCAGCTCGACCACACCTGGGTCGCCCTCGACCTTCTTATATGGCTGGCCGTCGTATCCGATCAGCGGTTTGATTCGATCGTCTGAGCAGAAGAACATCAGGATCAGCGCCTTGAGGGCGATCAGAGTCTCGCGGCGCTGGCGGATCTTCGACGTCTCGCACGCGAGGAGGTAGGCCTCGCGCGATCTCGCGTTGAGTGTGCGGAACGGGCGCAGGTGCCGGCCGAGTATTGACGAGAGATTGAAGGCCGTGAGCATGAGGTTGACGGTGCGGCGGGTCCCGGGCGCGCAGCGGTCGAGATACACCTCGAGCTGTCCGGCGACGTTGACGTCATCTGCTCCCGGCTCGAGAGCGCCGCCGTGGGGCAGGAGCGAATCGGCGAGCGCAACGAGGGTCGCCGTGCGGGCGGCAGTCAAAGACATGCCGTGCGATTATGGCGGCGCGATGAGTCCCGCATCGAAGCGCCTCCGCCTCCTGCTCCGGATCTGGGTCGTGATCTTCGTGCTCGGCGCCCTCGACTTCTTCGTCTTCCCATACCTGACGATTCGCATCCTCGACTCCACAGCCAGGTCATTGGGCATGCACGAGGTCGCCGCACTCGCCGCCGGCCAGGACTTCTGGCTCACCCTGGCGGTGCCCTACATGATCCTGGTGGCGGCCTTCTCGTGGGTTGCGCAGCGCGGCCCGCGGATCCAGGCCCAACCCGTGCAGTTCCTGATGCTCGCGAAGGCGTCGAGCTCGCTCATCTCGCTGGCTCTGTTCCTGTTCGGAGGCTTCGCGTACCCGTTCCTCGCCAACTTCGTGGTCGATGGTGCGATCGCCTTGATCACCGTCTGGTTCTATCGGGCCGCTCGGGCCGAGCTGGTTTATCCCACGTAATAGCTAGCTCCTGCTAGCATTTCTCCGGAAATGCCTAGCTATCGCCTGGGGCAGGCCGCGAAGATGCTCGGGGTCAGCGCCGATACGGTGCGCCGCATGGTCGACGACGGGCGCCTGCGCGCGGCGCGCAGCTCAGGCGGCCAGCGCCTCGTGGACGGCGCCTCGCTGGCGCGGCTGGCCAAACCGAACCGGAAAACGCAAGCCGAGGTGGTGGTCGCGCAATCGGCCCGCAACCGGTTTCCGGGAATCGTCACGCGCGTGATCAAGGATCGCGTCGCCGCCCAGGTCGAGATCCAGGCGGGGCCTCACAGGTTCGTTTCTCTGTTGACGGCGGAGGCTGTTGACGAGCTCGACCTCAAGCCGGGAATGCCGGCGATCGCGGTGGTCAAGGCGACCAATGTCGGTGTGGAGCTGCCTCGTGAATAGGGTGCCCTTCGCGGTAGCGGCGCTCGCGCTTCTTGCAGCGTGCGGCCAGCCGTCGACGCCTTCGAGCGGGCCCGCACGGACGGCGCTCACGGTCTTTGCCGCCGCCTCGCTCCAGCCCGCGTTCGACAAGATCGGAGGCAAGCTTCTGAGCACCCAGAACATAGCCACGACCTTCAGCTACGCGGGGACCCAGACCCTGACCACCCAGCTGACTCAGGGCGCGCCCGCCGACGTGTTCGCGTCGGCCGACGTGGCGCATATGACGACAATCCAATCGGCGGGCTTGCTTCACAGCCAGTCGGTGCTGTTCGCGCACAACCGGCTCGAGATCGCCGTCGCCAAAGGCAACCCGAAGGGCATCCATACGCTGGCCGATCTCGCGCGGTCGGGATTGGTTGTGGTCCTGGCGGACCCTTCGGTGCCCGCGGGCAAGTACGCGGCCCAGGCGCTCGCGAAAGCGGGAGCCACCGTCCATCCGGCCAGCCTCGAGCAGCAGGTGACGGGCGTGCTGAGCAAGGTCACACTCGGCGAGGCTGACGCCGGCATCGTCTATGTCAGCGACATCGTGACCAGCGGCCAGGTTGACGGCATCGTGATCCCCGAAAATCAGAACGTGATCGCCGACTACCCGATCGCCGTTCTGAAGTCGGCCCAGAACCAAACCGGAGCGGTCGCTTTCGTCGACCTCGTTCTCGGAACGGAGGGCCAGTCGATCCTGACCGCCGCCGGCTTCCAGGGGGTGTGAAGAGGACACGAGTCCCACCAGCCATAGGGCTGCTGGCCGGGTTGGGACTGCTGCTCTTCCTCCTCCCACTCGCCGGGCTCATCGTCCGCGCGCCCTGGAACCAGGCGCTGGGTGAGCTCACCGATCCCACAACCACTACAGCACTTGGGCTCTCGATCTTTTGCTCGTTGATCGCGACAGCGATCGCGCTCGTGCTGGGGATTCCACTGGCGATGATCCTGGCCCGCACGAGAGGAACGCTGCGCAACATCCTGCGCGCGCTGACGACGCTGCCGATGGTCCTGCCGCCGGTCGTCGGCGGCGTCGCCCTGCTGCTCGCCTTTGGGCGCCGCGGGATCGCAGGGGCGCTCCTCTACCAAGCATTCGGCATCCAGATCCCGTTCACGACCGCAGCCGCGGTCATGGCCGAGACATTCGTCGCGATGCCTTTTCTCGTGATCGCGGTCGAGGCCGGTCTCCGCTCGCTCGACCACCGATATGAAGAGGCCGCACGCTCGCTTGGCGCGGGCTACTGGCGGGTCTTCACCCGGGTCACCCTGCCACTGCTGCGGCCCGCCATTTTCTCGGGCGCCGTGCTCTGCTGGGCACGGGCGCTCGGGGAGTTCGGGGCCACGATCACGTTCGCCGGCAACTTCCCCGGCCGCACGCAAACGGTACCGATCGCCGTCTACCTGGCGCTCGAGACGAAGCCCGAGGCGGCGATCACCCTCAGCCTCATCTCGCTCGTCGTCTCGGTGGCGATTCTGGTCGGCATGCGCGACCGATGGCTCGGGGCGCTGTGACCCTCGAGGCCTCGGTGCGAGTCCGCCGCGACGGCTTCACGCTTGACGTCGAGCTGACCGCCGCCGCTGACGAGACGGTCGCGGTGTTAGGTCCCAACGGGGCGGGAAAGACCACCCTGCTGCGAGCGCTGGCGGGCCTGGATGAGATGGAAGGCAGAGTGGTTCTCGACGGCGAGGTCCTCGACGACAGCGCGCGTGGGGTTTACGTACCCCCAGAGCGCAGGAGAGCCGGCCTCGTGTTCCAGGACCATGTCCTCTTTCCGCACCTGAGCGCGGTCGAGAACGTCGCCTTTGGCCTGCGCGCTCAGGGCCGGCCGCACGCGGCCGCCATTGCTCGTAGGTGGCTCAACGAAGCCGGCCTCGGAGATCGAGCAGACGCTTTGCCCCGAGCGCTGTCCGGCGGGCAAGCGCAGCGCGTCGCTCTTCTGCGCGCGCTGGCGACCGAGCCGAAGCTCCTTCTGCTGGACGAACCGCTGTCGGCTCTCGACGTTTCGATCCGCGCGGAAGTGCGCCGCGAGCTGAGCAGGCAGCTCGGGTCCTTTCATGGCGTGCGCCTGCTCGTGACCCACGATCCGCTCGAGGCGATGGCGCTGGCGGACAAGCTCGTCGTGCTGGAGCACGGCTCGGTGGTGCAGTCCGGCACGCCTGGTGATGTGACCGCCCGACCCCGATCGCGCTTTGTCGCCGACCTTGCCGGGGTCAACCTGCTCCGAGGCCGGGCCTACGGAGACCATGTCGCCCTACCGGCCGAGGCCTCGCTGGCGGCGGTGGATGCGGGCAGCGGCGACGTCTTCGCTGTCGTCCATCCGCGGGCCGTGGCGCTTTATCGATCGCGGCCGGATGGCACGCCCCGAAACGTTTGGCGCGGGCAGGTCGACAGCGTCGACCTCGAGGGCGAACGCGTTCGCGTCCGGGTTGTCGGCCCCGTCCCGCTGGTGGCCGAGGTCACGCGCGCCGCGGTCCTGGAGCTCGGGCTGATTGCCGGCGCGAGCGTCTGGATGGCGGTCAAGGCGACCGAGGTTTCCGTCTACCCGGCTTAGGGCATAAAGGGGCTCACGCCACCCGTTCCCCGACCGTCGTAATGTTGTAAGCACCATGAACGAAGCCCCTACTGCCGTATCCGAAAACGAAGCGCTCGACGCCTACTCCTCGACCGTGACCGCGGTTGCGCAACGAGTGCTCCCCTCGGTCGCAAGCCTCCGTGTCCGGCGCAGCAGCCGATCGTTCGACGGTGGCGCCGGCTCAGGTGTCGTGATCACGCCCGACGGATTCCTCGTCACGTCCGCTCACGTGGTCGCGCAGGCCGGCGCAGCCACGGCTTCGTTCATCGACGGCTCCGAATACGAGCTTGATGTTGTTGGAGCCGATCCCCTGTCCGACCTCGCAATCGCCCGAGCGCGAGCCGCCACGCTCGAGCCGATCCAGATCGGCAACGCGGACAACCTGCGGGTGGGTCAGCTGGTGGTCGCCATCGGCAACCCGATGGGGTTTTCGGGATCCGTCACGTCGGGGGTCGTCAGCGGGTTAGGCCGCTCGCTGGCGACCGCAGACGGCAACGGGCACCGCCGCTTCATCGAAGACGTCATCCAGACCGATGCCGCGCTCAACCCCGGCAACTCGGGCGGCGCGCTGTCCGACTGGCAGGCGCGCCTCGTTGGTGTCAACACCGCCGTCGCAGGGATGGGACTCGGACTGGCCGTGCCGATAAACAAGACCACCCAGGCCATTCTTTCTGCGCTGATGAGAAGCGGTCGTGTTCGCCGAGCCTTCCTCGGCATCGCCGGCGGCACTCGACCGCTGCCTCCCGCCATGGCGCAGCGCCTCGGCCGCAAGGCTGGAGTCGAGGTGCAAGAGGTGGTCGCGGGCAGTCCCGCGGCTGCGGCCTCGCTTCGTGGCGGAGACATCATCGTCTCGGTCGGCGACGTGCCCGTGGGCAAGGCGGGCGACCTGCAGCGCTTGATGGTCGAGGCGCAGATCGGGTCGAAGCTCGGGCTGTCCATCTTGCGCGGCGGCAAGGTGATGACCCTCGAAGTCGTTCCGGTGGAGCTCGCTTAGACTCCCGATAGACTTGCGGCCGTGACGAAGCAGATACGCGACCTGCTTCGCGCCGAGGTCGAGGACGGAGGCTTTCGGATCGCCGACGTCGACCCTGCATCGACACCGGGCCTCTCCCACAAGAAGCGGGCGCTGAAAGACCTCCCCAAGCAGCACGCGCCCCTGCTCAAGCTCCAGGACAAGCTGTACGCAGAGCGCAAGAAGGCGCTGCTGCTGGTGCTTCAAGGCATGGACACGAGCGGTAAGGACGGCACCATCACGCACGTCATCGGCAACTTGAACCCACAGGCGGTCCAGATCACGCCCTTCAAGCAGCCGACCCCCGCGGAGAAGCGGCACGGCTTCCTCTGGCGCATCCGGCGCCGCCTGCCCCTCCCTGGAGACGTCGGCATCTTCAACCGCTCTCATTACGAGGACGTGCTGATCGTGCGGGTCCACAATCTCGCCCCTCTCAATGTCATCGAGCGTCGTTACGAGCTCATCAACCGCTTCGAGCGGCAGGTCACGAACCAGCGCATCAAGCTCGTCAAGATCTGCCTTCACATCTCCTATGAGGAGCAGCGGAAACGGCTGATCGACCGACTCAAGGATCCCGACAAAGAGTGGAAGTTCAGCGTGCACGACGTCGACGAACGTGCTTACTGGGACGACTACCAGAGCGCGTACAGCATTGCCATCACGCAGTGCTCGACCAGATGGGCGCCGTGGTACGTGGTCCCCGCAAATGACAAGGACTACCGGAACTGGGCGGTGTCGACAATCCTCATCGAGACGCTGAAGGAGATGGACCCGCAGTACCCGCACCCCAGGCTGGACGTTCCCCGATTGCTGAAAGGGCTCCAGGCGTGAGGTCTGACGGACGTGAAAAACTGTTGACGTGAACCGAATAGGCCTCGTCTCGGCATTCGTGGCCGCCGTCATGGTCGTTGCTTGCGATACGAGTGGCGGAGGTGGCGGTGCGACCAACTCGTATGCCGGCAAGACGATCAAGCTGGGCGCGGACCTCTCCATGACGGGCGCCGGAATTCTCGTCGGAGTTCAAAGCAGGAACGGCATGCAATTGGCAGTCGACCAGATCAACAAGGCCGGCGGGGTCCTCGGCGCCAAGATCGTTCTCAAGGTCAACGACGACGCCTCCGACCCTGCGCAGTCGGCAGCTGCGGCCCGGACCATGATCCAGCAGGATCAAGACCTGGCGCTTCTCGGCCCCACTCTGTCCAGCTCGGCAGTGATGGTCCATCCCATCGCTGAGAGCTTGAAGACACCGGTCCTTTCGGTGACCACCCCCGGCACGCACATCGTCCCCGACTGCCTCTTCCCGCAGACCACGCCCTGCCGCTACGTCTTCCGCGACAGCCTCGGCGAGCAAGCCGCCATTCCAGACAACATTCAGTCCTACGCCGCCGATGCGCATCCGAGCACAGGCGTGCTCTTCGTCACGCAAGACGACAGGCTATCCGCCGACGACGGCAAGATCGTCCAGGACACAGTCGCCACCTACAAGATCAAGCTGCTCAAGACGATCACGTTCAGCACATCAGAAGCGCGCCTGTCGTCTTTGGTGACCCAGGGCGTGAAGCTGAAGCCCGACGTGATGTTCATATCTTCCCCTGGGGGCATTCCAGCCGAGATCATGATCGACGCTCGCCAACAGGGCTGGCAAGGCCAGTTCCTGGGCGGCAGCAGCTTCAACACTGCAGTGTCAGCACAGGCAGGAACGGCCGGCACCGGAGCCCAGAGCGCGAGCGCGTGGTACCTCGGCAACTCCTTACCGTCCAATGCCGAGTTCGTGGCCGCCTACACGACCGCGTACAAGAGGCCACCCGACCAGTTCGCCGCGCAGGGATACACCGCGATCAAGATCCTGGCTGACTCAGCCAAGCGGGCCAAGCTCACATTCAAGGACCTCGCCGGCGACCGCGAGAAGCTGCGGACCGCGATGGAGACTGTGAATATTCAGACCCCGCTGGGCCCCTTCCAGTTCACCTCCAACCACGACGTCAAGCAG
>Ga0209590_10000866_pt1 | contig 10733 bp, 10 predicted proteins | sample CZO8metaG_FD_188353 | JGI IMG/M metagenome (GOLD analysis project Ga0209590, IMG submission 188353) | Vadose zone soil microbial communities from the Eel River Critical Zone Observatory, Northern California, USA - CZOApr15con1.8 metaG... | ecosystem: Environmental > Terrestrial > Soil > Vadose...
GCGCGCCGCCGGATGATCGAACAATCCCCTCGTGCTCGCGCGGGTTCTGTCCGCAGCCCTTGTCGGCGTCGAAGCCGCGCTCGTGCGGGTAGAGGTCGACGTCACGCCGGGCCTGCCCGCGTTCACCACGGTAGGGCTTCCTGACTCGGCGGTGCGCGAGAGCCGCGAGCGGGTGCGCACCGCGATCCGCAACGCCGGCTTCCCCTTTCCTGCCGACCGGATCACCGTGAACCTGGCCCCGGCCGACCTCCGGAAAGAAGGTGCCTCGTTTGACCTGCCGATCGCACTGGGCATCCTCGCCGCCACCGGCGCGGTCACGAACGGGCGGATCGGCCCCTTCGCCGTGGTCGGCGAGCTGGCGCTGGACGGCCAGATCCAGGCGGTGCGCGGAGTGCTCGCCGTCGGACTCGCGTGCCGGCGGCAGGGCATCGACACGCTCGTCGTGCCGGTCGCGAACCACTCGGAGGCCCAGGCCGTCGAAGGTCTCCGGGTGCTCGGCGCGCCGACGCTACGCGACGCGGTGGGGCTGCTCAACGGCGACGCGGACGCAGCCGCCCCGCCGCCGCCGGAGCCTCCAGCGGCGCCGGCCGTCGAAGGTCTCCGGGTGCTCGGCGCGCCGACGCTACGCGACGCGGTGGGGCTGCTCAACGGCGACGCGGACGCAGCCGCCCCGCCGCCGCCGGAGCCTCCAGCGGCGCCGGCCACCGACGATCTGGACTTCGCCGACGTTCGGGGCCAGGCGTACGCCAAGCGCGCGCTCGAGATCGCGGCCGGCGGAGCCCATAACCTGCTGCTCGTCGGCCCTCCCGGCGGCGGGAAGACGATGCTGGCGCGCCGGCTGGCGGCGATCCTGCCCCCGCTCACCCGCGACGAGGTGATCGAAGCGTCGACCATCTGGTCGGTCGCGGGGCTCTTGCCGCGTCACGGCGAGCTGATGAGCCGGCGCCCGTTCCGGGCGCCTCACCACACCATCTCGGTGTCGGGTCTCATCGGAGGCGGCACTCCTCCGCACCCCGGCGAGGTGACGCTCGCTCACCTCGGCGTCCTCTTCCTGGACGAGCTACCCGAGTTCCAGCAGCATGTGCTCGAGTCGCTGCGCCAGCCGCTCGAGGACGGCCGCGTCACCATCGCGCGGGCGAGTGGCGTCAGCGATTTCCCCGCCCGCTTCCAGCTCGTCGCCGCCGCCAACCCTTGCCGGCGTGGTTGCCCGTCCCTCGACCTTTGCATCTGCACGCCGGCCGAGCGGGCCCGATATCTCGGCCGCCTCTCGCGCCCGCTCCTCGACCGCATCGATCTGCACGTCGAGCTCCCCGCGCTCGCTGCCGCGGACTTTCGGGCACCCGCGCCAGGCGACGCAACCGAGACGATCCGCACGCGCGTGGGCGCCGCGCGCCAGCGGCAGCGCGACCGCCTCAGCGCGACGGGAATCCGCGTCAACGCCGCGATGAGCCCCCGCCAGGTTCGGCGCTTTTGTGCGGTTCCTGCCGAGGCCGAGCGCCTCCTCGCCGCCGCCATGACCCACCTGGGGCTCTCGGCCCGCGGTCACGACCGCGTGCTCAAGGTCGCCCGCACGATCGCCGATCTGACCGGAGCCGAAACACTGGCGGCCGAGCACTGCGCGGAAGCCATCCAGTACCGCAGCCTCGATCGGCAGTGGCGGGCGTGAGCTGGGTAGCGTGGAGAGGTGGAGGTTGGAGCGGAAGCTTGCGATAGGGACGCGGATCGCCCCGCTGACCGCGAGAGACTTACTCCTTCTGCACGACCACCCTGCCCTGGGAGTTTACGAACACGCGGTAGCGGCTTCCATCCTGGCATGTCGCGATATAGTCGTTGTCGCCCTGTCGGGCGGCGGTGACCACCTGCCCACACGGCTGACCTTGCAGAGCGATCACCGTCGTCAAATCCTTGAGGACCGCCGGGTCGTCCGCAGCGAGCGCGGGTCCGGCGACGAGAGCTGCGTTCAAGACGATCAGCACCCAGTCCTTCATTCGCTTGCTCATCGCTTCCTCCCCAGTGGAATCAGAGGTTTGCAAACTTCGCAGGATCCGCCAGCAGATTCCAGAGCGCTTCGCGCGATGCGGCGATGTCCCGAGCGAGCGCCGGGTCCTTGTCCTGCAGGAGTGACAACACCTTGAGGAGCAGAAGATCGTAAGCTCTTCCGTAGCTTTGCGAAAGGGGTCTGGCCGCGCCCCTCGTGGAATGCCGCGAGTTGCTCCAGCAGGTCATCGACCTGATTCTTGAGCGAGAGCTTGGTGAACACACCGATCGCCTGAGTCTCGCGAAGTCTCTTCTCGAGCGACGTCAGATCGAGGACCGGAGGTCCCTCCGGCGTCCCAGGTCGTGGAGTTGGGCCCTCCCGGGGGCAGAAGCGGGCTGGATCGGTCCCTGGAGCGCGCCGATCGATGGCGTCGACCGACGGACCGATCCCGGTTTCACCACGCCATCCGGCGGCGGGCACATCAGCTGAGCACATTCGCTTGCCTGGATGAGCAAGGCCAGAACACCCACTGCCAACGTCGCCGCGGTCCCACGGGCCGTCACTGCTCTCTCCGATCTCCCATCTTCGACTGTGCCAGACGCTCGGTGGAGGTTGTCCTGTTGGACAGTCGGCACGCCTATTGTCATTCAGGCCTGCGTTAGGTTCGAATCTGGTTCTAGAATATCGTCCCATGTCAGACTCGGTCTCGACTCGACGCTCGCGAATGCCGATTCTGCGGGTATACGGCCTCTTGGTCGGCGGTGAGGCGTTGTCCCCGCTCATCCTCGTACACGGAGCGGCGAACTCGGCGCGGGTCTGGACGTTCTGGCAGAACGAGCTCGCGCACCGCGGATGGCCCTCGCATGCGCTCGATCTCGGTGGTCACGGACACAGTGTGGCGGCCGACGTCGGTGTCATGCGAATGGCCGACTATGCCGACGACGTGGTGACCCTTGCGCGTACGCTGCGGCGGCCCCCCATCCTCCTGGGCTGGAGCATGGGGGGACTAGTGGCGATGATGGCGGCCCCGGCGTGCGGCGCGCGCGCCTGCGTGGGCCTCGCGCCGAGTACCCCAGCCCGCCGACGTGACACCTCGGTCCCGCTCCGCTCAGGCATCTTCGGCGCCGAGGAATATGGCATCGCCGACCGCGATCCCGACCGTCAGCCCGCGATGCCGGATCTCGATCGAGCAGAGCGCGTGATCGCCCTGGAATCGCTCGGCCCGGAGTCCCGCCTCGCGCGAGACGAGCGCCAGGCGGGGATCGTCCTTGAGGGCATCGCCTGTCCTCTTCTCATCGTCACCGGAACGGCGGACACCCAGTGGCCCCGGCGGCGGTACGACGACTTCCAATTCCCCGCAGATCACGTCAGTATCGAGGGGGCTTCGCACTGGGGGCTGGTCCTGAACCGGCGGGTGCTGCCGGGGATCGTGTCCTCGGTGATCGGTTGGCTCGAGAAAAACACCTCGCCTGGGAGGCCGTGATGCCTCGCCCGTACTCGTCGTCATCGACATGCACGAGCGCCTGTTCGACGCGATGGACGCCGAGTGACGCCGTCGGCTCGCGCACGCCCGCGCAGTGATCACGGCGACGGAGACCGACATGGGCGCTTTTCGCGACCTGGGAAAGCTGCTGAAGTGACGTGTCTGAGCCGCGCCGGAACTAGCGGCGGCCGCGCGGCGGGATGTTCGTGTAGATGATGGTGCCGTCGTCGCCGACCGTTCGATAGACCGCGGTGGGCGCGCCAGCCAGCCCGTTGGTGCTGCCGTCGTAGTAGTAGTAGAGCACGCGCGTCACGTAGTCGCGCGTCTCGGCAAACGGCGGGATTCCACGGTACGTGACCACCGCCTTCTCGCCGGCGTTATAGGCCGCCAGCGCCATCGGCAGGTCGTTCCCGAAGCGGTCGATCAGACCGCGGAGGTGCCGGACGCCGCCATCGATGTTCTGCTGGGGGTCGAAGCTGTTGCGGACTCCGAGCAGCGAGGCCGTCTCAGGCATGAGCTGCATCAAACCTTGGGCGCCTCTTATGGAAACCGCGCGCGGGTTGAACGCGGACTCGACGCGGATGACGGCCTGGACCAGTCGCTCGGGCACGCCATAGCGCCCCGAGGCGTCCTTGATCTCAGTCACATAGCGCCCGGTGTCTGCGGGGGGCAGTCGCAGGTAGCCCGCGGCGGTGCCGGACGAGTATCCAAGGCCGCGATAACGGGGATCGGTTGGCGCGTTGGTGAAGTGGACGGTCCCGTCGTTCGTGGCGAGCCGGTAGACCTCGGCGTTGGCCGGCACGGCGGTCACGATGGCGGTCGCCACCGCATACAGGAGAAACCGAAGACGGGCCATGCCGCTATGTTAGCGGACCCGGCGTTGCCCCTTCAAGAACAGAACACGGGTTCCGGAAACGCCACAAAGGCGCCGCAAATCAGGAAGATAGCGCCAGCGGCTCGACCTCGGGCCAGGCCGGCGCATCCTCGAGCGCGAGCCTCAGGACGTCGAGCACCGAATCGACCAGGTGGATCGTCATCTCGTCCCGCACCCGAAGCGGAACGTCCTCGATGAGGTTCTTCGCGTTCCGTTTGGGCAGCAGCACGGTCCGAATCCCAGCGCGATGCGCGGCCAGGACCTTCTCCTTGATCCCGCCGACCGGCAGCACGCGCCCGGCGAGACTGACCTCACCGGTCATGGCGAGCCCGGAGCGCACGCGACGGCTGGTGAGCAACGACACGAGCGCCGTCGTCATCGTGACGCCCGCCGACGGTCCGTCCTTGGGAATCGCCCCGGCGGGGACGTGCACGTGGATGTCGGACATCTCCCAGAAGTCGGGCGCGATGTCGAGCTCGTCCGTGTGGGACCGTACCCACGAGAGCGCCGCCTGCACCGACTCCTTCATGACGTCGCCGAGCTGCCCGGTCAGCGTCAGGGTGCGGGCTCCCTTCATCCGGGTCGCCTCGATGAACAGGATGTCGCCGCCGGCCGGCGTCCACGCGAGGCCGATCGCGACACCCGGCACACGCGTCCGCTCCTCCACCTCCTCGAGCTCGAAGCGCGGCACGCCCAAGAACGACGTGACGACGTCGGGCGTGATCCGCATCGCCTCCGTCTGCCCTTCGGCGCGCCGCCTCGCCACCTTCCGGCAGACGCTGGCAATCTCGCGCTCGAGATTCCGAACGCCGGCCTCCCGCGTGTAGCCACGCGCCAGGAGCCGCAGCGCCTCGGGCGTGAACTCGATGTCCACCGCCGGACCGAGGCCGTGCTCCCGTGCCTGCTTGGGCACGAGGTGCCGCTGCGCGATGGCGATCTTCTCTTCCTCCGTGTACCCGGCGAGCGGGATGATTTCCATCCGATCGCGCAGCGCCGGCGCCACCGTGTCGGTCACGTTCGCGGTCGTGATGAACAGCACCCGCGACAGGTCGAACGCGACGTCCAGGTAGTGGTCGCGGAACGACACGTTTTGCTCCGGATCCAGCACCTCCAAGAGCGCCGAGGCCGGATCGCCCCGGAAGTCCATCCCCAGCTTGTCGATCTCGTCCAGCATGAAGACGGGGTTCTTCGTCCCCGCACGCCGGAGCCCCTGGATGATCTGACCCGGCAGCGCGCCGATATAGGTTCGCCGGTGGCCGCGGATCTCGGCCTCATCCCGCATGCCACCCAGCGAGATCCGGTGGAATTTCCGCCCGAGCGCGCGCGCGATCGACCGTCCGAGCGACGTCTTGCCGACGCCCGGGGGGCCGACGAAGCAAAGGATGGGGTCTTTGCCGGACGCACGAATCTTCTTCACCGCGAGGTACTCCAGGATCCGCTCCTTGATCTTCTCGACTCCTTCGTGGTCCTCGTCGAGGATCGCCCGAGCTCCGGCGATGTCCACGTCGTCGGCCGTCTCCTGTTGCCACGGCATCGACACCAACCAGTCGATGTAGGTCCGCGCGACGGTGTACTCGGCCGCCGCGGGCGGCATCTTCGCCAGCCGGTCCAGTTCGCGGAGCGCTTCCTTGCCCGCTTCTTCCGTCATACCGGCCGTCTCGATCTTCCGCCGGAGTGTATCGATCTCCTGCGTGCGGTCGTCGGCGTCGCCCAGCTCCTTCTGGATCGCCTTCATCTGCTCGCGCAGGTAGTACTCGCGCTGAGTCTTCGACATCTCGGACTGGACTTCCGACTGGATCTTCGACCCGAGCTCGAGAACCTCGGCCTCCTTCGTGAGGGCGGCCACGAGCCTCTGCAGACGCTCGGCGACGCCCGTCGTCTCGAGCAGCTCCTGCCGGAGGGCCGTCGGAAGCGTCGGCAGCGAACCGGCGATCAGGTCCGCGAGCGCGCCCGGCCCTTCCGCGGCGCCGAGAACATTTGCGAGCTCGTCGGGTAGCGTCGGGGAGAGCGCGACGACCTTCTGGAAGATGCCGCTCGCCGTCCGCGCGAGCGCTTCGACCTCGAGGGTCGCCGAGGGCGCCTCGTCGGGGAGCCGCTGGATCCGCGCCCGGAGGAACGGCGTCTCCTGGACGACGTCGGTGATACGGAATCGCGCGAGCCCCTGCACCACGAGGCGCAGGGTGCCGTCGGGCTGCTTCAGCGCCTTCTCGATGACGGTCGCGGTCCCGATCGTGTGCAGCCCCTGCGCACGCGGGGCATCCTCCGACGGATCCCGCTGCATGACCGCGCCGATGATCCGACTGCCCTGGAGCGCCTCCTGGATGAGCCGGACCGACGCGGGACGGCCGACCGCGAGCGGCATCACCGCCTGCGGAAAGATCACCGTTCCGCGCAACGGCAGAATCGCGAGGACATCCGGAATGTTGAGCTCGCTATCGTCGCGCTCGCCAGCCATGATTCTCCTTTCCTACTAGAACAGATCAACCGGCTTGAGGTGACCGGAGGCGGCCCGGACGAGGGCCTCCCGCGGTTCCTCCGGCCGGGAGTGCCCCGCCGCCTCGCCGCCGTCCTCCCGAAGGTAGGCGACCAAATCCTCGATCTGTTTCTGCATCTCGATCATCCGACGCCTCATCTTTAGGATGACCTCAATGCCGGCGAGATTCACGCCGAGATCCCGCGTGAGTCGCAGCAGACGGGCCAGTTCGTCGACGTCTTCGGTGGAGTACATGCGCGTCCGGCCGACAGTTCGGCTCGGACGCACGAGCCCCTTCTTCTCGTAGAAGCGCAGCGTCTGCGGGTGGACGTTCAGCATGTCGGCGACCACCCCGATCATGTAAAGCGGCCTGCCGCGGTCGGTCACTGCGCACCTCCCCGATAGTGCTCCAAGGCGGTCCGTGCTTCGATCGGCATCAACCGCTCGAGCTGGCGCACGAGCTCGTGGGTCCGCGCGTCGAGCCCGGTCGGGACCTCGACACGAACCGTCACATAGAGGTCGCCCGTCGACTCGCCCGTCAGTCTGAGCAGTCCCTGACCGCGCAGGCGGAATACCTGGCCGCCCGTCGTGCCCGGTGGAACGACAAGCACCGCTTCTCCCGACGGCGTCGGAACGTGGATGCGGGCTCCCAGCAGCGCCTCCCAGACGCTGATCGGCAGCTCGCAGTGCACGCTGTCGCCTTTCCGGCGAAAAAAGGGATGCTCACTCACCCGCGTGCTCACGATCAAATCGCCACGCGGCCCGCCGAACGGGCCAGCATTCCCCTCGCCGGCCATGCGGATCTGAGCCCCGGAATCGACGCCAGCGGGAATCGCGACGTCGACCGCCTCGGCGACCCGCCGTACGCCTCGGCCGAGGCACAGAGGACACCGCCCGCCCTCGGCCGAACCGCTCGCGGCGCACTCGGCGCAGGGCGAGAACCGGTGGATCTCTATGCGAGGCCTCGTCCCCCGAACCACCTCAGCGAAGGACAACTCGACGACGGCATGGACGTCGTCGCCGCGCCGACCGGCGCCGACTGCGTCGTCGGCGCCAGCCACGTCCTCGAATCGGTCGTACATCGAGCGCGCCGTCGGATCCCCGAGCACGCGGAAGGCTTCGGCGATCTCGTCGAAGAGCTCGCGGGCCCTCTCGTCCCAGAAGTTGACGTCGGGCGAGTATTGCCGCGCGAGCCGCTGGTAGGCGCGGCGAACCTCGCGCGGCCCGGCCGTGGCCGCGATACCGAGCACGGCGTAGTAATCGCGACGCATGGAACCGCTACTTCTTCTTGTCGCCCAGATCCTCGAAGTCCGCGTCGACGACCTCGCCTTCCTTCGGACCCGTCGGGCCCTGGCTCGGCCCGCCGGGCGCGCCGGCCGGCTGACCTTGCGTCTGGGCCTCGCGGTACATGATCTCCGCGAGCTTGTGGGACGCGCGGGTCAGGTTCTCCTGAGCGCGCTTCATCCGCTCGAGGTCCTCGCCCTTCAGCGCCTCGCGCGCCTCCGCGAGCGCGTCGTCGATCGCCTTGCGGTCGGCCTCTCCCAGCTTGGCGCCGTGCTCCCCGAGCGTCCGCTCCGTGGAGTACACGAGCGAGTCCGTCTGGTTGCGGACTTCGATTTCCTGTTTCCGCTTCGAGTCTTCCGCAGCGTTGGTCTCCGCTTCCTTCACCATCCGGTCGATCTCGTCCTTGGTCAGCCCGGACGAGGCAGTGATGGTGATGTTCTGCTGCTTACCGGTCGCCTTATCTTGCGCCGCGACGTTCAAGATGCCGTTCGCGTCGATATCGAACGTCACTTCGATCTGCGGCATCTGACGCGGCGCCGGCGGGATGCCGACGAGATGGAACTTCCCCAGGGTCCGGTTGTCTCGCGCCATGGGCCGCTCGCCCTGGAGCACGTGGACTTCGACCGAGGTCTGGTTGTCGGCCGCCGTCGTGAAGACCTCGCTCTTCTTCGTCGGAATCGTCGTGTTCCGGGAGATGAGCGGGGTCATCACGCCGCCGAGCGTCTCGATCCCCACCGAGAGCGGGGTGACGTCGAGCAAGAGGAGGTCCTTCACCTCACCCGTGAGCACCGCGCCCTGCACGGCGGCGCCGACCGCCACGACTTCGTCGGGGTTGACGCCCTTGTGCGGCTCCTTGGCGAAGAGCTGCTTCACCGACTCCTGCACCTTCGGCATGCGCGTCTGGCCACCGACGAGAATGACCTCGTTGATGTCCTTCGGGCTCACGCCGGCGTCCTGCATGGCCTGCCGGCAGGGGCCGAGGGTGCGCTCGACGAGATCCGCCACGAGTGCTTCGAGCTTGGCCCGCGTCAGCGTGAGCACGAGGTGTTTCGGGCCGCTCGCGTCAGCCGTGATGAAGGGCAGGTTGATCTCGGTTTGCAGCGTCGTCGACAGCTCACACTTCGCCTTCTCGGCGGACTCTTTCAACCGCTGGAGCGCCATGCGGTCCTTCAGGAGGTCGATACCGTGCTCCTTTTTAAACTCCTCCGAGATCCAATCCATGACGCGTTGGTCGAAGTCGTCGCCACCCAGGTGGGTGTCGCCGTTGGTCGCCTTGACTTCGAAGACGCCCTCACCGATCTCGAGGATCGAGATGTCGAAGGTGCCGCCGCCGAGATCGTAGACGGCGATCGTCTCGTCCTTCTTCTTGTCAAGCCCGTAGGCGAGCGCGGCGGCGGTGGGCTCGTTGATGATCCGCAACACCTCGAGACCGGCCACGCGCCCGGCGTCCTTGGTCGCCTGCCGCTGGCTGTCGTTGAAGTAGGCGGGCACGGTGATGACGGCCTGCGTGACTTTCTCGCCCAGGTACGCCTCGGCGGCTTCCTTCAGCTTTCTCAGAATCATGGCCGAGATTTCCGGCGGCGAGTACTGCTTGCCCCTCACCTCGACCCGGGCGTCGCCGTTGCTGGCCTTGACCACCTTGTACGGGACGAGCTTGATCTCCTGGAGCACCTCGTCGTAGCGGCGTCCCATGAACCGCTTGATCGAGAACACGGTGTTCTCGGGATTCGTGATCGCCTGGCGCTTGGCCACCTGCCCGACGAGGATCTCCCCGTCCTTCGTGAACCCGGCGACCGAGGGCGTCAGCCGGCTGCCCTCCTGGTTCGCGATCACCGTAGGGTTGCCGCCCTCGACGACCGCCACCACGGAGTTGGTCGTCCCGAGGTCAATGCCGATCACCTTCGCCATGTCGAATCTCCCTTTTCTTGGTCTCGTTGCGACGGAGCGGATCGCCCGCTCCGTCGCTCACCACTTCGAACGATGCGAACGACTCAGACGATATCGATCTTGATTTCCTTCGGCTTCACCTCGTCCACCTTCGGAAGCTTGACCTCGAGCACCCCGTCGCGATACGTGGCCTTCACCTTCTCGGCCTGGACAGGCATCGGAAGCTGGACACTCCGCTCGAACTTCCCATAGACACGCTCGACGTGATGGTTGCTCTCGTCCGTGAGGTCGCGGTTGATCTCGCGCTCCCCCCTCACCGTGAGCAGATCGCCGGTGATCGACAGGGATACGTCCTTCTCGCGGACCCCAGGAAGCTCAAAGTTCACAACGAGATCATCCTTGGTCTCGTGCATGTCCAGGACCGGTGCCCACATGCGAACGCCTGAGCCCGTCGCGACGGCCGACGGCCGTCCAGAAAAGCTGTCGAAGAGTCGGTTGACCTCTCCTTGGATGTCGGAAATGTTGCGAAATGGATCCCACCTCTCGATTGACCCGAACGGACGCCAACGCTCGATCGTCATCGTAAGTCCTCCTAGCTCTGCCGGTCTCCTTTTGTCCCGGCAACGTATTTGAGTACATACCTCATATATCATCTGCGTACTAGCATGTCAAATCAGTGGCCTGGTCTCCGTTCGCTCCATTGACCGATCGGCCGAAAAGCTGCCCTATCCTAAATGGGGTCCTAGCGCTGGAT
>Ga0209590_10000868_pt1 | contig 10721 bp, 10 predicted proteins | sample CZO8metaG_FD_188353 | JGI IMG/M metagenome (GOLD analysis project Ga0209590, IMG submission 188353) | Vadose zone soil microbial communities from the Eel River Critical Zone Observatory, Northern California, USA - CZOApr15con1.8 metaG... | ecosystem: Environmental > Terrestrial > Soil > Vadose...
GGCGGCCTGATGCTTCTCGATCCCCGCGAGCAGAACCGCGAACGCGGCAAGCCGGCGCATCCAGGCGTAGCGGGGATCGAGAAGCATCAGGCCGCCTCCGCCCGGTGATCCACTTCGCGGGAAAGGTCTGCCCAGAGCCTCTCGTAGAGCGGCGCGAAGGCGGGGTGCGTGCGCGAGTGGACCGGATCGCGCGGCCGCGGAATCGGTACCGGGTAATGTTGGGTGATGCGCGCGCGCGGCCCTTGCGACAGCAGATAGATTTCGTCCGAGAGGCTGAGCGCCTCTTCGAGATCATGAGTGACCAGAAGAATGCTGATCCTTTCGCGCTCGACCAGCGCGACCACGTCCCGCACCACGCGGGCGCGCACGATCGCATCGAGCGAGGCGAACGGCTCGTCCATCAGGATGAGCCGCGGCTTCATGGCCAGCACCTGTGCGAGCGCGACGCGTTTGCGCTGACCGCCGCTCAGGTGACGGGGGAAGCGATCGCCGAAGCCGGCGAGATCGAGTCGCTCGAGCCATGCCGCGGCCTCGGCGCCCGCCTTGCTGCGCTCCATGCCATTGAAGGCGAGGCCGAGCGCGACGTTGTCGCGCGCCGTCTTCCACGGCAGCAGGGCATCGTCCTGGAACAGGATACCGACCTGCGAGCGCGCAAGGCTGGTCTCGACCGTGCCTGAGAGCGGCTGCTGCAATCCGATCACGGCGCGCAGCAGGCTTGACTTGCCCGAGCCCGAAGGCCCGACGAGGCTCACGAAACGGCCGTCATCGACGGCGAGGCTCGCTCTTTCGAGGACCGGCTCCCCGCCGTAAGAGATCGTAAGATCTCGGACGTGCACCTGTCAGCCTCCGACAATCGAAGTGTCGTGCAGCCCGGACATGCTCGCACCGGACTTGATGAGGCCGCCAGCGATCAGGCTCTGCTCCACGCGCTTGGCTGCCTCGAGATCGATCTCCACCGTTTCGGGGTAGAGAGCGTCGCGGTGACGCACAAGAATTTCGCCAAACTCCTTGAGGTCGAGCCCGGTAGTCATCTCCTTGGGGAGAGCCGCGACCAACTGCTCGCCGGTCATCCCGCGCAACGCCTTGAGCGCATCTGCCAGGGCCTTGGTCAGCGCAACCATTTCCGGCCTGCGCTGCTCGATGTCCTTGGCGCGCACCGAGACGCCCATGAATTCAAAAGAACCGCCAAGATAGTGTTTGGCGTCTTCAAGCTCCATTGCGTTCACGAGCACGCGCGCACCTGCGCGCCTCAGCAGTGTCAGCGCCGGCTCCTGCACGACGCCAGCGTCGATCTGGCCCTGCCGCAACGCCTCCAGCAGATTGACGCCCATAGTCGCGAACTGGACCTTCTGGGCGTCGCCGCCGGCCTGCTTCAGCAGATAGAGCGTCAGCGCGTGATCGGCATTGCCGAGCGCGGAAACGCCGACCGTCTTTCCCTGCAGATCCTTGATCGATTGAATTTGGCTCGTGGCCCTTGGAGCGGTGACGACGGCGAACAGCGGGAGGCGCCCGGTGACCGCGAAACGGCGGATATCCGCGCCGACATTGGCATAGGCCTGGATGGCGACGTCCAGCGCGGTGGCAGCGTAATCGACCGCGCCGCCGACCAGCGCCTGCATCGCGGCGTTGCCGCCGCGGGTGTAGACAAGCTGCACATCAAGCCCATGATTTTTGAAGTAACCGGCCGCGCGCGCGACCTCGTAAGGAACCCCGCACAGAAGCTGGCTGCAATAGGCGAGCTTGATCTGCTTGCCCTCGGCCTCGGAGCGACTGGGCCGCGCCGCCGGAATGACGCTTGCGGCCAGCGCGGCGCCCTTGAACAGCGAGCGCCGGGACAGGTCGGTATCGGGCACGCGGGCTGTGGTTTCATCGCAGCAGCTCATGGGAACCTCCAAACATTGCCGCGCCGTGCAGTCCAATGACCGGGAATTCGTCGGGTCCCAGCTTGCGCTAAAGATATGCCGCTCGATCAACCTCGGTCCAATGCATAATTATTCTAGTATTCTATGCCCATGGGACATACATTTCCGGGATGGACCTCAGACGCCTGCGAACGTTCGTCGCCGTGGCCGAGCTGGGCACGGTTTCGAAAGCGGCGCTGCGCCTGCGCATTACGCAACCTGCACTTTCGCGGCAAATCAGAGATCTCCAGCAAGAGCTGGGGCTAAGGCTGTTCGACCGCGTTGGGCGCGGCCTGGTCCTGACCGCCGAAGGCGAGCAGTTCCTCGGTGATTGCCGCGGCGCACTGGGCCACATCGACGCGCTCGGCGAGCGGGCAGAACTGCTCCGGCGCGGAGACCGAGGGGTGCTGAAGGTTGCCGCCCCGCCCCAGACGATCGAAAGCGTCTTATCGACGTTCCTGCCTCGATACGCTGAACGCTTTCCCAACGTGCACGTGAAGCTGACCGAGGCTCTTGGTCGCGAACAGAGCGCCCTGCTGGAACGCGGCGACGTTCATATCGGTATCAGACACGATCAAGGGGATCGACGCGTCGCGAGCCGCGCATTGCCACCCGACGAGGTATTGGCCGCCTGCACCCTATCGCTAGACCTTGGCCACGCCGGCGTGATTGATATCGGCCGCCTCGCGTCCTATCCGTTGCTGCTGCTGGAAGCGGGTTACTCGATTCGGAGGTTGTTCGACGCGGCTTGCCGTCTCGCAGACGTCGAGCCCAATATTCTGCTCGAGAGCCGCGCGCCGCACACCTTGCTCGCGCTCGCCGAGGCCGGGCAAGGGGTAGCGATCATTCCGTCGCTCCTACGAACGGATCGCTACATGTTGAGAATCGTCCGCGTAACACACCGGCGCAAGCCGGTTCGAGAGCGATATGCCATTCAGTGGGACAAGCGGCGCCCAATGCCGCCCTATGCCGAGAGCTTTTGCGAGGCGCTTGCCGAGTATATGCGCGAGGTGCTCCCGATCACACGGCCGTCCGGAAGCTACGAGGCCGCCGCACCGAAGCAAGCGGTCGTCCGAAAAGCACGCAGGCATCACTGAACACACTCGGCCGTCGACTGGGCGATGGTCGATATTTCCTTCGGGCGCAGCGAGCGAAGCCGAACAGGCTTCACGCGATCAGGTAGATCGGGCTGGTCCAGGCTTGGTGGCCGTCGGCCTGGGTGACGCGCAGATAGGCCGGCAGGTCGGCGCCGCCCGGGAAGCGCACGGCGTGCTCGAGCGCGACGCGCCGGCTCCAGTCGGCCTCCGGCAGGCGATAGACGCTGAGCCGGCGGCCGAGGCCGCCGCCGTCGAAGGCGAGCGTGCCGTCGGCGAGCGATGCGAGATCGACCTCGCCCGAGATGACGTTGGTCTCGATGCGCAACCGCCCGCGGCGCGCCTCATCGAGCCAGAGGTCGATGCCGGCGAGATTGCCGGTCGTCACCGAGCTCCAGGCGAGCGCGGCGCCGCCGTCGGTCTCGCGCACCTGTCGCTCGGGGTTGAGGAAGTTCACCGGGGCAAAGCGCTCGATGCGATTGCCGTCGAGCGCGAGCCGGCCCTGCCAAAGGGTCTCGCGGCCGCGGCCGCGGTATTCCGCACCCTGCCAGAGGACGCGCACGCGGCGGCCGAGGTCGGCGGCGGAAAACGGCCTGACCCAATGCATCACGCGCGGGCCGTGAAGCACGTCGACGCGCTCGATCGGCGCGGTGCCGATCACCTCGGCCGCAAGCCGCATCGGCACGTCGCCGGGCCGGATGATGTCGCCCATCAGCGCTTCGCGCACGGAAAGTTCCTCGGTGCGGGCGAGCTGCGGGTCCTCCGCAAAGCCGGTGACGTGCCGGTCGAAGGTGGCGGCGAGATCGATGAACAGGCGCGCCCCGGTGGTGCCGTAATGCCGCCGCCGCCGCAGCGCCTCGAACAAGGCGTCGCGCGTGAGCTCGGGCATGAGATAGCACGTGAGCCCGCCGATCGCGCCGAAGGTCGAGGCGCCAGGCCGGGTGTTGCCGGGGCGGCCCTTGTGATCGTCGCTGTGGCACACGACCCCGACGCGGTAGCCCTGCTCGAAGGCGTCGTGCAGCAGCCACTCGAAGGTGCCCCAGGTCGAGTGCACCTCGACGCTGCGTTCGAGCCGCCCGTCATGGGCGCGCTTGATGTCGGCGTAACGCCCGCCGACATGGGCGATAACCACGGCGTCCTCGCCTTGCAACGCGCGAAAGAGTTCGTCAGCGGTGAAGATCGCGTCGGTCGAGGTGCGGCCGTCCACCAGGATGTGGGACGAGCGGCGGATCGGGCGGCCTTCGCGGCGGAAGAAGATATTACGGTCGCCGCCCATGCCGGTATTGCCCGACCACTCGTAGCCGGGCAGGCAGACGAAGCGGCCGGGCGCGTCGAACTGCGCGGTCAGCCGGTTGAGCTCGGCCCAGAAGGCGTCCGTGATCTGGAAGTCGTTGCCCTGATGGCCGACGATGTCGATGAAGGCCTTATCGCGCGCGTAGCGGAAATAGCTTTCCGCCGTGCCCATGCCGATGGTCTCGCCGCTCTGCCCGTGCAGGTCGCCCCAGTAGCGCTTGAGCGGCGCCGCCTCGACCACGCGCAGCGGGTTGGCGCGCGCGAGCTCTTCGCCGCCTAGCCCGAGGACGCGCAGGGCGACGTCGCCGGCCTCGTCCGCGGTGAGCTGGTCGAGGACGAACGGACCCTCGCCGCGCTTGACCGCGACCTCGAGCGGCAATCCCCGCACCGGCCGCGACGGCTCGAGCGTGAGCCGCTGCTCGGCGTCGTCGGTCGGATTGCCCCAAGAGTCCTCGGCGACGATCGCGAGCCGGAACGGCTCGCCCGCCACGACGAGCGAGGGCCAGATCGCGTTCCAGCGCGCCGCCGGCCCCGGCACCAGCGCGAAGTGCGGCTGCTCCGGCAATTCCGCGAATTCGTAGGTGGCGAAGGCGTCGACCGAGGTCTTGAGCTCGACCCGCTCCTCGCAATTGGTCTGCAGGCGGAATCCGGGCGAGCCCTGCCGCCGGTCGCCCAACCGGATGGTCAGGGTATCGCCGGCGCGCAGGTAGCCGCGGCCGACCCGGATCAGCAGCGTGTTGGCGTAGGGTCGGACGTTGAGCCGGTCGAACCACACCTGGAGCGTAGCGCCGTTGCTCGCCTCGACGGTGGTGAAGTTCGCCGCCGCGGGCTTGTCGAACTGCGGCTTGCTCATATCGGACGTGGTCCGCCACGAGACCTTCACCATGCCGGTATCGTCGATGCCGAAGGTACCCGCGGTATAGGTCAAGGTCAGCTCGACGTGCGAGCCCGCGACGAAGGGCCCCGACGGTGTGAGCTTGATCGAGCCCATGTGCTCGGGAAGATAGGTGGAGAACGGCATGATGCGAAAAACGAGATCGAGGAAGATGCGGCTGCTAGCCGGGCGAGGAGGCGACCGATAGGATATCAACAGCGGACATGATGGGCAGGACCATTTTCTCAATGAGATTGCACGTTGCGCTGGCGGCGCTCGCGATCGCCGCGGCGACCGCCGCGCAGGCGCAGGAGTGGCCGAGCCGCCCGGTGCGCGTCATCGTGCCGTTCCCGGCCGGCGGCTCGACCGACGTGGGCGCCCGCGTCATCGGTGAGTACCTGTCGCGCACCTTGCATCAGCAAATCGTCGTTGAGAACAAGTCCGGCGCCAACGGCAACATCGGAATCGAGACCGCCGCCAAGAGCCCAGCCGATGGCTACACGGTCCTGGTTGTCACCGATGCCGTGAGCAGCAACCCGCACGTCTACAAGATGGATACCGATCCCTTGAAGGAATTGGTGCCGGTGATCCAGCTCTCTCGTCAGCCCATCGTGCTGGCGGCGCATCCCTCTCTCGGCATCGCCTCGCTTGCCGAGTTGATCGCTCTCGCCAAGCAGCAGCCGGGACTGCGCTACGTGACGGGGGGCGGAATCGGCGCGCAGCATATGGCAGTGCAATGGTTCGCCCTGATCGCCGGCATCAAGCTGGAGCAGGTGCCGTATCGCGGCGGCGCGCCGGCGATCAACGATCTTTTGGCCGGTCACGTGAAGCTTGGGTCGCTCGGATCGACGCCGCTGATCCCGCACTACACGGCGGGCGCGCTGCGGCTGCTGGCGCAATCGACGGAGCAGCGCGCGCCGAGCCTGCCCGAGGTGCCGACCTATCAGGAGGCGGGCATCAAGGGGCTCGTCCTCGACCAGTGGCTGGGCGTGTTCGTGCCGGCGGGGACGCCGCCGGCGATCGCCGCCCGCCTCAATTCGGAGATCAACAAGGCGCTCGCCGACGCGACCGTCCGAGCGAGCTTCCTGCAATCGGCGCAGGAGCCGGTCGGTGGCAGCGAGGCACGCTTCGCGCGGATCATGGGCGACGACTACGAGAAATATCGGCGGCTGGTGCAGGAGCTCAACATCAAGTCCAACTGACGGGCGCCATCGCCGCAGGATTCGAACCGGGAGGAGCCATTCATGCGATTGTTCGCCGTTCTCGCCGCCGCGGTGTTGGCCGGCGCGGGCCAGCCCGCATCGGCCGAGCAGCCCTATCCCATCCGGCCGATCACGATGGTCGTGCCGTTTGCCGCCGGCGGGCCGACCGATGTGATGGCGCGCATTCTCGGGCAGCATGTGAGCCAGACGCTGGGCCAGCAGATCGTGATCGAGAACCTGACCGGCGGCGGCGGCTCGATCGGCGCCGCGCGCGTCGCCAAGGCGGCGCCCGACGGCTACACCATGGTGATGGGCAATCTCGGCACCCACGCCGCCGCGGTCGGGCTCTACAAGAACCTGTCCTACGATCCGCGCTTCGACTTCGAGCCGGTGATGCTCATCGCCAGCACGCCCATGGTGCTGGTGGTGCGCAAGAATCTTCCGACCGACACGCTCAAGGACTTCATCGCCTATGCCGCGAAGAACCCGGGCAAGCTGACCTTCGGCAGCGCCGGCACCGGCTCGAGCTCGCATCTCACCTACCTTCTCTTCACCCATCTCACGAAGCTGGAAATCCAGCACGTGCCCTATCGCGGGCTGTCGCAGAGCGTGAACGATCTCCTGTCCGGGCAGATCGACATGATGTTCGATCAGGTCGTCTCCGCCACGCCGCACATCCTCGCGGGCGGCGTGAAGCCGCTTACGGTGACGGCCCCGATCCGGGCCGCGGCAATCCCCAACGTCCCCTCCTCGACCGAGGCCGGCTTGCCCGAGCTGCAAACCATCGTGTGGACGGCCCTGTTCGTCCCGAAGGCGACGCCGAAGCCAATCGTCGGGCGCGTCAACGCGGCGGTCGATCAGGCCATGCGCGACGAGGCCGTTGCCAAGCGGATGGCACAACTGGGCGCCGATCTGCCGGCACCCGCCGAGCGCACGCCGCAGGCGCTCGGAAATCTGGTGCGGACCGAGATCGACAAGTGGGTGCCGCTGATCCATGCCGCCGGCGCCGTCGGCGAATAGATGAAGCTGACCGACGAGGAGGAAGCGCTGCGGGCCGGCGCGCGCGGGGCGGCGGCGCGGTGGGCGATCGAGCACCAGATCAAGGTCGGAGAATATCTCGGCGCCGGCGACTTCGTCGCGGTGAGCCAGGCCCACATCATGGCCGATACCGAATCGCTCGGGGCGGCCGGCGTCGAATGGCTCGAGCGCCTGGCCGGGCTGCCGGGCGCCGAGCGGAGCGTGCGGATTCCGACCATCACCGATCCGCGCGGCACCGACTTCGCGGCCGCGCAACGGCTCGGCCAGCAGCCCTGGATGCTCGATCTCGAGCGCCGCGCCATCGCCGCGCTCGAGGCGCTCGGGGTCCTGATGACCAACACCTGCATCAATTACCAGACGATCATGCCGCCGGTGCGCGGCGAGCACGTCGCCTATGGCGACACCGGCGTGGTCGTCTACTCGAACAGCGTGTGCGGCGCGCGCTCGAACTTCGAAGGCGGGCCGTCGGCATTGAGCGCCGGCCTCACCGGCCGCACCCCGCGCTACGGCTATCATCTCGACGAGCGGCGGCGCGCCACGCTGGTCGTCGAGGCGCGCTTTGCGCCGCGCGAGCTCGACGAATGGGGCGCGCTGGGCGGCATCGTCGGAAAACTCGCCGGCGATTATTGGCAGGTGCCCGCCGTGGTCGGCATCGAGCGCGTGCCGACTTCCGACGAGCTGAAGCATTTCGGCGCGGCGCTTGCGAGCTACGGCTCGGTCGCGCTGTTCCACCTCGCCGGCATTACGCCGGAGGCGCAGCGGCTCGACGACGTGCTGCCGCCGGGGCAGGCGGTGCGCAGCCACGAGGTCGGCGAGGCCGATATCCGCGCCTTCCGGCAAAGCTACGCGCTCGACGCCGTCGACGTGGTGGTGTTCTCGGCGCCGCAGCTGAGCCTCATCGAGATGGCGCAGGTCGCGGGCCTCGTCGACGGCCGGCGCGCGACCGTCCCGCTCCTCGTCGTGACCAGCCCGCAGGTCAAGCCGGACGCCGATCGCCTGGGCCTGACCGCGCGCATCGAGGCGGCCGGCGGCAGCGTGCTCTCCGGCATGTGCTTCTACCAGAGCTATGCCCGCGAGATGGCGGAGGCGAACGGCTGGCAGCGCCTCGCCACCAACTCGGCCAAGCTCGTCAACATCATCGGCGGCTACGGCTACCGGCCGGCGCTCCTCTCGATGCCGGCCTGCATCGACGCCGCCTGCAGCGGCGGGCGGATCGCGCGATGATGTTCTTCGCGAGCGCGGGCATGGGACGCCGGGTCGAGGGCCGGGCGCTGGTCGCCAAGGACGGATTTTCCGCGCGCTACGATCTCGATCGCGGGCGTGGGGTGTTCTCGCGGCCCGAGCACAAGCTCGCCGGCGAGAGCTTTGTCGGGCGCGTGCTGGTGCTCGACGCCGCCAAGGGCGGGGTCGCCACCGCGTGGATGCTGCACGAGATGAAGGCGCGGGGCATGATCCCCGCCGCCCTGGTGCTCAATGCCGTCAACCCGATCATGGTGCAGGGCGCGGCGCTCGCCGACTTTACGATGATCTCCGGCTTCGACCGCGACATCACGCAGGCGATCCCCAACGGCGCCCTGGTCGAGGTCGATCCGACCGGCGAGCGGCCGTTCATCCGGATCGTTGCACGCGATGCGCAACACATGTAGCCCGCATGCGGGGAGCGCGCCGCGGGCCGGCTTGACCGTGTCGCACTGCTGCCCCGATTTCGCTATCCCGGCAAGGATGCCAGCTACTTGAAAATCTTCCACTGTAGCCCATATGTGCTACAGTACTCCCGAGGGATATGGTCATGAGCAAGACGGAAACGATCCGCGCGCGCGTTGCGCCAACTCTGAAGCGGGATGCCGAGGCCGTCCTCAAGAAGCTCGGCCTCACGTCGAGCGAAGCGATTACCCTATTCCTGACGCAGGTGAAGCTCACCAACGGGCTTCCCTTTCCCGTGCGCGTCCCGAGCAAGCGAACCAAGCGTGCGATCAAGGATGCGCGGGCACGCAAGGACCTCGAGACGTTCGATACCGTCTCAGACTGGGCAAAGAAGATGCGTTCGCAGTAACGTCGCTCGATGCGGCACGTCACCCAGCGGAGGCAATTCCGCAACGACCTTGGGCGACAAAAGCGGCGCGGCAGGAATATCGAAGAACTGATCGCGGCGGTCGAGTTGCTCGCCGAGGATGGCGCACTTCCAGCCGCTTATCGCCCGCACCAGCTGTCCGGTGAATGGAAGGGCGTTTGGGAGTGCCATATCGAGTCGGACTGGCTCTTGATCTATGAAGTCACTGCGACAGAAGTTCTTCCGAACCGGAACCCATTCCGACCTGACCTGTTCGCGTAGCCGCCGCGCAGCGGTCCCGCGTACAGGAGGCGCTCAAATCATCTCCTCGGTCTTGTCGTCGGTCTCGCCGTAGCGGCGCAAGGTCGCCGGCCGGGTGCCGGCGTAGAGCTTCTCGAGGCCGGGCGCGATCTTGGCGTTCTCGCGCTCGAACAGGCTGTTGCCGGCGAGATCGCTCTCGACCAGGAACGGGCCGAAGTTCTCGACCTCGAGCACCCACACCGCCTGCGCGAGCCCGAGCTCCTCGAGCCAATAGACGCCCGCCACCCGCCTGATGCCGCGGCCGAGCAGCGCGCCGGTGCCGTATCCGACCGTAGTGAGATAGATCGCGCCGTTCGGAACGAACGACCGGCGATAGACCTCGGAGGTCATCCCGGCCTTGCCGATGATCAGGTTGCAGCCGGACAGCTTGAACCAGCCGTCGAGCCATTTCGCGAAGCGGAAGGAGGCGGTCGCGGTGACGGCGCCGACGGTGTAGCTGCCGTCCGCATTGACCGTCGCCGCCGGCGAGCAGTGGAAATTGGCGAGCCCGAGCGCCTCCTTGTCCGCCGGCATGCCGGCGCCGTCCTCGATCGCGCGCTGGTAGACGCCTTCGCGCGCGGTGAACAGGCGGCCGCCGAGATAGACGACGGTGCCGATCTCGAGCTTGCGCAGATCGTCGGGGCGCGCGGGGAGCTCGAGTTGGACGGTCTTGAGCGCAGCCATCGTTCACTCCGCGGCCTCGGCGGCCTGCCGTTCCCATTCGACCGTCTCTCGGCGCATGTAGTCGGTGAACCACATCGGGTCGGTGCGGAACCGGACCGCGCCGTCGGCCGCGATCCGCGCGCAGGCGCGGCGCGAGGACAGGCAGAACATGTGCACCGACATCGGCATGCCGCCGGTATGGCAGTAGCCGACCTCGATGTGGCAATCGATCACCATCGATGATCCGATGAAGCCCATGGCGCCCATGCCGATGCTGTTGCCGAGCTCCTTGAGCTCCTCCTCCAG
>Ga0209590_10000869_pt1 | contig 10714 bp, 12 predicted proteins | sample CZO8metaG_FD_188353 | JGI IMG/M metagenome (GOLD analysis project Ga0209590, IMG submission 188353) | Vadose zone soil microbial communities from the Eel River Critical Zone Observatory, Northern California, USA - CZOApr15con1.8 metaG... | ecosystem: Environmental > Terrestrial > Soil > Vadose...
CATATGGAGTGATCCTGCAGAATTTCTACGGCACCCTGATCGTAGACGGAATAGGATTGGCCCTAGCCTTTGACGGTCTCCTCAACCCCCTGTTCGCGGCCGGCATCCACGTAGTATCAGAGCTTGTCTTCATCCTAAACTCGGCAAGACTGATTCGATAGTTCAATCGTTTGTCGCGCTTATGCTGATTCCACGTTTATTCCTAGAAGACTGATCTGATGAGTCCTCCGTCGATTGCGAGCATTGTCCCGTTGATGTAGCCTGCTCTCTCGCTAGCCAAGAAAGCTGCGAGATACCCCACTTCTTCAGTGAGACCATACCTTCCCTCGGGCACATCCTGCAGCATCTGTTTCATCGACTCCTCTAGACTCTTCCCTGTTCTCGACGAAACGTCCTGGGCGACCTGTCTCTGCCTGTCCGTGAGTATGTGACCCTGCATGATCCCATTCGACGTTATTCCCCTCGAACCATACTCTAGCGCCAGAGATTTCGATAATCCAGCAAGGCTCAACCTTACCGTATTGGACAGGACCAGACTCGGGACCGGCTGTCGTAGTGTGGAGGAAGTGATGTAGATCAGCCTCCCCCATTTCTTCTGGACCATCCCGGGAACAACTCGCTTCGTGAGCCACACAGCGCTCATCAAGAGCAGCTTCACTCCCTTCTCCCAGTCAGCATCAATGAGATCGGCGAAGGTCCCGGGCTTAGGGGGGCCGGTATTGTAAGCGAGAACATCTATAATTCCAAACTTGCTGGTTGCAAAATCAACTAGGTGATCAATATCTTCTTTGAGCGTGAGATCCGCCTTCACAGCATGCACATTGCTGTTTCCAGTTTCCTTTACAATGAAGTCGCGGGCCTTTGAGATGGAGTCCTGATTACTGGAAGAGATTACGAGTTTGCAGCCTTCTCCGGCGAGAACTTTGGCCACGCCGAACCCTATCCCCTTACTTGACGCTGGGACCAATGCTACCTTGTTCTTGAGTCCAAGTTCCAAGATGATCCCTCCAGTAGCCAAGGAGATTAAAGCTGATAACCGCTGAGAGACGCTAATGGATACCGAGGCCTACCTGGAACGAATCGGCTATAGTGGGCCGACACGGCCGAGCCTGAATGTTCTGCGCACACTACACCGGAGGCACCTGCTCTCGATCCCATTCGAGAACCTCGACATACACTTGCACAGGCCAATTGTCTTGAGCGAGGCTGCCTTCTACAACAAGATCATCAAGAATCACCGTGGAGGATTCTGTTACGAGCTGAACGGTTCGTTCGCTCTTCTACTGAAGGGATTGGGTTTCAATGTGTCAATGCTTTCGTCGTGCGTCGAGAGAAAGGGTGGACGTTTCGGTCCAGACTTCGACCACATGACTCTGCTGGTGCAGCTCAAAGAGCCATGGCTTGCCGACGTAGGGTTCGGCGACTCTTTCACAGAACCTAAACAGCTCAAAAGATCCGACCCACAAGCCGACCGTGGAAAAGACTACCACTTCACTCGAAAGGATCGCTGGGTTTCGCTGTCCCGGAGATCGAAGAGAAATGGTCTCTGGGAGCCTCAATACAAATTCAGACTGACACCGCGAACGTTAGAGGATTTTGTCCCCAGATGCCTCTGGCAACAAACCTCTCCAAGATCCCGGTTCAGAAAAAGCCGCATATGCACCCGCCTTACCTCCAACGGAAGATTGACGCTTACGGACACGAAATTCATCGTGACCCGTGGCGGTAAGAAGGTTGAGCGGTCACTCAAGAGCGCTGAAGAGTTCACGGCACTGCTGCATCGGCACTTTGGCATTGACCTGAACTGACGTGATTTAGTTTACAGCGAGGTACTTGTTCTCGAGATAGCCTACTAGTCCTGATGGATCGTACCCTTTGCCGAAGACCCGGTTGAGCAACTCCTTCGGGGAATATGTTGATCCAGGTTTGTGGATATTTTCCGCCAACCAGCTCTTCAATGGTGCGATGCTCTTGTCACCTTTGACCGGAAGCAAGCCCTTCTTCGTCAAGGCGCCCCAGAGCATTCCGGCGATGATGTTTCCGAGAGAATAGCCTGGAAAGGTGGCGAACTGTCCCCAGCTCCAGTGAATATCCTGAAGGACCCCATCCGCATCACTCTCAGGTCTCTTCCCAAGATAGTCCTCTATCATATCGTCCCAGACGGACGGGAGTTCTGAGACTTTGATCTTTCCCTGCAGGAGTTTCTTCTCAAGCTCGTATCTCATGGCGACATGGAAGTTGTAGGTCAACTCATCAGCTTCCACTCGGATGAGGCTCGGTTTTACCGTGTTGAAGTAAGAGTAGAGCTGCTTCTGATCATAGCGAGATACGAAGCTCAGGTTAGATTTGAGGAGTGGATAGACGAGTGGGACGAACTCTTTGCTTCTTCCAACGATATTCTCCCAGAATCGGGACTGCGACTCATGAACTCCCGCAGATACGCCTGAGGCAGTCGGTGTGAGCTGTAGTTCGTGATCTACTTGAAGCTCGTAGAGAGCATGACCGCACTCGTGCATAAGCTCGAACATTGACGCCTTGAAATTCTTAGGCTCATACCTTGTCGTTATCCTCACATCATCACTCCCTATCCTGATCGCGAACGGATGGGTGGAAACATCCTGCCGGAACCTGTTCTCCGGCATTCCTAACAATCGAAGAATCTTCTCGTTAACCTGTTTCAACGAGCTAACATCATAACCTACATCCTCCAACGGATGTTGCTCTGGAAAGACTCCTTGGGAGAGAGTCTTGGCTAGGATCTTCTTGAGTTGCGGGACAAGTTCGGAAAAGATCTTGTCAAGATCAGTGGTAGTCAGTCCTTCCTCGGACAGATCCAGAAGCGCGTTGTATGGGTTTCCTGACGGGTTAAGATGGTTTGCTTCTTCCCGTTTCAACTCAGTTATTTTTTCCAGGTGGGGCTTGAATATGCTGAAGTCGGATTTCTTTCTCGCTTCTCTCCACGGGATATTCGAATCGATCGTGGCCTTTTGTAATTCCTCAACGAGTTTCGGCGGGACTTTCTGGTAGTAATTGAGTTCTCTCTTAACAACCCGGACAACGCCCTTTTCGGCATCGTTGAGAGCCTTCAGTTTCTCAGCCTTCTCGACAGGATTCGTCAGGTCAATGGTCATCTTCTGACGAAGTAACTCGATCTCGGATTGGGACTGGCCTCTGGCGCTGGCCCCTGCCTCAGGCATGTTGATCTCGAGGTCCCAACCCAATAGGGCGGAAGCATGAGTCATCGCCGCGATCGACCTGTACCTGGCTAGAAGGTCGAGGACGACAGGATTATTGAACGGGCTCATGAATAGCGACCGGGCATCTCGGCTCCTAACTACCTAAAAACGTTGAAGGGTCCTAGCTAGAGGTTGTTAGGCGGTTTGCTGTCGGATCCCGACGTAGGTTCGGAGAACAAGTAGAACACTACCAATTATGACCGCGATGACTCCCTAGCAAAAGATAATACTCATCAAAGTTGGGCAGTCAATTCATGGCGAAGGCCGTGGCCGATTTCGTCCGGATTGCTTCAACCAGTGAGATTCCTGAAGGCAAAATGAAGAAGGTCACCGTCGGCAATCAACAGGTTCTAGTCGTCAATTTGAAAGGCAGGTATTACGCTATTGGAAATGTCTGTACCCATTTCGGTGGGTCCTTGGATAGAGGTATTCTTGACGGTAACGAGGTGGAGTGCCCCCTGCACCATTCACATTTTGACGTCACCACCGGGCAGGTGAAGAGAGGTCCCGCCACGAGGGCAGAGCCAGTCTATGAAGTCAAGGCTGAAAACGGCAGTATCCTAGTAAAACCGAAGTAGTAAACAAGTGTAATCCCCGATACGCTTGAGGCTACGACTGTTTTGCACCACAGCTGGTGCAGAATACAGCCGCACTAGGAAGCTTGGCTCCACATTTGAAACAGAATTTCGACTCGACCGGGGGTTGTTGGGGTTGAGTTGCTGGTTGCTGCGGCATTGGTTGGGGTGCGAAGGTTTGCGGGGCAGGTTGAACCCAGCCGGGCGAGGGAGGCCGGTCCTGTATGGAAAAGTACGCGACGACCTGGAAGATCAATGCTATGAGAAGTATTAGGAAACCAACCAGAACGATTGTAAGTGCTGCTCCTATCAGGTAAAGTAACCCGGCAGTGGCGAACGCGCTGACGTTCAGCCTTTGTGAGATCTTCTCGTATGAACGTTTGAGAAAGATCGCGGATATGATCGTGAATACCCAGAACGCGCCAAGAATGGCTACGAATCCTAGAAATCCTACCCCGCCGACTCCAAACGGGCCGGCCAGGAAGAGACCCCGGATAGCTCCACTGAAAACGAACACGCCAAAGACAACTGCTCCGATTACTGCGGTTATTCCTGCAAGAAGGGCATCATCGAATATCGTCTTGTCCTGAACGCTCTCAGAGATTTCTTTTGTGGCTAAGAGAATGAGTATCCAGCCAACCAGGCTGAGGACCGGGAAGAAGACCAGAATCCCGCCCACTCCGCCGAGGGTCTTGGCGGACGATAGAGACGCCATAAGCGAGGCCGCTTGTTTGTCTCGAATTTAAGGTTGGAAAGCGCCGTGTAATTCGAAGCGGGACTATTCTTCTTTCCAGTTCATTAGTACGCTACCGAGGACGATGAAGAATGCTGCCAGGCCGAGGGCTATGAGGGTGTTGGTCAAGGCCTGCGATGGTTCAGCGTAGATAAGCGCGTCCCTTAGTCCGTCGTTCACGTATGTCAGTGGCATGAAGTTGGCTATGATCTTCATGATGTCGGGCAGTGTCTCGCGGGGCCAGAAGGTTCCAGCTAAGAACATCATGGGGAAAGTTATTGCGTTGGCTGCTGCATCTGCGCTCTCTGCTTCCTTTACGAAATTTGCGAGCACCATTCCGATACCTGGGAACAGGAGTGAGGCCGCAACAACCAATCCTACAGTGTAGACGTCTATGGTCGCCGTCACTCCGAAGATGGCATAGCCGAAGAAGAGGATGACCACGAGTGATATGGTAGCCAGGATCATTTGGTAGCCAACCATGCCGAGGATCCATTCGATCTTACTGAGAGGTGTGGTCGCGAGTTTCTTGATGATCTTCAGCTCGCGGTAGCGTCCGTTTGTGTTCACGGCACCGAAGACGCCCGTGGTTAGGAGGGTCATGCCGATTACTCCGGGGATAAAGAAGTCGATGTAGCGGATGTTCCGGGTTACTATGCCGACTTGTTGGAGAAATAAGTGGTTGGGGGAACCCGCGATGGAAGCTGCAAATGAGGTGGTAACCGAGCGCACTATTCCCGCGAGCGATGCTGAAGCTTGATCGCTCTGATCCATGTAAAGTTGAACTGTAGCATTACCTCCATTCTTCAAAGTCTGGTTGAAGCCTAATGGTATGACTAGCAGTCTCTGTCCACGATTATGGAGCTGAGCGTCATTTTTCACATATGTTAACGGGTCTGGTTGCTCAGCTGCGACCACGTGGAGGTTGAAAGCTCCAGTATTGTTCAGGACCGTGATGTACCCTTGAGAATAAAACGTTGGCACGTTCGCATTGAGGTCTTGGTTCTGGAGGTAGAGGTCGAACTTGGTGCTTCCATTTCCGAATATTGCTCCGAAGAGAACGATAAGGAGCAGTGGGAAGGCGATAGTCCAGAATATGTTGCTCTTACTACGGTACCAGCTCTTGAAGTGTCCACTGATTATAGTGTAGATTCGACTCCGCATGACTAGTTTCCCTCCTCCGAAACTCTACGCCCAGTAAGATTGAGAAACACGTCGTCCAGTGTAGGACGCCTCACTTCTATCTCCTTGTCGTGCAACGGGCTTTGACCTATGCTCATGAGTATGTTTGTCAGTTCGCCGTTGTGCAAGGGAATGGTAATGTCTCCAGCGTTCCTGAGCTCTGCCTTTGGTAAGCCCTGAGGTAATTGTTTGAGCCCTTCTTCCCCAGCGTCCCTGATGATGAGTGTCTTTTTTCCACCATGGGCGTCTATCAGCTCGTCAGGCGTTCCCGATGCGATTATCTGTCCATGGTCGATAATTGATACGATGTCGGCCAGGTATTCCGCCTCATCCATGTAATGCGTTGTTAGAAAGACTGTTTTTCCCTGCTTCTTCAATCGTTCTATGACACCCCAGACATCTCTGCGAGCCCTAGGGTCCAAGCCGGTCGTGGGTTCGTCAAGGAAAACAACATCAGGGTCGTTTACTAGAGAAACTGCAAGTCCAACTCTTTGTTTGAGGCCGCCTGATAGTTTCTTGAATTGTTCGTCCCGCTTATCCTTCAAGTCAACTAACTCGATGAGTGTGTCGGCGTCGAGTTGGTGTTTGAACATCGCCCCGAAGTAGTTGATGTTCTCACGAACGGTGAGTCGGTCGATAGCGTTGAAGTCTTGTGGTAAGACGCCTATTCGTTTTCGGATCTCTGCCTGGTCGGAACGCTTGCTTACATCGTAGCCGAGGACCCGGGCTTGGCCGCCAGTAGGGTTTCGGAGACATTCTAGGATCTCCACAGTCGTCGTCTTTCCGGCGCCGTTGGGGCCGAGGAAGGCGAAGACTTCACCCTTGATGAGATTGAACGATATGTCGTTAACGGCTATGTTCTCGCCATACTTCTTGGAGAGCTTGTCGACCTGCACAACCCTGTCGGATTGTCCCGGCAGAGGCGCTGGCAGGTTGTCGTTCATAGCAGTAGGACCCCTACCGTGCGATTCTCAAGAGGTTCGTAATGATTATCGTCGCCGTGATTTCTCCTGGCTTCGATCGAGTGCAACTTTCCATCAGATTTCACCACGGTTATCGTATTGATCGCGTTGTTGCTTTTAATGGTCGGGCACATTTCGTAGTCACATAATGTGATTACGTCCAACTGAGTCAAGAGATCTACATTCATCGATAGAACAGCCTACAAAAGACCCGTCAGTTTTGCGCTAACGTCCCACAGTCTTTGGGCGATCTCTTCGTTATAGGATTCGTCTGAAGATTTCTTCACTTTCAGCTTCTCCAGGTATTCTCCGTTGAGATCTTTGGCGTCAGGTGAGGAAGCGAGATAGACAATTGTCTCTGCACCTTGCTTAGGAGTTGTCATGAACAGTTTCGGCAGGGCCATGATGAAGCCTACTGGGCCGAGAGGTCTACTCCAGATATTGGTAGCGACAGTTCCAGGGTGTACCGCATTGACTGTTACACTGGTTCCTTGGAGCTTCTTGGCGAGTTCATGGGTGAAGAGGACGAGGGCGAGTTTCGATTGTCCGTAGGCTTTCCATCCACCATACTCCTTCTCGAGGTTGAGATCGTCGAAGTTGATGTGCCCATTATAGTGTCCCACGGATGATACATTGATAATTCGACTCGGTGCGGTGGCCTTCAGCAGGTCCAACTGGAGGTTCGTCAAGAGGAAGGGAGCGAGATAGTTTGTGGCGAAAGTATCCTCGTAACCGTCTATTGTAACGTGACGTCTTTGGTTGAAGAGTCCAGCGTTGTTGATCAGCACGTGTAATTCGGAATATTTTTTCCGGAATTCTGTCGCGAGCTGCCGCACCGACTCAAGAGACGACAAGTCAGCGAGTAAGAGATCAACTGAATCGTTCTGCGATTCTCTGACTATTTCTGACCTTGCAGCTTCGCCCCTCTCCTTGTTACGCGCGACCATGACTACCGTAGCTCCCATCTTGGCGAGAGCCAGACTGGCAGCTCTTCCGATGCCGGAATTGGCTCCGGTAACCAGGACCACTTTGTCCTTCATTGTTGTCTTGTCGGAGATGTTTTCGTTCTGCATATATTATCGCGTAGTTAAACTGACTGGCAGGTCATTATTTAAACGCGTCGGTCATTTTTAAATACTACGCGCCACGTGTTGTAGTAGAAAGATGCCACGGGTCGTCCCAGAATACAAAGAAGAAGCCAGAACCCGAATTCTGACAGCTGCAAACCAGGTGTTTGGCGAAAAGGGATACCGACAAGCCACAATGGATGATGTAGCCAAGAAACTAGGCGTCAGCAAGGGAGCGCTTTACCTCTATTTCGCCAGCAAAGAAGAACTGTTCGAAGAAATCTGCCGAGCAGAACCCTTAGCTTTCAAAGAAATCCTATACTCCACTTTCGGCGAGAACAAGAAGCCGCTAGAGAGCGCTGGCGAATTCTTTGACAAGATGCTACGGCGCTACGGATCGAACTCGGGACTAAGCTTCGAAATATTCTCTGAGGCCTCACACAATCCCGGTCTTCGAAGGGTCCTCAAGAAGACTCAGGACGAGTACGCCGCGACTCTGATGAACTACTTGGAGGAAGGACGAAAGAGGGAGTTTATCGATAAAAACTTGAACTTGAGGTCCATAACCTACGCCCTGATTGCCTTGTGGAACGGTATTGAGACAATAATTGTTACCGGGCTGCCGGTCGAAGATGCTAGACGAGCATGGCTGGAAGGATTCAAAGCCATATTTCTGCCCAAGAATGGGATTCACGCTTCACGAAATCTCTGAGACAAGATCCTGTATCAGAGTGTCTGAAGCGTAAGTCAGGCAGCATAATCAAGCAGCTACGTTCGTGTCATCTGAGGTAGACATAAAACCGATTTCTCGAAGCCTCCTCTGCTTCACATGTCTGCGGCAAAGCGACCGCTTGGCGCCATAGCTTCTGGCAAGCTCGATCGCGTAGTGATTATTTTCAAGGAGAACCACACCTTCGACAATTACTTTGGCACTCTTCCGGGAGTTAACGGGATGAATATGCCGAGGTCTCCTAATCCACCCCCACGGGACCCGGATCACCGACATAGCGCTTGGCTGTCTCGTGAGACGACTTCGGTCCGACAACAGTTCGTTGAGGCTGACATTCCAGCATACTTTGCCTATGCGAGAAAGTTCACTCTCTGTGACCAGTACTTCACAGATGTTGCGGGACCTTCTACGCCAAACCATTTGATGGTATTGGGCGCCGACTCTCCGTTCATCGACAACCCTCACCCAGGCGACCCCTCCAGAATCTCCTCATCGCTTCCCCTTCTTCTCGACCGGAGCAACCTGTCTTGGGGAAACTATGGAGGATACGCGTTTCAGTATCTGAGCAATGTTGGTGGTAGGAATAAGTTCACGTCCGACCAGTTCGCGAAGGACGCAGCGTCTGGAAAGCTGCCGAATGTCTCGTGGGTCTATGGGACAAGCCAGTTTGACGAGCATCCTCCCGACCCGGGGAAGGGCCCTATGGGAAACGTAACGACAGGCATGCAGTGGACTGTGGACCAAGTGAATGCGATAGTGAAGGGCGGGCTATGGGGGAGGACTGTGATCTTCGTAACATGGGATGATTGGGGGGGATGGTATGATCACGTAGACCCGCCGAACGTGGAGACTTGGAAGTTCGCGACTCCCCAGCCTTCTTACAAGGGGACACAGTTCCGGTATGGCTCACGGGTCCCATGCCTAGTGCTAGGTCCCTATGCAAAGAGCGGCTATGTTTCGAAAAAACTGCACTCGCATGTGAGCTTGGTGAAGTTCTGCGAATCCCTGTTTGGGTTGCCCGCGCTGAACCAGCGGGACGCACAAGCAGACGATATGTCGGACTGTTTTGACTTCACACGAGCCCCGGGCCAGCCACCCTCGCAGAACCCTTGATCAAGGCAGACGCGCTCAACAGGCTGCCGGGAATCTTATGCACCCTACAAGGTAATATGGGTGGAGTCTTGCAAATTGGTTTCGCATAGAATGTCACATCAACTGAACGGACAAGTCGCGATTGTCACGGGTGCCAGCCGTGGAATAGGAAGAGGCATTGCCTTAGGCCTGGGTCAGGCTGGTGCCACGGTCTACGTGACAGGACGGACTCTTCAGGACAGTGGTAGTAAGTGGCCTGGAACAATTACAGCGACCTCAGAAGAAGTGACAAAACTTGGGGGAAAAGGAATCGCCGTCCACTGCGACCATCGCAACGATAACGAGGTTGAAGCGGTTTTCAAACGTGTTCAGGACGAACAGGATCAGCTCAATCTTCTCGTTAACAATGCTACCTCCTTTGGAGAAACGCCAAGCAGCCGAGGTTATGATCCTGAGGTTCCGTTTTGGACTCTACCCATCTCACAATGGGACGAGATAGTTGATGTTGGGCTCCGTTCATACTATGTTGCAAGCGTGTTTGCGGCGCCGATGATGATTTCTAGACGCAGCGGGGTCATCGTCAACATCTCGTCCGGTGGAGCTAGACAATTCGCGGGGAATGTTGCCTATGGAGTGGGAAAAGCAGCGGTAGACAAGTTAGCATCCGACATGGCCCATCAGCTTCGGCAGCACAATATTGCATCAGTCTCCATCTGGCCTCCCCTCACAAAGACCGAGAAAGTCATGGCATACAAAGAACAATATGACTTGAAGAAGGCCTACTCTCCACTGTTCACGGGTCAAGCCGTCGCCGCACTGGCTGCGGACCCTAAGATAATGGATAAGACCGGAGTCTCGTTTCGCGTTACTGACTTGGCGGCAGAATACGGGTTTTCCGACTCTAGTTTAGCCGCCTAAGCGGCTGAGACAGTACTGCCATGAGAAAGCAAATTGCAAGACAACCATCGATGACCGCCGCTCAGCTTCTCGTTCGATGTTTAGAAAATGAGGGTGTCAAGTATGCTTTTGGCATACCTGGCGAGGAGAACATACATGTCATTGACGCGCTAGACAAATCGTCTATCCACTTCGTTCTTGTCCGTCACGAACAAGCTGCGTCGTTCATGGCCGACATCT
>Ga0209590_10000870_pt1 | contig 10713 bp, 8 predicted proteins | sample CZO8metaG_FD_188353 | JGI IMG/M metagenome (GOLD analysis project Ga0209590, IMG submission 188353) | Vadose zone soil microbial communities from the Eel River Critical Zone Observatory, Northern California, USA - CZOApr15con1.8 metaG... | ecosystem: Environmental > Terrestrial > Soil > Vadose...
GAGGGCATGGAGAGGGCGCTCGTGTACATGGGCTTGAAGCCGAATACCCCGATGACCGACATCCGCATCGACAAAGTGTTCATAGGGTCGTGCACCAATTCGCGCATCGAGGACCTGCGGGCCGCCGCGGCGATCGTGCGCGGACGGCGCATCGCTCCGAACGTCCAGCTCGCCCTGGTCGTGCCGGGCTCCGGACTGGTGAAGGCGCAGGCGGAAACCGAGGGTCTCGACCGCGTCTTCAAGGACGCCGGTTTCGAGTGGCGTGAAGCGGGATGCTCGATGTGCCTGGGCATGAACGCCGACCACCTGGAGCCGGGCGAGCGCTGCGCCTCGACCTCGAACCGCAATTTCGAGGGAAGGCAGGGCACTGGCGGCCGCACCCATCTTGTGAGCCCGGAAATGGCCGCCGCGGCCGCGGTGGCGGGACACTTCGTCGACGTGCGTCGCTGGAGGTGAGGAGATGGATAAATTCAGCGTGCTGACGGGGCTGGTCGCGCCGCTTGACCGGGCCGACGTCGACACCGACCAGATCATCCCGAAGCAATTCCTGAAATCGATCCGGCGCTCGGGGTTCGGGCCGAACCTGTTCGACGCTTGGCGCTATCTCGACGAGGGCCGGCCGGACAAGCCCAACGCGGGCCGCGCGCTCAACCCCGATTTCGTGCTCAACCAGCCGCGCTACAAGGGCGCGAGCATACTGCTTGCGCGCAGGAACTTCGGCTGCGGCAGCTCGCGCGAGCACGCGCCCTGGGCGCTCGCCGAGTACGGGTTTCGCGCCCTGATCGCGCCTTCCTACGCCGACATATTTTTCAGCAACTGCTGCAAGAACGGCTTGTTGCCCGTGGTCCTGACCGAAACCGAGGTGGACCGGCTGTTTCATGAAGTCGCCGCATTTCCGGGCTTCCGGCTGGTCATCGATCTGGAAAAGCAGTCGGTGACCACCACGGACGGCAGCAGGCTGATGCGCTTCGACATCGATCCCTTCCGCAAGCACTGCCTTGTAAACGGGCTTGACGACATCGGAATGACCCTGCGCCACGCGGATGAGATCCGCGCCTTCGAGGAACGGCGCCGCGCGGAGCAGCCCTGGCTGTTCAGCTAGTAGGCCGTTGAAAAACGCTTCCCGCGTGAAAATCGAATTCCGTACGAGTCGAGTTTCAGAGGGAAGCGTTTTTCTACGGCCTCCGATTTGGGGGATCCCAAGGGGGCGTAGCCCCCTTTTCTAGAGACCTGCTAGATTTTTTCCAGCATGAAAATTGCCGTTCTGGCCGGAGACGGCGTCGGCCCCGAAGTCATCGCCGAGGCGGTCAAGGTGCTGACGGCCCTCGGGCGCGAAGGCCCGAAGCTCGAGTTCGAGCAAGCTCCCGTCGGCGGCGCCGCGTATGATGCCGCGGGCGATCCCTTGCCTTCGCCGACGCTGGAGCTCGCAGGGAAAGCCGACGCCATTCTGTTCGGCGCAGTCGGCGATCCTCGCTACGACGCGGCGCCGCGAGCAAAGCGCCCGGAGCAGGCGCTCCTGCGGCTGCGCAAGGAACTGAATCTGTTCGCCAACCTTCGCCCGGCGGCCGTTTTCCCCGAGCTCGCCGACGCGTCCACACTCAGGCCGGAAGTGGTGGCCGGACTCGATATCCTGATCGTGCGCGAGCTGACCGGCGACATCTACTTCGGCGAGCCGCGGGGCATCCGGAAGCTTGAAGGCGGCGGACGCGAGGGCTTCGACACTATGCGGTACTCGGAGTCGGAAATCCGCCGTATCGCCCATGCCGGATTCCGCGCGGCGCTCAAGCGCAAAGGAAAGCTGTGCTCGGTGGACAAGGCGAACGTGCTCGAGACCTCGCGGCTGTGGCGCGAGGTGGTGAGCGATGTGGGCAGGGAATACGCCGCCGTCGAGCTCGCGCACATGTACGTCGACAACGCCGCAATGCAGCTCCTCAAGAACCCCAGGCAGTTCGATGTCATCGTCACGGGCAACATGTTCGGCGACATCCTCTCCGATGAAGCCTCGATGCTGACCGGATCGATCGGCATGCTGCCCTCGGCTTCGCTCGACGAAAACGGCAAGGGACTGTACGAGCCGATTCACGGGTCGGCGCCGGACATCGCCGGAAAGAATCTCGCCAATCCGCTGGCGGCCGTCCTGTCGGCCGCGATGATGCTGCGCTACAGCCTCGGCGAGGATCGGGCCGCCGCCCGCGTGGAAGCTGCAGTAAAGAAAGTCCTCGCCAAGGGATACCGCACCGCCGACATATTTCAGCGAGGAACCCGCAAAGTGGGAACCCGGGAGATGGGCGACGCCGTGGTCGCCGCGCTTTCTTGATGCGGTGCAGCCTTTTTCAGCCTCAATGCGTTAGCATAGGCACAGAGGATTTTCAGGGACAGCGATGAAGCGAGTCGGGTTTGTCGGTTGGCGCGGGATGGTCGGATCGGTGCTGATGCAGCGCATGCACGCCGAGCGCGATCTCGCGCTGGTCGAGCCGGTGTTTTTCTCGACCTCCCGGGTGGGCGAGCTGGGGCCGTTCGTCGGCAAGGAGACCGCGCCGCTCAAGGACGCGAAGAGCGTGAAAGAGCTCGCGTCCATGGACATCGTCATCTCCTGCCAGGGTGGCGATTACACGAACGAGGTGTTCCCGAAGCTGCGCTCCTCCGGATGGAAAGGGTACTGGGTAGACGCGGCATCCGCGCTTCGAATGCGCGACGATGCGGTCATCATCCTCGATCCGGTCAACATGGACGTGATCAAGGATGCGCTCGCCCGGGGCGTGCGCAATTACATCGGCGGCAACTGCACCGTGAGCCTGATGCTGATGGGCATGCACGGGCTGTTCAAGGCGGACATGGTCCAGTGGACGACCTCGATGACCTATCAGGCTGCCTCGGGCGCGGGCGCCGAACACGTGCGCGAGCTGGTGAAGCAGATGGGATTCGCCCACGAGGCCGCAAGATCGCTTCTGGAGGATCCCGCCTCCGCGATCCTCGAGGTCGACAGGGCTGTGACTTCGGCGCTGCGCGAGGAGGCCTTTCCGAGCGCGCAGTTCGGCTTTGCGCTTGCCGGCAGTCTTCTTCCGTGGATCGACAAGGATCTCGGCAACGGACAGAGCCGCGAGGAGTGGAAAGGGCAGGCGGAGGCCAACAAGATTCTGGGCAGGAGCGGCAACCCGGTCCCCGTCGACGGGATTTGCGTGCGCGTAGGCGCGATGCGTTGCCACAGCCAGGCGCTCACGGTGAAGCTCAAGCGCGATCTGCCGCTCGATGAGATCGAGCAGATGCTCGCCGAGGCGAACGATTGGGTGAGAGTCGTTCCAAACGAGCGCGAGGCGACGCTGCGCGACCTGACTCCGGCCGCGGTGAGCGGCACCATGCAGGTACCGATCGGGCGCCTGCGCAAGCTTTCCCTGGAAAAAGGCGGTTCGTATCTCGCCGCATTCACGGTCGGTGACCAGCTGCTCTGGGGCGCGGCCGAACCCCTGCGCAGAATCCTCCGCATTCTCCTCGAAGAGTAGTCTCTCTCGCGGGCCGTCAAGCTCGGTAGGAGCCGCGGCCTCGAATTCCGGGTTTTTCAAGGGGGTAAACAGGGAAACTTCGTGAAAAAATAGCCACTTGACGCAATTTGTGAGACGAAAGTTGAGCTTGCAAGGCTAAGGCTATGATGGTATTTTAATTTGTTTCCACTTCGGCTCAGGGTGGCAAGTGGGGGAGTTCGCCTCAAAAATTCGGATATCGGCGGTCGCGGGTCTGCTTCTGCCTTCGCTCGCCTGGGCGGCGGGGCTGGGCAAATTGTCGGTTCTCTCGGCGCTGGGACAACCGCTCAAGGCGGAAATCGAGATCGTTTCTCTGCAACGCGGCGAGGGGGATTCTCTTGCCGCGCGGCTCGCACCGGGGGACACGTTCCGCCAGGCCAATATAGAACTGAATCCGGCGCTGCTGTCGGTCAAATTTGCAGTGGAACGCCGGTCCGGCGGCGAGTACGTGATGACGCTGATCTCGGGACAGCCGGTCAACGAGCCGTTCCTCGATGTTCTGGTCGAGCTGAATTGGGCGAACGGCCGGCTTGTCCGCGAGTACACGTTCCTGCTCGATCCGCCGGAATACGCTGCTTTGCGCGAGCCGATCCAGTCCGTGCAGCCGCCACAGGTCGCGCCGCTGATGCCGCTCGCGCCTCCCCAAGCTGCCTTTCCCCCAGGTCCCATTATCTCGGCGCAGACCACGCCCGCGGGGCCGACCGCGACGGCGTCGGACGCTCCCCGAGAGCCGGCCGCAACTTCGGAATCCGCGCCGACCCCGGTTCAGGCGCTGCCGGCCGAAACACGACCCGCCGGGCCCGTCTCGGTTCAGGTGGAACCGGTGTCTGCCAATCCGTCGCCGGTCGCGCTCGTCGAGGAGCCGGGAGTTTCGCGCACCTACGAAGTCAAGCGCGGCGACACGCTCACCAAGATCGCCATGCGAAACCGTATGGAGGGAGTCGCGCTGCAGCAGATGCTCGTGGCCCTGTTCCGTGCGAATCAGGAAGCGTTTGTCGCCGATAACATGAACCGCTTGCGCGCCGGCAAGATCATCAGCATCCCGGACAGGGACGCGGCGCAAGCGGTGGCTCTGCCCGATTCGCGCCGCATCGTCTCCGCCCAGGTTGCCGACTTCAACGATTACCGTCGCAGCCTGGGTATCGCGGTTGCGTCGGCGCCTGCGGCCCCGGAAGGCGGCCGTCAGGTGTCCGGCCAGATCGGCGCGCCGAAGGAAGAAAAACCGGCGCCGTCCAAGGAACCGCCGAAAGATCAGCTGCGTCTTTCTCGGGCCGATGATGCCAAGCGCGGCGCGAAGGCGGCGGGCACCGCGGCGGCCGACGACGTGGCGGCGAAAGAGAACGCGCTGAAGGAGGCCAAGGAACGCATTGCGCTCCTGGAAAAGAACGTGCAGGATCTGCAGAAACTGGCGCAGATCAAGAGCGAGACCGGAACACGGCTGCAGCAGCAGGCCCAGGCGGCGAAATCCACGCCACCGGAACCTTCGGCGAAGGCCGTGCAGCCGGTGCCATCGGCCAAAGCAGCGCCAGTCGCCAAGGCGGCCCCCGCAGCCAAGGCGCCGGAGCCGGCTGCCAAAGCAGCTCCAGTGGCCAAGGCCGACGCGCCGAAACCGGCGGACCTCCCTAAAGCCGACGCGAGCAAAGCGGTTGCTCCGCCTGCAAAGGCGCCGGAGGTAGCGAAGGCACCCGAGGCGGCGAAGGCGCCGGAGCCGGCAAAGGCTGCCGAGTCCACGAAGGCGGCCCCCAAGGCCGTGGCCAAGGCAGCACCCCGGCCCCCGCCGCCGACAGAAGCGAGCTTGGTGGACGAGTTGCTCAAAAATCCCTTGGTGGACGAGTTGCTCAAAAATCCCTTGGTGGACGAGTTGCTCGGCAATCCGTTGGCGCTGGGCGGCGCGGGCGGCGCCGTGATTTTGCTGGCGGGTTACGCGGCGTACGCCTGGCGCAGAAAGCGCAGCTCCCAATTCGAGAACAGCATCATGAGCGTCGTGCCCTCGGATGCGAACTCGGTGCTGGGCGCCGAAGGAGGTCGTAACGTCGACACCGGCTCAAGTTCGTTCCAGAGCGATTTCAGCCAGGTCGGCAAGCTCGATACCGAGGAGATCGATCCGATCGCGGAAGCCGACGTCTACATGGCCTACGGCCGCGATGCCCAGGCCGAGGAGATTCTCAAGGACGCCCTGGCCAAGGATTCCAGTCGCCAGGCCGTCCGCGTGAAGCTGCTCGAGATCTACGCCAATCGCAAGGATGCCAGGGCGTTCGAGTCCGCCGCAAACGAGCTTCGCTCCGCGACCGGCGGACGAGGCGCTGAGTGGGAAAAGGCTGCCAGCCTGGGACTGTCGATCGATCCGACGAACCCGCTCTACGGCGGGAAGCCGCAATCCGCGGGGCAGGGTTTCATGGATACCGCGCAGGTTCCGGCCTTTGGCGGTCCTGCCGTTACCGAGCCGGCGCTGGAGGCGCTCAATATCGATTTCGACATCGGCGCGGCGGCAGGAGGCGGAGCTCAAGTGCCCGACATCGATCTTGATGCCGGAACGGCGGGAGGCGGGGCCCAAGTGCCGGACATCAATCTCGACGCCGGCGCGCCTTCGTCGGCGGGGTCCGCGCCGGCGGGGCTCGATTTCGATCTTGGTCTGGGCGGGGACAAGCCCGCTGGCGGGACGACGATCGCGCCGCCGGCCCAGCCGGCGGCGGCCTCGGCTGCCGAGCCCGCCCTCAGCATCGATTTCGATTTGCCCATGGGCGACAAGCCCGCCGAAGCTCCGGCCGCTGCCCCACTCGCGGCCCCTGCGGCCGACCTGGGAGCGATCGATTTCGATCTTGGCACACCGGCTTCCGGTGGAGAAGCGAAGACCGAAACGGCGAAGGCGCAGTCGCTCGATCTGGCCTCCATCAGCCTCGATCTCGGCGCACCCGGCGGCGGCAACGGCTCGGGCGGCGGTCCGGACGCGCGATGGCAGGAAGTCGCAACCAAGCTCGATCTCGCCAAGGCGTACGAGGAGATGGGCGACAAGGACGGTGCCCGCGAACTGCTGAAGGAAGTGGTGAAGGAAGGCGACGCGGCGCAACAGCAACAGGCTCAATCGATGCTGCAAACACTCGGCTGAGCTTCAACCGGGTTTTGACCTTGAAATAATCGGCGCCGCGTGCGCCGATTGTTGTTTTTGGATACGTAAAGTGAGAGTTGCCATCGGAATTGCTTACTGCGGCAGGGAGCTGGAGGGCTGGCAATCGCAGCCGTCGGGCAACACCGTGCAGGATCATCTCGAGCGCGCGCTCTCGGAAATCGCCGGCGAGCGGATCGGCATGACCGGCGCCGGCCGCACCGATTCCGGCGTGCACGCGAGCGCCCAGGTGGCGCACTTCGATACTACGGCGGCGCGTCCCGATTCCGCGTGGGTGCGCGGCGCAAATTCGCTGCTGCCCGCGTCGATCGCAGTGCAGTGGGCAGTGCAGGTGGCCGGGGATTTCCACGCGCGCCATTCCGCTGTGTCGCGGAGCTACCGCTACGTGCTCTACAACCATCCGGTGCGGCCGGCGCTGCTCGCGGGCCTAGTCGGATGGTTCCATCTGCCGCTCGATCTGGGCAGCATGCGCCGGGCGGCCCGGTCGCTCCCCGGCGAGCATGATTTCTCCAGCTTTCGCTCGGCCGAGTGCCGGGCGAAGACCCCGGTGCGCATGATGGAGCGCGCCGAGGTCCGCGCGAGCGGGCCATACATCCTGTTCGACTTCACGGCCAACGCCTTTCTGCATCACATGGTCCGCAATATCGTGGGCAGCCTCGTCTACGTCGGCAAAGGCGAGCATCCGCCGCAGTGGCTCGCCGAGCTGATCGCCGCGCGCGACCGGCGGCTCGCCGCGCCGACGTTTGCCGCAGCCGGCCTGTATCTTTCGGAGGTGGGCTACGACGCGCGCTGGGGCTTGCCCGCGTTTCCTCGTATGATGCCGTTCGAAACGGCAGCGCCGCGATGAGAACCCGAGTCAAAATCTGCGGCATCACGCGGGTCGAGGACGCTCGTGCCGCCGCGGCCCAGGGCGCTGATGCGATCGGGCTGGTGTTCTATCGCCCGAGTCCGCGCAACGTCACGCTGGAGCGCGCGCGCGATATAGCGAAGCAAACGCCGCCCTTCGTCGCGACGGTGGCCGTATTCGTCAATCCCTCGCGCGAAGAGGTCGAACAGGTTATTCGCGAATGCGGCGTGACGCTGCTGCAGTTCCACGGCGAGGAGTCTCCCGAATTCTGCGCCGGGTTCTTGCGGCCCTACATCAAGGCGGCGCGGATTCGCACCGGGTTGGATTTGCTAAAATACCTCTCGCCCTACGCAACCGCCAGCGCATGGATGCTCGACGCTTTCCACGGCGATCTCTGGGGCGGAACGGGAGGCGCGTTCGACTGGAGCCTGGTGCCGGAGGGCATGGCGAGACCCGTCATCCTTTCGGGCGGCCTGACGGCCGATAACGTTGCCGGCGCCATCCGCCGTGTGAAGCCCTATGCCGTGGATGTCTCCAGCGGCGTCGAGGCTTCGAAGGGAATCAAGGACGCCGCGAAAATCGCGGCCTTCATCGGAGCAGTGCAGAATGAAGATGGTTGAACTTCCGGACGAGCGCGGGCATTTCGGCCAGTACGGCGGGGTGTTCGTCGCCGAGACGCTGGTGCACGCGCTCGACGAGCTCAGGCGGGCGTACGAGCGCTGCCGCAAGGATCCGGAGTTCATCGCCGAGTTCGAGCACGAGCTCAAGCACTACGTCGGCCGGCCGACCCCTGTTTACCACGCCAGGCGGCTATCGGATCGGCTCGGCGGAGCGCAGATCTACATAAAGCGCGAGGATTTGAACCACACCGGAGCGCACAAGATCAACAATACGATCGGCCAGGCGCTGCTGACGAAGCGGATGGGCAAGCCGCGCGTGATCGCCGAGACCGGCGCCGGCATGCACGGCGTGGCCGCGGCGACGGTGGCGGCGCGCTACGGCATGGAATGCGTCGTGTACATGGGCTCGGAGGACATCAAGCGCCAGGCGCAAAACGTCTATCGGATGAAGCTCCTCGGCGCCACGGTGGTCCCGGTAGAGTCGGGCTCGAAGACCCTGAAGGATGCGCTGAACGAGGCGATGCGCGACTGGGTTACGAACGTCAGCAACACCTTCTACATCATCGGTACCGTCGCAGGCCCGCATCCGTATCCGATGATGGTGCGGGATTTCCAGTCCGTCATCGGCAAGGAATGCCTCCGGCAGATGCCCGAGATATGCGGTCGTCAACCCGATGCGGTGATTGCTTGCGTAGGCGGCGGCTCGAACGCGATGGGCATTTTCTACCCCTATATTCCGCACGAAGCGGTAAAGCTGATCGGCGTCGAAGCGGGCGGTTTCGGCATCGCCAGCGGCAAGCACGCAGCGTCGCTGTGCGCCGGCAGACCGGGCGTGCTGCACGGCAATCGCACCTACCTGCTGCAGGACGAGCACGGCCAGATCCTCGAGACGCATTCGATATCGGCGGGCCTGGATTATCCCGGCGTGGGTCCCGAGCACGCATGGCTCAAGGACACCGGCCGGGCCCAGTACGTCACCGTGGAGGACGCGGAAGCGCTCGCGGCATTCAGCGATCTGTGCCATTACGAAGGCATCATCCCCGCGCTCGAGTCCGCGCACGCCCTGGCTTACGCGGCGAAGCTCGCGCCCACGCTCGCCCGGGACAAGATCCTGCTCGTCAACCTTTCGGGGCGAGGCGACAAGGACATGCACACGGTCGCGGAAAAGTCGGGAATCCAGTTTTGAGCGAAGCGCGCGCCACGCTGCTCAACGAGGATTTTTTCGGAGCCGTCGGCCGCGTGCGCGAGGCGAGCGTCGATCTCGTCATCGCCGATCCGCCCTACGGCCTCGGCAAGGATTACGGCAACGATTCCGACCGCCTGAGCGGGGAAGCCTATCTCGAGTTCAGCCGCCGCTGGATCGACGCCGTGATTCCGAAGCTCAAGCCCGCCGGCAGTCTCTATGTATTCCTCACCTGGCAATACAGCCCCGAGGTCTTCAGCTACCTCAAGACGCGGCTTGTCATGGTGAACGAGATCATCTGGGACCGCAAGGTGCCGAGCATGGGCGGCAGCACCCGCAAGTTCTCCTCCGTTCACGACACGATCGGCTTGTTCGCCGCTTCGCGCGACTACCATTTCGACATCGACAGCGTGCGCATTCCCTACGACGCCGTGACCAAGCGCGCGCGCACGCGCTCGATCTTCGTCGGCAAGAAATGGCTCGAAGTCGGCTGCAACCCCAAGGACGTCTGGAGCGTAACGCGGATTCACCGGCAGGACCCGGAGCGCGAGGAGCATCCTACGCAGAAGCCGCTCGAAATCGTCGAGCGCATGGTGCTGGCGAGCTGTCCGCCGGAAGGATCGGTGCTCGATCCGTTCATGGGAAGCGGCACCGCCGCTGTCGCGGCGCTCAGGCACGGCCGGCGCTATATCGGATTCGAGATCAATCCGGAATACTGCGCTACTGCCAGGCGGCGCATCGCGCGCTTCGGCGAGGCGGACGCCGGAGCTGGAGTCGCGGCGAGTCCGACTTCCGCGGCGTTGTGAATCCAGCGATGTCGCGAATCCAGTCGACCTTCGAGAGACTTGCGCGGCAGCGGCGAAAGGCGCTCATACCCTATGTCACCGCAGGTGATCCGTCGCCGGAGGTGACGGTTCCGCTCATGCACGCGCTCGCCGAGGCGGGGGCCGACGTGATCGAGCTCGGCGTGCCGTTTTCCGATCCCATGGCCGACGGCCCGGTGATCCAGCGCTCGAGCGAGCGCGCGCTGAAAAACCATGTCGGGCTGGACCGGGTGATTGCCTTCGTCGGGGAATTCCGCGGGCGCGACAAGGAGACTCCGGTCGTTCTGATGGGGTATGCCAATCCGATCGAGGCGATGGGGCTGGAAGCTTTCGTCGACGCCGCACGGCAAGCCGGGGTGGACGGCGTGCTGGTGGTCGATTACCCTCCTGAGGAGAGCGCAGGGCTCGCCGCGATGCTGCGCGAGCGGGGCATGGACATGATTTTTCTGCTCGCGCCGACTTCGACCGAGGCGCGCATCGAGAAGGTGGCGAAGCTCGCGAGCGGCTACATCTACTATGTGTCGCTGCGCGGCGTCACCGGGGCGAAGCACCTCGATCTCGAGGAGGTCGCGGCGAAGCTGCCGGCAATTCGCGGCA
>Ga0209590_10000871_pt1 | contig 10703 bp, 8 predicted proteins | sample CZO8metaG_FD_188353 | JGI IMG/M metagenome (GOLD analysis project Ga0209590, IMG submission 188353) | Vadose zone soil microbial communities from the Eel River Critical Zone Observatory, Northern California, USA - CZOApr15con1.8 metaG... | ecosystem: Environmental > Terrestrial > Soil > Vadose...
TAGGGCGGTAGCCCCGATCGCGGGTTCCCGCGCAGACAATGAGGTTTCCAGGTTCTAAGAGGCGGTGAGCTGACCGCAGGCCGCGGCGATGTCGCGGCCTCGCGTCAGCCGGACGGTGGAAGGGAGGCGTGCACGGTCGAGCACGTCCTTGAACGCGGCGATCGCCTTGCATGACGAGCCCCTCGTGGATCCCGGTGGGGTTGTACGGGATCAGGTTCACCTTGAGACCTAGGCGCAGCGTCGACCTAAGCCAAATCGCACGGTGGCGCTGCGCCGGCCCACTCGGAATGTCAGCGGCAAGCAGGCGCCACGGGGCCGAAGGTAGAAACCGCCCGAATAGGCGAACCCTTGGCTCGGCAACGCTTTGCAACCGGCGAATCGCAGCGAGCTGAAGACGCCTTTACCCCAGTAGCCCCAGGCGATGGCAGCTCGGTCCCGCCAGGCCTTCGGCACGGTCACGACGACCGATTCTCCGCTCGCACGAATGATCAGTCCCGCCTTGAAGAAGTAGGGCCACGGCTCGGTTCCGTTGCGGACGATTTGTTGGTGGTAGGCGGGTGGCACAGAGATAACGCCTAGCACCAAGCGGTAGCGATCCTTCGCCTTGTTGCTGCCTATGTAGGGGAACCTCGTACCGTCGATGCTCTCGCTGCACGGGACGGTTCGGGTTCTGGTAGGTGCTGACGACGTTGACGGAGGTGCCGCCCCAGAGTTCGCGGCCGCAACTCCCAGTGCAAGGGTGAAAATCGCGAGCAGGATTCGCACCAACAGTCTTCTACACGACCGACGACCGTTAGGTTCCCGACGGTCGAAAATTCGCGCGCTCGGCCCTCGGGCTATTTCTCGATCGCCGCAAGCTGACCGCACGCGGCTTGGATGTCGCGCCCGCGATTGAGGCGGACTGTAGTCGCGATGCCGGCGCGCTCGAGTACATCTTTGAAGGCCGAGATCCCCTTGCGCGTTGAGGACTCATACCGGGTCACAGAGCCGATCGGGGTAAAAGTGAAGGGGATCAGGTTCACCTTGAACACCTTCGGGTCGAGCAGGTCTGCCAGTGCTCGGGCTTGCTCGACCCGGTCGTTGACTCCGCGCAGCATCACGTACTCGATGAACACCTTCCGCCGCCGCAGCTCAAAGTAGCGGTGGCACTCCGCGAGCACCTCCGCCAGCGGATACCGTTCGTTCACGGGCATCAGCTCGCTCCGTAGCTCATCCGTCGGTGCGTGCAGCGAGAGCGCCAACCGGATCGGCTCCTCGACCCCGTCCACGAAACGGCGCAGGCCCGGCAGCCAGCCCACTGTCGAGATGGTCGTGCGGCGCCAGGTGATTCCGACATCCGGCAGCGCGCGAGCCGCATCCAGCACGGTGTCCAGGTTCAACATCGGCTCGCCCATCCCCATGAAGACGGCGTGGTCGACGGGCTCGATGCGTCGGAAGTGCAGAGCCTGGTCGAGGATCTCCGACGCAGTCAGGTTGCGCCCGAAGCGCATCTGCCCCGTCGCGCAGAACGTGCACGTCAGCGGGCATCCGGACTGTGACGACAGGCAGAGCGACCGACGCCCCTCGCGGTATCGCATCAGCACGGCCTCGACGGGATGACCCTCGCGCGTCCGAAAGAGCGTCTTGACCGTGCCGTCGCGCGCCTCCTCCTGTCGCTCGACCTCGAGCGTCGAGAACGGCACGTCCAGTGCGAGCTCGCCGCGGAGCACCGCGGGGAGATTCGTCATCTCGGCGTAGCTCGCGACTCCACGGGCCGCCCACTTCCACACCTGGGCGGCGCGGTACTTGGGCTCGCCCCGATCGCTGAGGCGCTCTTGGAGCAGTACACGGTCCACGGCTGCCAGGGTAGCGTTGGTCATGCCTTCCTCCCGGCAGCCGTGGTGGCGCGGCGGTGTCCTCTACGAGATCTACCCGCGCTCCTTTTCCGACTCGAACGACGACGGCGTCGGCGATCTCGCCGGAATCCGAGAGCGCCTCGACTACCTCGAATGGCTCGGCGTCGACGGAGTCTGGCTCAACCCGACCTTCCCTTCGCCGAATCGTGATTGGGGCTACGACGTCTCGGACTACTGCGCGGTCCATCCCGAGCTCGGAACGCTCGCCGAGCTGGACGCGCTCGTCGTGGAAGCGGGCGAGCGCGGCATCCGGATCCTGCTCGACCTCGTTCCCGCGCACACGAGCGACCGGCATCCCTGGTTCGAGGAGTCGCGCTCCTCACGCGAGTCACCGCGGCGGGCGTGGTACATCTGGCGGGACGAAGCCGATGCCCAGGAGAGTGTCTTCGGCGGTCCCGCCTGGACGTATGACGAGGGGACGCAGCACTACTACCACCACCGCTTCCTGGCTCAGCAGCCTGATTTGAACTGGATGAACCGCGACGTGCGCGAGGCGTTCGACGGGATTCTGCGCTTCTGGTTCGACCGCGGGATCGGTGGATTTCGGATCGACGTGGTGCACGAGCTCGTCAAGGATCCGCCTGACCGGCCGAATCTGCCCGAGATCCACCGAGTCCTGCAGCGCTGGCGGACTCACGCCGACGGTTATGACCCGGGACGCGTGCTCGTCGGCGAGACCTGGGTGATGGACCTCGAACAGATGATTGCCTTCTACGGGCGCGGCGCGGACGAGCTGCATCTCGCCTTCAATTTCCCGTTCATGTTCGCCGGCTTCGACGCAGCTGCGCTCGCCGACGTCGTCTCGCGGACGGAGGAGCTGCTGCCGCCTGGCGCATGGCCGGTCTGGACCTTCTCGAACCACGACACCGTCCGCTTCCCGACGAGAATGTGCGATGAGGACGACGCGAAGGTCAGGTGTGCGTTGCTCGCCTTGCTTGGGCTACGTGGAACGCCGGTGCTCTACTACGGCGACGAGCTCGGTATGCGCCAGGTCAAGATTCCGCCCGGCCGCGTGCTCGACGTTCAGGGCCGAGACGGTGCTCGCACGCCGATGCCGTGGGGGAACGCCGAGTGGCGTGATTCGTGGCTTCCGTTCGGGGGTGACGTCGCGCCCGTCGCGCAGCAGCGCGGCGATCCGGGCTCCGTGCTCAGCTTCTGCCGCGACGTTCTCGCGCTCCGGCGAGCACGCGAAGACCTCGTCTCGGGCTCCTACTCCCCGCTTCCCGGACCGCCCGGCGTGTGGGCCTGGCAGCGCGGTCAGGGGACCCTCGTCGCGCTCAATCTCTCCGACGAGCCGGCGCGGCTGGACGTCGACGGGAAAATGCTTCTCTCAACGAAGGGCAGCGACGACGCGACAGCCGTCGAGCCCTGGGAAGGCGTTGTCCTCGGGGTCTGAGTCGCGGCCTAGCGCGTGTAGCGCCAGGCGTCCTGGATCGGCGAGCGCTCGCCTACCACGAGCTCGACACGGCGGCCGAGGATCCGCTCGAGCGCATCCACGTCCGCATCTGTCGGATCGCCGACGGCGACCTCGACTCCACCGGACTCGAGGAAGCGGACCGGCACGGCGAACATCCGGCGGGCGACCTCGAGCGGCAACAGAGCGGCAGCGCCGGGGTCGAGCGGGTGCCGGACGAGATCGACGTACCTCAGGCGGAACTGTTCAGCGAGGGCCGCTGCAAGCTCGGGCTCGAAGAGCCAGCCTCGAGCGATCAGGGTCTCGCCGAGCCGCATGCCGGTAATGCGCAGCTCTTCGAGCGCCGCATCCAGGCGGTCGTGCGTGATCCAGCCTTTCTTCAGCAGGATCGCGCCCAGCATCGGACGCACCTCGTCCTCGAAGTACGTGTGGTCCAGTCGAAGTGGGGCGGCTGAGCCCGCTGCGATCCGTAGGCCGCCGCCGATGAGGCGCTTGTCAGAGGAAGTCATCTCCACACCTTCCGGCTCTGTCATCGGCGCCGGCGGGTTCCCCGATGATCACCCGCCGGGGTGACGACTTGAAAACGGCAAAATGACCACGTGATCGATCTCCGCTCAGACACCCTCACCCAGCCGACGCGGGCGATGCGCGAGGCGATCGCCGGCGCCGTCGTCGGTGACGAGCAGAAGCGCGAGGACCCGACGGTCAACGAGCTCGAGCGGCGGGGGGCCGAGTTCCTCGGCCAAGAGGAAGCCGTCTTCCTGCCAACCGCGACCATGGCGAACCAGATCGCCCTGAACATCCTGGGACGCCAGGGCGATGCGCTCCTCGTCGAGCGGCATGCGCACATCATGCTGTCGGAGCTCGGCGGCCCTGCCGCTCATTCGGGCCTGCTCACGATCGGCCTCTCTGGGACGAAGGGCCGCTTCTCGCCGGATCAGGTCCTTAGCGAGATCCGCGACCGGACGAGCGTGCACGTTGCGCCGACGCGCATCGTCGCCGTCGAGAACACGCACAACAGCTCGGGTGGACGAGTCTGGCCGCTCGACGAGGTCGACGCGATCGTGGCGACCTGTCGTGAGCACGAGCTCGCCGCACATCTCGACGGCGCACGGCTCGTGAACGCCGCTACGGCAACCGGCGTCGACGCGGCACGAATCGCGCGCGGGTTCGACACGGTCACCCTCTGCTTCTCGAAAGGGCTGGGCTGCCCGCTGGGTGCCGTGATCGCCGGCTCGACGGATCTGATGGCGCAGGCGCGGCGCGGCAAGCACTTCTTCGGCGGCGCGATGCGGCAGGCCGGGATCGTCGCCGCGGCTGCTCTCTATGCCCTCGATCACCATGTCGAGCGGATCGCCGACGATCACGCCCGTGCGCGCAGGCTCGGCGAGGGCCTCGCGGCGGCAGGCGTCAACGTCGACCTCGAGCAGGTGGAGACGAACTTCGTCCAGATCGACGTGGGCCCGGATCGGGCCGGGGCGATCGAGCGGATCAAGGAGCACGGCGTGCTCGTCTCGACGACCGTTCATTCAACCGTGGTTCGCGCAGTCACGCATCTCGACATCTCGGACGACGATGTCGAGACGGCGATCGAGGTGATCCCCGCGGCGCTCGGCGCGCTCAGTCGCGCCTGAGCCACCCTGTCAAGGAGGGACCGGTCCTGGGGTCAGACCCCAGGACCGGTCCATTTGCGGGCTACTCGTATTGGAGGGCTTCAAGCACGTTCAGTCCCGCGGCACGGCGGGCGGGGAGGATCGCCGCAAGGATCCCGACGACGATCGTCGCGATCACGAAGTACACGAGCGAGAGCCACGGCACGGCGAACACGATCCCTTCGCTCGACAGCGCATGCGTGACGAGCAGCGCCAGAAAGACGCCGACGGCCATCCCGAGCGCACCGCCGATGAGCGAGGTGACGACGCTCTCGTGACGGATCATCGAGCGGGTCTGTCGCCGTGTCATGCCGACAGCCCGCAGCATCCCGATCTCGCGCGTCCGTTCGAACACCGTCAGGACGAGCGTGTTGACGATGCCGAACAGGCTGACGATCACGGAGAGGAGGAGCAGCACGTACAGCAGGATCAGGATCTTGTTGAATGGCTTCAGAAAGTTCGTCTTGAACTGGGACTTGGTCTGGATCTTGGCGTCGGCGAAGGTCTGGACCTGCGCCTCGAGCGTCCTGGTGTTCGCGTCGGTGACGCCTCCGCGGACGGTCAGGAACGACATTTCGTTCTCTGGGTTGATGTAGTTCGCGTCGAAGAGCGCGTTCGAGATCGTCACGTGGGCGAACGGTGAGCCGCCGTTCGGCAGCTTGAAGATCCCCTTGACGTGCACCGTGAGTACGTGCGAGGTGGGAGTCAGGAGCCGAATCGGCGAGCCGATCTGCAGGTGATGGTCCTTGGCGAACTTGTGGTCGACGAAGGCGCCGTCACGGCCGAGCTGCGCCGGTACCGCCGTCGTTCCCTCCTTCCACTCGAGATGGATGACCTTGGGCAGGTTCGCGTCCACAGCGGTCAGGTTGTCGGTCTGGCCGAAGTACCGGGCCGCGCCGGCGCGGACCCCGGAGATCACCGTCACGTTCGGGGCCTTGGCGAGCCTCTTTTGCGCGGCCACGGTCAGCGGTGTGAACGTGTTGGTCGAGGTCAACGCGTAGTCGCTTCTGACCAGATCGTCCACCGCGCTCTTGAACGAGGACCGGATCCCCTGGCCGAGGATCGCGACCAGGGTGACCAGCGCGAGGCCGATCATGAGCGCCGAAGCCGTCGAGGCCGTGCGCTTCGTGTTTCGCATCGTGTTGTCGCGCGCCAGGACGCCGGCGGCGCCGCCGATCCGGGTCGCGGGCCAACCGAGCACCGACGCGAGCGGACGCACGAGTCGCGCCGCGTTGGCGGAGACGCCGAAGAAGAGCAGCAGCACGCCGGCTCCGAGTGAGAACAGCCGGCTCGGCCCCGACAGGCCGTGGCCGAGGACGCCGTAGCCGAGGAGCAGGACGCCGAGGACGAGCGTGACGAGCGCGAAGATCGGCGTGAAGCGGGCGAATCGGCCCGGCGGGAGGGTGGCGCCCTCGCGCACGGCCGCGATCGGCGGCACGCGCGTCGCACGCAGCGCGGGACGCAGGCTCGCCAGTAGCGTGATCACGATCCCGACGATGAGGCTGACGACGATGGTTCGCCCCGCGAACACGGTCGATGCCGACGGCAGGTCGAACCCGAGCACGGCGAAGAGCTTGTTGAGCCCCTTGGCCAGGCCGAGCCCGAGGAAGAGCCCGACGATCGACGCGGCCGTACCGATCACGAACGCTTCGAGAATCACCGAGCGCAGGATCTGGCGCCGCGTCGCCCCGATCGTCCGCAAGGTCGCGAACTCCCGGACGCGCTGCGCGATCGTGATCGAGAGTGTGTTCGCGATCACGAAGCTGCCGACGAAGAGGGCGATTCCCGCGAAGGCGAGCAGGAAGTACTGGATGAACCCGGTGAAGTTGACGGCCTTCTTGTCCTGCTTCTCCTGCGCCGACACGTCACGGACCTGCGCCGTCGGAGGAAGGATCGGCTTGATCTCTGCAACGAGCTTCGCTGTGGAGACGCCGCCAGCGGCCTGAACGCGGATCGCGTCGAGCTTCCCCTCGCGGTGAAAGAGCTTCTGAGCGGTCGGGATGTCGAAGACGGCCATCGTCGCACCCCCGATCGAGACGCCCGGCAGCTTGGTGATTCCGCTGATCAGGAACTGCTGGACCGGGCCTCGGCTCTCGACCCCGATGGTGTCGCCGACGGCGTAGTGCTTCTTGCTCGCCGTACCCGTGTCGATGGCGATCTCATTTCCTCCGTTCGGCCAGTGACCCGCGGTGAGCTTGAGCGGGTTGAACCGCTGGTCGGAGCTCGGGTCGACGCTGAACGCCAGGTTCGGCGCGCCGCCGGAGGTGATCGCCTTGCCGTCGCGGCCCACGAGCTTGGTCTTGTCGTCCGCCAGCGAGCCGGCAGCGACGTCCACGCCGGGAAGCCCCTTGATCTTCGGCAGCAGCGACTCGGGGAAGCTGGGAGCCTGAACAGGATTGCCGTTGCTGTCGGTCTGGAATGCCGTCTTGCCGCTGACAACGACGTCGGCGTTCTTGTACGACTGGCTGATGATCGAGTCGAATGCGCCGTTGATCGTGTCGGTGAGGACGAATGTGCCGCTCACCATCGCGACGCCGAGGACGATCGCGAACGCAGTCAGCGCGGCGCGGAGCTTTCGTCCGGCGAGCCCTTTGAGCGCGACCTTGATCATGACGCGGAAAGCTCTTCCATGACGGTGATGACATCGTGCGACTCGGAGCGGCCGAGCAGCTCCTTCACGACCAGCCCGTCGTCGAGGAACAGGATGCGATCGGCAATCGCCGCCGCCCGCGGGTCGTGCGTCACCATCACCGTGGTCTGACCGTAGGCGTCGACCGAGTCGCGCATCAGGTTGAGGATCTCCCCGCTCGTCGTCGAGTCGAGGTTGCCGGTCGGCTCGTCGGCGAAGACGATCGATGGCTTGCTGATGAGTGCGCGACCGATGGCGACGCGCTGCTGCTGTCCGCCGGAGAGCTCCGCTGGCCGGTGCGTGCGGCGGTCTGAGAGCCCGATCCGGCCAAGCAGCTGGTCGACCCACTTTCGGTCTGGCTTCTCGCCGGCGATCGAGAGCGGCAGGACGACGTTCTCCTCCGCGTTCAGCATCGGCAGCAGGTTGAAGAACTGGAAGATGAAGCCGATGTGCTCGCGGCGGAGCTTCGTCAGCTCCGTGTCGTTCAGCTTCGAGACGCTCGTGCCGGCGATCGTGACCTCGCCCGAGGTCGGCTGGTCCAGGCCCGCGAGGATGTGCATCAGGGTGGACTTGCCGGAGCCGGACGGGCCCATTACGGCGGTCAGCTGACCCTTCGGCACCTCGAGCGAGACGCCGCGCAGAGCGTCGACCGCGGTCTCGCCCTCGCCGTACCGGCGGGTCAGGTTTTCCGCGGAGACGACCGGCCCCGTGTGAGGAGGCTCGGCGGTCGCGACGGCGGGAACTGCGAGTGCTTCACTCATATTTCCTCCATGTCGGTACGGCCAGTGTCCCAGCATGCCTGTGCGGGGACAATGCGGGTGGCACTTCGCTTGGAGGTGCGGTTAACCGCCCCCTTAGCGATCGCCCGCGGACAGGAACCAGACCACGAGCCCCGCGTAGACGGCTATGAGCAACACGCCTTCCCAGCGGCGCGCGCGGCCGTCCCGGATCACGAACGCGACGAAGAGCGCCGCCCCGCCCATCGCGATCAGCTCGATGGGCCGGAAGGCCAACGTCAACGGATGTTTGAAGGCAAACGAGATCAGGGCGACCACCGAGACGACCAGCAGGCCGACCTGCGCGCTTGAGGAGATTGCAATCTCCGTGGCCAGTTTCATCTTGCCCCGGCGCGCGATCACGACCGCGCCGCCGTGCTCGGCCGCGTTGCCGACGATCGCGACGATCACGATCGCGATGAAGAACTCAGACAGGTTTGCGGCCTCGGCGAATGCTTTCAGGGAGTGGACGAGGATCTCGCTGATGACGGCGGTCATGGCAGTCGCGGCGCCCAGTGCGAGTAGAGCGACCGGCAGACTCCAGCCTGGCTCTCCGCTGGGCTCGTGTGCGGGTCGCCGCCGCAGTCCCACCACCGTGACCACCAGATAGAGAGCGAGGAGTGCCGCTGCCGGGCCGATGCTGAGCAGTGCGACCGCATGCCTGTTCGGATTCCCGTGCCAGCCGGCAATGGACGGAATGAGGAGCAGCAGCACGGCAGCAAAAACGAGTCCGAGCTGGCCGAGCAGCGAGTTGCGGTCGAGCCGAGCGTTATCGGGGCCCAGCAAGAGCGCGAAGCCAAGGACGAGGAGGATGTTCGAGACGACGCTCCCGGCCATTGAGCCGCGCACGACGTCCGGCAGGTTGTCGGCCAGCGCGATGATGGCGATGATCACCTCGGGGGCGTTGCCGAAGCTTGCGTTCAGGAGACCGCCGATGCGCGGCCCTGTGTGCTCGCCCGCATGCTCCGTCGCCTCCCCGATCAGCCAGGCGAGCGGAACGAGCGCGATCGCCGCGAGCACGAAGAGGACGTCCTTGCCCGGACGGGCAACGAGGTCGACGATCATCGTGGCTGGCGCGAGGGCAAGCGAGGCCCAGAGCAGTCGTCGCGCCACGGCGTTCTAGCCTAGCGTCCCTAGCGCAAGTACAGGCGCCATGTCAAGTCTTGCGGCGGAAGCTCGCGAGCAGGAAAATTCCGGCATGCCCCCAGAGACGCAGCGCGTAGCGGCCCTCACCGTGACGGAGCTCCCGCTCCGGCCGCAGGACGAGCTCGAGTGCCGTCGCTGCGAGGTGCACTGCGACAAGGTGGTCTATCCGTCCGCCTGCGTCGAACGCGCGTGTCCGTTTCTCTACGCGTTCGAGGAGTTCGGACACACGTACATCGGCTGCATGCAGCGCGTCTACGGGGCCGAGATCGACCTCGACATGCTGCGCGAGGCGGAGGCGAAACGGGAAGGGTTCGGCGCGATGCGGGCGACGCGCGCGCCGCTACCGATGTGCCGCGTCGAGGTGGAGGAGTGCTACGGCTCCGAGCGCTTCGGGGAGCTTGGCTGCGTGAACCCGGAGTTCCACGAGCTCCCCGTCGGGAAGCCGACCTTCAAGGTCTTCGCTCAGCTAGCGGACTGAGCAGCGCGTAGCCCACGAGTGGGCTGACCGCGGCGAGCGCGAAGGCGAGGCGCCACGAAGCGTGGTGGACGACCGCGGCGAAGGTGATGGGCGCGACGATTGAGCCGGCCGAGAGAAACGTCTGCTGGAGTCCGATCGCAGCGCCGCTCCGCGCCCGTCCAGCCGTCTCGGCTGCCGCCGTGAACGAGAGTCCGTTCCATGCGAGTGCGAAGGTGCCCGCGACGACGAGGGAGGGGACGAGGATCCAGACCGGCGCATCCACAAGTGCGGCCGACGCCCCGACGGTGACCGCGAGGCCGAGCGCGACCCAGCGAAGCGGAACGATCCGCATTCGGATCCGGTCTGACAACCGGCCTACCGCGATGCGCGCAACGCCGCCGAAGACCTGTGTCGCGGCGAACGCTCCGGCGGCGATTGCAGTCGAGACGTCACGGCGCTCGTGCAGGAAGAGGACGAAGAAGCCGAGCAGGCTGAGCTGCGTCGTGACGTAGAACGTGCTCGCGATGCAGATCCTCCAGACGCGTGGATCGCGCAGCGGGCGCGCCAGAACAGAGTGGTCCTCGGCAGGTTCGGCGCGAAGGAGAAGCGCGCCCACCATCGCGGCCACGAAGCAGCCCACCGCGAGGCCGTCGAACGCTGCGTGCAGGCTGATCTGCTCGTTCAGCGCCGGCAGTGCCCCCGCGGCCACGGCTCCCCCGAGCGGGACGGCCATC
>Ga0209590_10000872_pt1 | contig 10702 bp, 8 predicted proteins | sample CZO8metaG_FD_188353 | JGI IMG/M metagenome (GOLD analysis project Ga0209590, IMG submission 188353) | Vadose zone soil microbial communities from the Eel River Critical Zone Observatory, Northern California, USA - CZOApr15con1.8 metaG... | ecosystem: Environmental > Terrestrial > Soil > Vadose...
CCGCAAGACCGTCTGACAGATCGAGCATCGCGTGCGCGTGCACGGCGAGCTCCTTCCCCTCCTCGAGTCGCAGGGGAGGACGCAGGAATGTCTCACGACGAAAGGCCGCGCCCGCCGCCCCGAGCGGTCCGGTCACGATCAGCTGATCTCCCGGGCGCGCACCCGCCCGGCCGGGGACGCGACCGGAACGGCCGACGGCGGTGACGCTGAGAACGAGTCGCTCCGCGTCCGTCGTATCGCCGCCGAGAACCGCAACTCGTGTCTCCGCGATTCCCTCGTAGAGCTCCAGTACGTCCTCGACACCCGTGTCGCCCGGTGCGGCCAGTGCGACGATCAACCCTTCTGGCTCGGCTCCGGAGGCGGCGAGATCGCTGAGATTCACGGCGGCCGCGCGCCAGCCGAGGTCACGCCAGGAGATCCAGTCGAGCCGGAAATGAACTCCCTCGACGAGCGCGTCCTGCGTGACGACCACGCCTCCCTCGAGCTGCGCGGCATCGTGCTCGATGTGCTGCGCCAAGCCGCGCCGCTCGAGCTCCGCGAGTAGCCCGAGCTCGCCGAGCTCAGAGAGCCGCATCGATCGCCGCTCGGAGCTTCGCCGCGTGACGCGCAGCGCGGATGACCGCCACACCCGCAGCCCCTGCGCGGATGCACTCGGCGGCGTTCGACTCGTCGACGCCGCCGATCGCGACGACCGGGACGGACACCGCCTCGCAGATCTCGCTCAAGCCTTGGAGACCGATCGGAGGGTCGGCATCATTTTTGGAAGGCGTGGGCCAGACCGGACCTGCGCCGATGTAGTCGGCCCTTCCATCCGCCGCTCGCGCCTCCTCGAGATTTGCCGCCGAAAGCCCGAGCAGGAGACCCTGATCCTTCGCACGCTCGGCGCCGTCGTCGTTGCGACCGAGATGCACGCCGTCGGCGCCGAGCATCAGGGCGGCCTCGACGTCGTCGTTGACGACGAACGTCACGCCGTGGCGCGCGCAGAGACTCCGAGTCGCGCGCCCGCGCTCGACGACCTCGACCTTCGGCAAGCCCTTCAATCGCCACTGCACGACGGTGGCACCGCCCTCGACCGCGATCCGCGCCGTCTTGAGATCGTCGACGAGTGCGTGCAGCTTCACGTGATCTTCGCGCGGGAGTCGAGCGTCTCCGGCTCGAGCGCCGCGAGCGCATCGTAGAGACCGACGTGGAAGGACCCCGGCCCCTTGGCGTCGCGAGCCGCGTCTTCGCCCGCGACGCCGAACGCCGCCAGCGCCTCGGCAGCCGCCTCGAGCGGCGCCTCGCGCTTCGCCGCCAGAAAGCAGCCGGTGATCGCGCTCGACATGCAGCCCGTTCCCGACACGGCGGCGAGCAGCTCGTGGCCGTTGGCCACGGCCAGCACGCGGTCGCCGGCCGAAACGTGATCCACCACGCCCGTCACCGAGGCTACGATTCCGAGACTGCGTGCGGCTGCCCGTGCGAGCTCCGCCGGCTCGCCGCCCGCTCCAATCGATTCGACCCCGCGCACCTCGGCCTGAACCCCAACCAGCGTCGCCACCTCACCCTGGTTTCCACGCAGGACCGCCACCTTCACCTCGTCGAGGATCCGTCGCGCCGTGTCGGTGCGGTACCGCGTCGCACCGGCGCCCACCGGATCGAGCACCACGGGAACTCCACCCGCATTCGCCGCCTTCCCCGCGATGAGCATCGCCTCGACCCAATGCGGCGAGAGCGTCCCGATGTTGATCACGAGCGCACCCGCCAGCGCGACCATCTCCTCGACCTCTTCGCGCGCGTGCGCCATGACCGGCAGCGCTCCGAGTGCGAGCGTGGCGTTCGCGGTCTCGTTCATGACGACGTAGTTGGTGATCTGGTGGACGAGCGGCTTGCGCTCGCGCAGCTCACGCAGCGTTTGACCAGGAGACAGACTCACGCCGCTCCTCTCAAGTGGAGGACGTCGACGGGCCCCTCGCCCGCCCCTAGCTCGGCGAGACCGTCGCGTACCGCAGCGGCTGCGGCGGCGGCCGCGGCACGGGCGGCGTCTTCGAGCGGCCATGCGTGCGCCAGATACGCAGCGAGCGTCGCCGAATGGGTGCAGCCGGCACCGTGCGTCGCCGCGACGTCGTAGCGCTCCACTGCGATCTCGACGTGGCGTTCGCCGTCGAAGAGGTGGTCGACCGCCTCGTTGCCGTGGCCGCCCGTGACGACGACCGCCGCTGCGCCGCGCTCGTGGATCCGCTCCGCGAGCTCACGCCGAGAGCCGGAAGCGCCGGCCAGAACCTCGGCCTCCTGCAGATTCGGCGTCACCACGGTGGCCAGCGGGAAGAGCCGCAAAACAAGCGTCTCGACCGCGTCGTCCTGCAGGAGCTTCGCACCCGAGCTCGCCACCATGACCGGATCGACCACGAGCGGCACGCGCCGGCCCTCGAGGGATCCCGCGACGGTCTCGATCACCTGGCGCGAGAACAGCATTCCCGTCTTCGCGGAGTCGACGCCGATGTCATCGAAGACGGCCTCGATCTGCGCACGGACGAACTCGGCCGGTGGTTCGTGAACGGCCGTGACTCCCATCGTGTTCTGCGCGGTAAGGGCCACGATCGCGCTCATGCCGTGGCAGCCCGCGGCCGCGAAGGCCTTGAGGTCGGCCTGAATCCCTGCTCCGCCGCCGGAGTCCGATCCGGCAATCGTCAGACAACGTGGAATCAACTCACTCCCTTCGCCGGTGCTAACCGGATCAGGTTCGACGGGTGTGATCTCAGCCCCGAAGGGCACCCCGGTGACCCCAGGCTACCATCGCGAAATGGCCGTTCGTGCAGCGCTCTGGGAGGACCTGTTCGAGGGCGAAGAGGTCGCTCACGTCGAGACCGTTCCGCCGGTTGACGCGCGCACGGCCCCCCTCCCGGACGATCTTCACCCGCACCTGCGCGACGCGCTTCCGTTCGACGCGCTCTATGTCCACCAGCGGGAAGCCTGGGAAGCGGCTGCACGCGGCGAGCATCTGATCCTCTCCACCGGGACGGCGTCCGGAAAGTCACTCGCGTTCAACCTCCCCGTGCTCGACGCGATCGCGCGCGAGCCGAAGAACCGCGCGCTCTACCTCTATCCCACCAAGGCGCTGGCGCAGGACCAGGCGCGCGCGCTGGCCGCACTCCACGCGCCGAACGTGCGAGCGGCGATCTACGACGGGGACACGCCGGGCGAGCGGCGCTGGCAGATACGCAAATGGGCGAACGTCATCCTCACGAATCCCGACATGCTCCACGTCGGCGTGCTGCCGCATCACGACCGCTGGGCGGACGTCCTGCACAACCTGCGCTACATCGTCGTGGACGAGGCGCACGTGTACCGCGGCGTCTTCGGCTCGCACGTCGGCAACGTGTTGCGCCGCCTGTTCCGCCTGGCACGGGTCTACGGCGCCGAGCCACAGTTCCTGCTCGCGTCGGCGACGATCGCCAACCCGGGCGAGCTCGCGAAGTCGCTTGCAGGGATCGAGGCAAAGGTCGTCGACGAGGACCGAGCGCCGCGTGCCGAGCGGACCATCGCCCTTTGGAATCCCGAGCTGATCGATGCGGAGCTCGGTCTGCGGGCCAGCGCGCTGGGCGACGCCTCGCGGCTGATGGCCGGCCTCGTCTCCCGCGGACTGCGGACGATCTGCTTCGCGAAGTCCCGCAAGTCGGCGGAGCTGATCCACAAGTTCACCGTTGACCGCGTCGACTCCGAGACCGCAGCTCGGCTCGCTCCGTATCGTGCCGGCTACACGCCCGCGCAGCGCCGGGACATCGAGCGTCGCCTCGTCGAAGGCGAGCTTCTCGGCGTGTCCGCGACAGACGCACTCGAGCTCGGGATCGACATCGGCCTCCTCGACTGCGCCATCTCCGTCGGCTTCCCGGGGACCGTCGCATCCCTGCGCCAGCAATGGGGACGGGCAGGGCGCCGTGGCCATGGGCTCGCGGTGCTCGTCGCAAGTCAGGATGCGCTCGACCAGTACTTCATGCGCGAGCCGGAGACCCTCCTCGACCGCAGGGTCGAGGCTGCGATCCTCGACCATGCGAACCCGCGGGTCCTCGACGGACACGTCCGCGCGGCTGCCTTCGAGGCGCCGCTGGACGACGACGACCGGGCCACACTCGGCGACGAAGCGCTCGAGCGCGCGGCACTGCTCCCCGACCTGAAGTTGACGAAGACCGGCTACGTCTGGGCCGGCCGCGACTACCCGGCCGCGCAGTTCGGTCTCCGCAGCACGACGCCGGACACGTTTGCCGTGGTAGAGGCCCAGACCGGCACGGTGCTCGGACTCGTCGAGCGCGAGCGAGCGTACTCGACCGTCCACGAGGGAGCCGTCTACTTGCACCTCGGCGAGAGTTACCTCGTGCGCGAGCTCGACCTGCAGGCGCGCACAGCGGTCGTCACGCCCTACAAGGGCGACTACTACACCCAAGCCAAGAAGGAGACGGCCACCTCGATCGAGGAGACGCTCCGCACCGAGCGGCGCTGTGGCCTCGATCTCTGCTTCGGCCGCATCTCGGTCACCGAGCGCGTCGTCGCGTACCAGAAGAAGTCAGTGCGCGACCAGTCCACGCTCGAGACCGTGGCGCTCGACCTCCCGGAGACGAGCTTCGAGACCGAGGCGATCTGGTACGTACCGGAGCTGGAGCAGCTCGAAGGACTCGAGAAGATGCCGAAGCTCCTCGGCACGCTGCACGCCGCGGAGCACTCGATGATCGCGTTGCTGCCGCTCTGGGCGATGTGCGACCGCTGGGACATCGGCGGCCTCTCGACGAACATCCACTTCCAGACCGATCGTCCGACCGTCTTCATCTACGACGGCCATCCCGGTGGCGTCGGCATCACCGAGCGCGGCTTCAACGCCTTCGAGGGCTGGGTAGAGGACACGGCCAAGATGCTCGAGGGCTGCCCGTGCTCGGACGGCTGTCCCTCGTGCGTCCAGAGCCCGAAGTGCGGCAACCTGAACGAAATGCTCGACAAAGACGGGGCGCTCAAGCTCCTTCGGCGGATGGTGGCGACAGCTTGCTGACGGTGTCCAGGCACGATGCTCATCCGCGGAGCCCCGGTCGAGGTCGATGACACACTCATCTACCTGGTGAAGGACATCGGCGGCTAGGCGAGCGCGAGCTCGACCGCTTCTGCCGGCGTAGCGGCACGCAGCGTGCCCTCGACGTCCCACCCCGGCTCGAGAATCACGACACGCCGGCCGAGGGTGAGCGCGAAGCCGATCTCGGCCAACGTTCCGTAGCGGCCACCGACCGCAATCACCGCGTCGGCGCTCGCGACGACAGCAAGGTTGCGCGCGTGCCCGATCCCGGTCACGACGACGTGGTCGATCCACTCGTTCGCGTCGGCTCGGGATTCACCGGGAAGGATTCCGATCGTCGTGCCACCCGTAGACTTCGCGCCGCGGGCGGCAGCGGCCATCACCTCGCCCTTGCCGCCGCAGACGAGCGTGACCCCGCGCTCGGCCAGGAGCCGCCCGACTGCCTCCGCCCGCCCTTCGTGCTCGGCGCCGCTGCCGATCACGGACACTTGGATCTGCGCCACCATGCGATCGTAAGCGCATGGCGGATCGCGAGGCTATCGGGGGGACGCTCGTGCTCGGCGGCGGTTTTGCCGGCGGCTACGTCGCGCGGCTGCTGGGGAAACGTGGCGCAACGATTGTCTCCCCGGAGAACTTCATGCTCTACACGCCGATGCTGCCGGAGGCGGCGTCGGGAACGCTCGAGCCGCGGCATGTCGTCGTGCCGCTGCGAATGATGTGTCCCCACGCGGAGCTGTTGCTCGGGCGCGCGACGGACGTAGACACACAGCGACAACGCGTGCAGGTCCAGACCGAGGAAGGGCTGCTGACGGTGCGCTACGACGAGCTCGTCGTCGCGCTCGGCGCAGTCTCGCGCACCTTGCCGATCCCCGGCCTCGCCGACCATGCACTCGGTTTCAAGACCCTCGCCGACGCGATTCACCTACGCAATCACGTCCTGCGCCGGCTCGAGGCCGCCGCCTCGGCGCCCAGCGAGGGCCAGCGCCGGCGCGAGCTGACCTTCGTCTTCGTCGGGGCCGGGTACGCCGGTGTGGAGGCGCTCGCCGAGCTGGCCGACCTCGTCCGGGACGCACTCCGGTACTACACGACCCTGAGAAGCGAGCCCCAACGCTGGGTGCTGGTGGACGCGGCGCCGAAGATCCTTCCGGAGATCCCCAGCAAGCTGGGCGACTACGCGGCGCAGCAGCTCGAGGAGCGCGGCGTCGATATCCGCGTCGCGACGACGCTCGAGTCGGTGGAGCCGCACGCCGCGGTGCTCTCGGACGGTGAGCGGATCCTGACCGGCACCGTCGTCTGGACTGCGGGCGTCCGCGCGAATCCGCTGAACGAGCGCCTCGGGCTACCGATCGACGAGCGCGGTCGCGTGGTGGTCGACTCGACGTTGCGCGTCGTGGGAGTACCGCACGTCTGCGCGCTGGGCGACGGCGCACGCGTTCCCAACGAAGCGACACCCGGCCGGTTCGACCCACCGACGTGCCAGCACGCGCTGCGCCAGGCGCGTCGCCTCGCGAAGAACCTGACAGGCGAGCCGAAGGCGTACCGCTACCGAATGCTGGGGCAGGTCGCCACGCTCGGACGCTACAAGGGCATCGCCGAGGTGCTCGGCGTCCGGCTCCGTGGCTTCCCGGGCTGGTTCGTGACGCGCACGTACCACCTGTACCAGCTCCCGCTGCTGACCCGGAAGCTGCGGGTCGTCGCCGACTGGACCACCGCCCTCTTCTTCCGCCGCGACATCGCCGAGCTCGGCACGCTCGGACATCCTCCTCGGCTCGGCTCGTCGTGAGCGGTCCTGTCCCTGTGGATAAAACGTCACACTTCCGACACGGTGTCCGACACCAGGCCGTGGGCCGCGCGGACCGGTCCGGTCACGCCGGAAAGCCGCATGGCACCAACGTCCTGTGGACACCGTGGCACGCGAACGGCACGGTGTCCGACACCCGGCCGTGACTCTGTGGGACTCGTCGTCTCTGGTGCGCTAGCTCAGAGCCTTCACAGCGGCCGTTAGCCGCTGCTTCGTCGTCAGCACGCCCTCGAAGAGATCGCCCTGCTTGCGCACCCGGTCGAGCACAACCGGCATCGTGAAGGCGAGGGGATCCAGGTCCTCCGTGACCTCCGACCACCGCAACGGCGTCGACACGGGCGCGCCCGGTCGCGGCCGCACCGAATACACCGAAGCAATCGTCTTCCCCTCGCCGTTCTGGTTCGCATCGATGAGCACGCCCCGCCGCTTCGCCTTCGTCCACTCCGTCGTCGCCAGCCCCCGATGCGTGCGCGCGATCGCGCCGGCGACGACCTCCGCGAACTGGCGCGTGTCGCTGTACGTATGGCGCCGCTCGACCGGGACGAGGATGTGCATCCCCTCGGCGCTGGACGTCTTCGGGAAGCCGACGAGACCGAATGCATCCAGGGCCTGCTTCACCAGCAGCGCTACCTGGACCGTCTCCTTGAAACCGACGTCCGGTGACGGGTCGAGGTCGAAGAGCACCCAATCCGGACGGTCGGGTTTGTCGATGCGCGAATACCACGTGTTCATGTCGATGCAGCCCATGTTCACCATCCAGAGGAGCGCAAGCTCGTCGTTGACGAGCGGGAAGTTCACCCACCTTTTCTGGCGGGGCGACTGGCGCGTCGAGACGAGCGCGCGAAACGTCGGGATCCACTCCGGCATGTGCGAGGGCGCGTCCTTCTGGAAGAACTTCTTGCCCACGATCCCGTCGGGCCAGCGCACCATCGTGAACGGGCGGTCCTTCAGATGCGGAACGAGTACCGGGGCGACGGCCCGGTAATACTCGAGCAGGTCGCCCTTCGTGATCCCCTCCTCGGGGAAGAAGGCCTTGTCGAGATTGGAGAGCTTCAGCTCACGTGAGCCCTTCCTGATGCGGTCGGTGATCGGCTCTTCGCGGCGCACCTCGTCGGCGGACTTGTCCTCACGCAGCCCCTTGTACGAGGGCGCCCGCAGCCGCCCGTCGTGCGTCCACTCCGCGAACTCGACCTGGACCACGTGCTTTGGCTCGACCCAGATCACGTCGCTCTTCCGCACCTTCGGCATCTTGGGCACCTCGCGGAACGGAGGAGTCGAGCGTTTCAGCGGCCGGAGCTTGTCGAGCAGCTTCTCGATCTCCTTGCTATTGAACCCCGTCCCGACGTTCCCCGCATACACGAGCTCGTCGCCGGTGTAGTAGCCAAGGACGAGGGAGCCGAAGCTCGACGCACGCCTCCCAGTTCCCTTCGTGTAGCCCGCGACGACGAACTCCTGCTCGCCATGCGTCTTGATCTTCAGCCAGTCGCGCGTCCGCTTGCCCTGGATGTGCCTCGAGTCGAGACGCTTGGCGATGATCCCCTCGAGGTGTTGCTCCTTCGCGGCCTGGAAGAGCGCCGCGCCGTCGTCGAACGTCTCCGACAGGCGCACCGTCTTGTTGCGCTTGTCCAGGAGCTGCTCGAGGCGCTTCCGTCGCTCGACTAGAGGCAGGTCGACCAGCGGCTCGCCTTCAACCTCTAGGAGGTCGAACACGTAGTAGACGATCGGCGTCCCCGGTTTCCCCTGCTGCATCGCAGAGAAGCTCGACCGTCCCGATTCGTCGAGCGCGCACACCTCGCCGTCCAGGACGCAGTCGGGCGTCTTGACGGCCTTGGCGATCTCCCTGGCGACCTGGGAAAAGCGTCCGGTCAGATCGTTGCCGTTGCGGCTGGTCAGCGTCACCTCGCTGCCCGCGACGGTGGCGATCGCCCGGTAGCCGTCCCACTTGACCTCGAAGACCCAGCCGGCGCCCCGCGGAATCTCCTCGGCCAGCGTCGCCAGCATCGGCATGTACGTCCGGCGGCCGCGCGGCTGCGGCCCGGGCGCACTGTCGTCGCGCTTGCGGATGATCAGCCAGTTCTTCTCGTCTCCCCCGAGCTTCGCCGGGACGAGCGCCCACGTCCCGTTCAGCCGCTTTCCCTTCAGCCGGACGGTGAGGCCCCCGTCCTTCTTCTCGTCGACCAGCTCGTACGTCCCGCTGTCCCAGATCTCGACAGTGCCGGCCCCGTACTGACCCTTCGGGATCTCGCCCTCGAAGGTCGCATACTCGAGCGGATGGTCCTCGACATGGACGGCGAGGTTGTGCTGACCCGGCTCGAGCGGCACGCCCTTCGGCAGGGCCCAGCTCGCGAGCGCGCCGTCCCGCTCGAGCCGGAAGTCGTAGTGCAGCCTGCGCGCGTCGTGTCGCTGAACGACGAAGATCGGAGCCTTGCCCTTTCCCTTACTTCCGCCGAAGGGCTCAGGCGTCGTCGTGGGGTCGCGCTTGCGGTTGTACTCGGAGAGCTTCTGGGCCACCTAGGAAGCTTTGCGCTTCGAGCCTGTCTGCGCGTGACGTTCTCCTTGTGGAGGAAGTGGAAACGCGGCTCCTTCGACTTGTGGCGGGGAATACCGCACCGGCCGCTCCAGATCGGCCACATGGCGGCGTAGGCCCGCCTGAGCAGGTATTTCAACCCCGGCAAGCCCGCCAACGTATGAGTTCAAGGGAGGGCTCGTACCCTCCAAAAAGCTTCTCCACCCAGCGGGGGTCGACTCTTCGGGCCGGTTTTCCGACCCGAAGTCGTTCTCGGGTCGGGGGAAAAGGCTGTGGATGTTGTGGAGAGGCGACAGCCGTAACGGCCTCGAATCTGCTGAAAGCTCAGCGAAAGCTCGCAGCTATCCACAGGGTGGAGCGTTGACTCAGGCGTAAACGCCCAAAGAGCGGAATTTGGCTCGCCGCCTGCGCTTGAGCTCATCCGGCGGGACGGATTCCAGCTCTTCGAGCGCTTCTCGCAGGGCCTCCCCGAGCAGGCGGGCCGCCCCGTCCGGGTCGGTGTGAGCGCCGCCCTCGGGCTCCGGGACGATCCCGTCGATCACACCGAGTTCGAAGCAGTGGACGGCGTCAGGCTTGAAAGCCGCGGCCGCCTTCTTCGCCTCGCCGGCGTCGCGCCAGAGGATCGCGGCGCACCCCTCCGGCGAGATGACCGTGTAGATCGAGTTCTCCTGCATCAGCACCCGGTCCGCAAGCGCCGTCGCGATCGCGCCGCCGGAGCCGCCCTCGCCGATCACGCAGGCGACCACCGGAACGCCGAGCCGCGCCATGACCGACTGCGAGCGTGCGATTGCACCTCCCTGACCGTGCTGCTCGGCGGCAACACCCGGGTAGGCACCCGGAATGTCGACGAGGCTGATCAGCGGGAATCGGTGGCGGTCGGCGAGCTCCATCAGGCGCATCGCCTTCCGGTAGCCCTCCGGATAGGCCATGCCGAAGTTTCGGTGCGTGCGCTCCTTGATGTCACGCCCCTTCTGGTTGCCGACGACCGCAACGGTACGGTCGTCGAAGCGGCCGATCCCAACCACGAGCGCAGCGTCGTCCGCGCGGCCGCGGTCGCCGTGCAGCTCAACCCAGTCCTCGAAGAGCCGCTCGACGTAGTCGAGGGTGTACGGCCGGTCCTGGTGACGTGCGAGCTCGACCGAGCGCCAGATCTCCTCGTCGGTCGGCGCGGACTGGATGCGCTCGAGCTGACGTTGCAGCTTCTCGAGCTCACCCGAGACGCGGGCGCCGCCGAGCAGGTTGAGATTGCGCAGACGCGTCAGCCGCTCGCGCAGGCGCAGCTCGTGGTCAGTCGCCATTCTGGGAGAAGAGCCGCAGGAGACGCACGACGTAAGGCTTCAGC
>Ga0209590_10000873_pt1 | contig 10700 bp, 8 predicted proteins | sample CZO8metaG_FD_188353 | JGI IMG/M metagenome (GOLD analysis project Ga0209590, IMG submission 188353) | Vadose zone soil microbial communities from the Eel River Critical Zone Observatory, Northern California, USA - CZOApr15con1.8 metaG... | ecosystem: Environmental > Terrestrial > Soil > Vadose...
GGGGTCGCTTGCGGGCGCTGCCGGGCTGCTCTACGCGCTCTACGTGACGAACGTGCGTTACGACCAGGGCTTTCAGCTCGGGCTGATCGCGTTCACGGCAGCCGTGTTCGGCGGGATCGGCAACCTGCCCGGCGCCGTTCTGGGCGCGCTCTGCATCGGCCTGATCCAGGCGTTCAACGAGGGCTTCAACTGGCACGCGCCCGGCAGCGACTGGACGCAGTCGATCGTCTTCGCGGTCCTGATCCTGATCCTTGTCTTCCGCCCCGAGGGACTGCTCGGCGAGCGGACCCCGGAGGGCGCGTAGGTGCCTTGGGAGCAGCAGATGGAGGACCTGCGGACACGCGTCCGCGACGCGAAGAACCGCTTCCGCGAGCTGCCGCAGACGACGCGCTGGGGAATCTGGATCGGCCTCGAGGCGGCGCTCGTCGTCGTGCTCGGGATCCTCGACCTCTCGCTCGGCGTCGGCGCCGGAGTCTTGGTCACGATCGGCTGGCTGAAGAAGATCTCCGATCTTCGGATCCGGCTCGGAATCGAGATCGCGCTCGTCGTCTTCTTGCTCATCGTCGAGGCATCGGCGGGAATCCTCGTCGCGATCGGTCTCGCGCTCACCTGGGTCCCCGACGTCTGGAAGCGGTACGCGATCCCCGGGACCGCGCTTGCGCTCGTGATCGCCTACCCGTACTACGTCAACCATCTGTTCACGGTGCCGCTGTTCGGTGCCTTCCCGTCGGTGCGGACCGGCGTCGTGATGCTGGTCTACGTGATGATGGCGCTCGGTCTGAACGTGGTCGTCGGCTACGCCGGGCTGCTCGACCTCGGCTACGTCGCCTTCTACGCGATGGGCGCGTACACGGTTGCGTGGTTCGCGTCGCTGCAGTTCGCCCATCGCAACTTCCACTTTGGCGCGGTCGGCGTCGCTCCCAACCTCATCGGCTTCCACATCTCGATCTGGTTGCTGCTCGTGCTCGCCGGCATCCTGACGTCGGTCACGGGCGTGATCATCGGCCTGCCGACGCTGCGGCTGCGCGGTGACTACCTCGCGATCGTGACGCTCGGCTTCGGCGAGATCCTGCCGCAGATCGCGCGCAACGGCGACAACCTTTTCGGCACCGGCTTCAACCTCACGAACGGCCCGAACGGGATCACGCCGATCGATCCGCCCGGCTTCGGCAAGACGCTGCACGACGCGACGGGCGGCGTGCTGCCCGACAACTACCTCACGGCGGCGAACGGAGAGCGGCTCTTCTTCTGGACCGGCGTCGTGCTGGTTCTGATCACTGTGTTCTCCTCGTGGCGTTTGCGCGATTCGCGGCTCGGCCGTGCGTGGATCGCGATCCGCGAGGACGAGACCGCCGCCGCTGCGATGGGCGTGCCGCTCATGCGCACGAAGACGTGGGCGTACGCGACGGGCGCGTTCTTCGGCGGCATCGCGGGCGCATACTTCGCTGCCTTCAAAAGCGCCACCTTCCCCGGCGACTTCTTCTTCAACATCTCCGTCTTCATCCTCGTGATGGTGATCCTCGGCGGCATGGGGAACATCTGGGGGGTGATCGTCGGCGCCGCGTTCCTCGCCTACCTCGACCAGGCGGGTCTTTCAACTTCCGGCAACTGGCTGAACAGCCACGTTCTCCCGTGTAACTCGGGGGCTGCCAGTATCGATCGCGTGTTCAGCCATGGTTGTATCAATGTCCCGTTGCTCGAGTTCGGGATCTTCGGCGTCATCCTGCTCGTCGTGATGCTCTTCCGGCCGGCGGGCCTGATCCCCAGCTCCCGCCGCAAGGCCGAGTTCCAGGAAGGCGTGCACGACGAGCCGCTCTACGATGTGACGCACTGATGGCCGACGACCTGCTGACAGCCGAGAACGTGCGCAAGGAGTTCGGCGGGCTCGTCGCGGTGAACGACATCGACTTCACGATTCCGACCAGCTCGATCGTCTCCCTGATCGGCCCCAACGGCGCCGGCAAGACGACGTTCTTCAACATGCTGACCGGCGTGTACAAGCCGACGTCCGGGCGCATCATCTTCGACGGCTCCGATGTGACGGGCAAGCCGCCGCACGCGATCACTAAGCGCGGAATCGGGCGCACGTTCCAGAACATCCGCCTCTTCCAGAACATGACTGCGCTCGAGAACGTTCTAGTCGGCATGCACTCGCGGCTAAAGGGCGGCATCCTCAGCTCGATACTACGCACGCCGCGCGTGCGACACGAAGAGGAGGAAGCGAGGAATCGCGCGCGCGAGCTGCTCGCGTACAGCGGCCTGCGCAACAAGGACGAGGAGCAGGCCAGCAACCTCTCCTACGGCGACCAGCGTCGGCTCGAGGTCGCGCGCGCGCTCGCGACGCAGCCGAAGCTGCTGCTGCTCGACGAGCCGACGGCCGGGATGAACCCGCAGGAGACGTCCGACTTCACCGCGTTCGTGCAGAAGCTCCGCACGGACGAAGGCTTGACCGTCCTCCTGATCGAGCATGACATGAAGGTCGTGATGGGCGTCTCCGACCGCGTCACCGTCCTCGACTACGGCGAGAAGATCGCCGAGGGCGCGCCCGCGGACGTGCGCAAGGACCCGCGCGTGATCGAGGCGTATCTCGGAACGCAGGCAGGTGCGGCGTGACGCACGGCAACGGTCGCGAGAAGATCCTCGAGCTCGAGAATGTCCACACCTACTACGGCTCGATCCACGCGATCAAGGGCATCTCGCTCGAGGTCTACGACGGCGAGATCGTGACGCTGATCGGCTCGAACGGCGCGGGCAAGTCGACGACTCTGCGCACGATCAACGGGCTGAACCGGCCGCGGCAGGGAAAGATCACGTTCCAGGGCCGCGACATCACGTCGACCCCCGCCCACGAGATCGTGAAGCGCGGCATCGCGCAGTCCCCGGAGGGACGGCGGCTGTTCCCGCGCATGTCGGTGACGGAGAACCTCGAGATGGGTGCGTTCCAGCGCACCGACCGCGGGGCGATGCGCGAGGACATGGACCGCGTCTTCCATCTCTTCCCCCGGCTCGCCGAGCGGAAGAGCCAGAAGGCGGGGACGATGTCGGGCGGCGAGCAGCAGATGCTGGCGATGGGGCGCGCGCTGATGGCGCGGCCGAAGCTGCTGTTGCTCGACGAACCGTCGATGGGGCTTGCGCCGATCTTCGTCGAGAAGATCTTCGAGATCGTGAAGGAGATCAACGATCAGGGGACGCCGATCCTGCTCGTGGAGCAGAACGCGCTGATGGCGCTCGACGTCGCGAAGCGCGGCTACGTCCTCGAGACCGGGCGGATCGCGCTGCACGACGACGCAAAGTCGCTGCGGGAGAACGAGCAGGTCCGGAAAACCTATCTAGGCGAAGATTGAGTTAGTGGCTCTGAGCCACTAACTCGGCCAGCGTCCACTTCATCGGTGTCTCGGTCTTCTCGTCACGGCAGGAGACACGTCTCGGCGGGAGGAGTTCGGCGTGCAGCACCGCGGTGACGACCCTCCCTTCGGCGAGGGTGAACGCCGTCACGTGACTTTGTGGCTCTGAGCCACTTGCTCGATCGGCCAGGCGTAAGTCGTCGAGTCCTGCGAGACCGAGCTCGCGGCGGACCAGGATCTCGGCGGCCTGCTGCTCCGTCGTGTACGACGTCCGGCCGCGCAAGTGCTCGAGCGGCAGCCGGCCGGCGTCGAGCTGCTCGACGAGGTCGAGCGCAGCGCGAATGTCGAGGCGGCCGAAGCAGAGACCGTCCGGCAGCACAAGCAGGTTCGACGCGAACCGGTGACCGCCGAGGTGCGAGCACTCGTAGGCGGCTCCGGGTCGCGCCCGCTCGAGCGCGGCGGCCACCGAGGGCCCGAGCCGGCCGCAGCACGGGTCGCGCGCGCCGTTCGTGCACACGAGGTACGAGCGCCCTTCCTTCCTTGTGACACTTTGTCTCGAGATCGGACGGCGCACGAGCAGCACCTTCGCGTCCGGGCGCGACAGCCCGTGGTCGCGTCCCCACGGCTTCTCGCGTTCCACGAGCTCCCAGCGCGGCGTGAACGGCGCCGTCGCCATGAGCGGCTCTTCGAGTTCGAGCGAGAGCTCGGAGCAGCGGAACGTCAACCGCGCACCACGAGCGGGAAGTACGGCGGCGAAAGCAGGAACCCGATCCGCCCGGCGCCGCGCGCCTGCGCCATCTGCAGAGCCGGCCCGACACCGTGCATCGGGACGAAGCCGAACGCGCGCGCCGCGTCGTGGTCGCGGCAGCCGGCGACGAGTACCGAGCCGAGCCGGCCGAGCGCCGGCTGGCACGCGCTCCAATCGGCGTAGGGGAGAAGCGGATGGTGGGTGCGTCCGCTGCGGTACGAGTCGATCGCCTTCGTGTTCACCGTCGCGTGCGCTTCCGCGTCGCGCACCAGCCCGCCGTCGCGCGCCGTTCCTCCGCGCATCGAACGGAAGAACTCGCGGTACGGCTGCTGGCTCGGGTGCGCGAAGCGCCGGTCGAACGGATGGACGAGGATCGCGGTGCCGCCGTCCGCGACCGGGAACGAGTCGCGCCAGAGCCGGAGCGCGAAGCCGAGCCCGAGGTAGGCGGCGAGCAGCGGGTTCGGCCGCTCGCGCGGCAGGTACGGGGACGTCGCCGGCACGCCGAGGCAGATGGCGTCGAGCGGTTCGCCGAGCGCGCGTGCGCGTTCCTCGGTCCCGCGGAGCAGGGCTTCGGCGTGCGCGACAGACGGCGGCCCTGCGTACGCAGCCGAGACGCCGCGCGCCACGGTGATCGACCGCAGCGCCCGGTCGCGCAGAGACGCGGGCAGCGCGCCGTAGAGGTAGCGCAGGGGAGAGCGGACGACGCGCTCGAGCGACTCCGCCTCGTATGGATAGCCGCCGAGCGCGCCGCTGAGTCGTGGCAGCGTGAGGACGATCGACGCGCCGATCACCGGCGCGCGCCCCGTGAGCGCGTGCTCGAGCGCGACGCCGATCTGCCAGCCCTGCGACCCGGTTGTCTCGAGCAGCGAGTCCGCGCCCCCGGCGCGGATCGAGCTCGCGTTTGCCGCGCCGACGAGTGTGCCCGGGCCGCCGTGGAGTACCGTCTCGGCGGCGGTCACGGCGACGACGATGTCCGTCTCGACGAGCGCGGGGTGCACGCGCACCTCGCGGCTCAGCTTGGTCGGCACAGGAACGAGCTCTCGCGACTCCGCGTCGTGCACCTCGACCTTCCCGTGGAAGCGGCGGGCGAACTCCGGGTCGACGAGCGTCTCCACCTCCCGCCGTCCGGCTCGGCGTTGGAGCCCGCCTGCGACGAGGATCGTCTGTGTCTCGGTCGGAATCCCCGCGCGCTCCAGCTCGTCGACGGTTGCTGCGATGGCCGCCTGCCGCGGATCGACCGGCGCCCACGGGACGGGCAGCGCCGGCGGCTCGACGACGACCGTCGCGCGTCCGCCGCGCGGCACGAGCGCCTCGAGCGGCTCGCCGGTGAGCGGGAACCGCAGCGCGTCGCGCACGGCCGCCGCGACGTCCGCGATCGCCTCGCGCGGGGGCGGCGGCGTGAGTACCGCGGCGTCCTCGTCCGCGTTGACGATCGCGATCCGCGAGCCGGCGAGCAGCGGGATTCTGGGCACGGCTCGTAGTCAAGCTGTTGGATAGGGAGATGCGCGAGTCGGTGGTGCTCGAAGAGCTGCGGGATGCCCCTCCCGTCCTCGTCGAGCAGATTCTTGGCGGCGCGGACGCGGAGACGGTCGACGCCGAGCTGGAGCGACTCGGCGCGGTGCGGTGCTTCTTCCTCGCCGCGAGCATCGGCGCGCTCTTCGGGATCGAGCTCGGGGACGGACACCGCGTCGCGCTCAAGGTGCACCAGCGGCGTGTCTCCGCGGGCGATCTCGCAGCGGTGCAGTCCGCGCAGGCCGAGCTTGCGGCGCGCGGGTACCCGTGCCCGCGGCCGGTCCTCGGGCCGACGCCGTTCCTCGACCGGCTTGCGACCGGAGAGGAATGGCGAGACGACGGAGCTCCCGTCGAGACGGTCGACGATGCGCGGCGCTTGCAGATGGCAGCGCTCCTCGCACGCCAGATCACGCTCTGCGCGGAGCTGCCCGCGGCGTCGGTGCTCGCGTGGGTGCCGCGGGACGAACGGCTGTGGCCGACACCGCACAACGCGCTCTTCGACTTCGAGCGCACGGCGGCGGGCGCCGAGTGGATCGACGAGATCGCGGCCGAGTCGCGCAAGCGCAACCGCGCCGGCTCGCGGGTGCTCGCGCACCAGGACTGGTCGGTCAAGCACTTCCGCTGGGAGGGCGACGCGGTAACGGTGATCTACGACTGGGATTCGCTCTTCGTCGACAACGAGTCGATCTCGGTCGGCGCGGCTGCCGCGACGCACACGTATCCGCCGGAGGGCGCGCTGCCGTGGACGCCGAGCCTCGACGACACAATCGCCTTTCTCGCCGCGTACGAGCGTGCGCGCCCGCTCGACGGCGAGACGCGCCGAGCCGCCGAGGCGCAGGCGGTGTACTCGACCGCCTACACATCGAGGTGCGAGCACGCGATCGAGTACGGGCGGGACTTCGAGCCCGTCACGGGTGCGCGTGCCGTCCTGCGCGACTTCGCAGCGCGGCTGCTTTAGGCGACGTACCGGTGCAGCCGCAGGAACGTCGTGCGGAAGCCGCGCTTCGGCCAGAAGCGCGAGGCGAGCAGGTTCGTCACGCGCCAGTCAGTCACCATCACCTCGTAGCCGCGTTCGCGCGCCCACGCGAAGCTCGCCTCCGTCAGCGCGAGGCCCGCACCGGAGCCACGCGCGTCCGGCAGCGTCGCCGCGAAGCCGAGGAGCGCCGCGCGAGGCGGCCGGGCGACACCGTAGTAGTGCGCCGAGGTCAGCTCGATTGGCGCGACGACGAAGTTCGCGACGATGCGCCCGTCGATTTCCGCAACGAGGTTTCCGACCGTATCGTCGCCGAGGTCCCTGAGGATGTCGGCGCGCATTTCCTCGTCGCTCCAGCGCCGCCCCTTCGAGAACACCGGCGAGAGCGACTGGTGCTCCTTGAGCGCGGGCGCGACGCCGACGATCGCGTCGAGGTCGCGTTCGTCGGCCTCCCGGACGACGACGCCGGGAAACGTGCGCGCCGGCTCGTCCGAGAGCTCACGGATCCCGAATGCGTGCTGGGCACCGAACTCGACTCGGAACCAGGCGTCGACGAGGCCACTGTCGGATGCGGGGACGTAGACGTAGTGCGCGCGGCGTCCACCCTCGACCCAGCGCGCCGCCGCAAAGCCGTAGAGGTCGCGGACGTCCTCGGGCTCCTCGGCCGCGTGCCCGGCGAGCTCGACCCAAGCGTTCGGTCCCCAGACCTCGTCGTCGAAACGAGTGCCGACGAGGTAGCTCGTGACGCGTCCGTCGCGGATTCCGACCGCGCCGGAGGCCTCTTCCTTCGCCCAGAGCTCGCCGACGAGCACGCGGAAATCGACGTCGGCCGGCAGCAGCGGCGCGGCCTTTCGGTGCCGCTCGTGACGCTCCTGCAGGAGCTCCGCCGCAGCATCCAGATGCTCTTCGGAAAACGCGACAATCTCGAGTCCAGGCATCGCCGCCGGACGATACCTTTGACCTGAATGTCCCCCAAAACCCTCACGGGAGCCGAGCTCGAGCTCGACGACGGCCCGGTCCGGGACGCCGAGCTCTTCCTCGTCGACGGCAACAACCTTGCGTACCGCGCGTACTTCGCGCTGCCCGAGGAGCTGGCGACGAGCGAGGGCTTCCCCACGAACGCCTTGCTCGGCTTCACGAACATGCTCTTCAAGCTGCTCACGGACTACAAGCCGAAGGCGGTCGCGGTCGCTTGGGACACGCGGCCGACAGCACGCGCAGCGATCGCGACGACGCAGGTCTACAAGGAGGGCCGGCGCGAGATGGCCGACCTGCTGCGCGAGCAGTTCCCGTACTTCCGCCCGATCGTCGAGGCGTTCGGCTACCGCAACCTCGAGTTCGAGGGCTGGGAGGCGGACGACGTGATCGCCACGCTCGCAACGCAAGCCGACGAAGCCGGAATCAAGACGTGCGTCGTCTCGACCGACCGCGACGCGTTCCAGCTCGTCACCGACAACGTCTCCCTGATGATGACGCCGCGCGGCGTGCAGGACCCGCAGGTCTACACGCCGGAGCGCGTCGAAGCCCGCTACGGGATCTCTCCCGAGCAGATCCCGGACTTCATCGGGCTGAAGGGCGATACGTCGGACAACATCCCCGGCGTCCCCGGCATCGGCGACAAGACCGCCGGCCAGCTGATCGCGCAGTACGGCTCGGTCGAAGGCGTGATCGAGCACGCGGACGAGCTGTCGCCTGCGCGAAAGAAGAACATCCTCGAGCACGCGGAGGTCGCGCGCGAGTCGAAGGAGCTCGCGACGATGCGTCGCGACCTCGACATCGAGTGCGATCCGTCGAAGCTCGTGCTCGCGCCGCCGGATCGCTCGGAGCTGCGCGAGATGTTCCGGAAGTTCGAGTTCCGCAACCTGCTGAACCGGATCGACCTGCTCGACGAGGCGGTGCCCGCGGTGGAGCCGCTCCGCCCGCCCGGTACCGCCGTGCAGTGGCGCGAGGGCGAGCTGCCGTCTAAGGTCGCGGGCCGCGTGGGCCTTGCGATTTCGGCAGGCCGCTTTGCGCTCGCCACGGACGACGGCGTCACCGTCGGCCCGTGGGACGCGACGCTGATCCCGCGGTTGCGCGACGCGGAGATCGTCGCGCACGACTTCAAAGCGCTGCCGCGGCTGACGATGGAGCCGGCCGACGACACGATGATCGCGGCGTACCTGATCGAGCCCGGCCGCGCGGCGTACGAGCTGAACGACCTCGACGCCGAGTACGGCGTCGAGGCAATCCCCGAGCCGGCCGCGGAAGAGGAGACTTCCGAGCTCGTCAAGCGTGCCGAAGCGCCGCGTCGGCTCGCGCCGCTGATGAGCGAGCGCCTGCGCGAGCGCGGCGCCGAGTCGCTCTACCGCACGATCGAGCTGCCGCTGACCGCCGTGCTCGCGTCGATGGAGGACGCAGGCGTGAAGATCGACACCTACCGCATGGGCGAGATCACCGCCCGTCTCGCAGACAGGGTCGAGGAGCTCGAAGCGCGCGCGTACGAGCTCGCCGGCGAGGAGTTCATGCTCGGCTCGACGCAGCAGGTCGCGCGCATCCTCTTCGAAAAGCTCGAGCTGACACCGGGGCGCAAGGGCAAGACCGGCTACTCGACGGACACGCGCGTGCTGCGCTCGATCCGCGGCGAGCACGAGATCGTCGAGGTGATCGAGGAGTGGCGCGAGTATTCGAAACTCCTGAACACGTACCTCGGACCGCTGCCCGGACTGATCTCGCCGGAGGACCAGCGGCTGCACACGACGTTCAACCAGGGCGTCGCGTCGACGGGCCGTCTCTCGACGACGAACCCGAATCTGCAGGCGATCCCGATCCGCACGGAGCTGGGCCGCGAGATCCGCTCCGCCTTCGTGGCCGAGCCCGGCTTTCGGCTCATGTCCGCGGACTACTCGCAGATCGAGCTTCGCATCCTCGCGCACGTCTCCGGCGAGCCGAAGCTGCGCGACGCGTTCGCGCGCGGCGAGGACATTCACACAACGACCGCTGCAGAGGTTCTCGGGAAGGACCCGGCAACGCTCACCAAGGACGAGCGCAACGTCGCGAAGATGGTCAACTTCGGGATCATCTACGGCATCAGCTCGTTCGGGCTCTCCGAGAACCTCGAGATCCCGCGCGAAGAGGCGCAGGCCTACATCGACGCATACCTCGCACGCTTCCCGCTCGTGCAGGACTTCATCCAGCGCACGATCGAGCAGGCCGAGCGCGACGGGTACGTGACGAGCCTGCTCGGACGCCGGCGGCCGGTGCCGGAGATCCGGGCGTCGAACCGCCAGACGCGCTCGCTCGGCGAGCGGCTTGCTGTCAACTTCGTCATGCAGGGCTCGAACGCGGACATCATCAAGGTCGCGATGGTGCGCATCCACGAGCGGCTGCGCGCCGAGGGCCGTGGCGCGCGGCTCGTGTTGCAGGTGCACGACGAGCTGTTGCTCGAGGTGCCCGAGGCGGAAATCTCCGGCGTGCGCGAGCTGGTGCGCGGGGAGATGTGCGGCGCGTACCCGCTCGACCCGCCGCTGACGGTCGACGTCGGCGTCGGCGACGACTGGAGGGAAGCCAAGTCGTAGGCGAAGATCGGCGTGTGGAGGAATTCTCGCTCCGCACGCGCGAGCGCAACCTTGAGCGGCTCGCCTCGGAATCGTTCGACGTCCTCGTCGTCGGCGGCGGCATCACCGGCGCGGGCGTGGCGCTCGACGCGGCGAGCCGCGGCTTGAAGGTTGCGCTCGTCGAGCGGGGAGACTTCGCGTGCGGGACCTCGAGCCGCTCGTCGCGCTTCGTCCATGGGGGACTGAGGTACCTCGCGCGCGGGGAGCTCGGTCTCGTCGGGGAGTCGCTCGCCGAGCGCGCGCACCTTCGCCGCATGGCGCCACACCTTGTGCGGCCGATGCTCTTCATGCTCCCGGTGCCGCGGGACGCACCGCGCCGGGTGGGCGCCTCGCTCGGCGCCGCGATGCTCCTCTACGACGTGCTCGGAGGGCGGCGGCTGAACGGTCCGCGCACGCGTGCGACGCGCAAGGAGGCGCTCGCGCGCTCACCGATTCTCGGGCCGCAACGCGTCGATCGCGCACACCTCTACTGGGAGGCGACCGTCGACGACGCGCGCCTGACGCTCACGGTCGTCCGCACGGCCGCGCGG